>Ga0315910_10000246_pt1 | contig 59332 bp, 52 predicted proteins | sample EdamamesoilMG_FD_204470 | JGI IMG/M metagenome (GOLD analysis project Ga0315910, IMG submission 204470) | Garden soil microbial communities collected in Santa Monica, California, United States - Edamame soil | ecosystem: Environmental > Terrestrial > Soil > Garden | place: USA: California... | reverse complement strand
CTTTCGCGCCACTCCTCCACCCACGACCTACGTTCCGACTCTGGATACCTTCGCTGTCTTGCCATGCCCCGCCGCGCTACACGAAGAGCCGTGAACGGCGGGCTACCCTGTCCGTAACGGGCTTACGACAGGACTGCCAACGGGAGGCGCTTTTTGGCCAAGTTTAGAATTCGTGTCCCCGCATCGCACGCAGGTTCTGCACCTTCTCAGCGAACCCAGGAGTTCAACGATCGTCGTTTCTTGATTTGCTTCGATACCAGCGCGGTCAGAAGCCTCGCCAACCTTCGCCGGCGCGATTGGGAAAGAATCGCGTCTCGCGCAAAGCTACTCAGCGGCTATGTCGTGTGGTCGCGTTGGGCGATCGTCGAACTGCTCTCGACCAATCTGCGCCAAAGAGATCTTTCAGTAACCAAGCTCCGCGAACTCCAACGCTGCGTCAGAAGGTACAGCACCTTGGCAAAGAAGAACGTTCTCAACGACGACAACAAACACTTTATAACAAGTGCCTATCGCGCAGCAGGGGTACCTGTCCCAACTTTATCATCTTTAGGAGTACCCGAAATTCGGGGACGAGATCTCCTTGACCATATCGATCGATTCCTAAAACTCACGAATCCCGAGCAGGTACTACCCCTTGAGTCCGGAATGGTACTTCGCGACGCCTCGCTACTACATGGAGTTGAAATGCTTTTTCCCAGCGGCTTTCACGATTTTGCAACACACGTTCAAAGTGCAATCCAAAAATTTCTAGGACCTCTTCCCAAGGAGAAAAAGCTGGATAGGCAGGCCGAGGTAGCCTCTCAGATATTCCAACATCTGTTCATTGAGAAGGCAAAGCACCTGAACATTCCCAGCCCGGTGTACATCGCGGCCATCACGACTGCGCTAGCAGAAGGACTACGATGTGTTGACTTTACAGGAATGATGATAGAATCATTCTATCATAGCAGAGTCGCGATGTCACTCGAAAGTATTGCCGCATCTTCGAAGAAAGTGGAAAATACTGGTCGAGATCTTCGGATCGCAGAAAGCCTTTCTCGCTCCTGGCTCCTCGCGACGGAAGACGCTTCCCTCGCGAACAGAGTCAACTCCATCCTCTCCGACCGCCGGGCAATAGACGTCGCCACGGCAATGCATGTACTTCAAGATTGGAATCCCAACGCTACGTTTGAGATTTAGCGTCCCGAACCATTGTCGAAGTAGAATCTCTTTTGGGCGCGTAGTAAGGGATCGCCTGAACGAAGACGTCGACCGTGCGTCGCAGAATCGTCGCGCTCGGCGAGCGATTGCGCTCATCCGGTTCGCCCCATCCGATCGTCCTACGCCGCTACGAACTGCGATCTTGCACGCCGCAGCCACGGAACCCCTCATCGAGCGCGACGGTCACGCGAGGTTCGATGAACGAACGTTCTTCGCAGCGACGACCCTTGGATCCCGCGCACAGGCCATCTGGCCTTTCGGACAGGTGCCGGCGACCGCTACGGCCGCTCGGAACGGGTGCTATGGCCCTGCTGTGGCGGTATCAGCCTCTACGACAATCTCCACTCGTCGAGATGACACGTCGTGGGGCGTCACGTCGCGGCTCACGATCTCTAGCGTCCGAGCAAACGCAGCCGTGGGCCGGTACGGTTTCAGGCTGTCCGCGGTTCTGTTGTCGTGACTCGAACATCACCCCCGCGACCCGTGCCGCAGTTCCTCGCGCACCGAGAACGGTGCGCGAGGAACTGTGCCACGCGGCCCCCGAGCCGAATTCTTCGATTTTCGACTGGCATGACGTTTGCTCATCGGCGTGCCATGGATTCCACGCACGAACGCTTGCCACGACACCCTGAAGCAGCTGAGCGCGCCCCTGACCTTCCGGACAGGGGGCCGACCACAATCGATCTTCGAGTAGACTCCGCACCGTCCATGTCCGAGCAGCAACCGACGAAAACCGTCACCGTGATTGAACGAAACCGGACGTCTGCGAGGCGACGACGGCGGCTGGTGGCCCGGGTCCTCAAAGGCAACAATTCGGGAGAGCAGTTCGAGGTCGGGCTTGCACTCGTGAAGATTGGGCGGAGTCGCGAGTGCGAGATCACGCTCGACGATCCTTCGGTGAGTCGCGTACACGCAGAGCTGCACCACGAGAAGAAGGGTTTCGAGCTCCGCGACTATTCCAGCCACAATGGCACGTTCATCAACGAACGCCCCGTGAGGCTGGCCCATGTGCGCCCTGGAGACGTGATCCGCTGCGGCAGCGCAGAGCTCGAACTCGTCGAGGTCACGGATATGGAGGTACCCCTCGCCTCCGAGAATCACTTTGGCCAGCTGATCGGCGCGTCTGAAGCCATGCGCGAGGTCTTCGTCTCGCTTCAGACGTTCGCGAGAACCGATCTCAACGTGCTCGTGACGGGAGAAACGGGAACGGGCAAAGAGCTCACCGCGCGGGCGCTCCATGACGGTTCGGCCCGTGCGAACCATCCGTTTTTGGTCGTCGACTGCGGCGCCCTCCATCCCTCGCTCGCAAGCTCGGCGCTCTTTGGGCACGCCAAAGGAGCGTTCACGGGCGCCGACAGGGCCGTGGCGGGTGTTTTCGAGCAAGCCCATCTCGGCACCGTATTTCTCGACGAGGTTGGCGAGCTGGAGCTCGGGCTGCAACAGATGCTGCTACGCGTGCTCGAGCTGCGTAAGGTCTCCCGCTTGGGCGAGCAGATCCTGCGCCCCTTCGATGTGCGAGTGATCGCGGCGACCCATCGCAACCTGGGGCGGATGTTGAACATCAATCGGTTCCGCGAGGACCTCTATTTCCGCCTCGTGGAGGGTCAGATCGAACTTCCACCCCTGCGCGCGCGCGTAGACGACATTGCCTTGCTCGTCGACAGGATGCTCGAGCCCGAGCGCAAAGTGGAGCCCCCGGTCACCCAGGTGACCCCGGATGCCTTGCGGACGTTGTGCGCCCATCCCTGGCCCGGCAACGTCCGTGAACTCCGCAACGTGATCCGCACAGCCTCGGTCATCGCTCGCAGCCAGGGGCAAGGCGAGATCGCGAGCGAACACCTTCGTTTCGCCGCCACCGGCCGCAAAAGCATCACGCTCGACGAGCTCATCGAGAAGGGCTCGTATGACAAGCTCATAGAGATCGTGGACATGGCCGTGTACTCCAAAGCACTCGCGGCGCATGGTGGCCGCATCACGCCCGCCGCTGAGTCCATCGGAGTCGGTCGCAAGCGCTTTCGCACCCGGATGATCGAGCTTGGACTCTTGAAGCCGAACGAGGATGACGGCGAATGATCTCTGCGCGCCGAGCACGACTGAAGCTCCGTCGAAGGGCACAGGCGGCCTTTGTCACCGCGCTTGGGAGTTCCGTGCTGAGCCTGGGCATGCCAAGGCTTGCGCGGGCACACGCGCCGTCTCCGAGCGAAGACACGCGTCCATCCGCCGCCGAGCCGGAGCCGGCACCTAGGCTCGACCCCGAGTCCGAGCCCGGGCCCGAGCCCGTTGCGGTTCCGGCTCTTCCGTTCGAGTCACTCGTCGAGGACGGGCTGTTCCCCCTCCCCACCCAGGAGCTCGAGGAGGCCCTCGAAGCGGGCGCAGAAGAGATCCGCGCCGCGGGCTTGAGCCCTCGGGAGTGGATCTTGCGAATACGGTGGAACGACCGCGAGGAGTTCAGCATCCGCTTCTCGTTGGAGCCCGTGAAGCCGGGGGCCCCAGCCGCACACGCGACCTGTTCGTTGTGCTCTCGCGACTCCGCGCGGCAAGCCATCGCGGCAGTCATGGCCGCGGCGGCCGAGCAAGCCATGAAAGCCCATGGGGTGCCGCGACCGATCTCGCCGCAGCCGTCCACGCCACCGCCCGCTCCCGTGCTGGAAGCTCCCGGAGCCGATGCGCCGCCCTTGCGTCCCCCGACCGTCGCCAGGGCCGTGGGGGGCTCCCTCATCGTGCTTGGGGCCACCGCTGCGATCGCGGGGGCCGTCGTTGCGGCCAAGGGGGTCCACAGAGAAGAGATCGAAGACGACGGCACCGCGCTGTACATCACATATGACGTGACCGACTATAGGCCGCTCGGATACTCCCTGCTCGGTTCCGGCGTCGCCGCCTTGATCGCAGGCGTCGTGTGGATCGCAGTCGCAGAGAGCAAGTTTCGCAAGTCGCGAAGGACGGACGGATCCCGCGCGAGAGCCGAGCTTCGCCCCACCTTTGCCGGTCTGGAGGTCGCGTTTTGAACGAGGACGACGAGCTCGAGCCCTCGTTCCCACTGGAACCCGGCGACGAGCTCGGACCCTATCGGCTCGTACGGTCGATCGGCACCGGCGGTATGGCCGAGGTCTGGTTGGCGCGGCGTCCGCTCGGCGAGAGCACACGTGGTCAGTTCGTCGTGCTCAAGACCGTCCTGACCAGCATGGCAGGCGAGGAACGCTACCGTCGGATGTTTCGCAACGAAGTCGAGCTCTCGAGCCTGCTGACGCACGCGAACATCGTCAAGGTCCTCGGGGACGGCCACGCCCATGGGCGCGCCTATCTCGTGATGGAGTGGATCGACGGGACCAACCTCGAGCGGATCCGCGATGCCCTCTCCCACGAACCGATCGAGATACGCTGCCAGATCGCGGCGTACATCGTGGGCCAGATCCTCCATGCGCTACGGTACGCGCACACCTTGGTCGACGAAACGGGAAAGCCACTCGGCGTCGTTCATCGCGACGTGACGCCCCACAACGTCCTCGTCTCCAACTCTGGCGACGTGAAGCTGGCTGACTTCGGGATCGCCCACTTCGCCAACGACGAAAGCTCCGATGCCCACGTCAAAGGCAAGCTCCGCTACATGGCCCCCGAGCACCTTGCCGGCCAAAGCCACGCCCCCGGGGTCGATCTCTTTGCTGTGGGAGCCCTGCTGCAAGAGCTCATCGAGGGCGTCAAGTTTCGCAGCGACGTAGCAGACGATCGGGTCATGCATTCGCGGATCCTCGGCGGTCGCCTGCCTCCGTTTCAGCTTCGCATCGATTCCGACCTCGAGGCGCTGCGTCGTGGCCTCCTCGAGCCCACCGAAAAGGCTCGGATCTCGACCGCCCTGGAGGCCCTCGACCGTCTGGACCAGTGGCCTGCCTACCGCGACATGAAGCTCCCGCTCTCGCGCCTCGCATGCAGCATCACCGGCGCCAAAGCTCCCCGCACGGGCTTCGAGTACCACCCCAAACGCAAGCTCGCTGCGCGGCCCTTGGCGAGTCCACCCGAGCGAGCCGTCCCACACGGCCCCGACTTGGCACCTCCGCAGCAAACCGGTCCGGCCGGCACCGAGGTTCTAAGCCCGAGTCAGTTTCTCCCCAAAGCTGCCGGCGTGGCCCCGCCACTCGCCAGTGCCCATGCACTGGACGCCGACGAGATCGTCCCCGGCTATGCCCACATGCACGACTTCATCGAGGTGCGGCCTTCGACCGCTTCGATGCCGCCGCGAGATCCCGACGCTCCAGACCGCCGGTCGAAGCCACACCGCGCGGCTCCCCCCTCGGTGGTAAGCCCGACCGACCGCCTCCCGGAGCCCCCGATACCGCTCCCCCCGGTGCCGCTCTCCGCCGCCGACGAGAACCCACCGCTCTCGACCCCAACGCCAGCCATGTTCGACTACGCCGTAGTCGATCGCCTCGTACCCGTTCGACACGCCCGCACCGTTCCAGCACCAAGGACCCAAGTCCACCCACCGCCAGCCCTACACGGCTCGCCCCACGAAGCGCCGACCCGCCCGGAGCATCGGGAAGTTACGTTCCAGTACCCAAGCGAGAACCTCGATGGCACGCGGACGCGCTTTCTCGTGACCTCACCGCGGCGCACCACCGGCTTGCTCGCCGGGGCGCTGACGGCCGTGTTCCTCGGAGGCTCCATCGCCGTGTGGCTCGCCGTGGAGAGCTTCGACGTCGACGAACCGGTACCGCAAGCGACGGTCGCGGCCACAGTCCCGAGCCCCGCCTCCGAGCCGCCCGCGGACGTCGCGACCGAACCCGACGGCCCCACGATCCCCCTTGTTCGCGACGTCCCGCAACCCGCTCACGCGGCCGACCCAACGGAACTGCCGGCCCGGCAAGAGACCCCCCCCGCCGAGCCCGAAATTTCCCCACCGGCGACCTCGTCCGAGCCGACGACCTCGTCCGAGTCGCCGGCACCCCCAAAGCCCCCCAAGCTCGAGACCAAAGCACCCCGGCGCGAGAAGAAGCCTCCATCCGCCCCAGTGCCCACCGCTTTCACGGGGATCTTCGCCGTCAACGTCAAGGGCTACACCAGCGTCGAGATCCGCGTCGGTTCCGCGCGCCTCATCGCCAATCCTCGCTATACGGGCCGGATCCCCGCCGGTAGACACAGGGTTCGTTGGCTGCCCGCTGGCGAAACCAAGTGGCGAACGCTACCGGCGCGCGAGTTCGAGGCGAAAGAGAACTACTGGATCCGCATCGATCCGAGCGGCATGCAGATCGCCGGAGAAAGTGGCAGCACCCCGTGAACGCACACGATTCGCTTCCCGAGCTCCTGCCTGAACGCACGGCCTTGGGCGCTTACGTCGTGAACATGCACATGCGCCAAGGCGGCATGGCGTCGATCTACCTCGGCAATCATGCCTCGACGAACGCTCGCGTCGCGATCAAGGTCATGAGCTCCGCGTGTGCGGAGGACCCAACCTTGCGTGCGCGCTTCGACCGTGAACGCGAGCTCATGGGGCGCATGCTCGGCATCCCCAACGTCGCCAAGCTCCTCGACCACGGTGAGCTCGAAGACGGCCGTCCTTACCTCGTCATGGAGTGGGTTGCCGGCAGCGATCTCGAAGACATCCTCGAGCAGGCCCGCGACCGCGGCGAGCCGCTCGATGTCTGGACCGCGACGCGCTTTGCCCTCGGTATCGCCCGTGGCGTCGAGGCCCTCCACCAGCGCAACGTCGTCCACCGCGATCTCAAACCTGGCAACATCATGCTCGCTCGCCAAGGCCGTGGCGACCGTGGCGAGAAGATCGCGAAGATCGTGGACTTCGGCATCTCCGCAGATCTGGCCCCTTCACCAAGCCACGAAGGACTCACCGGCGGCAGCGCGCTCGGCACGGACGCGTACACCTCACCCGAGCAAGCCCTGGGCAACACCGCCCATCCCTCCATGGACGTCTGGAGCCTCGGCACCCTCCTCATGGAGCTCTACGGTGGCGCCCGCGTCCCCTCCACCTTGCGCACCGAAGGCATCCCCGCGGCCTTCAAAGTCACCGGCCCTCCTGAAGTCCGCCTCAAGATCCTCGAGGTCGTCCGCGACTGCCTGATCAAGGATCCCGTCGCCCGCCCCAGTGCGCAGCACATTCGTCAAGCCTTGGAGCGCGTACAAGCCGAACTCGACGCCCTCGCGGCTCGAGCCGAAGCAAGCCCCTCGGCCCCCCCGAAACCCATCGCCGGAGAGCTCGTCGGCACCGACATCCAAGCCTCGCACACCGGCACGCGCATCGCGAAGATCCCCACGAGTCCCCCTAGATCCGGCCAAACTGCCCCATCGATCGTCGCGTCGACGCTCGAGCGCACAGCCGTCCGCCCCCCGCCTCTCCCCGCGCCGAGGCCCTTTGCCGACGCGTCTTTGCCCCCTGAGCGCAGTCCCCCCGAAGACCCACCCGACGACGTCCCGTTCATTGCCGTCCGTTCTGGCGGCACCCAACCAAACGTCCGCCGCCGCCCCCTTGACGCCGCTACCCCTCGCGAACGCGACATCGACCCCCCCGAAGAACCCGCGATCCCCCGCGCCCTGTGGATCCTCGGAATCGCCGTCGTCCTCACCCTCGTCGCCCTCGCCACCTGGGACGCCGTCGACCCAACGGACCACACCCCCTCCATCTCGGAAGCAAGCCCAGCGCCCCTCGAACCCCACGATCGCCCCACCGCTGCGCCTCCGCGACGCGATCCTCCCGCCCAATTTCCCGTTCCCACCGTCGTCCTCCCCGAACACGCTGCCCCTCCTGACCCAACCCCTCAGCGCACCTCGCCACTTGCTGCCAGCACCGAAATCACCCCCGCCGTCCCTCCAAACGACCCCGTCGTCCACGTGCGCTACGAACCACGCAAGGACCCCGTTCGCCCGTCGGCCGATCGAAAACCTCCCAGGGTCCCCGCCCACCAAACCCCCGAGTGCGAACAACGACGCGCCCGCGCCGACGAAGCCTTCGAAAGAGGCGCATGGACCAACGTTCTGAAAGAATCGAACCGTCAGAAGTGCTGGGCCTCCGTACCTGCGGTTAAGCTCCTGCGCCTCGAGGCCATGATCGCTCTGGGCCGCTATGACGACTGCATCGCCGAAGGAGCTTCCACAAGCGACTCCAGTGTTGCCAGCCGCGTGCAAACGTGCCGCGATCTCAGGGACAAGTAAATGAACCGCTCCGCAAGCATTCGCTGCCTCATCGCCTCGACGCTCTGCATTGCCCTTGCCCTACCGCCCGCGGCCCAAGCGAGCGCCCAACCCGACGCGTCTCCATCCGCAGCCACCGCAGGACCGGTCTTTGCGGGTGACGGCATGATTCAGATCGACGTGGTCGACCCGTTCGCACGGCGTCACGCTGCCAAGCCCCTCGCTGCACGCGCAGAGCAGGTGCTCACGGACCTCGGGATCACCCCTCCCGGCGATCCCCAAGGTCCATGGTCGATCCGCATCGAAGTCAACGGACACCAGCGCAACTTCAGCGTCACCGTCGCAGGAACACGCGGCGGCGAAGCCTTTGGCGCCGGCACCCCGACGGCATGCGAGTGCACCTACGACCAGTTGCCTGCATTCGTCGACGACGGGCTACGTACCCTCATCGCCGAGCTCCAAGCCGCCCAAGCTCCTCCTCTCGAACCCGCTCCATCACTGCTCCCTGGCCCCCTTCCAACGGCACCGACGAAAACCTCGGCCACGTTTCAAAGTGAGGACACCGCGGTACCTCTCCGGCGCACCCAATCGGTCGGCGGTCTCGGCATTGCCGGCATCGTCGCAATCGCCGTTGGCATCGCCGGAACCGCCGCAGGTGCGACGTACGTCGCCAAGGACACGCAAGTGGAAGGCACGGGCCAAACCCACGTCGCAACGGACTACAGGACTCCTGGGACGGAAGCGCTCCTTGGAGCAGGTATCGCCGTCCTGGTCGGCGGGATCGCGATGCTGGTGGTCGACCTCACCGTCTGCAAGAACCGTCTCCGAGGCTGCAAGAAGCCTCCGCGAACCGCTTCTACCCTATCTTTCACTTTCTAGCTCTCGAACGTAGGTAGACCATGGCCACCCTCGAAACCTCCGCCCGCTACCTCCCGCTCGCCATCGGACTCCTCATGATGGGCTGCTTCCCGCAGGAGGTCATCGACAACGAAGACTACTGCGCGAACCAAGACGGCAACGCCTACTGCGCTCGCCATAATCCGGCGAACCCCTACTGTGCCTGGGGCTTGGGCGAGTGCCCGTCCGACCTGGAAGACGGCTGCGTCGCAACCATGCCTTCGAACCAGTGCTACAGCCCCTGCGGCGGTGCCTCCCTCACCGACGACCCCAACCAGCAGTGCGAAGGCTACCCGGACGCCACGACCACGGCCACCGGCAGCTCGACGTTCGCCGAGACAACGACAAGCGGCGATACGACTTCTGGCACCACGGGCGAAGCAACCACTGTCGACGAAACCACCTCGCTCGAGACAGAGACAACGAGCACGACAGACCCCGGGGAAACCTCTTCGGAGAGCACCGGCACCTCCGGCTGCACTTCCGACGACGAGTGTCTATCGGCCGCCGCCCCCCTCTGCGACCTCGGCACCGGCACCTGCGTCCCCTGCAGCACCTCCGCAACCCCGGACGGAGCCTGCGAACTCTTCGACCCCGCGACACCCGTATGCTTCGAAGACGCCTGCGTCGCATGTTCGGGCGAAAACCCCGGTGCTTGCTCGGGCGACACTCCAGGATGTCTCGACAACACTTGCGTCGAGTGCACCGCCGAAGTCCTCGATGCTTGCACCGCCGAAGCGCCCGCCTGCGGCCCCGACAACACCTGCGTCCAGTGCACGGCCGACAACGATGCCGCCTGCCAAGGCACAACCCCGCGGTGCGACGACACCACCAACACTTGCGTCCCCTGCACAGCCCACGACCAGTGCGAAGCCGCGTGTGACCTCGAAACCGGAGCCTGCCTCCCCGACAACGCCATCTTGCACGTCGATGGCGATGACCCCTGCAGCGACAGCAACCCCGGCACGCAAGCCCAGCCGCTTTGCACCCTGCAAGCCGCCCTCGACCTCGTCGAAGCGCAAGGCACCGTCATCGTGCATGCGCAAACAGAGGGGACACTCAATATCTACGCCGGTGCCTCCATCGACGGCACCGACGTCGTCGCCCTCTTGGCCGCCGACGGCGAACCTACGCCCGTCGTGCAGGGCACCTCTGGCGCGGGCCTGTTCATCACAGGCGGAGCCGTCGCGTACTTGCAGGGCATCGCCATCCAAGACAGCGACGACGACGGCTTGGAAGTCACTTCAGCCTCCCGCGTCCACGCCGACAACGTCCTCATCAACAGCAACGACGGCGTGGGCGTCTCCGTCTCCGCGGACAGCAGCTTCCACGCGTCCGTATGCCGCATCATCGGCAACAGCGAAAGCGGCATCGTCGTCGGCGACGACGGCGGGCCCATCGAAGAAACCGGCAGCGGCTCCGACGGCTCCTCCGGGGCCGGCCTCGGCATGCGCGTCCTCGACAGTCCGAACCTGCGGCTTGTGAACTGCTTTGTGAATGCGGGCGTGGACGCGCATGCCGTCGAGGTGCATGAGGGGGCCGCTGACTTCCTCTACACGACACTTGCGGGTCTGTTGGCGGTCGGGGAGCCGAGTGCACGCGCGCTTGTCTGCGGCACATCATCGGCTGTCACCGCTCGAAACAGCTTGTTCGTGGCAGCCGACTCCACCTATGACGAAGTCGCGTGCGCCACGATGACCGCAACAAACTGCGCGGCCGAGATGGCCCTCGGCGGCAGCAACGTCACACTGGGGAACGTGGTGACTATGGGTCAGGACGCATGGTTCTCGAACCTCTCGACTGGCAACCTCTGCCTCGCCAATCCACCAGAAGCCCTCCTCTCCGCTGCCTCCTGGCGCAGTGGCGACCCGACTACCGACATCAACGGCACCCTACGCCCCACCCAAGACGGCGCTGCCGACGTTGCCGGCGCGGACATTCCCGGCGACTGCGAGTGAGCCGGACGAAGAGCATGTCCGCGCGTACTCCCACCGCAGCACGGCTTGCCCTCCGCCGAACCTTCCGAAATCCTCCGCTCGCCTGGCTGCAGCGGCGAGCGCGCGACGGGCAAGGGAGCGACGACGCCCCGAGTACCGAGGAGGAGCACGACGCCGTTCGAAATCGAACCTCCTCGAACGACACTCGACGAGACTCTTGGAGGCTGCCCAGAACCCGGAACGGAGTTCTGCGCTCGCAGGAGCCAGAGCTGTGCCTCTCAAAGATGGCGACGAGCTTTTTGGGCACAACTTCTGCCCTTCGGAGATGCCGACGAGCTTTTCGGGCACATTTTCTGCCCTTCGGAGATGCCGACGAGCTTTTCGGGCACATTTTCTGCCCTTCGGAGATGCCGACGAGCTTTTCGGGCACATTTTCTGCCCTTCGGAGATGCCGACGAGCTTTCGGGCACAATTTCTGCCCTTCGGAGATGGCGGCGAGCTTTTTGGGGCAGAACTCTGCCCCTCGGAGATGGCGGCGAGCTTTTCAGGGCAGAACTCTGCCTCGCGGAGATGGCCCCCGGCCCTGCGGCCCACGCGGCACTCGCGCTGCCGCGATCCTGCAACGGCCTCGTCGAGCGTGCGAGGCAGACCGCGACCCCGCCAAAACAGGAGGTCACGCCGATCGCATGTGAAAGCAGGGCTGCAGCCACGGTTCGCACGCGCGGCTCCTTCCTCGCCCTTTTCCTGAGTCTGGGAGCCTGCGACGAGCCCGTCGACGGCTTGTACGTATCGTGCGGACCGAAACCACCGAAAACCGAGGTGGCAGCGGCCCCCGACGACGCGCCTTCGCATGAAGAGACGCTCGTGGAAATCTATGACCTCGAGCGCGAACCGTCATCTGTGATCACGGTTCGCAAGGCGGACGTGAAGATCATGCCAACCCTAGAGCTCGAATTCGACGACGAAGCCAAACCCTTCGAGGTCGTCAAAGCTCCAAAGTCGCGGAAGATCTACTCGGGGAAGAACCTCTGGCTCCACGGCTACTGGCCCGTCGCCAACGATCGCGTATTCGTCAAGCGAACGAGCGAGAGGTCTGAGTATTCGAAGGCGATCGACTATCAACTGATCGACCTCAAGGATGGCGCAGTACTGGGTACATACCACCGAGTTCAAGGTCAGTACCGCGAAGTTGGCTTTGCATTTGGCACTGAAAAGCACCCAGTGAGCGGCGAGACTCGCGGAATCCTCATCCACGTGAGTGACGGTCTTGCGATCCCTCTCGACGAGTTCGGTGGGCACGACGACGATTTCATTGTGTTTCCGAACGCGAAGCATGGATACGCCGTCTACATTCGCCCAGCGAACGCTAGGGATGCCAAAGGAACCAGCCGCTACGCAGTATGGACAGATCTACGTAAGCCACCCCCGCCACTGAACCATACCCTACCGTTCATCGTTCCCGAGAACGATGAGGACGACCGACGCGAAACGTACTTGACACCGTCCGACCTGAACCCTTTCGATGGTCCGACGGTTGTCTGGGGAGAGAATGCCCCCGACGATTGTAAACGTGCGTCGTTCTGGCCTGGAGAAGAGAAACACCGCTGCCACACGGTGGGTTTTCCTCTGAACGACGAGTGGACCCTCTATGAAGGGATCCCGTTCGAGGCAGACGCGGTGTTGAACCACGAGACGAATACTCTCTACCAGATCGACCTCACTCCAGACCCATGCAGCAGCGGGCTAGCGATAGAGCGCGGCACGCTCGACCCTCTGCGTCTTTTCTTGGGTTGTGCTGGCAGTCTCGCGCAAATGGTTTGGACGCCGGATGGGGTGTGGCAACCAGAGTTTGATGAGGGCCGCATGGGAGGAACACCTCATTGGAGCCGCGACCGAAGTATCCGAGCCGCAGCGTTCAGCAAGGACGGGGCGTTGCCCGACATCAAGTGGTTCGAAATGCGGAGCCCACGCCGCGTGGTCTTCCCACTGCATGCCCAGATCTATTCCTTTGTCGCTGGTATCCGAACGCCGACAGAGCCTCTTTGGGATAGGAAAGGATTATGGGTTATCGATCTGGAAACCGAGGAGTTTCGCCCGCTGGATGTGACTTCCAAATGCGCCAGATTCGAACGGCAGGCGAGCGACGGCGACCTCTGGGCATACCGTTGCTTGGGACGAAACGGACGACCATTGTCGATGAAACTGACTCATCTCAAGGGAAGACAACTGGCCCCAATTCCACTTCAGAAGGACATGCTAATCGGCGGCAGAACGGTGGTCAGCATCGCCGCACACGGTTCTCACAATGAGATCCTCGTTTGGGAGGTCGACGAGCTCATTGCATCTTCTACTCCTTAGAAAAGAGTTCTTCGTCGCGTCGAAGGATCCAGTCCAGTGCGGGAAGAGACTCTCCGTTGGAGTCGACTCTATCGACGGAAACTTTCAGCTCTGTCTTTCGAAAGCGAGGATCGTACTGATTTTCTTGGTCGTCGCCCGCACGTAGCTGGTGCTCCGTTTCCCCCTTCCCGACAATAGAAAGGCGGCCCGCATCCTCAAGGGCTTGCTGACTCATTCCGCTCATCAGCTTTTTTCCGAGAAAGGATCTTAGCATATTATACACGGACTGCGCACGATATTCGGAAAGCTCCCGGTTCGCCGCCTCAGTATCCGGCATGTCGGTGTGACCGATGAGCTCGAGCTTGGCAAAGGGGTGGGACAGCAGCGGCAACTCATACGCCGCGAAGGCCGCGAGAGCATCCCGAGTCACGAGGCGCTTCTCCTGCCGGATGATTTCCTTTTCCTCCTCGGTGGGAATGGCGAAACGCGCGCCGTTCACTTCGAAGTGCAAAGCAAGCTCTGCGAACGCATTTTGCCAATACTGATCCGCTTGGGTAACCAGCTTCGTCTCTCGAATCTCGACCCCTCCGCCGCTCGAGAACAGGAGGTCGAACTGTCCGCCCATGATGGTTCCTGAAGCCCCCACGCCGCCTCCATCTCCGCCGAGTTTCGTGGGGCCTTCCACCGAAAACGAAAGACTCTGTCGCCTCCCCCAGATCTGGATGATATTCCGAAAGGCCCCCGCAGTGACCTCTACCCCGCCAAAGTCACTCTTCTTCTTGTCTTTGGGTAGCGGCACAGGTGATTCCTGGCTCTTGAATCCTGCGTGTGTCTCGTACTGGATCACGCTCACCCATCCTTCGAGGTCTTCGGGCAAAGCACTGTCGTTGCTCCACGTCTCGACGCGAGCGTCCCAAGAGATCTCCGCTCCCTGACCCGTTCCTTTCTCGAGTGTCATTCCCCCCATCGTGACCCAGTAGGTGGCCACCCAGAGTTCATCACCCATGTTGGGGTGCTGGCTGCCATGGTCATATCGCTCAACGACGCCCTGATACCGAACGGTGAGGAAGCCTAACTGCGCCTTACTCGGAAGCTCACTGATCCGCTTCATGATCTTCGCGGCGGTCTTTGCGGCTGCGCTTCCGGCCTTCTCGAGGATCTCTTCAATCTTCTTCTTGAGGTCTTCCTTCGCTTTGTCCTTGGTCGCGTTCGGAATCCCGGTCTCCGGAACCACTTCAAACACTTCGAATTCCATCGAGTACCGGTGCTTTCGCCAGCCTCGCCCAGATAGACCCAAGTACCGCTCGAGTGCGGGATAGGTCTCGTCCTGGGAGTTGCGATCCAGCGCCCGGAGCAACATGGTGAGCACCGACCTCGAAAGCATCTGGATCTCGCGATCCACGGGTTCGAACATCCAGGTGTCCAGGTTCGCGAGGACCGGTCCTCGGATCCGCTGAACGTGATCTTGGCCGACGGCACCTTCACTGGCGTTCCCCTCCAACATGCGGTCGACAATTCTCTGAACCAGCGTATCGACCGATGTGAGGATGTTCCGACGCTGGAGAGAGTCATAGTACCCGATACGCTCAGCCTCCAGCTCGACCGCGAGAAGGTCGTGAATGTCGAGGATGTGGGCCCCCTTCCCCTTCTGTGTCGGGAGATAGTGTTCGTTGACTTCAATCGGCAGGTAGATGAAGGCTCGGATCGCCTCGTCGATCCGCGCTTGCTGCTTTGGCGTCGGAGGGAACCACTCTTCGGTACGAACTTCCCAGGGCACCGCGGGGTCGTCGAGGTAGCGCTCGAGAAGGACCGGCCTGCTATCGACGCGCTTGGCCTTGCTCTCGCTGAGCTCGGTGTAGAAAGGCCAGCAGTCGAGGAAGTGGCTATCGAGGTTGAGCTCGATGCCTTGACCCCCATAGGTTGCTTGCAGGGTGCCGACAGCGAGGTCTTCTACGGGGTAGTCTTTCCCGATCGCGTCCGCCCAGAACGGGATCTCCAGGGCGTACATTCCACCGTCGATGTGCACGCCTGAAAGGCGATACACGATCGGTGGGCACGCTTGCGCGGAGCCCTTCGTGCGCTTTGTGTCGTCGATCTTGACCCAATTTTTGGGGATCCTCACCTCTTCTTCGAGGGACGCGGCTTTCTGGGTGTACTTCCAGTCGTTGGTCACCAGGGTGAGGAGGCATTCGAGTCGCGGCCCTGCGTGATTGACCATCAAGCGGTACCGCCCGTCGAACTCGAGGAACGTGCCCGTGAGGTCGGGGGCGGTGAGCAGGTCTGCAACGGGCTCGGGCGTGCGCAGGGAGTTTCCCAGATGCAGTGTGGGATGCGCAGGATGACTCGCTTGATGCGTGCGGCCGACGATCTTGCCGTGGTCGTCTTTCTTGACTTCGAGCCGACCTCGCGTACGTGTGGTTTCACTCATCGACCGGCTCCTCCGCTGTCCTCTTCGGTGCTCTGCGTGGCCTTGTGGAGATCGGCGTAGGATACGTTCTCGATCACGACCTCCCAGTCCTCATCCCCGTGCTTGACCTCGATGGTGTAGGTGGGTCCGATCGGAACGTCCTCGTAGTCCAAACGCGAAAGGCCATCGTCGGTGGCGTCATCGGGTATCGTCTGCGTCTTGTCGTACGAGCCGTCGCTGGCGTAGAGCCGAAAAGATTCCAGGACCCGAACGCGCCCGGGCGCCTCGTCCACGATGATCGTGACCGGGCCTGTTTTCCAGGCTCCGGACTCGCCTGGCACCGGAAGTAAGCTGAGCAGTGCGACCCGCGAATCGTAGAGGGCCTGGGCGGTTGGCGGGGTGCTCGCCAGGCGGCTCGAAGGGACGACGAGCAAGTCGACGCCGGGCCCGACTCGTACTGGCGAAGGGAGGGCGCATCGAGCCAGGTCGGTCTCTTCGGCATCGACGCAATCGATCGCGAGATCGTCGAGCACCGCCCGCTGCAGGCCATGCTTCTCGAGCCAGTGATCGAGCTCGTCGAGGAGAACGTCGAACACCGCACCAAGGGTTTGCTCGCCGCAGATGCCATCGACGACGAGCTCGCCTTCGAACATCTCGTTGTACGTCTCCTGAAACCGCGAGATGGCCTCCCGAGCTTCTTCGTCGTCTTCGGAGTGTCCGGGTTCGATGGGGCATGGCCACCCTACGACCCGGGCGAGGTAGTCGAGGTAGGCTTTGACGTCGCGGAGATTTCCGGAGGCCGTCGCAAGTTCGACCCACCGGTCGCGGTTCCCTTGGAGCATGCAGGCGTAGGCGTCGGCTCGGGTAGACGCGAGTTCGCGAGAGTCCCCTTCGTCCGACCCATGGTGTCCCACGATGACGAGCCGCATTCCATCGTTGGCATTGACATGGTGAAGCACGGCGAGCAACGGTTGCCACGGGTGCTCACCGTCAGACCATGGGGCGGGAACCGCAAGTGCGGAGTCGGGGGAGGTCGGAAACACGCAGGTCTCTGGCCGCCAGATCGATGGACGATCCACGATGACGTGGTGGACCGCATCCCGTTGAAGGTCACGAATGGTCGCGTCCTCGCCAAGCTTGGGTGAGAGGACGTGTTCGAAGTCCGCGCTCGGCGCTTGTGCATGGGCCTCGCCAAGCGCTCCGAATTCGGAGATCGATTGGAGCGCGCAGCCTCCCCCTCGCTCGAGGCCTCGAGCTCGCCAGACCCCGTCGGAACCGACCGCGGCGCGGGTCGAACCCCGGTTGGGTAGAGAAACCTCGAGGATCGCGTCGTGGTACCCCTCCTCGTCCGGAGAGGAGACCAAGATCTCGATCCATCCGGTTCCTGTGCCCTCTTCCGCGGGCTCACGGTCTTCGAGCTTCCAAGGTGCGCACATCACCTGGATGGGTTCCTCGAGGATCACCAACGCGAGCTGACCGTTCGTCAAACGTTCTCGTAGTGATCGGCGTTCTTCGTCGGAGAGACCGGTTGGGGTTTGGCCCGCGATCTGCGAGACGAGCGCTTCGGCGCGGCGCTCGGGGATGTTCTGCAGAAGCCGATGCTGGGGTACAAGGACGACGCGCCTTAGCCCAACACTGTGTACTCGAAGCCGGCTCATGAGCGTTCGAACGATACCCGCCGGCTCTCGGGCAGGAAAGCGCCGACGGTAGGTTCCGTGGGCGACCCGGCCGGGGTGCCTTGCTGGCGGTGCGACCCAGAACACGCACCAGCTGGCACACCAGGAGCGCGGTCGCGCATCCTGCGGCGCAAACGTCGTTTCGCCGAGCTTCCCGCTCGACGTCTCCTGGACGCGTCCAAGCCAGCTGACGAAGTCACATGACTAGGCTACTTGTTTACACGTGAAGATCGTCAGTGTTCACGACGCGAAGACGCATCTTTCGCGCCTCATCGAGGAAGCGTTGGCCGGTGAAGAGATCGTCATCGCCCGCGGCAATGAACCCGTGGTGCGTCTCGTGCTCATGGAGGCCGTTCGGCCGCAACGCGCAGTCGGCTGGGCGAAGGGTCAAATTCGAATCGCTGAAGACTTTGACGAACCAATCGATGACCTCGCGGACTTCCGTTGAGTGCTCTACCTGCTCGAGACCCGATCGGCGTAGGTGCCGACTCGCACACGGCGCGGACACTGCGCGTTCCGTGCGGGCCTGCGACGTGGCCAGGACCCGGAACAGAGTTCTGTGCTGGCAGGGGCCAGAACTGTGCCTCTCGGAGATGGCGACGACCTTTCGAGGCACAACTTCTGCCCTTCGGAGATGGCGACGAGCTACTACCGGCGGCGCTCACCTGCCCGCCCTGGTGCGCGATCCGTCGCACCCAAAACCGTCGCCGTCTCGATCGAGATCGTAAATATCCTGCCCGACGACGCGCACAGGCCCCTCGACGAACGAAGGTCCGTTGCCGCTCCCACCCGCACAGTCGACATCGTCGTCGATGGGAACGCAGGGTTCATAGTTGGAGTCACACGTCTCGCTCTCTTCCGTGACAGCAGGGCCGTGCGCGGGCTCCGAGCGGTCGAGGGCCTGCGCTCCACCCACGTCGCTCCGCGGCGCAGAGGAGGGGCGATCCTCGGCCGAGTCCGTCGGTACGACGATCTCCGCCGAAGGTGCAGCCTCCTGTGTGGCATCCTCCCCTGCGCCGGCTGGGTCTGGCGTCCGAGGCTCGTGAGATACCGCCGAGGTCCGCGCACACCCGATGCACGTGACGAGGGAAAGCAGAACCCCCAGAAATCGCCGCGGAGCGGTTTCCGACTGCATACGCAACCTTGTTGCAGAGTTCGGTCTCGGGCGCGAGAAAGCCGACACGACGGGTCTGCGAAGCGCGAGATCACCAGACTCGGGCGCCCTCAAGCAACCGCCACCGCTCCCTCACGCCGCCGCGCCAGACTCACCGCGAGGCAAGCGGCTCCGATCACCAACTCGAGCGCCATCGCGACGACGAGGCTCGGCGCAGGGACCCCGTCGACGACCATGCTGAGCACCCGGGAGAGCCCGTACGCGAGATAGAACACCGCGGACAGAAGGGTCGCGGTCGCGCTCCAGGACCGCTCGAACGCCCCCGTGGTGATGAGCAAGCCCATCCCCAGCAGCGCGCCTCCAGAGGCCCGCGTCTCGCTGAGCAAGCTCGGCTGCAGGGCGATTTGGATGCCTGCGCTCGCCTGGAACGCGACCGGTGCGAAGAGCAAGCTCGCGCCCACCCCTGCGGCGGCCAGGCCGGAGACGATGAGCAGTGTGGAATGGACCCGTGTGCGCATGGCCTGGAGGATGCACGTCGCGGGCCCGGGCAACCCTGTTCGGGCGACTCGATCGGTTGTCCATTCGTCCAGAACCGCTGGACGGCGCGCGACGGGGCTGTCATGACAGGCGTGGATGGCACGAGCGCGACTCCCTACCTCCGTTGCCCGCGACCCGCTCGGGGAGGTCCTGCATTTACTTCGGCTGACGGGTGTCTTGTACTGCCAAGCCCGGCTCACGGCGCCGTGGGGGATCGACATTCCTGATTTGGACGGCTGCTTGAGCTTTCAGATCTGCACCGCGGGGCGCTACCTCTTGGAAGTTCAAGGCGTCGAGCCACGCTGGATCGAGCGCGGCGGCATCGCTCTGGTCCCGCACGGTCGGCCGCATCGGGCGCGGAGCCACCGGCGCGTCCGCGCTGTGCCGTTGGCCGAGCTTCCCGTCGTGGCCATGACCCCATACTATGAGCATTTGACGCTCGAAGGCACGGGTGAAACGACCCAGATTACCCATGGTACGCTTCGTTTCGATCGCGTGGCTGCGCATCGGGTGTTGGAGCTGCTCCCCCCGCTCGTGCACGTCGATAGCGTCGTCGAAGACGGCAACGGCGGACGACTCCACGACATGGTTCGCATGATCACCCACGAAGCCGGTTCCTTGCGTTTCGGCGGAGAAGTCATGGTCACGCGCCTGGCCGATATCCTGGTCATCGAAGTCATCCGATCCTGGCTCGCGTCCGCTCCGGCGCAGGAACGCGGCTGGATCGCCGCCCTCCGAGACGAGAGGCTCGGGCGCGCCCTCGCAGCCCTCCACCGCGCACCCGAGCAGGCCTGGGATCTCCAACGCCTCGCCAAGGAAGCCAGGATGTCTCGCTCGGCGTTCTCGGCCCGCTTCACGAAGCTCGTGGGGGAGTCCGCCATGCAGTATCTGACGCGGCATCGGATGGCGCTGGCTCGCGCACACCTGCAGCACTCGCGCGACCCACTGGCTCAAACCGCACAGAGGTTCGGCTACTCCACCGAAGCCGCGTTCTGCAAGGTCTTCAAGCGGACCTTCGGTGTACCTCCATCGGCGGTCCGTCCAACGGATGCTCGCGCGCGCCCTCGGGCCGCCCCTGACGCGACGGGGTAACAAGGGTTGCCCCACAACGTCCGGGCCCCAACGTGAACACGCTCGGGTGAACGGATTGGCGCGCCGCTCGCGGTGGAGGCGGCGCCGCACGATGAGTCGAGTGCCCCCGCCACTTTTCTGATCGCAAAACCGTTGGTCCCCGCGACGCGTGTGTCAGACCGCGATCGAGGAGGCCTCCATGTCGCTCGGCGTCGCCCAAGCAAGCTCGACTGCATTCATGCTCAAGCAAGCGCTCGTTTCGGCATTGTGGGCGTCGGATCCCGCGTCCCATGAGGTCGAAAGCGTCACCTCCACCGCGCAGCCTCCAGCCACCGTCGCAGGCACCAGCACGACGACAGCTTCCGACACAGAAGTCTACGCCGTGGACGTCGACGATGACGCATACGTTCACGTCGAGCGCGAGCCCCTCCGCTACCGCTCTGCGATCCCGATGACGGCCGCGGGCTTCGCTATTTTCGGAGTCTCCTACGCCATTTCCAGCCTCACCGGAGCGATCATCGCGGATACGCGCGACGACGAACGACTCGAGCGATACGGACGCCGAATGATCATTCCCGTGGTGGGCCCATGGCTCGCGATCGGCCACACCGATAGCGCAACCGGAGCATGGTTCACAGGTCTCGCGGGCGTGGCTCAGACGGCCGGCGTCGTCATCGGAACCATCGGAGCCGTCCACCTCGCGCAGCGCCGCAGGCTAAAGACGCAACACCAAGTGATGGTCACCGGTTCTCCGCTGCTCGGCGGTGGCCAACTCGGCCTCGCGGGTCGGTTCTGACCGCAGCCACCGTTTCCCCCAAGGTGGCGCACTGCTGGGCTCCGAACGTGGGCACTTTGTCTTGCAGTTCGTGACGACGTCGCCGTTCTCGATCCATGAACGGGGGCGCGCGCTATCCACTGCTCGCGTCGTCGGCCCCCGTGATCCGGTGGTCCCGCGTTTAGCCCGGAGAAAGGTGCGCTCCGCAGGCGTTCGATCCGGGCGCGGTGTTCACGCCCCCCTCGCGTCCGGTGAATGGGAGATCGAACCTCGCCCCCATGGCGGCAGACGAATCTCGAGGTGCGCCCCCTCGTCGGCGTCGACGAACCTCGCCGCGCCGCCGTGGGCTTGCGCAACGTGTGAGATGAGCGCGAGGCCGATCCCATGCCCAGTCGTGAGGGCAGCGAGATCGGGCCCCCCCCGGTGAAAGGGGGCAAAGACCTGCTCGCGTTCCTCGGGAGCGATGCCCGGCCCCCGGTCGACGACGGAGAGGACGATCGCTTCCCCGCGGAGCACCTGGACGTCGACCTCATCCGCGGAGAACTTCAATGCGTTCTCGATCGCGTTGTGCACCATGGAACGCAGGAGATCGAAATCCCCTTGCACGACGGAATCGTCCTCGACGCGGATGCGAACGCGTCGGGCGTCCGCGGGTGCGAGTTCCAAACGTACGGCCTCGACGACATCCGTGAGATCGATCGGCTCGCCCTGTTCTCGCATCGGCCGTTTCGAGCCTGCCAACACGAGGAGCCGCTGTGTGAGGTCGACGAGCGACCGCGCGATGCGATGCGATCTCGACAAGGCCGCGTAGTCCTGGGAACCCGGCGCCGCGTTCTCGAGGAGCAGCTCGAGTTCTCCGCACAGCACCGCGAGCGGCGTGCGCAGCTCGTGCGCGGCGTGGGCCGAGAACGCCTGCGCGGCGGTGAGGGACTCCCCGAGCCTGCAGACGAGCCGGGCGACGGCCAGCCGCAGCGCCTCGACCTCCTCATGATGGGCAGGCGGCTCGAGTCCGGCGGCACTCGGCGCGTCCGCATCGACCTCGCAGACGCGCCGCTGAAGGTCGGTCACCGGTTGCAGTGCCCATACCGCGCTACGATAGCTGAGCGCTCCCCCGACACAGGCACTCATCACCACGCCGGCCAGCAATGCCCAACCAACGAGCATTCGTCGCTGTCGCTCGGCATCCGCCCCCACCCCGAGCAACACGAGACTCCCGTCCTCGAGCAAAGCGCCGCACACCCGCAACGTATGCTCCCTACCGGGCTGCAGCGTGCACTCGCCCGCGCCCACGTACGGGAGCGTTCGATCACCGGCAATCGTCTCGTCCGCATCAATGATCGCTGCCGAAGCCAGCGGTCGCTTCACGTCCCGCAACTCGTGAACGAGCACAGAGGACAAGACCGGACGCCCTTGCGCGTCGAGTTCGATATCGTCGTCGTCATCGTCGATCCCATCGGGTCCCCCCTGCATCTCTTCGGTCACCTCGCTGGCGAGTTCCACCGCGAGGGCGTGAACCGTGTCGTTTTCGTGGTTTTCCACCAAACCATCGGCGACGACGGCAGAAAGGACCGCCGCCGCCGCGCTCCCGATGGCCACCGCCAACGCGCTGATCCAGGCGACTCTTTGCACCAAACGCGGCCGGACCCGCTCAGCCATCGACGGTATAGCCTTCCCCGCGCACGGTACGAACCGCGTGGGTACCGAGCTTCCGCCGGATCCGCGCCATGATCACATCGAGACTCGCGCTGGCCCGATCGTTGACTTCGCCCCAGACCTGCTCCAACAACGCCGTGCGTTCCACGACCCGCCCCCGGCGCGCGACCAGCAGATCGAGGATCGCCCACTCGCGCGCCGTGATCGGGAGCGGCTCCTCACCGCGATGCGCCCGCCGGGCGGCGAGATCGAGCTGTGCGCCACCGAGATCGATGAAGACGCCGCGTTCGATGGGACCTCGTCGACCGAGCGCCCGAATCCGTGCCCGTAGCTCCGCCACTGCGAACGGCTTGGCCAAGAAATCGTCGGCTCCCGCGTCGAGGCCCGCCACACGCTGCGCGACCTCTCCCCTCGCCGTCAGCAAGAGGATCGGAAACACCGCCCCCTCGCGCCGCAAGCCCCGGCAGAGGTCCACCCCGGTTCCGTCGGGCAGCCCGACATCGAGGATCAGCACCGCGGGTGCTTCCCTGGCGATCTCGAACCGCGCTCGCGCCAAACTCCCGGCCGTCCGCACGTCGTGCCCGTCTTTTTCCAGGGCGCGCGTCAGCAGGTCCAAGACCTCCACCGCATCGTCGACCACGAGCACGTTCATCGTGCTCGACTCTAGCCGGTCCCAGGACCCACACAAGCTTGGCTCCCGAGTCCGTTCGGCTCCCGTTCAGGTCGCCGTGCCAGGGTGTCGACATGTCGAACCTCATCCAAACCATGGTTGCCATCCCCCTGTTCGCCGCGCTGGGCGCCCCAGCCGCGACCACACTCCAAGACGCCGAGCGGATTGCACTGACCGCCGTGCCCGGCGGCATCGTGCAAGACATCGAGCGAGAACGACACTTGGGCGGCGACGTCTTCGATGTGGAGGTCCTCACGCCCGAGGGCACGGAATACGAGGTCATCATCGACGCCGACGATGGCCGCATCCTCTCGACGCGTCGCGACGACTAGAGATGCCCGGCGACGTCACGCGGCGTCAAAGGTGATCGACGTGCCAGGTACCGTCGTCGAGACGAACGCCGATCATGACGTCGCGGGTGCCGGAAGGCGTGCGTAGGCGCGTTTCGACGAGCCTTCGTTCACGGTCGCGACCGTCGATGCGCACCGCCCCAATCGAATGGAGTCCGACTCCGCGCATTTCTTGGAGGCGTTGCGCACAGTCGCCGCCTTCGAGGCGGCGACGGGCCGATCCGGTGAGAAGCGCCTCCAAGCGCGTGCAGTCGGCCCGTGCGATCGCCCCGAACACGGCATCGACAGCCTCCGCAGGGCCAGCATCCGCGGGTGGCACGGAGCAGCCCACCCAGAGCAAGACCGCCAAGCACCCCCGATTCATAGACAGTCCGGGGCCGAAGCCCAGTCGTCGACGGTCGAGGCGAACTCGTCGTCGCACCAAAAGCTCGCAAGGGAGTGCCCGAACCTCACGCAGGAATCATGGTCGAGGCAGTCGCGTGTGAACTGGGTGTCGCTGCCACAACCGGCGCCGCAGCGGCCAAAGCATTCTCCATACGCATATTCGATGCTCGTGGAGTGGTCGGGCTCGAAGCACTCCCACTGACTTCCCGTCCAAAAATACGTCCCGTCGCTGCAAGGGCCGCCGCTGTGCATGCTGAGATACGCGAAGTGGGTCGAGGCGTCGTCCCATCGGTCATAGTCCCAGTCGTCGTGGGTGGCCTCTTGGTACGTGAACATCGAACCGCACAACGAGGTGTAGGCGCGGAAGTCGACCCGCAGCTCGCCGTGCATCTCTTGTGTGCTCGGAAACTCGGACCAAAGGCTGGCAAAGCCACGCACCCGCTGGATCGCCGGTGGAACCTCCCCGCCCAAGGCCTCGAGCGCTGCGGTCAACGCCGTCAGTGCGGCTCGATCGTCGTCGGTCATCTGCGTCGGATCGCCGGACGCGGTCGCGAACCCATCGTAGGTGACGATGCCATCGGCACTTTTGTCGATGCGAACGGTCAGGCCGTTGAGTTCCAGCTCGACCTCGAATCCGTCATCATCGACCTCGCCGCGGAACCGCACGTCGTGCGTCTCACCGCCAAACGTACCCACCACCCGACCAGGTTCCGTCTGCAGCTGCAATCCCCGCTGCAGCGGCGCAGCCTCAGGGGGTGGGTCATTGCAGGCAAGACCCGCGAACAAGAACCACGCCCAAGCTCCACGACGCGTCGACCGGGATGCGTTCATCGCTCGGCATTGCACCGCGGAGCGTCGGAGAGATCAACGACGCTCCGCCCACGATGGCGCAACTTCTCTGCGTCTCGAGCGAAACGAAGTTCGCGTACCACCGTCCGGCCGTGGCTCGGTTGCCCTCAAAGACGCGTTCGAAAGCACTCGTCGGTTTTCGCCGCTCCGAGGGCCCCAAACGGGGCCACTCCGCGGGTCGAGCCCACGCACCGTCCGCCGCATTCCGCAGCTCACTGGAACATTCCGAAGTGCCCCAAGATCCACCACGCGATCAAGAAGACGAGCACCGTCCCGATCACTCCACCACCGAGCTTCCACGCTGCCAACCCCGCGACCGCACCCCGAAGTAGTCTGCTCATCGAGTCTCGTCCTCCGTTCGCGGTGTAGAAGCACCGTTCATGCCAACCGAAAACACCAGAGCGTCCACGTTACGCACCCTGGCCGCATTCGTGCGGCGAAACGACACTGGGCGTGATCGCACAGGGCAGACCTTCGTCCGCCTGCACGCGTTCGTGCACCCGCTCCTGGGGCAAGCGTCAGGCTACCGCGACCACCTGACGGGTCGAGCTAGCCCGTCGTCTCCGGGGCACGGGCATGCTCTGCCCAGTAGCGACGGGCCTCCCGGCGTGATCCCAGCAGCATGGCGACGGGTCGCAACGCGTCGGTCTGCTCGAACACGATCTTCGCGAGCATCGTGATCTGCACCGCGAGGAGCATGCCGAACGGGCCGAGCACCCAACCCCAGAACGCGAGCGAGAGCAGGACCACGAGTGGGGAGAGGTCCATCTTGTCCCCGAGCAGTTTGGGCTCGAGCACCGCGCCGATGCCCATGTTGATGGTGAGATAGGCGAGACCGAGGATGACGAACTCCGTGACCCCGAGCGTGGCGAGGGCGAGCAGGAGCGGCGGAATCGCGGCGAGGATCGAGCCGATCGTGGTGACATAGTTGAGCACGAAGGCCAGGAACCCCCAAAGCGTCGCGAGCTCCAACCCCACCACCGCGCAGGACAACCCGGCCAGCACCCCCGTCGAAAAGCTCGTGGCCGTCTTGATGCGGAAGTAGGCCAGCAGGCGCGTCACGGTGTTGCGGGCCACGGCCTGCAAGCGTGGCTGCTCCGCCAGCGCCGGGCCGAGTTTGTCGGGGAGCGCGACGAGATCGGCGAAGACGAACCCGGTCAGGACCAGTACGGCGGTCGCCCCCGTCACGATCCGGAACACGGAGCCGGAGACGTTGCGAATCATCCGCGTATCGACGGCGTCCCGAATGTCGTCAGGGGTTACCTGGACGCCCACGTTGGCGAGGGTGTTCGCGGCCTCGATCGCGGCCGCCTGCAGCTGGTCGCGGTATTCCGGCCATCGCTCCGCCAAGGTGCGCGACCAGTGCATCGAGAGGAAGACCGTCGCGGTGATGGCTCCGATCACGAACACGCCGACGACCGCGAATGCGATCGGCTTGCTCACGCCGCGCTGGCGAAGCCAACGAAACGGTGCGATCACGATCCCTGCAATGAAGAGCGCGACGAGCATGGGCGCCATGACGGTCGAGACCGCCCGCAGGCCCGCAACGACCACGCATAGCGCCGCGAGGAACACGAAGGCCCGATACACCGAAGCAAAAGACAAGCGATACGCGGTGCCATGCACGCCTGGGATCTGCTCCATCGCGCGCGAAGTGCCAGTTTGACCGCAGCGGAGGCCGCGGCAGCACGCGTTCTCGCGGTCTTGGGGCAAAAAGTCGGGGCGAACGCGTGAAGTCTCACCGCAGGAACAACCGATACACGGGGTTCTCCGTCTCCTCGACGCACGGATACGCGAGCGTCTGCTGGAACTCCGCGAACGCCTCCGCGTCCTGCTCGGGGACCTGGATCCCCACGAGGATCCGCCCGTAGTCGGCCCCCTGATTGCGGTAGTGGAACAAGCTGATGTTCCAACTCGGGTGCATGGCGCCAAGGAATCGCATCAGGGCACCCGGACGCTCGGGGAACACGAAGCGGAACAATCGCTCATCGGCGGCGAGCGGTGATCGACCCCCCACGAGGTGGCGCAGATGCTCTTTTGCAAGCTCGTCGCCGGTGAGATCCACGACCGAAAAGCCGTGCTGCTCGAATGCGGCGGCGATCGTCGAGAGCTCTTCCCGCGACGTGATGCTCAGACCCACGAACACGTGGGCCACGCGTGCGTCGGAGATCCGGTAGTTGAACTCCGTGACGGAGCGGTGCCCGACGAGCTCGCAGAAGCGGCGAAAGCTGCCGCGCTCCTCGGGGATCGTCACGGCGAACAAGCCTTCCCGATGCTCGCCGAGCTCGGCCCGCTCCGCGACGAAGCGCAAGCGGTCGAAGTTCATGTTGGCTCCACCCGTCACGGCGACGAGGGTTTGCCCGGTCATCCCCGCCTGCGCCACGTAGTGTTTGAGCCCGGCCACAGCGAGCGCCCCCGCGGGCTCGAGGATCGTGCGCGTGTCTTGGAAGACGTCCTTGATCGCCGCACAAACGGCGTCGGTGTCCACAAGGATGAAGTCGTCGACCAACGCCCGGATCAGCCGAAAGGTCTCCTCGCCCACGCGCCGAACGGCGGTGCCGTCCGAGAACAATCCCACGTCTTGCAGCGTGACGCGGTGCCCCGCGCGAACCGACTGGACCATGGCGTCCGAGTCCACGGTCTGGACCCCGATGAGGCGTACCTCGGGACGCACGGCCTTGATGTACGCCGCCACACCGGCGAGCAGCCCACCACCGCCGATGCCCACGAAGACAGCATGGAGCGGCCCCTGGAGCTGGCGCAGGATCTCCATCCCCACGGTGCCCTGTCCCGCGATCACGTCCGGATCGTCGAAGGGATGCACGAACGTCGCGCCGCGCTCGGCTTGGATCGCCACGGCGCGTTCGTAGGCATCCGAGTAGCTGCTGCCCTCGAGGACGACCGCGCCGCCCAGGGCCCGCACAGCCTCGATCTTGACGGAGGGTGTCGTCACCGGCATGACGATTGTCGCGGTGCAACCGAGCCGTCCGGCGGCCAGGGCGACGCCTTGCGCGTGATTGCCCGCGGAAGCCGTCACCACCCCACGCGCGCGCTCCTCCGCGGAGAGCCGCACCATTTTGTTGTAGGCACCCCGGAGCTTGAAGCTGAAGACTGGTTGTTGATCTTCGCGCTTGAGGTACACGGCGTTGCCCACACGCGTGGAGAGGCGCGGGACGAGGTCGAGCGACGATTCGATCGCCACGTCGTAGACGCGCGCCGTCAAGATCCGCTTGAGGTAGTCGGTCGTGATCGCGTCGCGAGCGTCCGGCTTGGTGGGGGGCATCTCGAAAGATGTGCCTCAACGCGGCGATTTCGCCAAGGCCATCCCCAGCGCCCCTTCTACAGGCGCCTCAGGGCAGCGCGTGCCGCTGCAGGAACCCCCACGTCACCGAGCCCGGGCCCGACGCGTGACCGCCCCCCTCGAGGGTGTGCAGCCCCGCCTCCACACCCTCGGCGCATTCCGTGTGGAGCGCGGTGGCACCATCCACCGTCGGATCCCCCGTGCACGCGTTGAGCTCCACCCACCGCGCCAAGGTCCCCTCCGCACCGAGGAAGGTGAACCGCCCGCCCGAGCCTTGGCCACCCCCATACGGGACGACGGTGTCGTTCGTCCCGCGGATCGAGAGCACGCTGATGGGTCGCGAAGGCGCACACTCGGGAGACGTCTCCTCCGCAAGATCGAACCCATGCGGCGCGATCGCGGCAAAGATGTCCGCGGCATTGCACGCCAGGTGATACGACATACCGCCGCCCATCGAGAACCCGGTGGCGTACACCCGCTGGCGATCGACGCAGCCTTCCTCGGAGGCCTGCTCGACCATCGCGCGCGCGAACCCAAGGTCATCGACGTCGCGCGACTGCGTGCAACATGGGCCCACGTTCCACGCGTTGTCGATGCCATCGGGCCACGCGATGACGAAGCCCTCGCTATCCGAGAGGGCGGCCATGCCTGAGCTTCCGCGTTGCTGCATGCCACTGCCGCCAAGCCCATGGAAGTCCAAGACCATGGGGACGGGGGTCTCCCCGGTGTACGAGTCGGGGACGTGCAGGATGTAGCTCCGCATGACGCCGCCGACGTCGACCATGCGGTTGGTCTCGCCGGGTACGAGCGTCGATCCGGGTGAACACGTCTGTACCGAGCCTCCGCTCGAGTCCTCGCCACTTGCCTCCCCGCCCGAGGTCGCCTCGGATTCATCGCTCAGGGAGGAGGCCTGGCTCGTGGCGTCTCCGCCCGTGGTCTCGACGCTGCCCGTCGCCGCGTCGCTGCTCGTTGCGAGGCCTCCGCCGCCGCTGCTCGACTCACTTTGCGCGCCCGAGGTCGCCGTGCTCTCGCCACTTCCGTCACCGGTGGACTCGTCGCCCGCCCCGCTCGAGGCCTCGCTGGCCTCGGCTTCGCCGCTGCTTTCCGCCGAGGCCCCGGAGGTCTCGGTGCTCGCCGCTGGACCCCCGCAGCTCGCACCTAGCGTCAAAGCGATTCCGACGACCCACCACCGCGCAAAGTGCAGGGTCGCGGATTCGAGCTCATGGACAGCTTGGTATTTGGACATGGGATGCACGCACGAAGGCCGAACCGCTGATTTGGAACGCCCTCCGTGGATCCGTCGTGCGTTTTACGTAGCGGCGATCTCACGGAACGCTCGAGGCGGCGCGAAAAGAGACCCCTTACCTCAGGGTGTCCGAACGACCCGCCGCACGACGACCCCTGCCTCCTCGAACATCGCGCGCGAGATCTCGAAGTCTCGCTGCCAACGCTCGGGGATCTCGAGCCCCTCCGGGTAGACGACCTCGCCGATCCCGGCTTGGATCAGCGATCGTGCACACCGAGCGCACGGAGGCCACGTCACGAAGGCCACGCACCCCTTGAGGGCGACGCCGATCCGCGCGGCGTGCATGATCGCGTTCTCCTCGGCGTGACAGATGAGCGGATACTTGGCATCGCGATCCCCGAGGCGCTCCTCGTCGTCGGCGATGCCGCGCGGGAATCCGTTGAAGCCCGTGCTGCGGATCTCCCGATCGGGACCCACGACCACACAACCGACCTGCGTCGAAGGGTCCTTGCTCCACCCCGCGATCTGAGCCGCGAGCGCCAAGAACCTCCGATCCCATTTCTCGCTCATGGAGTGGAGGTTCTCATCTTGGGTCAGCGATGACCATGCCTGCGGTTGCGGCCCCAGGCAGCGAGGGCCCTGGCGATCTCTCGGTCGCCCAGGACCTGCATGGCCGCCCCGCGTTCGATGGCGACTTTGGGCATGCCGAACACGACGCAGGTGCGTTCACTCTGCGCAATCGTGCGGGCGCCCGCCTTCCGCATCATCCCGAGGCCCTCGGCCCCGTCCGCGCCCATGCCCGTGAGCAACACACCGACGGCGTTTCGTCCGGCGTGCTTGGCGACGGATGCGAACAGCATATCGGCGGCAGGGCGCTGCTGTTGGACCCGCGGTCCCTGACGCAGGGTGACGCGCCATGGCCGGACCGGGGAGAGCACCATGTGATGGCCGGCGGGAGCGATGAGCACCAAGCCCGACTCCAAGCGATCGCCGTCCTGGGCCTCACGCACGTTGGCGGTGAGAGAGCGATCGAGGTGTTCGGCGAGCGGACCGGTGAAACCGGCGGGCATGTGCTGGACGACGAGGACCGGCGGCGCCGTGGCGTCGAGGAGCTCGAGCACGCTCTCGAGGGTTCGAGGTCCGCCCGTGCTCGACCCGATCGCAATGATGAAGTCCTCGGCGCGCGGATTGCCGGGATCCGTGTCATGGATCTCACGCACCACGCATTTCGCGGCGGCGCGTACCGCATCGGAGAGATCGGCGGTGAACCGCCGCGGGGACTCACCGGGATCGGTCTTGCGCACGACGGCAACGGCCCCCAAGGCCAGGGCCCGCTCCGTGAGGTCGTTGTCGCGACCGACGAGGCCCGACACGACCACGGTCGGAATCGGCACGAACTGCATGAGTTTCTCGAGAAACACGAGCCCGTGGATCCCCGGAAGATCGAGGTCGAGCGTCACCACGTCCGGGCGCAGCTCGAGGATCTTCGTGCGGGCTTCGTAGGCGCTCGTCGCCACGCCCACGACGTCGCATTCGGCGACGCCCTCGAGACCTCGGCGTACGATGAGTTGGCTCATGGCGGAGTCATCGACCACGAGCACTCGGATTCGGGGAGATCGCCGCTCCCACGAGCGAAAGCCGGGAGTATTCCCAGACATCAGCGGTCCGCTCCCTCGCGGTCCGTGACGAGCTCCAAGAGCCCCGTGTCGATCGAAAGCACCATCGAACGCGAGATCGAGCCGCCCACGTTCGATTCGGTGATGCCCACCTGGTTCTGGCGCAGGAGCTCCCTCAGTACGGCGACGTTGCGGCGGCCGACGGCAGCGCTATCGTGGGTACCGAAGGTCGCCCCCCCGGCGACGCGAACGACCATGCGGCGCTTGACCGCCCCGAGCCGGTAGCATTCGCGGAAGAGGAGCGGCACACCGGTCGTGACGAACGCTGCGGGATTGCTGCGCGCTCGCTCGGGGTTGATGCGATCGTCGGGAAGCATCGCATGCAGCAATCCCCCCACCCTCGCGATCGGGTCGTAGACGCTGATCCCAAGGCAGCTACCGAGCGCAAACGTGGCGAGCCGCTCCTCGGGGTGAGACGAGACCTTGAGGTCGGCGATCGCCACGACGAGCTCGCGATAGGTCACGGACTCCTCCGATAGACGGAAGGCACCACGTAGTCGAGCCCACGGATACCTGCGGGGATCGCCTCGGCGGATCCGACGAACAAGAGCCCTCCAGGGGCCACGATGTCGCGGAAACGCTCCACCAGGCGCCGCCGGGTCGGCTCGTCGAAATAGATCATCACGTTGCGGCAGAACACCGCGTGGAACGGCCCGCGCATGGGCCACGTCCCCACGAGGTTGAGCCGCGCGAACGAGACGAGGCTGCGCAACCGCGGCTGGACCAAGAGCTTGCCTCCACGAGGCTCGAAGCCCACCGCGAAATATTCGGTGGGAATCCCTTCGGTCGCGTCGCGCTCGTAGGCCCCTGCGCGTGCGGTCGCGAGCGCTTCGTCACAGAGATCCGTGGCCAAGATCCGCGTGCGCGTGGCGGCAGGAGAACGCGCGACGGTCATCGCCATGGAATACGGTTCTTGCCCGCTCGAACAGCCGGCGGACCACAGGGAGACGCTCGTCTCCACGTCGAGTCCTCGCAGATGCTTGTCGAGCAGCTCGAAGTGCGAAGGATCGCGGAAAAACGAGGTCTTGTTGGTCGTGAGCTGGTTTATCGCGTGGCGACGCTCGGCGCTCCCCTGGGTGGTCTTGGTCTCGAGCAGATCGAGATAGGCCGAGAGATCGGGGAACGAGAGCTCGTGGATCCGCGCGGCCAAGCGCGAGCTCACCAGACTGCGCTTGGTCTCCGTGAGTCGGATTCCCGTCCATCCTTCGAGCAGACGGCACAGACGCGCGAACTCGTCATCGCGGATCCCTAGGCCGTTGCTCTGCCCCAGCTTGCTCACCGCGGTCATGGCCAAACCTCAGAACTCAGCGAGGAAGGCGCGCTCTTGGGGTGTCAGCTCGTCGGGCAAGCGCGCGCCGCCGTCATTGGCCGAGCGCGCCTGCGCACCGCCGAAGCGCTCCGGAAGTGCACGCATGCCACCGACCTCGAAGCTGTCGACGAGGCGCTTCATCTGCGCCGCCTGAGCCGAGAGCTCCTCGGACGCGCTCGCAGACTGCTCGGCGTTGGCGGCGAACCGCTGGATCCAGGATTTCATGTCCTCGACGGAGACGCCGACGCTATCGATGGCGGCGACTTGGCGCGCGGCCCGGGTGGAGATGTCATCCATCACCCGGGAAACACGGGTCACCATCTCCGTGATCCGCTCGAAGTTCGACTGAACCTCGGCACGGAGCGCAACACCGCGGTCGGCCTTGGCGATCGCCTCACCGAGGAGCTCGGCGGTCTCTTGCGCGGCCTCGGAGGTCCGCACGGCGAGCGACCGAACCTCGTCCGCGACGACGGCGAACCCGCGGCCGGCCTCACCGGCGCGCGCGGCCTCGACGGCCGCATTGAGGGCGAGCAGGTTCGTCTGGAACGCGATCTCTTCGATCGTCTTGATGATATCGGCCGTCGCATCGGAGGACTGTTTGATGCCCTCGATCGTCTTGGACAGTCGGGCCATGCTCTCCACGCCGCCGCTCGCGGTCTCGCGCGAAGCGTCCGAGAGCCCACGACCTTCTTTCGCGTGTTCGGCCACGTGCTTGCTCACCTCGGTGATGCCCGCGAGGTCGTTCGAGATCCGCTGCACCATGGCCGCCTGCTGGGCGGCACCGGCCGCCAGATCTTGACCACCCGAGTTGATCTCGTCCGCGGCCGTGGCGACCTGGGCACTCGAAGAGGCGACCTCTGCGAGCGCGCGCTCGAGGTTGGCCGTCGCGCGATTGAAGGCCAATCGCAGTGCCTCGCTCGGACCCGTGAGTTCTTCGTCGAGGCGCGAGCTCAGGTTGCGATCGGCGAGCTCCGAGAGCACCCGCGTCACTTGCTCGAGCGGATCGATGATCGTCCGCAGCGTCGCGTTGAAGCGCTCGGCGACGACATTCCCCTCGGCGTTTTGGACCTCGACACGCGCCGAGAAATCACCGCGCTCGATCGCTGCTTGGACACGACCAACCTCGGTCTCCCACCGCTGCCACGTCAGTGCGCGCGCCTCCGAGCGTGCATGGAGCACCTCGAGCACGCGCGTGCGCAACAACCAAGTTGCAGCCGCTGCGGCACCGGCCGTGGCCAGCACCCCCACGATCGTCGGAAGCCACGACCCGGCATCCGCGACCCACCAGCGGGAGCCGATCTGAAGCGCGCTCGCAGCGATGGCAACCCCTGCCAGCAGTCCCCACGGTGCCTCGACTTTCGCCTTCATCCGAGACCTCGCAGCCGATCAGCGATTCGTCCTGAGCAGTTCATCGATATCCAGCACCAGAAAGAGCCCATCGTCGCGGTGCAACGCTCCTCGCACCATCGCCCGATCGAAGGTGGTATGGAGCTCCGGGAAGGCCTGAATTCGGTCGGTTTCGAGGGAAACCACCTCCGAGACGCGCTCGACTTGGATCCCTGTGAGACCGCGCGAGGTCTCCACGACGACGATGCACGACCAGCGCCCCGGTTCGGCCTCCGGCAGGCCGAGCTTGGCCCGGAGCGAGACGATGGGGGTCACTTTGCCCCGTACATTGGCCACACCGAGCACGTACGACGGGGTGCTCGGAATCGGGGTCACCGGGAGCGTCCGGATGATCTGCCGGATGCACTCCACGCCGATGCCATACGCCTCTTCCCCCACATAAGCGGTCAAAAATTTCTCGATATCGGAAGAGGTGCGAGCAACGACGGCGGTCATAAGGTCCTCACTAAGCGGCGGTAGGTACCGATTCTGTGGCACCACCGCGCGGAATCGAGAGCAGCGCTTGGACATCGATGATGAGGCCCACGGCGCCGTCGGGCAGGATCGCTCCGCCCGCGATGCCACGCACGCGCCCGACGACCTCCCCGAGCGGTTTGGTGACGAGCTGGTGTTGGCCGATGAGATCGTCGACCACGAGAGCGAACCGGCGATCGAGGTCGCGCAGGACCAGCACGATGGGCTCTTCGACGCCGGGTCCGAGCGCGAACAGCTCGGATAGCCACAAAAGCGGCATCTGGGTGCCCTGCACGTTCAACGTGGCCGCACGATTCCCTGCGCCGTCGACGAGATCCTCCGGACTTGGATTGACGCATGTCACGATGTCGGCCGTTGGAATCACATAGCGGCGATCTTCGACCCGAACGAGCATGCCTTCCGTCAGCGCGAGCGTCAGGGGCAGGACCAGATCGAACGATGTCCCGCGGCCCGGCTCGGAGTGCAGGGTCACGCGACCGCCCAGGCTCTCCACCGTGGAGCGCACCACGTCCATCCCGACCCCGCGTCCGGAGATGTCCGTCACCACCGCGGACGTCGAGAAGCCCGGCTCGAAGATGAGGTTGAAAACCTCTTGGTCGCTCGGGACCGAAGCAGCGTCCACGAGCCCACGTTGAAGCGCCTTGCGTAGGATCGCCTCGCGATTGAGGCCCCGCCCGTCATCGGAGAGCGTGATGATCACCTTGCCACCCGAGCTCCGCGCGCTGAGCCGCAACGTGCCAAACTCGTCTTTGTGGGCCGCCCGGCGGTCGGCTGGAGTCTCGAGACCGTGGTCCAAACAATTGCGGACCAAGTGCATGAGGGGATCGCCGAGCGCATCGACCATGCTCCGGTCGATCTCGGTCTCCTCGCCAAGACACTCGACACGGACCTTCTTGCCGCACTTGTGGGCGAGGTCGCGGGCGAGCCGACGCGTCGACTGAAACAACCGGCCCAGGGGTACCGTGCGGATCGTCATGCCGAGGTCGTGCAGCTCCCGGACGATCTTGCTGATGTGCGAGAGTTGGCGCGTCAGCGCGGGATGCTTGCGGCTGCGCACGGCCTCATTCTGGTTGACCATGGCCTGCGAGATCACGAGCTCCTCCAAGATCTCGAGCAGGCGATCGAGCCTGGGCGTGGGCACCCGAACCGAAGGTACGATCCGGTTGCGTGCCGCCTCGCCGCCGGCCGGGTCTTTGCCCACCGGCGCCTCTTCGGGTTCCGGATCCGGCGCGCTCCCGGCTGCGACCCCTACGTTCGTCGGCAGCTCGGTCTTCGCCTCGTTCAATGGCGACGCGTCAGGATCGGCCTCCTGGGCCAGTGCCCGCAGCAAACCGGCGGTGCCCGCAGGGCACGTCAGCGTGTCCCCCGGGGTGACCCCCTCGAGCGATTCCAGAAAGGCGCGCAGCGTGTCGACACACGCGAGGGAGAGGCCCGCACAGCGCGTGTCGAACCGTCGGCGACCATCCCGAACGCCCGAGAGGAGATCCTCCGCATCGTGGGCGAGCGTGGCGATGGGTGTCAACCCAAAGTAGGCAGAGTTCCCTTTGAGGGAATGGAAGCAACGGAACAGATCGCGGACGGCATCCGCGTTCGTGGGATCGTCCTCGAGTGCGAGCAGCGAGCCCTCTGCGCCATCGAGGAGCTCGCGACTCTCCGTCAAATACATGGGGAGCAAGTCGACGTCGAGATCGGTCGGGACCGTGAACGACTGCTCCGCAACTCCGGTTGCGTCGTCTTCCTCGGTACCTACCGCGCGCTGCCCGATCTCGGACATAGACATGCTCGGGGGCGCGACTAGGCGGCCGCGGTAAGCTTCTTGGCGGCGTTGACGAGCAGGTCCGCGTTGAATGGCTTGACGATCCAGCCTTTGGCGCCCGCCTTCTTCGCCTTCGCGATGAGGGTGGGGTCACCTTCGGTCGTCAGCATGAGGATCGGGAGCGCGGCATGCTTGGCCTCCGCCTTCACCTGCGTCACCATGTCGAGGCCGTTCATGCGCGGCATGTTGACGTCGCAGACGACGAGGGAGAGGTCTTGGTTCTTCTCGATCTGCTCTTTCCCGTCGACACCGTCGACGGCTTCGAGGACCGCAAAACCTGCTTGAGAGAGCGCCATCCCGACCTGCTGGCGCACGGTCGCGGAGTCATCGACAATGAGAATCTTCTTGGACATGGACTGGGTCTATCTTTCGCGCGGGAGGGTTAGAACAGCATCATGTCGCCCTCTGCGGCGGCGACGTGGTCCGTGCTGTGGCTCTCGGAAAGCAAGACCTCCTGCTCACAGCGAAAATCGATCATGATTCGGATGGGCCCCGCGGGCGTGTCGGCCTCGAGCCAAACGCCGGTACGCGAGACGGGCGAGGTGACACTGAGCGCAGAGCCCGTGACGGTCGTGGGCGGGCTCATTTGGAACGACGCCCCGTACTTCAGCATCTTGTTCTTCGCGCGACCGAGCAGCTGATTGGCCAGCTCTCCCATCCAGTCCACGACGACGCGGTCGTCGATGCGGCCGCGGATCTCACCGGGGACGATCTCGGCGACCACCTCCGGCGAGGTTTGAACCGCGACGATTCCACCGAAGCGTTCTTCGGTGAAACCGATGATTCCGGCGACTCGAACGCCCGCCGAAGGCGCGGGATCGACGGGACGAGGCTCCCCCTGCAACGGGCTGCCATATTCGGTCATGAGGTCCGTCAACGCGGACATCAGCATGTTTCGAAACACTACTTGCGCGGGTTCACTCATCACTCGTCTCCTAGAACAGCAACACGTCACCGCTGTCCGGCGTGTCGTCGGTCGACTCTCCACCGTCATCGGTCCCTGTGGCCTCGGCTTTGAGTGCAATTTCTTGAGCACCCGCCAAGCGGGTCATGAGGTCGCCCACACGCAGCGTTTGTCCGTCCTCGGCCACCTCGTGATGGTCGAAGGTCGTGCCCAGCGCAGCCTCGAAGAGCGCGCGCGTGCGCTTGGTGATGCGGGACACCTCTCGGAGGCTCTGCGCCATCGGGTCTTGGAACTGGAGCTGGGACAACGCGTTCTGCGAACCGCGAAGGATCCGCTCGGACCGCTTTTCGCCCTCTTGGACCGCCGCGAACACGTCGTTGTGGAGCTCGCTTTGGGTCTGCTCCAGCTCGCGGAGCGAAGCCGTGAACCGCTCGCGGAAACGCTCCGAGTCGGTGAGCAGGACGTCGGTGTTCTCCGCCAGACGTGGCATGACGTCCTTCATCGTGCGCGCCAGCTGTCCCACGAGGCGGTTGGCGACGCCGATATCGTCGGCGAGCGCGGCAAGCTGCTCGGCGATCACCACGAACGGTTTGCCCACGGATCCGAGGCGCGCAGCCTCGATCTGTGCGTTGACCGTGACGATCTTGGTTTCTCGCGCGATCGTGCGAATGCGTTCGCCGGCGCTCATGATCCGCCCTAGTTGATCGTGCAGCTCCCCAGCGCGCTCCCGCTGCTCGCGCAGGCGCACCGTCACGCGGTCCACGAAGGCCCCCATGTCGTCGGATTGCTGCGCGATCGCTTGGCCGATCTCGGAGTCGCGGCCAAAGCGAACGGCGAGCCGCGCGGACGCGTCCACGTGTTCGCGTGCGTGGTGCACGATGTCACCCACGCTGTCTCCAACGTTGAGGACGGCCTGTTCGCTCACGGAGATCGCGTTGAGGACCCGCCGCGCGATCTTGGCCTCGCCTTCGACGAACGATCTCGCGATGCTCTCGACCTCGCTCGCGGGAACGGTGCGTTCACCGGTCCCTTCTGGCGAGACGATCACTGCGGAAGCACCTCCGGGCAGGGGCGTAGCGGACGAAGCGGAAGCCATGTCAGGAACGAACGGCTCGACCAAGCCTAGGAAATCGGGCCAGACGCTCGAGTCGAGGTCTCGCCAACGACCCCGTCCTTCGGCCAATCGCCCCACGAGCTCAACCGTCTGGCCCTCAAAAGCCCAGCGCGAGGTGGCCCACACACATTTCGGGACGACGCCCGCAACCGCTCAGGGGGCCGTCGTCTTGGCGTCGCGCCGCTCGCGGCAGAGCTCAGCCAACGCGCGATAGCTCGACGCGCAGTACTTCTTGTGGCTGCGCTTCGCGTACTTCCCCGCAACCTCGGCACGGAGCCCCTGACACGCCTCCACGCCGAACCCGGTTTGGAACACCTGGTCCCCGAAGCCCTCGCAGGCGGTGTCGAGTTCGCCTGCCGCAAAACAGGCCGCTGCGACGCGTGGCGCTTCGTTGGCGCACCAGGTCTCCATGGCAGGGCACGCCATCCCCCACCCCACGGCATACTCCACACACTCCGCGATGGACCGCCCCTTGGGCGGATGGGCTGGCGCCTTCAGCGTCCGCTCGACATAGGCCCGAAACACCGCGCGACCGCGCCAGACCGAGCCCCCGAACACCAGCGCCAACCCGATCACGATGGCGCCGAGGACGAGCAGCAGGTGCACGACGGACAAGCGGGACGGGGCGTACTCCGCTTCGTTGGGGCGATTCACGGGTCACGGTGATACCGCGGTTCGAACGGCCCGGCGACCCCAAAGCCGCGCTCGGGGGGCACGCCCCTCGCAGGCGAGCGTCTTCGCGGGCGACCGTCTTCGCGGGCGACCGTCTTCGCGGGCGACCGTCTTCGCGGGCGACCGTCTTCGCGGGCGACCGTCTTCGCGGGCGACCGTCCTCGCGGGCGACCGTCCTCGCTGGCGACCGTCCTCGCGGGCGAGCCGCGGTCCTGCTGGACCGCGGCCCTCGAGCGGCCGAAACCGCGGAGCTCTAGCGACCGAGCGTGCGTCCGGCCGAGCGCAACGCTTTGCACGACTCGGCGATCCGCTCGGCCATGCTCTTGCGACCGGCGGTCAACCAGACCCGCGGATCGTACTGCTTCTTGTTGCCGACTTCCCCGTCGATCTTGAGCACACCGCTGTAGTTGGTGAGCATGTGATGGGCGACGGGGCGCGTGAACGCGTACTGCGTGTCGGTGTCCACGTTCATCTTGATGACGCCGTACTCCAGCGTCTCGTGGATCTCCTCGAGCGAGGACCCGGACCCGCCGTGGAACACGAAGTCCACGCTCGTGCCCTTGCCGAACTTCGAAGCGAGGGCTTCTTGCCCGCGCTTGAGGATCTCGGGCCGCAGCTTCACGGCCCCCGGCTTGTAGACGCCGTGGACGTTGCCGAAGGTCGCTGCGTACATGAAGCGGCCACCGCGGATCGCGGAGAGCTTCTCGTACACGTACTGCATGTCCTCGGGCGTGGTGTAGAGCTTCTCTGCGGGCGTGTCCTCGTTGCTCACGCCGTCTTCCTCACCGCCGACCACGCCGGATTCGACTTCGAGGATGATCTCCTGCTCGCGGCACTCCTCGAGCAGCTTCACGGCCGCGGCCACGTTCTGCTCGAGCGGCAGCTCGCTCCCGTCGTACATGTGGCTGTTGAAGAGGTTGGGCAACCCAGCGGCGCGGCGCTTGCGGGTCTCCGCGATGAGCGGCCGCATGAACGACTCCACCTTCTCGGGTTGGCAGTGGTCGGTGTGCAGCACGATGTTGATGTCGTAGCGCTCCGCCACGCGGCGGACGTGATCCGCGAGGGAGATGGCGCCAAGGACGGTGTCCTTGAGGTTCCCCGAGGCGTGCGCGCCACCGCCGATCGAGACCTGGATGATCCCGTCGCTCTTGGCGGCGGCGAAGCCTTCGATCGCCGCATTCGCGGTGTCGGTCGTGGTGACGTTGATGGCAGGAAAGGCGTACTTTCCGGCTTTGGCCTTGTCGAGCAGCTCGCAGTACCGCTTATAGTCGACGACGGGCATGGTGATTGGTCTCCCCTCAAACGTGTTGTGCGGCCAAGCCCACAAAACGGGGGCATGGGACCGAGTGTGATAGCGGCGAACCTCGCAAACTCGGGCGCATCGCGTCAAACCGTTTCCGCGCGAGCAAAGCGCGCCTCACCCGGAGCGACGCGCAGGGGGGATAATTTCCGCGAGAACCCACGAAATGGAGACTTCCCGCCCACCGAGGAGAGGTCCGCGCCGCTCGGCACGTGATGAATCCAACGTCTACGGACCCTTGTACTCGATGATCTTCGGCGTCCGTTTCCTCCACCGGTCGAGGTGGAATTTGGCGACCCCGATCGCCTCGGGGACCGCCGAGACGGAGCATGAGAGCGCCCACGCGAGGCTGTCGGGCCACGAGAATCCGCGCTGCCGCGCCGCTTGGGCGGTCTTGACGGCGCGCAAGGGATACGCACCGAGCAGCAGCCACGACGCGCCGAGCGTCGGTACGGAGAATCCCACGACGGAGGCGGGGACCAGCACCCCCCAAAGCAGTGTGCGCCGGATCTCTTGGTCGTACTTGCGTTCGGGAGGACCCCCGTAGAGCCGGTGCAGCTGCGCGTACGCGTGCCCGCACCGTTTGGCGCGCGTCCACCATTGCCCGACGGTGTGCATGTCCGCGTCGTGCAGCGTGGACGTGCGATCGAGGCGAAGGAGCTCGCCCCCACGCGCGCGCAAGCGGATCCCGATCTCTTCGTCCTCGCCCGCGATGAGGCTCGCGTCGTAGCCACCGATCTCGCGCAGCGCGGAGGTGCGGATCATGACGTCGCCACCGAAGCACGAGATCTTGCCGACGGGACCGTTCCGCCACTCGACGTCGCAAACGCGGTTGAAGACCGTGCGGTCGGGAAAGCGCTCCCTTCGATAGCCACAGACGGCGCTCAGCTGGGGCTCGGCATCGAGGGTCGCCACGGCCGCGTCGATCCACCCATCGACGACCTCGCAGTCGCCATCGATGAACTGGACGTACTCGACCCCCGGCGCGACTTGACGCAGGCGCTCGAAGCCTGCGTTGCGGGCACGCGCTGCGGTGAACGGCGTGGACATGTCGAGCTCGACGACCGCGGCGCCGCGGCTGCGCGCTTGGCCGACGCTGTCATCGGTCGATCCGGAATCCACGTAGACGACGGTGGTCCCAAGGCCGCACACCGCATCCAACGCACGGACCAGGCGCTGCCCCTCGTTCCGGCCGATGAGAACCACTCCGACGCGATCACCAGAAGTCACGGCCCCAACATTAGCGATCGCGCGGCGTCGTGGAAATCTCTCAAGACCGCGCCCGTGCGCCCCTCGACCACCGCGGCCAAGCGCACGATTCGGCCCCAGCCGACCGAGCGAGCGCGAGACTTTTCCGCGGTCCTGCTAGCATGCGGCATGCGCTCCGAAGGATCCTCGCTCGCCCCGATCGTCGGGGACACGGGGCGCCGGTATCAGCCGACGCAACTGCTGGCGCGCGGAGGCATGGCGGAGATCTACGTCGCGGAACGCGAAGATGGCCAGGAGACCGTGGTCGTCAAGCGGATGCTCGGCGACCTGCTCGCGAACCCCGAGTTCGTGCGGATGTTCCGCGACGAGGCCGTACTCGCGTCGACCTTCGACCATCCCAACATCGTCCGGGTGCTCGACATGGGCCTCCACTCGCCCATGCCGTTCTTCGTGATGGAGTACGTCCGGGGCGCGCACCTCCGCACGCTCCTCAAGGTGGCCGGCACGCCAGGCCTCCCGCTCGCCTTTGGCATCAGCGTCGGCATCGAAGTGGCAGGCGCGTTGGCCTACGCCCATGATCGGCGCGACGCCACGGGCCGGCCACTTCACATCGTGCACCGCGACGTCTCGCCGACGAACGTCCTGGTCGACACGACGGGCGAGGTGAAGCTGCTCGACTTTGGCATCGCCAAAGCCGATGCGGGCACGCATGTCACCGCCGCGGGGACGCTCAAGGGCAAGGCATCGTACATGTCTCCGGAGCAGTGTCGGGCCGAGCACGTCGATCGCCGCAGCGACATCTTCGCGCTCGGGCTCTTGCTGTACGAGCTCACCACCTCGACGCGGGTGTTTCGCGGCGACAACGAGCTCGCGATCTTCCACCAAGTGGTGAGCGGCAAGTTCGACCCGCCATCGTCGCGGCGCCACGACTATCCCGCGGCTCTCGAGGCAATCTTGCTGCGCGCCCTCGCCTTCGCCCCCGAAGATCGCTACGCGACCGCCCTGGACTTCGCCGACGCCCTCGTCGACCTCGCGGACCGGCTGGACCTTCCCACGACGCCGCGCATGCGCACCGCGTGGATGGAGACGCACCTCCCCACCCGCGCGACCCCGCTGCCAGGCGGAGCAGGCCGCAAGCGTCACCCCTCACGCCCCGGCATTCTCGCGAACCGGACCGATTTCCCCGGCAAGCCCGCCGTGCCGGCAGAACCCTCGGGGTCGGAGCCAGGGGAGCCAGGCGCCGAGCCCCCGCCAACCCACGACGAACGGGCGAAGGACGAGCCGAGGATGCTCGCTCCGAGCGACGAGCCGAGCATGCTCGCTCCCGCGAAGCACGATCCGGCCTCCCGCACCGCTCCGGTGCCCACCAAGCCCCGGCCACGCCCGCTGCCGCCTCCGGCCATGCCCGCCCACGCGGGACCGCTCCCCCAGCTGCCCAACGTACCGCTGCCCGATGCGCCCGCGACCGAAGGCCCCATGCCGACCTCCGCGACGCCCGGTCCCGATTGGCACGTCCCGAGCGGCGTCGACCTCGAGCGGGTGCGCGACAGCCCAACGCCGGAACGCGCTCCTCGTACGCAGTTCATGGCCTCGGGCTTCACGGCGGCCACCCCTCCCCGGGCGCAGGCAACCAGCGAGCCCCTCGTCACCACCTCGAACCTCGCGCCTCCCATGCGCTGGTCGACCCCGGGCATCGCCAGTCCGCCGGCCGGACCCCACCCCGCAGCGCCTTCGCTCGCTGCGGCCCCAGGCCACGCCGCCACGCCGTCAGGATTCGATGCTTCCCAGGGCCACGTCGCCCAGCCCCCTGGATTCGGCGCCAGCCCGGGCCACGCCCCACATCCCGGATTCGGTGCCAGCCCCGGCCACGCCCCGTCCCCCGGATTCAGTACGGTCCAGGGCCACCCCGCCCCCGCCCAGGGCCACCCCGCCCCCGCCCAGGGACACCCCGCCCCCGCCCAGGGACACCCCGCCCCGCCTCCCGGGTTCAGTACCGTCAAGGGTCACCCCGCCCCGCCTCCCGGGCTCAGTGCCGTCCACGGTCACCCCGCCCCGCCTCCCGGGCTCAGTGCCGTCCACGGTCACCCCGCCCCGTCTCACGGGTTCAGTACCATCCAGGGTCACCCCGCCCCGCCTCCCGGGTTCAGTACCATCCAGGGTCATGCGCCGCCCGGATTCGCGGCTGCCCAGGGCCACGCCCCACCTCCCGGATTCGGCCCCCCGGCGACCCACCTTTCCGGTGCACACCTGCCCCAAGGTGGGTTCGCGCCAGCTCCCCCCGCGCCGCCACCGGGGTTCGGCGGAGGGCCTCGACCCGGAGCAACCGTCGCCGTGGACCCGGGCTTCTCCACCCTCCGCGCCCCCCCGCCCCACGGACCGGGCGCGCCCGTGCCAGCGCCCGCGAACCAGGCAGCGCCCCGACGCGCCGGGCGGCCGAAGCCCGCCCCGCCCCAACGTCGAAAGCGGCGCCGCACGTCGTCCTGGTGGATCGTCCTCGCGGTCGTGGTCATCACGGTCGCCGGAACCCTCGTGGGCTGGATGATCGTCACCTCCTCCCACGGGCTCCTGCATTAGGCTCTCCCCATGTCCACGGACACGGGCGCGAAGAGGACCACCGGGGTTTCGGTTTGCTTCGTCTGTTTGGGAAACATCTGCCGCTCCCCGACCGCAGAAGGCGTCTTTCGCCACCTCGTCGCCGCGGCGGGGCTCGGCGATGCGTTCGCGATCGAGAGCGCGGGGACGGCGGGCTACCACACGGGGGCGCACCCCGATCGTCGTTCGGCCGCCGCCGCGCAGGCCCGCGGGATCGCGTTGCTCAGCCGTGCGCGCCGCTTCGAAGACGCCGACTTCGAGCGCTTCGACTACATCCTGGCGATGGATCGCCAAAACCTCGCCGAGCTCACCCACCGCGCCGCGACCCCCGAGGCGCGCGGCAAGGTCCGCTTGCTGCGAATGTTCGATCCGCAAGCGAGCCCGGACGCGGAGGTGCCCGATCCCTACTATGGCGGCGCGGATGGGTTCGAGGTCGTCCTCGACATCTGCCAGCGCGCATGCGAAGGGTTCCTGACCTACGCGCGCAAACACCATGGCCTCTAGTGTCCGCCTCGCGACCGAGCTGGAACGGACGCTCGGGTCCAGACCCACGCGGTGGCAACCGCTCGGCGGAGGAGACATCGCGCAGGCGTTCCGGGTCGCGCTCGAGGATGGTCGCGAGGTGTTCGTCAAGACGCTCGCCGACGCGCAGCCCATGTTCGAAGCCGAGGCGCGAGGCCTCGCGTGGCTGCGCGACGGCGGAGGTCCGGCGATTCCGGAGGTGCTCGGCGTGGGACCGCCCGATGCACCGTTCCTCGCGCTGGAGCTCGTCTCGCGCGGAACGCCCGCTCCCAGCTTCGACGAAGCGCTCGGGCGCGGACTCGCGGCACTGCACCGCGCGGGCGCCCCGACCTTCGGGCTCAATGCGGACAACTTCATCGGAGCGTTGCCGCAACGCAACACGCCGCACCCGACCTGGCCGGCGTTCTACCGCGAGGCGCGGCTGCAACCCCTCGTCGCGAGGGCCGTCCGCGAGCGCCGGCTCAGCCCGCGGACCGCGCGAGAGTTCGAGACGCTCTTGGGCAAGCTCGAGGCCCTCTGCGGACCTCCCGAGCCCCCTGCGCGGCTTCACGGGGATCTATGGTCGGGGAACCTGCTGTGCAGTGCGCAAGGGCTACCGGTCCTCATCGATCCCGCCGTGTACGGCGGACACCGAGAGATCGACCTCGCGATGATGCGGCTCTTCGGCGGATTTTCGTCGCGAACCTTCGCGGCCTACCAAGAAGCGGCTCCACTGTCCGAGGGGGCCGAGGAACGGGTACGCCTCTATCAGCTCTACCCCCTGCTCGTTCATGTGAACCTGTTCGGGGCAGGGTACGTGGGTCAGACCGAAGCCGCCTTGCGAAGCTACCTCTGAGCCGCTTCCATGATCCCTTCCGAGGGCGCGGCGTGTTAAATGATCGCGTGATGCGTCGAGCTTGGTCCTGGATCTTGCCCCTCCTCACCGCGTGTGGAGCGGGCGACGAAGATGCCTCGTTGATCGTGGAGCGCTGGGTCACGAATCCAGGGACCTCGTGTTTCACGGCCTGCTACGGTTTTGAAGACGTCGAAAACCCACTCGACCACTGCGACGCCTCGACGCAGTGCGGGTTCGTGCCCGGCGAGAGCCTCATGCGGATTCAGGCGATCTTCGCGGAGGGCGTCCCGGTGGGCACTTCGGGCGAGCTCCCAGTCAACGCCCGGCTCTACGCGAACGGGCGCCTGCTCGCCGATCTTCCCTTGCTGCAGCGGCAGCGCGTCGGAGACGGCCCGGGCGAGGCGCTGTTCGAGCAGCTCCTCACCCCAGACATCGTCCCCCCGCCCGCAGACCTCGAGGTCGAGCTCACCGTTTCCGCGACCACCCACGCCATGACGCTCGCGTCGGCTTCGGCCGAGCCCGCGCCCATCGAGCTCCGGCTCCTCGCCGATGATGGACAACCGCTCTCGGCCGCGCTCTTCGACAGCGCGCCCAGCCCCGCGCGGGCCGTCGCAGAAGCGAACCCAGCCTGCCGCACCTTGCGTCTGGCCGTCCGCGCGCCATCGGTCCCGCCAGGACGAGCCATCGCGCTGCGGGCCAACGCGGGAACGTTCGCGGGCGGCGCGGGGACCACGTCGCTGTTCATCGAAGGCACCGACGGTCTCGCGGAGGTCCCCTACACCTTGCCTTCGGAAGGGATGGTCGGCCGCATCGAGATCTCGGGCGAGACCGAGGCCTCGCCCGAAGCCGTCACGGTGCTCGAGCTCCTTCCGCTCCCCGCGACGAACCTCTCGGTGTCCGTGACGGCCACCACCGTCGACGTCGTGGGTGCGCAGGGCTCCACCACCGCCGTCACCGTGAGTGGTTGGCTGCACGCACCCGAGGGGACAGCGTTTCCGGCAGGTCATCGAATGCCGGTGCGCGTCGCCGCGGTGGCGGGCATCGCATCCCTCGGCTGCGCGCCCATCCTCACCGCGGAAGCCGTCGGCTGCGATCCCACGACGGGCATCGGCGGCTGCCTGCTCGCTCCCCCACAGATCCCGGTGGAATCGAGCGGCTACTTCTCGTTCGATCTGCGCACGGGCGTGTGCTTCGTCGGCGACGTGACCCTCACGCTCGCAAACCCGTACGCGCCGCCCGATTCGGCGGGCATGTGCATCGGGGACTGGATCACGACGCCAAGCCCCCCCGGAGGCGACGTGACCCTCGCGTTCCGAAGTGGGATCTAACCCCAAGGCATGATGCGGATCTTGCCGACGTCCGTGAACCCGACGTCTTGGTTGACCCACTGCTTGCGCAAGTTGAGCCCGCGTTCGTCGCGGCTGATGAAGAGGTTCGTCATCCAGTTCTCGTCGTCCCGCACGGGGTAGTCCGACCGATAGTGGGATCCGCGGCTCTCCGTGCGCATGGTCGCAGCGGCGATGATCGCATCGGCGACGTCGAGGAGGTTGCGCTGTTCGTAGAAGAGCGCGAGATCGAACGGCTCGGCGATGCAGAGGTCGCTCGCCAGGCGATCGCGTTGCTGCTCGACGCAGGCCCGCGCCGCGGCGAGTTGCTCGGCGTCGCGCTCCACGAGCAAGCGCTTCCACATCTCGCGCTGCAGGGGCTTGAGCAGCTCACCCGGCCGCGTGGTGCCGCGGCTCTCCTGCGCGCGACGGAACGTGCCGAGCAACGCGTGATCGAGCTCGTCGGGCCGGAGGTCGCGTTGCGGGCGGTCTTTGGCGACGGCCGCAGCCTTGGTCCCGGCGCGCCAGCCAAACACCTGCGATCCGCCGAGCATGGTGCCGCCCAGGCGGTCCGCCCCTTGCCACCCGGCAGACTCACCGCAGGCGAACAAACCCACCACGCGGCTCTGCGCGTCGTGATCGATCCGGACGCCGCCGTTGCTCGTGTGGTGGTGGACCTGGATCTGCAGGAGGTCGCGACCGAGGTCGATGCCGACCGAAGTCATGTACTCCTCGAAGACCTCGGGCTGGAACCCGCGGCGCGCCCCGGAGAGATCGAGGAAGATCGCGTCGTTGTCGGTGCCGCGGCCCGCGACGGCCTCGCCATGGATCGCGCGATCGAGGTGGATCGATGCGTCGCGACAACTCACCGGCCAATGCCACGCCTTGAGGTTCGAAACCTCGACGACGGACACGCCCTCGGGCAGGTAGTCCTTGACGAAGTCCTTGCCCTGGCGATTGAACATCTTGTAGGGCTCGGGCATCTCGTAGAGCATCACCATGGCCTGCGTGGGCCAGGTGGTCGCGATGCCCTGCTGCATGAACTCCATGTTGAAGAGCTCGGCGCCCGCCCGTAGCGCCATCGCGTAGCCATCCCCCGTGTTGCCCGGAGGGTTGAAGCTGTACTGGAACAGCTGCCCGACGCCGCCGGTGGCCAGCACCACGGCGCCCGCCCGCACGACGAACGGCTCGCCAAAGTCGGTCACCCCCACGGCGCCCATGCAGCGCCCGTCGTCGACGAGGATGTCGGTCACGTTCGCGTACTCGATGACCTCGGTCTTCGTCCCCTCGATCACGGCCTTTTGGATCTGGACGATGTTGTTGGTGCCCTTGCTCTCCTTGGTCGCGGGCATGGTGGCGAGCATCTTGCTCTGGAAGCGCATGCCCATGCTGCGCAGGCGCTTGATCGCGTCCGAGACTTCATCGACGAAGATGCGGCAGAGGCCTGCATCGGCGGTCCCAAGGCCAATCTGACACATGTCCTGCCACGTCTCGTCGGGAGGGTTGAACCATCCACCCTTGGGGCCGACCGTGCGGATCGTCCAGAAGTCAGCCTTGGGGTTGGACGTCGCACCGGCCCCCCGAACGCCCGGGACGCCAAAGCGCCCCTTGACCGCCATCATCGTGCGCGCCCCGGCATCGTGTGCCGCAATCGTGGAGGCCGTGGCCGCCCCGCCCCCGCCGATCACCAGGACGTCCGTCTCGTACGTCTTCATGCGCACGAGTCTGCCGCAAAGCTATCGGCGGCGGGTGAACTCTTTGATATCGATGCGTTCCAGCAACTCGGCGGGCAGGCGGTTGCGGGTGACGGTCCGCGCTCCCGCAAGCGGCCGCGTCGCATCCACCCCGACCTTCGCCCCGATCCCATCTTCCGACGGACACGAAGGATCGAGCGGCGTCCCCTGCTTCCCGGTGAACACCCACATCTTGCGATCGGGCTGGGTCTGCAACGCCATGGCGGAGAGCACCTGCCGCACGTCGCCGGGGTCGACATCGGCGTCGACCACGATCACCTGCTTGGCGTAGATGTCCTCGAGCAGGGCATCGATGATGCGCTTGGGCTCGTCGTCGTCGCGCTTCTCCACCGCGACGATCGCCGTGAGCGGCGCGACGAGGGCGATCCGGACGACGCCGGGCGCGACGGCCTTGGCATCGCGGAACGTGCGGTGCTCGAGGGCGGGAAGCGAAAGGACGAGGTGCTCCATCCGCCCGCTCACGACGTCCTGAAACAGCATGTCGCGGCGGTGGGTCATCGCGGAGACGACGAACGGGGGCGTCTCCGTCACGCCGGTGCCGTAGCCGGTGAACTCGCCGAATGGACCCTCGCGGATCCGCTCCGCGTGCTTGACCACGCCTTCCAGCACGAGCTCCGCGCCCGCGGGCACGGCGAGATCGGGGTTGGTCACGCAGGGAACGAGGGGTAGCGGCGTTTGCAGCAACCCGCCGATCACGTCGTACTCCTCCACCTCGGCCTTGCCCGCGTAGAGCGCTCCGATGGACACGAGGGGGTGCACGCCGATGAAGACGGCGATCGGCATGTCCTGCCCGAGCGCCGCGTACTTCTCGAAGATCCCGTGGAGATGACGGCCGCGCTCCATCAGGATGCCCGTGTGCCGCGGCCCCGCGATCATCATGCGGTGGTAGCTCAGGTTGGTCTTGTGCGTCTGTGGATCCCGCGCCACGACGATCGCCGCAGTGATGTACGGTTCCGGCGCGTCGTCGGAGTGATAGACGAGCGCGGGCAAGCGGCGCAGATCGATCGCCTCGTCGCGGAGCACGACCTCCTGGCATGGGGCTTCCGACGCCCCGACCAGCACGGGGGCGATGGGGTTCACCGCCCGCTCACCGTAGACCCGCGAGACCTCCTTGAGCGGGCAACCGAGCGCCAACGCGAGCCGCCCGAGCGAGCCGCACACGTTCGTCACGACGGGGATTTGGGTCCCCTTGACGTTGCGAAACAGGAGGATCGGCGATCGCCCGGCCTCCTCGAGTTTGGTGACGATGGCCGCGGTCTCGTGGCGGGGATCGACCTCGCGTTCCACCTCCACGAGGTCCGCCGGACGCGAGGTGGCGACGGTCTCGAGGAAAGCGCGGAGATCAGCCATCGACCCCGGCCGCAGCTTCTTCTTTGAGGGCGCCGCGGCTCACCTTGCCCGACCCCGTCTTGGGCAGCTCGGGCTTGATGATGAAGGCCTTGGGGACCCGCACGAACGGGAGGTACTGCAAGCAGTGCGACTTGAGCTCGGACGTGGGGACGTCTGCGCCCTCTCTCAGCTTGAGGTACGCGACGATGCGCTCGCCGAGGGTCGGGTCCTTGACGCCCACGACGGCCACTTCCTCGACCCGCGGGTGCTTGGCGAGGACTTCCTCGATCTCCTGCGGGAAGATCCGCTCGCCCGCGCTCTTGATCATCTCGGAGCTGCGGCCGACCAAGAAGAGGTGCCCCTCGGCATCGAGGTACGCGAGGTCGCCGGTGCGCAGGCGACCTTTGGAATCGATCTTTCCGAGCTCGACGTGATCGCCCGAGACGTAGCCCTTCATGATGTTGGGCCCACCCGCCGCCACCTCGCCGACTTGCCCGGCGGGCAATGGCTCTTCGTTGGCACCGAGGATCTCGAGCAGCACGTTGGGCAGCGCGCGACCGACCGAGCCTTCTTTGACGAAGAGCTCATCGGGCCCGATCCAGGTGATCCGGGGCGCAGCTTCGGTCTGGCCGTAGGCGAGGTGGATGCCCGCCGTCGGCACCGCGTCGCGCAGGCGCTTGAGCTCGTCCTGCGCGAGGGCTCCGCCCGTCACGAGCATGTACTTGAGCTTGGGCAGCGGCTCCTGGGCGATCTTGGAGCGATCGAGCAGCTGCTTGAAGTGATACGGCACCCCCGAGAATCCGGTGGTCTCGTATTGCTGCAGCTCCTTGAGGACCTTCTGCGGGAACTGGAACCCTTGGGAGAACACCATGGTGCCCCCGAGCATCGCGTGCCAAAGCAGCTGCATGCGCCCGTGCACGTAGTAGAGCGGGACGACCACGAGGATGCTGTCGTCCGAGGTGAGCCCCATGAGCTCGTTGCCCGCGGTCAAGTTGCTGACGAAGTTCTCGTGGGTCAGCATCACGCCGTTGGGCCGGCCCGTCGTCCCCGAGGTGTAGACGATGAGCGCCACGTCGTCTTGGCTCACCGCGGGCGTGAGCACGACGGGTTCCGTCTGCGCAACGATGGACTCGAGCGTGACGAGACCGCCGGAGAGCTGCGCGAGTGCGGCTTCACTCGCCTTGGCCTCCTCCGTGCTGAACACGAGGCCCGGCAACTGCAGGGAATCCTCCACGCCGACGTGTTTGCCGAGCTGCGAAGGATCGATGCAGATCGCTTTGGGCTTCGCCTCGTCGAGGACGGCCTGGATCGTCGGCCTGCCGGCGAGCCCCGGAACGTCCATGGTGCTCGCGCCGGTCTTGAGGACGCCCCAAAACCAACAGAGCGCGGCGATGGAGTTGTCGTAGAGCAGCGCGACCCGATCTCCTGGCCCGATGCCCTGGCGTTGGAGATAGGTCGCGACTTGGTCGCTGCGCCGGTCCAACTCGGCGAACGTGATGCGATCGTTTGGCGCCTTGGCGCCGCTGAAGATCGCGGCCGGCTTGTCCGGGAACTGCTTGGCGTCAGCGCGTAGCCACTCGAACAACAACACGTTCGCCCCCTAGGCTCAGGTTTTCTTGTTCTTCTTGATGTACTCGGCGAGGCTCTTGGCCGAACCGAAGTTGTCCGGGGTGATGTCGTCGATCTCGACGTCGAACCCGTACTTTCCTTCGATCCACACGACGAGCTCCATGACCGCGGTGGAGTCGACGACACCGGCGAGACTCGCCTCTGCGTCGATGTCCGGATTGCCCGGGGCCAGCTCTTTCGTGATGTATTCCAACAGCTCTTGTTCGATGGTCATGCCGTCTCCTTCGTGAAACTGAAGCGTAGAGTCTCGCCCACCTGGTGGTCCTGCAAACGCACGTCGGAGACTTGTAGGCCCAGGCCGGGGGCAACGGTCGGTTCCAGCGGATGGTCGCTGGAATCGTCCAAGATGTCCACCTCAAGTAGAAAGGCGTTTTGTCCCTTTCCATCGAGGCACGAAAACCCTGCGACACATCGGCCGAAGATCTCGCTTGCCCTCGAGAGGACTCCACTCTCCCCCACCATCGTTCCCAAGTGGACCTCTACGTCGTGGCCGCGCGCCAGCTCGACCAGGGCCCTGCCCGCCAGAAGGCCGCCGTTCTTGCCGAGGCGCACATTGAAAATGTCCGCGGCCCGGGCTTCCACCAGACGGCGGGCATCCGCGAGGCTACACACCGATTCGTCGGCCATGATCTTGACGCCCGTCCGCTCGCGGATCTCCCGGAGTCCGCCGAGCGCCGTGGCCTCGATCGGCTGCTCGATGGACGCGATGGGGGCGACCGATTTCATGCGATCGAGCATCTCCACGGCCTCGTCCACGCTCCACGCCGCATTGGCATCCAGCCGCAGCGGCAGGTCCCGAAACACCTTGGCGATGATTTCGAGGCGCTCGAGATCGTCGGGCAGCCCGACCTTCACCTTGACGTGCTTGCGCCCCGAAAGCCGCAGCGTCGCGCAATAGCGGGCGAGCTTGGGCGTGCCGATCTCGAACCCGATGATCACGCCCGCGGGCAGCTCGTCGCGCACGACTCCGCCCAGGAGCTGCGCCACGGGCACGCCAAAAGCCTTGCCCGCGGCATCGAGGACCGCGAGGTCGAACCCGCAGGCGGTCGCGAGCGCCTGACCTTGGCGGGACACCATCGCGTCGATCCATGCCGCGACGTCGCCCATCTCCGAAAACGTACCCGTCAGTAGGTCTCGCGCGACGGCGGGCGCGTGCTCCGAGAGCACGGTCTCGATGGACTCCCCCGTCACGTACGGGCGGGGCAGGATCTCGCCAAAACCCCGATGCCCACCGTCTGTGATCGCCGTCACGAAGATCGCGTCGGTATGCTGCCGCTCGTGCAGCGCATGTTTGAAGGCACGTCGCAGGGGGATCTGGACGCGGCGGAGCTCCACGGCTTCGAATCTCATGCGGCCCTCGCCTCCACGCGATGAACGAGGCTTACGAGCTCGCCCGCGAGCTCCTGGGGCGCCTCGAACTGCACCCCGTGACGCGTGGGTAGCGTGATCTGGCGCAGCTGCTCGGACGAAAAGCGCGCGAACGCAGCGAGGGTCGCGGCGTTGTCCGTGGCGTCCTCGTGCTCGGCCAGGACGAGCGTCATGGGCACCCCGAGCTTGGGCAACCGGGTGAGCGCCGCCGCCCCGAGCTTGGCACTGATCTCGAGCAGGCGCGGACTCAGGAACCGTAGCCGCCGTTCGTCGCGACGTACGAAGGCCTCGAGCGCAGGCCCGTGCGTGAAATACTCGTCGCGAATCGGACTCTCGATCGCGGCTTCGCCCGCAGCGGTCTGCGCGATGAGCTCGCGCTGCTTGGCGACCGCGCTTTTGACGGCCTCCGTGGGGAACAGGCCGGGCGTCACGAGGGCCAGCCCGTGCAGGTCACCCCCGAGCTTGTGGGCCACCGCGATCGCCAGCGCCGCCCCCCAGCACCACCCCACGAGCACGAGCGGCACCGTGGGTCTGGCCTCGGCCGCGATGATCGCGAGCGCATCCTCGACCAAGACCGCGGCCGAGGGTGCGTCCCCGCGCCCGAGTTCGTTTTCGCCGCTGCCGCGACGATCGGCCCCGACCATCCGCAGTCCTGCGGAGCGCAACGTGGGCGCAAGCGGCTCGAACCATCGCGAGTTGCTCATGATCCCGTTGAACAGCACGAGCTGTGCGCGCAACGGCGCCGAAGGTTCCCAAACGCGGTACCGCAGCGCGGTCCCGTCCGCGACGACGGTGGTCTGGAGCTCCGCCATCGGCTCAGTCCATGACCATGCCGCCGCACACGTTGAGGGATTGCCCGTTGATCCCGCGACCCTCGTGCGACATCAGCATGAGGGCGATGCCACCGACCTCCCGCGCCGTGATGAGTCGCTGTTGCGGCGAGTGCTCGATGATGTCCTTGAGGTATTCCTCGGAGTTCTTGCCGAACATCTTGGCGCGGTTGGTCATCGCCTCGTGCACGAGCTCCGTGTCCACGTGCCACGGGCAGATCGCGTTGCACGTGATGCCGATCTTGGAGGTCTCGCGCGCGACGGATTTCGTGAACCCGAGCATGGCCGCCTTGGAGGCCGCGTACGCGGTGTTGTAGGCCGCACCGACCTTCGCCGAGACCGAGGAGATGTTGATGATGCGCCCCGACTTCTGACGGATCATGTGGCGCAGCACGAGCTGGGTCAGCGAGAACATGGAGAACACGTTCACGTCGAACAACTTGCGGACCTCGGCCTCTTTGGCCATCACGAGGTTGGCCACGTAGTTCGTGGCCGCGTTGTTGACGAGCACGTCGATGCGCTCGAACGCCTCCACCGTCGTCTTGACGAGCGCCTTGAGGGCGTCCGGATTCGTCACATCGGTGGGCACGGGAAGCGCCCGTCCCCCGCTCGACTCGATCTCCGCGGCGACCTTGTTCAGCTGCTCGGCGCTGCGCGAAGCGAGCACGACTTTGGCTCCTGCGGCGGCCGACATCCGAGCGATCTCTGCTCCGATTCCGCGCCCTGCCCCGGTGATGACGACCACTTGCCCATCGAGTTCGATCTTCACGGAAGCGAGGTGACCGCCGCCGCTCACCGTTGTCAATCGGAGACTCACGTGGCGATTCGAGGCACCGTTCGGTCCGATCCGGCTTTCGCGATCCAGCGTACAAATTTCGGTCGAGGTAGTTTCGCCGCCCCGATGTGGGTTAGCTTCCAATCCACCCATGCCCGAAGCTCCCCCTGCCAACCCGGGCAAGCCGGATCTCGAGAAAAAGGCCGCGCGCGGGAGCCTGTGGGCCATGGCGGGTTTCGCTGCAGGGCATGGTCTGCGGCTCGGCAGCAACCTTCTGCTCACCCGAATGATCGCCCCCGAGGCGTTCGGAATCATGCTGCTCGTCAACGTCGTCCTGATGGGCGTGGGTCAGTTCGGCGACGTCGGGATCGGGCCGAGCATCATCCAAAACCAGCGCGATGACGCCGCGTTCCTCAACACCGCGTGGACGATCCAGTTCGTTCGCGGACTCGTGCTTTCGGCCATCGCCGTCGCGATCGCCTACCCCGTCGCGGTGTTCTTCCACGAGCCCATCCTCGCGTGGCTCATCGGGGTCTCCGGGTTGGTCGGCGCGTCGTCGGGGCTGCGCTCGACCAAGATGTTCACGGCCAACCGTCACCTCGCGATCGGGCGGCTCACGCTGCTCGAGTTCGCGAGCCGCGTGCTCGGGGTGGTCGTCACGATCGGCTGGGCGCTCGTCTCTCCCTCGGTCTGGGCGCTCGCCGTCGGGGGCATCGTCGCGGAGCTCGGTCGGACGGTGCTCTCGCACGCCTGGCTCCCCGGCATTCGCAACCGCTTCCGCTGGGACCGGGAAGCCGCGTCGACGCTGTTTACCTTTGGCAAGTGGGTGTTCCTCAGCACCCTGATGGGCTTCATCGCGAGCCAGGCCGATCGCATCGTCTTCGGCAAGCTCGTCGACATGGAGACGCTCGGGATCTACGCGATCGCGACGCTCATCGCCTCCACGCCCCAGCAGGTGTTGCGCCACCTCGCTCTTACGATCAACTTCCCGCTCTATAGCCACACCGTGCGCGAGGGCGGAGATCTCCCGCACGTGTTCCGCAACGGCAGGAGGCGGCTCCTGCTGCTCTCGGGGGTGGTCTGCTCGCTCATGTTGGCCGGTGGTCCCGCGATCATCGACCTCCTCTATCAAGAGGCGTACCTGGACGCGGGATGGATGGTCCAACTGCTGGCGGTCGCCACCTGGTTCAACGCGCTGCAGGGCACCGTGGAAGCGGCCTTGCTCGCGCGCGGCGAGTCGCAGCGCGTCGCGTTCGCGAGCATCGCCAAGATCGTCGCGATGGCGATCCTCATCCCGCTGGGCTTCGCCCAAGCGGGTTTTCCGGGCGCGATCGTCGGGTTCGCGTGCTCCGAGCTCGTGCGAGCGATCTGTCTCGCGGTGCTCGCTCGCCCCGCGAAGTTGGGTGGAGTCCCGCAGGCGGCCGGCTACACGCTGGTGTTCGCCGCCGCGAGTGCCGTGGGCTACGCCGTCGCCCACTGGACGACGGTCACGCTCGGCCTCCACGTCTTGCTCGTGAACCTCGCCCTCGGCGTGGTCGTCGTCGCAGTCTGGCTGCCGCTCGCCGCCAAGAGCCTGCGGGGCGGCCACACTCCGCCGCGACCGCGACCGGCGACGTAGACGAACCGCGCGATCCGATCAGGCCGCCAACGGCTCCAATACGGCCCACGGTCGCACCTGCGAGCCGACGGGCAAACCCAACCATTCGCGCAGCGCTGCGACGACGCGCACGGCTGCGAGACCGTCGCCAAAGGGATTGGCGCGGGGACGGGCGAGCGCATACGCGGCATCGTCCTCGAGCCACCGCTTGGCCCAATGGACGAGCCGGTCCGCGTCGTCCCCCACGAGCACGGCGGTCCCGGCCGCGAGCGTCTCGGGGCGATCGGTCGCGACCCGCGTCACGAGCACGGGCTTGCCGAACTCCGGTGCCTCGTCTTGGATGCCGCCGGAGTCCGTCACGATGAATCGCGCGCGACGCATCAACCAGAGGGAAGCGGCGTAGTCGAGCGGAGCGAGCAGGTGCACGTTGTGGTGCCCACCGAGACAGTCGCGAACCTCGGCGCGGACGCTCGCGCTCTCGTCTTGGGGGAACACCCAATCCACGTTGGGGTAGCGGTGAGCGAGCAGCGACAAAGCGCCGCACAACTGCGGGAGCCCGCCCTTCCCCCCGTGCCCGGTCACCATCACGACGCGCCGGGGTTCGCTCCATCGATCGAGGACGGCCGTCGGTGGGGCCCCGTCATCGGGCAGGTGCGGTACGGCCCGGCGCAGGGCATCGATCGACGTGCTGCCCGTCACGCGGATCCGCGCGGGTGGGACCCCCTCCTCGAGCAACGCCTCATAGGCGGTCGCGGTGGGAGCAAAGTGCAGGCTCGCGAGACGACTGACGACGGCACGGTGCGCTTCGGCAGGAAACGGGGTCGGGAGCGAGCTGCCCCGAAACCCGGCCCCGACGTGGGCGAACGGGCACCCCGCGTGCAGGGCCGCCAGCGCAACGGCCACGCCGGTCGCGGCCCCCCCCTGTGCCACCACGAGGCTTGGGCGCTCCTGGGCCAACACCGTACCCACCGCCTCGAGGCAGCGGGCCAGCGTGGTGCTGAGATCGTCCTCGGGATCGACCACACCGACCTCCCAGTCGAGGTGCGACCGGAGGGGTCCCAGCACCTGCGCGAGCTGGTCCTCGTCTTCACCCGTCGAACACGTGCGAACCTCCCAGTCCGCGTGTTGAGCGGCTTCGTGGATCACGGGGGCCAGCTTGAGGGCCTCCGACCGCGTACCAAAGGCGAACAGGACGCTCGACATCGTTCCCGTTTCTTTGTAACGACCGGATGCGGTGGCGAACCCCTCGATCTCGTTGGCGAGAGGACGTTTTGTGGGCCGGATTGCGCGATTTGTCCCCTGACCTGATACAGTCGAGCGCGATGCGAGTGTTGGTCACCGGCGGCGCCGGGTTCATTGGTAGCCATATCGCGGATGCGCTCCTGGCCGCCGGCCACGAGGTGCTCATCGTCGACAACCTGAGCACGGGAAAGCGCTCGAACGTGCCTCCGCAGGCGACGCTGCGCGAACTGGACATCCGGGACGAGCGCGCCGTGACGGCCGCGTTCGCGGACTTCCGCCCCGACGCCGTCAGCCATCAGGCCGCGCAGACCAGTGTCTCCGTGAGCACACGCGATCCCATCCTCGACGCCGAGGTGAACATCGTCGGGATGATCCAAGTCCTGCGCGCATGTGTACGCCACGAGGCGCAGCGCGTCGTGTTCGCGAGCAGCGGAGGCACGATCTACGGAGAAGTCGAGGAGAGTCGCAAAGCCGCGATCGACGACCCCAAGGTCCCGCTCTCCCCGTACGGGTCCAGCAAGCTCGCGGGCGAGCACTATCTCAGCACGTTCCGGCACGAGCACGGCCTCCCGTTCACGTCGCTGCGCTATGCGAACGTCTATGGCCCGCGCCAAGACCCGCACGGGGAGGCCGGGGTCGTCGCGATCTTCAGCCAACGGCTGATCGCCGGCACACCGATCCGCGTGAACGCCCGCCGCGAGCCCGGCGACCCGGGCTGCGTCCGCGACTACGTGTTCGTGGACGACGTCGTCCGGGCCAACGTCGCTGCACTCGAGGGCCGCCTCCCCGTGCCGACGCTGAATGTTTGTACGGGGCGCCCCACGACGACCCTGGAGATCGCCGAGGCCCTCGCGCGAGCGTTGCGGGTGGAAACCCCTCCGGACTTTGGCCCACGCCGGGCCGGCGATCTCGAACGCTCCGTCCTCGACGCCAAGCCCTTCCTCGAACTTCTCGGTCCTACCGTAGACCTCGAGACCGGCTTGGCCCGTACCGCCGCGTGGTTTCACGCCCAGGTGAACGCCCCTTCGCCATGACCTCGGCACGGCCGGCGCTCGCGCCGTTGGGCCATTTGGAGGCCATCTCGCCCGCCTCGCAAGCCGTTCCGCCCAGACTTCCGTATACTCTGGTCGTTTGTGAGCGCGAGTCGCCCACGCCTCGTAGACCCACCCCGTGACCGTGAGTGACGCAGAACAAGATCGAGCCGCGTTCGCCGGGCAGCTCGCCGACCTCCCGGTCGAGGAACTCATTCGCACGGTCGTCCACGGCAAGAAGTCGGGCACCGTGCGCTTCGAGACCGAGGCAGGGCGGGGCACGATCTGGTTTCGCGACGGCGAGCTCATCGACGCCGACCTCGGCAGCCATCACCTCGAAGACGCCGTCCGCCACCTCCTGCGGATCCGCGAGGGGCGCTTCGAGGTCGAATACAAGCCAATCTCGCGGCAGCGGTTGATTCAAGATCCGATCGCGCTCCTCCTCGCCAGCGCCGACGACCACACGCCAACCTCGTCCCCACGCGGCGCACGCCGTGTCCGGCGCGCACCCAAGAGCTGGTCCCCCACGGCAGGTGGCGCAGGAAGCTACGTCGGCCCCCTGCCCACGGCACCCCCCCGCGCCGCGACACCACCTGCGGGCGCGGCTCCGCTTCCTGGCGCGGCTCCCCACGCGGGCGCGGCTCCCCACGCGGGCGCGGCTCCCCACGCGGGCGCGGCTCCCCACGCGGGCGCGGCTCCTCACGCGGGCGCTGCTCCCCACGCGGGCGCTGCTCCCCACGCGGGCGCTGCTCCCCACGCGGGCGCTGCTCCCCACGCGGGCGCTGCTCCCCACGCGGGCGCTGCTCCCACGAGCGCGGTTCCCCTTCCCGGCGCTGCTCCACCGGCGAACGCGACGCTCTCACCGAGGACCGCTCAACCTCCGAGCGCGAACGCGACGCTCCCTCCGAGCGCGAACGCGACGCTCCCTCCGAGCGCGAGCGCGACGCTCCCTCCGAGCGCGAACGCGACGCTCCCTCCGAGCGCGAACGCGACGCTCCCTCCGAGCGCGAGCGCGACGCTCCCTCCGAGCGCGAGCGCGACGCTCCCTCCGAGCGCGAGCGCGACGCTCCCTCCGAGCGCGAGC
>Ga0315910_10000245_pt1 | contig 59800 bp, 58 predicted proteins | sample EdamamesoilMG_FD_204470 | JGI IMG/M metagenome (GOLD analysis project Ga0315910, IMG submission 204470) | Garden soil microbial communities collected in Santa Monica, California, United States - Edamame soil | ecosystem: Environmental > Terrestrial > Soil > Garden | place: USA: California... | reverse complement strand
GATCGTCAGGCCGGTGATCGGGTCGCGCCAATCGGGGGCCGCGGCGGCGGCGGGGCACAGCACGAAGTTGCGCTCGCGAAATCTGGGGTGCGGAATGACCAGCTTGTCCGAAACATAGGTCCCGCCTTCCCACAGGATGATATCCATGTCGATCACCCTGGCGGCCCAGCGCTGTCCGCCCGGGCGACGGCCGATCTCCCGCTCGAGCCGCTTGAGCAGGGCGAGCAGCTCCTCCGGCTCGAGGTCGGTCTCGAACACCCCCGCGGCGTTGGCATATCGCCGCCTGGAGGGCCCGACCGGGCCGCAGTAAAGCATCACCCCGGCCTTGACCATCATCACCCCGACCTTGGCGAGTTCGATCGGCGCAATGGCCAGGATCTGGCCCGGATGGCCGAGCTTGTGATGACGGCGATTGGAGCCCGCAGCGAGAAGGTAGCGGTGCCTGGTCATTGCCGCCTCAACTATCCTCGCAGATGCGGCCGTAGAGCTGCGGCCGGCGATCGCGGAAGAAGCCCATCCCGGCGCGGTGGCGCTGCGCGGCCGCAAGATCGAGCGTGGCGAGAAGGACGCCGCTTTCCCCCGCACCGAATTCCACGACAATATCGCCCCACTGGTCGGCGATGAAGCTGTGGCCGTAAAACGCCTGTCCGTCTTCCACCCCGATGCGGTTGGCAGCGACCACCGGCATGCAGTTCGAGACCGCGTGGCCGATCATCGCCCGGCGCCACATACGGCTGGTGTCCATCTGGTCGTCATGCGGCTCCGATCCGATCGCGGTGGGATAGAACAGTATCTCCGCTCCTATCAGCGCCATCGCCCGCGCACATTCGGGATACCACTGATCCCAGCAGATGCCGACGCCGATCTTCGTGCCGAAAAGGTCCCACACCTTGAACCCGTCATTGCCGGGGCGGAAATAGAACTTCTCCTCATAGCCCGGCCCGTCGGGGATGTGGCTCTTGCGATAGGTGCCAAGGATTTCGCCATCGGCATCGATCATCGCCAGCGTGTTGTAATAATGCTGTCCGTCGCGCTCGAAGAAGCTCGTGGGAATCGCGACCTTGAGCGCCTTCGCAAGTTTCTGCATCGCAATCACCGAGGGATGGTCCGCGGTCGGCCGGGCGAGCGCGAAGAACCTGTCGTCCTCGACCTTGCAGAAATAGGGGCCGGAGAACAGCTCGGGCGGCTGGACGATCTGCGCGCCTTTACCGGCCGCTTCTTCGGCCAGCGCGGCAACGGCGGCGATATTGTCCTGCTCGTCGGACGAACCGAGGGCGAGCTGCAAAGCGGCGACGGTGATTTGAGCCATGGACCGGCCAATATTACTCCACTTTGCGCAAGTCTATCAGCGTATTCCCTCAGGGCCGCTTGCGGAACAGCAAGGTCATCCGGTCGCTTTCGCCGATCGCGTCGAGTTCGGCGCGGCGCGTCGTATCGTCGGCGCCGACGCCGCGATAGGCGGGCGGCAGGGTCCACACCCCGCCTTCCCAATTGGCCGGATCCCTGGGGTTGGCGTTGATATCGCTCCTTGAGACCAGCTCGAAGCCATAGGCTTCCATCAATGCGATCACATCGCGCTCGCGCTGGTAGCCCATCGAGCCGTCGGTATAGCTGAACGGCGCGTTGGGCCCGGCGCGATGCTGTTCGACACCGAGCAACCCATCGGGCTTGAGCAGGCGATGCGCGGCCACCATGCTGTCATGGAACCAGCCGAAACGGCGCATGTTGTGGATTTCGCGGAAGATCAGCACCCGGTCCGCTGTGCCGACGAGACTATCCGGAATCGTGTCCGAATTGACCCCGATCACCCGCGCGCCGCCATAGCCGACCCAGCCTCGTGCCTCGCCGGGCAGCTTGGTTGCGTAATCGCGCATGTTGGCAAAATAGCCGGTCTCGCTCGCCGGGATTTCGGGGTTCATCCCGATATAGGTGCCCTGATCGCCGAGCCAGGGAATGAGCACGCGCGAGAACCACCCGCCCGCCGGGATGTAATCGACCACCGTCATCCCCGGCTGGACCCGGAAGAACTCGAGCGTTTCCTTGGGGTGGCGATACTGGTCGCGGGCGCGATCGGCATCGCGGCGGGAATGCGCGAGCACTTGGTCGATTGTCTGGGCGACGGGCGCCTGCGTCGCAATCGGCGCCGGAGTGGCAGTGCCTGTGGGTGCGGGAGTAGGTGCGGGCGCCGGGCCGAGAATGGCATCCAGCACCCCGCGGATGACTTCGTTCCCGCTGCTGTTCTGCGCCAGCGCCGGCACTGCCGCCGCCACCGCCGCCAACGCGACAAAGCCGATGATCTTGCGCATGAAAAACTCTCCCTCCGTAGGGTCGTGCCTTCCCGTCCGTCGCGCACTCTATTGCAGTGCCGGGCGATGACAAGGGGCAAGCCGATGCCTATCTCGGGCAAACGAAGGAGTTGGTGAAATGATCCAGTCCGAAACCGCGATCGTCGCCGGCGGCTGCTTCTGGTGCACCGAGGCGGTGTTCCGCGACGTGATCGGGGTTAGCAAGGTCGAAAGCGGCTATATCGGCGGGCACGTGCCCAACCCGACCTACAAGGAGGTCTGCTCGGGCGGCACCGGGCATGCCGAGGCGATCAGGGTGGAATACGATCCGGCGGCAATTTCCCATGGCGAGATCCTCGACGTGTTCATGGGCACCCACGATCCGACACAGCTCAACCGCCAGGGCAACGATGTCGGCACGCAATACCGCAGCGCGATTTTTGTCGCCGACGAAGCGGGGCGCGAAGCGGCGCAGGCGGCGATCGCGCGCTGGAACGACGAGCATCCCGGCGAGGCGGCGGTGACCACAATCGAGGGTCCGGTCGAGTGGTATCCGGCGGAGGATTACCACCAGGAATATTGGGAAGGCGAAGGCCAGCGAAATCCCTATTGCCTCGCCGTGATCCCGCCCAAGCTGATGAAATTACGCAAGAGTTTTGCGAGCAGAGTGAAGGGCTAGGCACGAAAGCGGGCGATGAAGAACCCGTCGAGCCCGCCCGCATCGGCGAGCATACCGGGATCGGTACGGACCCAACCTTCTTGGGTGACAGAAACGCCCTGAAGCAGCTCTGAAGGGAACACTGGCAGGGTTTCTAGCGGCACCTTGGCCGCCTGTTCCTCTCCTTCCTCGGGTTCGAGCGAGCACACTGCATAAACGAATGTCCCGCCCGGCTTGAGCCAGCGCACCGCGCGTTCGATCAGCTTCGATTGCAGCTCGGCCATCTCCTCGATCTGTCGCGGCCCGATGCGGTGGAGAACGTCGGGATGGCGGCGGCAGGTGCCAGTGGCAGTGCAAGGGGCATCGAGCAGGATTGCGTCGAATTGCTCGTCGGGCTCCCATTCGAGCGCATCGGCGATCACGATTTCAGCGGTGAGGCCAGTGCGGGCGAGGTTCTCGCGGACCCGCTCCATCCGTCTCCGGCTACTGTCGAGCGAAGTGACTTGCCAGCCCGCAGCCGCAAGCTGGAGCGTCTTGCCGCCGGGTGCGGCGCATAGGTCGAGCACCCGCCTGCCATTGCCTTCGCCAAGCAGGCGAGCGGGAAGCGAGGCAGCCAAATCCTGCACCCACCACGCGCCCTCGGCGAAACCCGGCAGGCTGTCGACCGCCGATCCGCGCTGAAGACGAATATGGCCAGGCATCAGCGAAACGCCTCCGAGTTCAGTCACCTCGTCACGCAAGGTCAGGTCGAGCGGTGGCAGCTCGGCCAGCCCCTTGGCGATGGCCTCTGCCCACTCGCCCCAGCGCGCGGCGACGGAATCGGGCAGCGACGGATATTCCGGCAGCCTAACCCCCTTGCGCGTCAACGCCCCGAACACCCCATGCGCCAGCCGCCTTGGGCCTCCCGAAAGCAGCGGCAGGCAGGTCGCGATCACCGCGTGCGGCGGGGTTTCCAGCCGCAGCCACTGCGCCAGCATCAGCCGCAGCACCACGCGCGGCTTGGCGTCGTCGGGCAGGCGTTGGCGAGTGGCGCTGTCGATCAACGTATCGAGGTCTACCAGCCAGCGCAGCGTCTCCGAAGCGATGGCAATCGCCAGCGCCCGGTCCGCGCCGTCCTTCATCCCCTGCATCGCCGCGTGCTGTGCCTGGTCGAGCGTCTCCCCCCGGCGCAGCACCGCATCGCAGAGCTTCAGCGCCGCGCGACGGGCGGGAAGTCCGGGAATATCGGCCATGCCGTCCCCTATCCGCGATTGTGTTGGGGCGCCAGCAGGCCCATCTTGTGCGAATGACCAAGCGCGCGACCAAACGCCCGAAGCAATTCCCCAAGCCCGGTCATTGGGATGACGACCCCGCGCCCAAGGCGAAGCAGGCCAATGCCACGGACGACGATCCCGAAGGTCTCAGCCCGACCCGCTACGGCGACTGGACCCGCAAGGGCATCGCAATCGATTTCTGATCAGTCCTGCTTTTCGAACACCAGCGAGAAACTCACCGGCACCTGCGGTGTGATACCCGGCAACCCGGCCAGTTCCTGCAGCTTGGCCACGCCCGCGGTGAGGTTGAACGACCCCGCATCGACGATGATCGGCGCAGTCGTCTCGACCTTGACCTTGTCCGCCGCGATGCGGGTCACCGAAAGCTCTGCCGCAACCGGGCCCTTGACCCCGTGGAGGTCAAGCGTCGCTTCGATAGGCTGGAGCTTGCTCTCGCCCACCTTGAGCGCGGAAAACGCCGCCGGGTCGAGTTGGGCGGTAACCGTCGCTGCAGGATAGGCGCCGGTTTCGAACAAGAACTCGCGCATGCGCTCGTCGCGGATGTCGGCATTGGTCGCGACCGAGGCAAGGTCGATCGACAGGCTGGCCGCACCGTCGGCAGCCACCGAACCGCTCAGGGTCTTGAATCCGTGCGCTTCGGCTATCTCTCCTGCCTTGACCGTAGTGAAGGCGAGCCGCGACTGCGCGCCATCGAGCGCCCAGGCACCGTCAAGCGGAGCCGCCTCCTGTTGCCCGCAGGCGGCCAAAAGCAGTCCTCCGGAAAGGATGGTTGCGCGGATCATCTTGTTCATTGCTCTCTCCCGCCATTGTCCGACTCAGTGGCGGGGTTATCCCGCCCGCAAAGGGGACTTGTCAAAGCCATCCCGCCAGTTCGCGCCGCACCAGCGCCTCAAGCATCTCCATCCCCGCCTCGTCCGCATTGAGGCATCGGAGCGCGGCGAAATGCTCGCCGCCATGGGTGAGGAAATTTTCCTTGCCGCGGATCGCCAGTTCCTCGAGCGTTTCGAGACAATCGGCAGCAAATCCCGGGGCGGCAACGGCGAGCCGCTTGGTGCCCGATTTCGCCTCATGCTCCAACGCCCGGTCTGTTGCCGGTTCGAGCCATTTGGCGCGGCCGAAGCGCGACTGGAAGGTGACTTCGATGCGCATCCCGATGCGCGTGCCCGATGCCCGCAGCGCCTCTTCCAAGAGCCGCCCGGTCTTGCGGCAGTGGTCGTGATAGGGATCGCCGAGCAACATAGTCCGCTCGGGCATGCCGTGGAACGAGAGCAGCAGCACTTCGGGCTCGAAGGCGAGCGTATCGAGTTGCGCCGCGAGGTTCTGCGCCAGCGCCGCGATATAGGCGGGATCGTCGTAATAGGGCGGGAGCACGCGGAGCGCGGGCTGGAAGCGCAGCGCAGCCAGCGTCTCGCCCACGGCGTCCATAACGCTGGCATTGGTCGCGCCCGAATATTGCGGATAGAGCGGGGCGATCAGGATGCGCTCGCAGCCCGCTTCCAGTAGCGCATCGATTTCCCTGGCGATCGCCGGGCGGCCATAACGCATCGCGAAGCGGACCTGTGCAGCGTCTCCCAGCCGCGCCTGCAGCGCCGCCGCCTGCCGCGCAGTGATCACCGCCAGTGGCGAGCCCTCGTCGGTCCACACTTGGGCGTAGGCATGGGCGGATTTCTTCGGCCTAGTGGTCAACACAAACAGACGCAGGATCGGCTGCCACAGGATTGGCGGGATTTCGATCACCCGCGGATCGGAGAGGAATTCCTTCAAATATTTGCGCACCGCACGCGCGGTCGGCGCATCGGGCGTGCCAAGGTTGACCAGCAATACGCCAATCCCGCTCATGCCCCGTCCGATAGCAGCGGCAAGCGGCGGTGGCGAATGCCGGTGGCCGAATGGAGCGCGTTGGCGATCGCCGGCGCGGCGACTGCGACCCCGAGCTCGCCCGGATCGGCGGGTTCGACCTCGCTGGCGATGAATTCGACCTCGATCGCCGGGCAATCGCTGAGCAGCGGCAGGTTGAGTGCCGCCAGCCGCGAGGCCGTGGGCAGCCCGCTGGCATAGGCCGCGCTCGATCCCAGCGCGAGGCCGATGCCGAATACCAGCCCGCCTTCGATCTGCTGGCGCGCGATATCGAGATTGACGATCCGGCCAATGTCCACCGCGGCGAATATGCTCTCCACCTTGACCCCGCCTTCGCCCGGCCGCGCGATGGCGATGGCGGCGATCCGCCCGCCGCTTTCGGGCGAGCCGATGCGGTGGCAGGCGAGCCCCTGCCCGCTCTGGTTAAGCCCGCCGTCCCATTGCGCCATCCGCGCGACGGCCTGCAGGCAAGCGGCAAGGCGCAAATCTTCACCCAGCATCTCGATCCGGTAGGACAGCGGCTCGCGGCCATGCGCAGTGGCGATCTCGTCTAGGAAGCTCTCGGTGGCGAAGCAGGTATAGCCATGGGCGTTGCCGCGCATCCTCCCCGCGGGCAGGCCGGTCCTGGCCGGGACATGATCGACCGCGACATTGGCGATGGCATAGGGCGGCGCGGCGCCTTCGACCGCCAGCGCATCGCCTTCACCCTCGCTTTGTTCGATCGCTGCCCAGGGCGTGGCGTTGCCGAACAGGCGGCGGCCGAATTCCTGCGCCGCGGGCGACAACGCGAAACGCGCGCTCCAGCTGGCGATCCGCCCTCCTTCGACGGTCTTCGCCGCAAGCTCGGCCGACACCGGCGGGCGCGGACGCCCGGCGACCATTTCCTGCCAGCGCGACCAGGTGAGCTGGACCGGGCGGCCGATCTCGCGCGCGATCAGCGCCGCCTCGATCGCATGGTCGTGCTCGAGCCGGCGGTCGAAGCTGCCGCCGGCGGGCATCGGGTAGAGGATCACGTCGCGGTCCGACATGCCGAGCGCATCGGCCACCGCCAGCCGCGCATGCTCGGGCGCCTGGCTGGCGAGCCACAGTTCGAGCCGCCCGTCCGCCAGCCGCGCGGTGACGCTGGCGGTCTCCAGCGTCGCATGGTGCGCCGGGGCGACATCGTAGCGCGCGCTGAGCGTCGGATCGCCAAGCTGTTCGTCGTCCTCGCCGCGGGTGAAGATGCGCACCGGCTCGCCCTCTTCGAGCGCCTGGTCGAGCCCGCCGCCGATCGCGGTGCTGTCGAGCGGGTTGTCGAGCCGGAAGATCGCCTTCATCCGGTCGAGCGCACGTTCGGCCGCCCACCAGTCGGTCGCGACCGCGGCGAGCCAGCGCTTGCCATTGACCACGCCGACCAGTCCGGGCGTGTTTTCGGCATCCTCCTCGCGGAAACGCACGAGCTCGGCCTCGCCCACCGGCCCGTGGCGGATCGCGGCATAGACCATGCCGGGCAGGCGGATGTCGCCCGCGAACTGGTAGGACCCGTCGACCTTGGCCGGAAGATCGAGCCTGGGAAACAAGATTGGCGCTTCCGCGCCCATCTGGCTGGGCACTTCCTCCGGCGGTTGCGACCGCAGCGGCGGCGGGTCGGGCGGCTCCAGCGCGGCGGCTTCGAGCGCCAGTTCGCCGAAGCTCAGCCGCCGATCGCCATGGGATACGAAGCCGTCGGCCGCCTCGCATTCCTCCCACGCCACGCCCCAGCGTTCGGCGGCGGCCATCGCGAGCAGCGCCCGCGCACTTGCCGCGGCCTCGCGGCAAGGCATTTCATAGGCGGCGAGCGAGGTTCCGTCGGCGGTGACGGTGAAGTTGTTCCCCTGCGCGAAACGCTGCACCAGCACGTCGCCCGCATCGTCGGCGAGGAACGGCAGCAGCGGCTTCCACAGCGGCGTCCAGCGCGCGGCCAGCGGGACATTGGCATAGGCGCCGCTGACCGGGGCCGGCTCGACCGCGATCTGGCGCCAGTCCGCCCCGAGCTCGATCGCCACCACCTGAGGCAGGATCGTACTCACCCCCTGCCCCATTTCGAGCTGCGGCACAGCGACCGTGACCACCCCGTCGGTGGCAATCTTGAGCCACGCCCCGAACGCGGCCTCGTTTTCGTCGGCCGGCAGCGGCGGAGCGAAGCGCGGGGACCGCAGCGACCACGCGATCACCAGCCCGCCTCCGATTGCCGCCCCCGCCAGCAAGCCTCGCCTCGTGATGTACATCGCCCCTATCCGGCCCTCGCATCGAGCCACTCGGCAAGCCTGCCGGCAATCGCCGCGAAGGCCTCGGCACCCGGCCCATCGCCCGCGGCGGGCGGCTTTCCGGCATCGCTTGCGGTGCGGATTTCCAGCGCCAGCGGCACCCGACCGAGGAAGGCGACGCCCTTCTCCTTCGCCGCCGCTTCGGCTCCGCCCGACCCGAACGGATCGCTCACCTCGCCGCAATTGGGGCACTGGTAGCCCGCCATGTTCTCGACGATACCGATAATCGGCACACTGCCCTGTTCGAACAAATGCATTGCCCGCGCGGCGTCGATCAGCGCAAGGTCCTGCGGGGTCGAGACGATCACCGCGCCGGCGGGCTTGAAGCGCTGCATCATCGTCAATTGCACATCGCCGGTGCCGGGCGGCATGTCGACCAGCAGCAACTCGGTAGCGCCCCAATCGGCATCGACCAGCTGGGCCAGCGCATTGCCCGCCATCGGCCCGCGCCAGGCGATCGCCTGCCCGGCCTCGGCCAGGTGCCCCATCGACAGCAGCGGCACGCCCGCGGCGCTGGGCACCGGGACCAGCTTCTTGTCGTTGACCCGCGGGCGGTCGGCTTCGTTGGCGAGGAGCTTGGGCTGCGAGGGGCCGTAAATATCGGCATCGACGATCCCGACCTTGCGCCCGGCCCGGGCCAGCGCCACCGCGAGGTTGGCGGTGAGGGTCGACTTGCCGACCCCGCCCTTGCCCGAAGCGACCGCGACAATCGTCGGGCCGGGCCGCGGCGCGGGCTTGTCGGCCATCAGCGCCACGCGCACTTCGCGCACTCCGTCGGCGCCTTCCAGCGTATCGCGTACCGCCGCTTCCATCCGCGCGCGCGCCGGACCGTCGAGCCCCTCGGCGTCGAACACCAGAGTCGCCACGCCATCGGCAAGGCGGATGGATTGCAGGCGCTCCAGCGCCATGGCGGGGAGCCGTTGTTTAAGGGCTTCGCTATCGCTCATCGCAGCCCCCTAGCTGAAGGCTGCAGGACCTTGCAGGGAAAATCGCGCATCGCACCTGTTTTTCGTTCGTTTCATGCCTATAGAAGAAGCCATGGAACGATTGGGCGGATTTATCGAGCGGATCGGCCTCGCCATGGCGGGTAAGAAAAACCCGTGGGGCGGCGGCGCGAAAGGCGGGGATGATGGCGGCGAATCCGCCGATCCACCGGCGGGCGAAGGGGATTCGCCCGACAAGCCGCGTCCACCGCGCAATCCCTGGCTTCCCGAAGGCGGCAGCGCCGAACCGCCGCGCCGCTCGGCCCGGATCGAGGACATCTTCAAGACCCGCGGCCCCGAAGGACCCCGGCGCGGCGGCGGATCGGGCGGTCCGCGTTTCACCCTGCCGAGCCGTCCCGACGGCAAGAGCTGGCTGCCGGTCGGGCTGGCGGCGGTAGCCGGTATCTGGCTGTTCTGGAGCAGCGTCCACCAGGTCGCACCGCGCGAGCAGGCGCTGGTCACCTGGTTCGGCGGGAAATACAGCCACACCCTCAATCCCGGTCTCAATTTCACCCTGCCGTGGCCGTTCCAGACGGTCGACCTAGAGAGCGTGAGCGAAATCCGCTCGGTCAAGATTCCCGACGGCAACGCCGAAAAGCTGATTCTTACCGGCGACCAGAACCTCGTCGACCTGTCCTATCTGATCCGCTGGAACATCAAGGACCTCAAGCAGTTCCGCTTCCGCCTCGGCAAGCCTCAGGACACCGTGCTCGAAGCCGCCGAGACGGCGATGCGACAGTCGGTCGCCGAACTCGATCTCGACACCGTGATCTCGGGCGCCGGCCGCGCCGAGATCGAACAGAAGGTCCGCACGCGGATGCAGGCGATCCTCGATTCCTACAAGGCAGGGGTCGCGGTGCAGGGCATCGAGGTGGTCAAGACCGATCCGCCGGAATCGGTGGTCGACGCCTTCCGCGACGTCTCGGCCGCCGAGCAGAACGCCCAGGCAGCGATCAACGGCGCGCGCCGTTATTCTCAGCAATTGCTGGCCCAGGCGCAGGGCGACGCCGCGCGCTTCGACAAGATCTACGCCGAATACCGCCTCGCCCCCGAAGTCACCCGCCAGAGGCTCTATTACGAGACGATGGAAAGCGTGCTGTCGAAGACCAACAAGACCGTGATCGAGGCCCAGGGGGTGACGCCCTATCTGCCGCTCGACCAGCTCCAGCGCCGGGCGCCGCAGCCTCAGGCACAGCCGCGGGGAGGGCAATAACGATGTCCGAGATCCTGCAGAATTTCCGCCTGCCGCTGATCGCGCTGCTGATCCTCGCGGCAATCCTGTTCACCAGCGCGACCGTGGTCAAGGAAACCCAGCAGGCGGTGATCATCCGCGCCGGCGAACCGCACCGCACGATCAACAAATTCGATCCCGACACCGATTTCGGCAGCACCAATGCCGGGATCGTGTTCCACTTTCCGTTTTACGAGCGGGTGCAGCTGATCGACCGCCGCATCGTCGACCTCGACATGGAAGGCCAGGAAGTCCTGACCAGCGACCAGCAGCGGCTCCAGGTCGATGCCTATGCGCGGTTTCGCATCATCCACCCGGTGCGCATGGTCGAAACCGCGGGAACCGTCGAGAATGTCGCCATCCAGCTTTCACCGATCATGACTTCGGTGCTGCGGCAGGAGCTTGGTCGACGGACCTTCTCCGCGCTGCTGACTGCCGAGCGCGGCAATGCGATGACCAATATCCGCAACGCGCTCGATCGCTCGGCGCGGCAATACGGCGCGCAAGTGCTCGATGTGCGGATCAAGCGCACCGACCTGCCCGGCGGCGCCCCGCTCGACGCCGCCTTCGCGCGGATGCAATCCGACCGCCGGGCCGAAGCCGATACGATCCGCGCGCAGGGCGAGCGCGACGCGCAGATCATTCGCGCCGAGACCGAAGCCGAAGCCGCGCGCATCTATGCCGCCGCCTATGGCAAGGACCCGCAATTCTACGATTTCTACCGCGCGATGGAGAGTTATCGCCGGACATTCGAAACCGGCGAGGGGGAAAGCTCGATCATCCTCTCGCCCGACAACGAGTATCTTAGGCAGTTCCGGGGGCAACGCTAGGCCGCCATCCCCTAGGGAACGATTACGCTTGTCATTCAATTATTGTTCAGGCCCGATCGACTTAATGCGCGCCGGGACTCGCACCGCGCGCCATGCGCCGAAACGAAGGGAACCAGAGGACGTGAAGCCCGTGAAATACGTTTATGGAATTTCATCCGCGCTGCTGATCGGCGGCGCCGCGATCTCGCTTGTCACCGGCAATCCGGCGGGCGCGCAGTCCAGCCAACTGATCGTGCCGCGGGCCGCCGCTCCGGCAAGCTTCGCCGACCTCACCGAACAGCTCCAGCCGGCAGTGGTCAACATCTCCACCCGAGCGCAGATCGAGGTCCGCTCGGACCCGTTCTGGGATATGTTCCTCGGCCGCAGAGGCGGGCCCCGCACGCAGGAGGCCGGTTCGCTCGGCTCGGGCTTCATCATCTCAGGCGACGGCTATGTCGTTACCAACAACCACGTGATCTCGCTCGACGGGCGCAACGCCGCGCAGGAAATCACGATCAAGATGCATGACGGCACCGAATACCCCGCAACCGTGGTCGGCCGCGACATCGCCTCCGATATCGCCGTGCTCAAGATCAATGCCGGCAAGCCGCTTCCCCATGTCCGCTTCGGCGATTCCTCCAAGGCCCGCGCGGGCGACTGGGTGATCGCGATCGGCAATCCCTTCGGGCTGGGCGGGACCGTGACTTCGGGCATCATCTCGAGCCCGCACCGCGCCACCGGCAGCGGCGCCTATGACCAGTTCATCCAGACCGACGCCTCGATCAATTCGGGCAATTCGGGCGGGCCGATGTTCAACATGGCCGGCGAAGTGATCGGCATCAACCGCTGGATCATCGCACCTTCCGGCGGAAACATCGGCATCGGTTTCGCCGTGCCTTCTGACACCGCCGCGCCGATCGTCGACAAGCTGATGAAGGGCCTCGAAATCGAACGCGGCTTCCTCGGCGTCGGGATCGATCCGATCGATGAAGACACCGCCGAGGCGCTTGGCCTGCCCAAGGAGCGCGGCGAGCTGGTCCAGACCGTCGAGCCCGGCGAAGCGGCCGACAAGGCCGGGATCAAGCCGGGCGACATCGTCCTCAAGGCGGCGGGCAAGGACGTTACGCGCGACCAGTCGCTGTCGTCGATCCTCGCCAATATCGCGCCAGGAACGAGCATCCCGGTCGAACTGCTGCGCGAAGGCCGGTCGATGACCCTGCAGGTCGTGGTCGGCAAGCGTCCGAGCGAGGAAGACCTCGCCGATCGCCGCTTCAATCGCGAGGAAGACGCCCAGCCGCAGCAAATGCCGCAAAGCACCGATGCGATCGTCGAGGAAGTGCTCGGGCTCCAGGCGATGACCCTGACACCGCAGATCGCGCGCGACCTTGGCGCGAACGGCGAGATCAAGGGCGCGGTGATCGTGGCGGTCGATCGCAATTCCGATGCCGCGCGCAAGGGCCTGAGCCGGGGCGATATCATCCTGTCGGTCAATTACCTTGAAATCGCCTCGGTCGAAGAGCTCGAAGCGCAGGTCCGCGCGGCGCTGGCCGAGGGCCGCGACGCGCTGCTGCTCAGGGCACAAAGCCCCGGCCGCCAGCCGACCTTCGTCACCGTCAGGCTGCGCGATCGTGCGGAAGAGATCGAATAGATTACTCTGACGACCCGCCGGGCCTAGCCGGTCCGGCGGCGCCCGCGGGATCGGGGAATGCCTCCTCGAACGTCTCCGGCTGGTTCTCGAAATCGGGCCTGCCGCGCTGGTCGATCGGGCCGGTCGGCTCGATCAGATTGCCCTGCTCGTCGATATAGTAATATTCGCCGCTGGGATCCTCGTACAGCTCCGCCTCGGGTTCGAGCATCCATTCGGGCAGCTGGGCCTCGGTCTGGAACGGCTCGACCGGCCGGTCCTTGACCGCGACGCGCATGAAATCGGCGAAGGCGCGCGCTGGCGCCCGGCCGCCCTGGAGCCCGGGAACCGCACGCGCATCGTCGCGGCCCATCCACACCCCGGTCGTGACCCCGCTCGAAAAGCCGAGGAACCAGCCGTCCTTGTTCGAAGTGGTGGTGCCGGTCTTGCCCGCCACCGGGCGGCCGATCTGCGCCGCGCGGCCGGTACCGGTGCTGACTGCGGTTTGCAGCAGGTCGGTGATCCCGGCCGCGACATGCGGCGGGACCAGCCGGTATTGTTGCCCCGCGGGCCGGTGCTCGTAGAGTATCTCGCCGTCGACGGTCGCGACCCTGGTCACGCCGTAGGGCTCTACCGAAAGCCCCTGCGCCTGGACGGCGGCGAAGCTGCGAACCATATCGATCAGCCGTACGTCGCTGGTGCCGAGCACCATCGATGGCACCGTGTCGATCGGCGTGGAGATGCCGAAGCGCCGCGCCATTCCCGCGACCGAGCTGTAGCCGACATCGTTGCCCAGCTGCGCCGCAACGGTGTTGATCGAATAGGCAAAGGCGGTGCGGACATCGATCGGCCCGGCATATTCGCCGGTCGAATTGCGCGGGCTCCAGCCCTCGAAAGTCACCGGCTCATCGACCACCTGGTCGGCCGGTTTATAGCCAGCCTCAAGCGCCGCGAGATAAACGAACAGTTTCCACGCCGAACCCGGCTGGCGGGTAGCGTTGACCGCGCGGTTGTAATTGCTCTCGACGTAATCGGTGCCGCCGACCAGCGCCAGCACCGCCCCGTCGCGATCGAGGCTGACCAGCGCGCCTTGTGCCCCGCGCGGCGAATTGGCGCGCAACGAGGTGGTCGCCGCCTGTTGCAGGCCGACATCGAGCGTGGTCCACACTTCGAGCGGCTCGCCGGTCTCGGGCAGCAGTTCTTCGAGTTGGACCAGCACCCAGTCGGTGAAATAGCGCACCGAATTCTGCCCCGCATCGGGCCGCAATTTGACCGCCGAGACATCCACGCGATTGGCCGCGCCGGGCGCCAGCGCGCCGTATTTCTCCATCTGGCCGATCACGACATTGGCGCGCGCGACCGCGGCATCGAGATCGGCGGTGGGCGAATAGCGCGACGGCGCCTTGACCAGCCCGGCGATGATCGCGGCCTCGCCCAAGGTAAGGTCGCGCGCGGAATGACTGAAGAACTTGCGGCTGGCCGAATCGATGCCATGCGCACCACCGCCGAAATAGACCTTGTTGAGGTAAAGTTCGAGCACCTGCTCCTTGGAGAACTTCCATTCGAGCGCCATTGCCAGCACCGCTTCACGCAATTTGCGATCGAGCGAGCGGTTGGAGTTGAGGAACAGGTTGCGCGCGAGCTGCTGGGTGATGGTCGAAGTCGCGCGCGCGCCCTCGTCGTCGCGCAGCGAAATGAACAGCGCGCGGGCCAGCCCGATCGGATCGACCCCGAAATGATAGTAATAGCGCCGGTCCTCGACCGAGATCATCGCATCCTTCATCACCTGCGGAATCTCGCCGGAGGACAGCCACTGGCCGTAGCTCGGCCCGATCGAGACGATCTCGGCCCCGTCGCGCGCGCGGATCACGATGGTCTGCCCGACCTGGCTGTTCCTGAGCTCGGAATAGCTCGGCAGATTGCTCACCGCGACAAAAACCGAGATCGCCAGCGCGAGCGCGCCGATGGCGCCCACGGCGAGCCCGGCCAGCATCAGGCGTCGGAACCAGCGGCCGAAAAAGCTGCGCTCACCGCGAACCCGCGGCGGCTTGGGCGGACGGCCGGAGCCACGTCCGCCGCCGGCGCTGTCACGTTCTCTCACCAACTCGCGAGGTGTGGCCTTTGAGCCGATGCTCCGCCTGCGCGACATGCGACCTGTTCCACCTCAATTGCGCGCGGGGATCGCGCCCTTCCGTCCATAGCAGCCCTGCATAAATCAATCGTAACGCAGGGTTAACCGCGCGCGGCAGACCATCCCCAGTGCGTTCGACCGTGCTATTCCCCGGGCTCGAAATCGAGGCTGGCGCTGTTGATGCAATAGCGCAGGCCGTTTTCGCCCGGGCCGTCGGGAAAAACATGGCCGAGATGCCCTTCGCAGCGCGCGCAACGGACCTCGGTGCGGACCATGCCGTGCGAGGCGTCACTATGCTCGTCGACCGCTTCGTCCTCCATCGGGCTCATGAAGCTCGGCCAGCCCGAGCCGCTGTCGTACTTGGTCTCGCTGGCGAACAGCGGCAGGCCGCAGCCGGCGCAGTTGTAGATGCCCGCCGCCTTGTTCTGCTCGTATTTGCCGGTGAAGGCGCGCTCGGTCCCGGCCTCGCGCAGGATATGGAACTGCTCAGGGCTGAGCCGCTGGCGCCACTCGGCATCGGTGAGATTCAGTTTGTCGGACATTCAAACTCTCCAATAGACAGCCGAAATATCGGTTCGCGACCAGCGAACCGCAAGGCCGAACGGCCGCCCGCAGCGCCGCAGGCGCGAGGATTTCGCGCGCGCGGATGCGCGTGCGGAAAACAAATTACGCATTCACGTCGGCGTAATGCCCGGGCGGCTGGATCACGTCCATTCGTTCGGCCAGCAGCGGGCGGAAGCTCGGGCGGCTCTTGAACACCGAATACCAGCCACGCGACTGCTCGTGGCCCGACCAGTCGATCCCGCCGAGATAGTCGGCGACCGAGATCTGTGCCGCGGCGGCGAGGTCGGCGAGGCTCATCTGCGCGCCCGCCAGCCACGGGCGGTTGTCGATCAGCCAGTCCATATAGTCGAGATGCTCGTTGGCGAGCTTCATCGCCTCGCGCAGCAGTTTCGAATCCGGCGGTTCGCGCATGAACAGGCGCTTCCTCATCCGTTCGGAAAGCAGCGGCGCAGTCACGTCCTGGTAGAAATTCTCATCGAACAGGGCGATCAGCCGGCGGATTTCCGCGCGGTTGGCCGAGGTGCCGAGGATCAGCGGCGCCTTGTCGCTGACTTCCTCGAAATATTCGCAGATCGCCCGGCTGTCGACGAGGGTGATATCCTTGCCCGGATCGCGCAGCACCGGCGTGCGCCCGGCCGGATTGAGCGCAAGAAATTCGTCGCGCCCGTCCCACGGGTTCTCGCGCACCAGTTCGAAGCCAATGCCCTTTTCGGACAGGACGAGGCGGACCTTGCGGGAGAACGGGCACAGGGGGAAATGGTAGAGCTGCCACATGCGCGCAAACCCATGCCGCAAGCGGCGGGACGCGTCCATTGCCCAGCGCGCGACTTATCCGCAGAATCGCGCGGCTGGGCGAACGATCACAGTCCCGAGGCTTCCAGCGCCAACAAGCAGGGCTGCATCACGCTTTCGGCATAGGCGGCGGGATCTTCGGACTGCATCGCATCGTCCTGCAATTTCACCACTTCGGCATTGAGCATCGCTTCGACTTGCTCGCGGGTCAGTTGCAGCTCGTCCATCAGCCCCGCAGCCGTGCGGACGAAGAACTCCTTGCCGCGCTCGCCCAGCGGGGGCCAGGCCTTGGCGCTTTCGACCCCGCGCGCCTGTTCGCCGGCAATGATCCCGAACGCCGCCGAACAGCGCAGGCGCATGGACTGCTCGAGGCTGAGACGTGGCGCCTCGACGCCCTCGCCTTGCGCCGCGAGGGGTTGCGCGCACAACGCCAGCGCCAGCAGGGGGACAAGCGACCGCATCGACCGCTAGCGGATGGCGGAAGCGGCCCGGCGGACATCGTCGGCATTGTCGCGGCGGATCTTCTCGAAGGCGACCCGTTTGTCGAAGCCAGGGTCCTTCGGGTAGTCGCGATAATCGGCGAGGATTTCGTCGAACAGCTCGGTCACTTCGTCCTTATGGTCGGGATGGGTGAAGATGTTGGCGCGATTCTCGCGGATTCCGTCGAGGATGCGTTCGCCGATAATGTCCGGCTCCATCCCGAATTCGTGGATGCCCGCCAGCTGCTCGACCGCCTCGCGGTTGACCGGCTTCATATCCCCCCTGAGCGCATCGGGCCGGACATCGTCGCTGGCATAAATGTAGCTCTTGACCAGGCCCGGATGCACCACCGAGACCCCTATCCCGTATTTGTACATCGAGTGACGCAGCGAATAGCTCAAGCCGCGCACCCCGAACTTTGCGGTGTTGTAGATCCCCGGAGCACCGCCAGCGATGAAGGCCGCCATGCTGGCGGTGTTGCAGATGTGCCCGCCCTTCTGCTCGCCCGCCAGCACCCGCTCCTTCATCCGCGGGGCGAAGGCCATCACCCCGTTGATCACCCCGTTGAGATTGACCCCCATGACCCAGTCCCAATCGTCCCACGAGGAATCCTCGATCGTCTGGAAAAGCTGGACCGCCGCGTTGTTGAACAGCAGGCTGACCGGGCCGAGGCGCGCCTCGACCTCGTCCGCCGCTTCGGCGAATCCGGCGCGGTCGGCGACATCGAGCTGGATCCCCATGACTTCGCGATTGTCGAGCGTGGCGAGCGCCTCGTCGATCGAGTTCTGGCGGATATCGGCAATCGCCACCTTGCATCCGGCATTGAGCAGATTGCGCACGATACCGAGGCCCACGCCGTTGGCGCCGCCGGTAACAAAGGCCGTCCGGCCCGCAAAATCCTGCATTAAGTATCTCCCATCAGTCTCGCGCGCCCCCGGCTTTCTCATCCATATAACGTACTGGGTTAACGGCTTCCGATTCCCGCCCGGGCAGAAATTCGTTCCAGATCTTGCGCCGTTTGAACTTCCACTCCCCGTTCACCCGCACCAATTCGTCCTCGTAGTGCCCGAAGGTGCCCAGCTTGGGCGCGCCTTCGGGGCCATCGTTCGCCATTTCGTGCCATTGCGCGGTGGTGAAGGCCCGGTCGCCCTCGACCCGGATCACCGTCTGGTTAACGATGTGGCGCAGTTTGGCCGGATTGCCCTGCCAATCGGTAAAGATCTGCGCGACGTTTTCCTTGAACCGCTTCGCCTCGGCGCGGATGTTCTCGCGTCCCCGCGTGATCCCGCGGGCGTAATCGAGCTCGCCATCCTCGGTGAAGCAATCGGCGTAGGTATCGAAATCGTTCCAGTCCATCGCGAACAGGTAGCGCGCCATCAGGTTCTCGATCGCCGCGCGATCATCCGCATAGCTCGGCCGGCTGCCCTCGGAGCCCATCATCGTTCCTTCCCACTGCGCTTGCCGGCCCTGTTGTCGCGACCGGGAATCGCGTGGACACGGTCAAAATTCGCTCGCCTTTTTGTATTCAGCACTTACAAAATGGCCAAGAAGATTCCGGCGAGTCCCCACGCCAGAGGGACAGCCCGATCGGGGAGGACTGGGACATGGCGATCGCACCCAACGCTGGAGATATGCAGGCGGCAGCCGCAAAGGGTGGCGCAGGCAGTTCCGACCAGCCATGGCCTTCCGAGAAAGCCGGCTTCTACGCCCTGTTCTGCGTGATCTTCGCGACCTTCCTGACCTTCTTCGACCAGACCGTGTTCGCGATGCTGGCCCAGCGGATCAAAGTGCATTACGAGATTTCCGACGCGATGCTCGGCTTCCTCCTCGGCCCGGCAAATATTCTCGCTTTCCTGTTCTTCGGCGTGCCGCTGGCCAGGCTGGTCGATACCTATGCGCGCAAGTGGGTGCTGGGAATCAGCATCGCGGTGCTCGGCACGGTTACCGCGCTCGGCGGGCTGGCGCAGAACTTCACCCAACTCATCATCTCGCGGACCTTCGTCGGTGCAGGCACGGCGGCGAACGGGCCGGGCTCCTATTCAATGCTTACGGACGCCTTCCGCCCGTTGCGTATCCCGCTGGTGTTCGCGCTGCTGCAGCTTGGCTTCATCGGCGGAACGTCGCTGGGCGTATGGGGTGGCGGAAGGCTGATCGCGTGGACCGCGACATGGCCCGAGAAGAGCGATTTCATGGGCCTTACCGTGTACAACTGGCAATGGGTGCTGGTTATGGTCGGCCTGCCCGGCCTGCTGGCCTTCGTGTTCTACATGTTCGTCAAGGAACCGCCGAGGCGAAATCCGCCCGATGCCAAGAAGCTGGTCCCGGACGACGCGCCGCTGTGGCGCAAGGCAGTCGCCTTCACCGGCTTCGACGCGTTGCGCGCGATCAATTTGCGCGGCGCGGTCTATTATCCGCTGTTCGCCGCGCTCGCCATGTCGGCGATCGAGAGCCAGGGCCTGCCGCAATGGCGCGTGCCATTTATATCCCGGACTTACGGGTGGGACGAAATGGGAATCGGCGACCTGCTCAGCCCGATGCTGCTGGTTGCAAACCTCACCGGCCTCGCCATCGGCGGCTATTTCGTCTCGTGGCTGGCCAAGCGGCACAAGGACGCCAATATCCGCGCCACCGCCTATATCTTCGCCTGCGCCACGGCCTGCGCGATCCTCACGCCGCTGATGCCGACAGCGGAACTGGCACTGACCTTCATGGCGCTGGCCTCAATGTTCGGCCTCGCCGGCGCGCCGGCGCAGAACGCGGCGATCCAGCGGGTCGCGCCCAACGAGATGCGCGGCCAGGTGACGGCCTTCTACCTGTTCATGTTCACCGTCTTCGGAGCGCTTGGCAGCTACGTCATCGGGGCGGTCAGCACCTATATCGTCGGCGATCCGGAAAAGGTCTGGCAGGCGCTGCTGATCGTCGCCGCGGTGTTCATGCCGATCGCGACCTTCTTCATGTTCCGGGCGATCAAGCCCTATCGCGAGGAAGTCGAAAGGCTGGAGGCACTGGGGCGTTGACTCGGCGCATGTGGCGGCGCAATTCGTAAGTAACACATACGAACTGGGAGAATCGCCACAATGTCTGAAGACCGGATCGCAGCGCTCGAAGCGAAGGTCGCCGAGCTCGACAAGCGCCTCGTGCAGCGCGAGGACGAGCTCGACGTCAAGAAGCTGCAGTATCTCTACGGTTATCTGATCGACAAATGCATGTACGACCAGGTCGTCGACCTGTTCGCCGACGATTGCCAGGTGCGCTTCTTCGGCGGTGTCTTCAAGGGCAAGGCGGGAGTGAGGCGGCTTTATATCGACCGTTTCCGCAAGCGCTTCACCCACAACAATAACGGGCCGGTCGATGGCTTCCTGCTCGACCACCCGCAGATCCAGACGATCATCGATATCGATCCCGACGGCAGGACCGCGCGCCTGCGCGGCCGCTCGACCATGCAGGCTGGACGCCACAAGGACTATACCGACGAGGCGGCAGGCTTGGGTGTGCGCCAATGGTGGGAAGGCGGCCTTTACGAGAACATCTATACCAAAGGCGATGACGGCAAGTGGCGGATCAAGCTGCTCAATTACTTCCCGCACTGGCACGCCGATTTCGACAAGGGCTGGGCCTATACCGAAGCCGAATATGTGCCCTTCATGACGACGCTCTATCCCGAGGATCCAGCCGGTCCGGACGAACTCTACGACAATTTCTTCCTGTGGCCGACCCACAAGCTGCTGCCGTTCCACATGAAGCACCCGATCACCGGCGAGGAAATGCACGCCACCCGCTGGGAAGGCGACGCCAAACGCGATGCCGAACGGGCGGCGGCGAAGGCTGCGGGTTGAGATAGTTCGCGGGAGGTCCCACTTCCCGTTCGCCCTGAGCTTGTCGAAGGGCAGCTTTTTTCTTCGGAAGAGAAGGGCTGGGCTTCGACAAGCTCAGCCCGAACGGAGTTGTTTGTAATGTCCAGCTACCCCCCCCTCTACATGGTAATCGACGGCGAACGCGTCTCCGGCGGCGGGCGCCGGACCTTCCCGGTACTCAACCCCGTCACCGGCGAGGCGATCGGCGAATTGCCGCTGGCCGATCCCGCCGATCTCGACCGCGCGCTCGAGACTGCAGCGAAGGGCTTCCAGATCTGGCGCAAGGCCCCCGCCGCCCAGCGCGCGGCAGTTCTGCAGGGCGCGGCGCGGCTGATGGTCGAGCGGCAGGAGCAGATCGCCCGCATCGCTACCATGGAGGAAGGCAAGCCGCTCGGCGAAAGCCGCATCGAAGTGATGATGAATGTCGGCCTGTTCAATTTCTACGCCGGCGAGTGCCTGCGCACCTACGGGCGCGAACTGGTCCGCCCCGAGGGCCAGCGCTCGACCGTACGCTACGAACCCGTGGGCCCGGTCGCGGCCTTCTCGCCATGGAACTTCCCGATCGGCAATCCCGGGCGCAAGCTTGGCGCGCCGATCGCGGCGGGCTGTTCGGTAATCATGAAATCGGCCGAGGAGACCCCGGCCAGCGCGCTCGCTGTGCTGCAATGCCTCTATGACGCGGGCCTGCCCAAGGAAGTGGCGCAGGCGGTGTTCGGCGTGCCCGACGAAGTCAGCCGGCACCTGCTGGCGAGCCCGGTCATCCGCAAATTGAGCTTCACCGGCTCGACCGTGGTCGGCAAGCAGCTGATGAAGCTCGCCGCCGACAACATGCTGGTGACGACGATGGAACTGGGCGGCCACGGCCCGGTGCTGGTGTTCGACGATGCCGATTTCGACAAGGCGCTCGAAACCGCGGTCGGCGGCAAATACCGCAATGCCGGGCAGGTCTGCGTCAGCCCGACGCGGTTCATCGTGCAGGAGAATGTCTACGAGAAGTTCCGCGACGGGTTTGCCGAGCGCGCGGCCAAGGTCGTGGTCGGCAACGGGCTCGAGGACGGTACCCAGATGGGCCCGATGGCCAATGCCCGCAGGCCCGAGGCGATCGGCCGCTTCATCGCCGACGCGGTGTCGAAGGGCGGAAAACTCCACACCGGCGGCGAGCGGATCGGCAACCAGGGTTTCTTCTTCAAGCCATCGGTGCTGTCGGAAGTCCCTCTCGATGCCGCGATCATGAACGAGGAGCCGTTCGGCCCGGTCGCGATCATCAATCCGTTCAAGGGCGAGGACGAGATGATCGCCGAGGCCAACCGCCTCCCCTATGGCCTTGCCGCCTATGCCTGGACCGGCGACGCGGCGCGCCAGAAGCGCCTCGCCAGCGAGATCGAAAGCGGCATGGTCGGGATCAACAGCCACATGATCGGCGGGGCCGATGCGCCGTTCGGCGGGGTCAAATGGTCGGGCCACGGCAGTGAGGACGGGCCCGAAGGCGTGCTTGCCTGCATGGTGCTGAAGGCGGTGCACGAAGGGTGACCCACGAACTCAAGACCGGCGGGGATCGCGGCTATCTTCGCATCGCCACCGAGGAAGCCTTCGCCACGCAGGAACAGCTCGATGCGATCATGCGCATGGTCGGCGATGGGACGGCTGACAAGGGCACCATGTCGCTGTGGGGGTTTTACGGCACCTCGCCGTCGGAGCGCACCACTTTCATCCGCGAACGCCTGCTCGACCTCGATGCACCGCGTATCGCGGCGATGGACGAGGCAGGGATCGACAGAGCGGTGCTGGCGCTGACCGCTCCGGGGGTCAACTTTCTTCCCGATGCCGCGGAGGCCAGGCGCATCGCGCGAAATTCGAACGACATCCTCAAATCCGCCTGCGAGCGTTACCCGACCCGCTATCACGGGATGATCGCGATCGCCCCGCAGGACCCGGAATGGTCGGTCGGGGAATTGCGGCGCGGCAAGGAGGAGCTCGGCTTTCACGGGGTGCAAATCTGCAGCCACGTAATGGGCCATTATCTCGACGAGCCGCAATTCGAGCCGATCCTCAAGGCCTGCGCCGATCTCGACCTGCCGCTTTACATCCACCCGCAAGGCCCGCCCGACGGGATGATCGGCGGGATGGTCGAGGCCGGGCTCGACGGGGCGATCTTCGGCTTCGCGGTCGAGACCGGCTACCATGCGATGCGCCTGCTGACGACCGGGGTGTTCGACCGTTATCCTTCGCTCCAGCTGATGCTCGGCCATGGCTGCGAGGGCCTGCCGTTCATGCTCTACCGGCTCGATTACATGCACAAGGCCGGGCTCAAATCGGGCCGCTACGGTCGCCTCAAGCCGCTCGAGCACGACCTCTTCCACTACATGCGCAACAATGTCCTCGCCACCAATAGCGGGCTGCCGTTCGGCCCGGCGATCAAAGCGATGATCGAGGTGATGGGCGAGGACCGGGTGATGTACGCGATGGATTATCCCTACCAGTACGTCCCCGACGAGGTCCGCTGGATGGACGATCTCGACATCTCGGATGCGCAGAAGAAGAAATTTTTCCAGACAAATGCGGAGCGCTGGTTCAAGCTGTAGAAAATAAGGGCGTCGGAGAGGGACACTTAATGGCAAGCGAAACGGCAGGGGCAAATCCCTACCTGAAGCCGGACGGCACGCTGGGCAGCCGCACGGCGTGGTATGCGATGGTGCTGGTGATCCTGATGCAGGCCATGTCGATGGTCGATCGGCAGATCCTCGCCATCCTGCTGCCGCGGATCAAGGCCGACCTCGGCGTGGGCGATGCAGAAATGGGCCTGCTTTCAGGCACCGTCTTCGCTCTGTTCTATGCGCTGTTCTCGCTCCCGCTCGGGCGCCTGTCCGACGGCTGGGTGCGGACCAAATTGCTCGCCTGGTCGATCCTCGGCTGGTCGATCGCGACCGGGCTGGCCGGTTTCGCCAAGGGCTTCGGCCTGCTCGCCATCTCGCGGCTGGGCGTGGGGATCGGCGAGGCGAGTTCGCAGCCGGCCGGGGTGTCGCTGCTGTCCGACGCCTTCCCCAAGGAGAAACGCGGGCTGATCGGTGCGGCGATGGCGGTAGCGGTCGCGATCGGGCTCGGCGGGGCGCTGGCGATGGGCGGGACGATCGCCGACTGGTGGGATGGGGCCTATCCAGGCAAGGTCGGCGCGCCATTGGGCCTGGCGGGCTGGCAGGCAGCCTTCATCGGCGCGGCCCTGCCCGGGATTCTACTCGCCGTCCTGCTCTGGCGCCTGCCCGAACCGGTGCGCGGCGTGGCCGACGGGATCGCGGCGAAACCCGATCCGGCGCCGTTCCGCGCGGCGGGCAATGTGCTGGCGGCGGTACTGCCGGTGACCGTGTGGCTCAATTTCCTGCGCAAGGGGGCGAGCGCGAAGGACTGGGCGATCAACCTTATTGCGCTCGCGGCGATCTCGGCGGGCGCGTGGTGGCTGACCAGCTGGACCGACAGTTTGCGCGAGGCCAACCCGGTCGCGGTCTCGCTGGGCAGTGTCGGGTTTACCGGCAATGCCGTGCAATGGCTGGTCTCGGGCTTCGGCCTCTATGTGCTGATCAACTGGTTCCAGACGCTCAAGCTCGAGGACAGGCCGTCTTACGCCACGATCGTGAAGAGCCCGGCGATGATCGTGGTGGTGCTGATGGCTTCGCTCCAGACGATCCTCAATTACGGGGTGATGGTGTTCACGCCGTCCTATTTGATCGGCCATTTCCACCAGAGCGCCACTCAAGTGGGCCTGATCTTCGGGCCGTTCATCGCCGCGCTCGGCATCCTCGGCCCGGTGATCGCCGGCCCGCTCTCGGACTGGTTCGAAAAGCGCTATAAAGGCGGGCGGCTGGTGGTGTCGTTCGTTTCGCTGATCGTCTCGCCGCTCTGCGCGGTGGGGGTCTACACCACCGACAGCCTGACGATGTTCTACGTCTATTTCGTCGCCTTCAGCATCTCGACCACGATGTGGCTGCCATCAATCTACGCCACTTTGGTCGAGCTGGTGCTGCCGCGGATGCGGGGCATGGTGACCAGCTTCTACATCCTCTCGATCACGATCATCGGCCAGGGCTTCGGGCCTTATGCCGTGGGCCTGATGTCAGACCTCAATGGCGGCGATCTCGCCGCGGCGATCCTGACGCTCTATTCGTGGGTCGCGGTCCCGATCGTGGTGCTGTCGGCGGTGGCGGTGTGGCGCTACCGGATCGACGAGCCGCTGGTGCTGAGCCGGGCGCGTGCGGCGGGGGAGCCCGTCTGATACGATGACCACGGTAAGGGAAGCCGCCTACCGCATCTTCGCCCATTTCGGGGTCGACCGGCTGTTCGGCAATCCCGGCAGCACCGAGCTGCCGATGCTCAAGGCCATGCCCGAGGGGTTCCGCTATGTGCTGGGGCTCAACGAAGCGGTGGTGGTGGGGATGGCCGACGGTTTTGCGCGCTCAAGCGGCAAGCCGGCGCTGGTCAATCTTCACAGCGCGGCGGGGACCGGGCATGCGCTGGGCAACCTCTTCACCGCGTTCCGCAATTGCGCCCCGGTGGTGGTAACCGCGGGGCAGCAGGCGAGAAGTATCCTCCCCTACGACCCGTTCCTCTACAACGAACGCGCCAGCGAATTCCCGCGGCCCTATGTCAAATACTCGGTCGAGCCCGCGCGCGCCGAGGATGTGCCGCAGGCGCTGATCCGCGCCTTCGTCACCGCGCTGACCCCGCCGATGGGGCCGGTCTACGTCTCGATCCCGGTCGACGACTGGGAGCGCGAATGCGAGATGCCCGAGCTGCCCGAGCTTGTCCTGAGCACCGGGGCAGACTTCTCGATCGCCGAGCGCATCCGAGATTTCATTGGCTTGGCCGAAAATCCCGCGCTCGTCATCGGCACCGGGCTCGCGAACGCGGGTGGCTGGAAGGCGGGGATCGCGTTCGCCGAGAAGACGGCCTCGATGGTCTATGCCGCGCCCTATGCCGCGCGCGAAACCTTCCCCGAAACGCATCCCCAATTCGGAGGCTTCCTGCCGGCCTGGCGCGACCGGATTCGCGCCGCCCTCGCCGGGCATGACCGAATCCTGGTCGTCGGCGCCCCGGTCTTCACATACCATGTCGAGGGCAGCGGCCCGCATTGGCCCGAAGGCGCCGAACTCATGGCCTTGTCGGACGATCCCCAGCAACTCGCCAACCTGCCCGGTGGCATCGGATTGCGCGGTGATCCCGCCCGGACGCTCCAAATGGCCGCGGACCTTTCCTCTCCGACGACATTCGAGAAGGAATCCAGCCACCAACTGATCGACCCACCCGCCGAGATGACCGCCACCTACGTGCTCAAGCGCGTCGCCGCGATGCGGCCCGAGAACGCGGTGATCGTCGAGGAAGCCCCGACCGCGCGCGGCCCCGAGCACGTCACCCTGCCGATCACGCGCGAGGGAGGGTTCTATTCCTGCGCCAGCGGGGGCCTCGGTTATTCGCTGCCCGGTGCGATCGGCGTCGCACTGGGACAGAACGATAAGGTGATCGCGATCCTCGGCGACGGGGCGGCGATGTACACGATCCAGGGCCTGTTCAGCGCGCGCGACGAAATCGCCGATGTCAGCTTCCTGATCATGAACAACTCCGCCTATGCCGCGCTCAGCGGGTTTTCGGCCGAGTTCGGGATGAACTTCGTCCCCGGTTGCGACCTGACGGGTATCGATTTCGTCCAGCTGGCGGAAGCGCAGGGCATCCCCGCGCGGCTTGTGGACGCGCCCGGCGACATCGACGAGGCGCTCCAATGGAGCTTCGAGCAAAGTGGCCCAACCCTTGTCGATTTCAGGATCGCCTGAGCGGTTGGAGAGCCCGGTAAGGCGACTGATTTGGCGGGTTTTCCCCGGACCGGCTCGGGCCTTCGCCTGAGTTACAGCAATCCGGCGCTTCCATAGGCCCGCTTCCCTCGACACATTTGGGGGATATGTATGACAATCAAGACCGTCGCTGCCGCGTTGCTGCTGGCTGCAAGTTTCTCCGCGAGCCCGGCGTTGGCCCAGGGCACCACTTCGATCGACATGCCGACCGAGCCTCTGACCGCTGACGATCTTGAGGCGCTGCGCGTCGAACTGCGCGCCACGCGCAAGCAGATCATCGCCCAGAACTTTACCCTGACGCCGGACGAATCGACCCGTTTCTGGCCGGTCTACGACCAGTACCAGGCGGAACTCAGCAAGATTAAGGACGACCAGTACCAGCTGATCGCCGAATACGTGAACACCTATGGCAGCTACAACGAGCCCGCGGCGACCGACTTCATCACCCGCTGGCTCGACCTCGACGTGCGCACCACCACGCTGCGGGGGAGCTACGTCCCGATCGTCGGCAAGATCCTGCCGGGCGTGAAGGCGGCCACCTTCTTCCAGATGGATCGCCGCATCAGCATGATGATCGACCAGCGGATCGCCTCGATACTGCCGGTCCTGCAATTCCAGAACCGGGTGGCGCAATAGAGGCGAGCAGAGTTTAGCAAGGAGAAGCACGATGGCCGCGAAAGCAAGCAAGGCGTCCAAGGGTGGCAAGAAGGACGGCAAGGCGAAGAGCGAGCCCGAAAAGCTCAAGCGCAAGGATTACGATGATGCGCTGGAGAAGCTGCAGGTCGAATTGTGCCACATGCAGGAGTGGATCAAGGAGACCGGCCAGCGCGTGATCATCATCCTCGAAGGCCGCGACACCGCGGGCAAGAGCGGGTTGATCAAGGTCATCAAGGAGCGCGTCAGCAACCGCGTGTTTCGCGTCGTCGCGCTCGGCTCGCCGACCGAGGACAAGCGCCAGAAGCTGTTCATGCAACGCTATGTCGAACAGTTCCCGGTCGCCGGCGAGGTCGTGATCTACGACCGCAGCTGGTACAATCGCGCCGGTGTCGAACGCGTGCTGGGTTACACCGAGCTGGACAAGGTCGAGGCGTTTCTCGAAGGCGTTCCCAAGTTCGAGCGCTGGGTGACCGGGGCCGGGGTCATCCTGATCAAATTGTGGCTCGAAATCGGCATGGAGGAACAGGAACGCCGCATCCGCGCCCGCATCGACGATCCGATGCGCCAGTGGAAGCTCAGTTCTCTCGACCTGCTGTCGTTCCCCCGCTGGTACGACTATTCGCGCGCGCGCGACGACATGCTCGCAGCGAGCGACCACGAATATGCGCCGTGGTACGTGCTGCCGAGCGAGGACAAGAAGCGTGCGCGGCTCAACGCCATCGCCCATATCCTCTCGCGGGTGCCTTACGAGAAGAGCAAGTTCGAAGCGCCCAAGCTGCCCAAACGCTCGACCAAGGGCGCCTACGACGACAAGCTCGATCCCGAGAAGGTCAGGTTCGTCAAGCCGGTCTACTGAGCCGCGCGCAGCTTGCGGGTGGTCTCGATCATCGTACGGATCGAATCGTGCCCCTCGTGGCAGGCATATTCGTAGATCGTGTAGCTCTCGTCGCGGGTCCATTCGAAGCCGGCGGTCCACGGTGCGGTGAACACCTCGGGGTCGGTGTAGGTGACCTCGTAAGCGATGGTGTCCGGCCCGGTCATGGTCAGCCGTTCGAGCGTGCGCGCCTCGGCGCTCATCGGGATAGTCGCGTTTTCGCGTCCGGAAACGGGCGAGGCGGCGCGTCTTGCCATGTCCCTTGTGGCACTGTCGCCGGCGACGATATTGGTGGTCTCGATCACCAGCGTGTCGCCTTCCCAGCGACCGCGGCTCGATCCGAACCAGCCGCGCAGCGCCGGGCCCCAGCGGTCCGTGAGGCCGAGCGGAACGATCCGCGTCCCGAAGGTCTCCAACTGGAGCACTACATAGCCGGGCGACTGGAACACCCGGATCCCGTCATTATAGGGTTGCGGCAGCATCAAGGTGGGAAAGCCGCGGGTGATGCAGCGGTCGAAGCTGTCGAGATCGTCGAGCCAGTTCACCGTCTGCCCGTTCTTCCAGGTCGAGCGCCCCGCATCGCGCAATGAAGCGGCTGCCTCGGTGAGCGGCGGCAGGCGCCCGTCGGCCGGGCTGACGATCAGCGAAGTGCGCCGGGCGAAGCGGGTCGATTGCACCCAGTCGGCGAGGCCGATCGTGCCGGTGTTGCGGAAGCCCTCGGAAAAGGCGGCGTCCTTCTGGCGCGCTTCTTCGAGCCGCGTGGCAAACTCCTCATCGCTCTGCCATTCGCGACCTTCATACCGCTCCGGGCGTTCGAGCGCGATGCCGGCATCCCAGATATTCTGGATCGGCCAGGTGCCGCGAAAATCGGGATCGCCCCATGGCGTCCTCGCCGGAACGTAGTCGTCCTGCGCCTGCGCGTGGGAAGGGCTTGCGAGAATCACCGCCGCACACAGAAACAGGCCGACGCGGTGTTTCACAAACCGGTCAGCCTGTATCAGCCGCCCGAACCTTCGCCTTCTTCGGCTTCCTCTTCCTCGCGCGGCGGCGGGGGCGGGCCGAACTGGGGCGGCGGCGGCGCGCCGGGAGCTACCCGGTCGAAATCGAACTGCCGCGCCCAGGTCGCGTTGCCATCGGGCTCGTTGGGATCGGTCTCTCCGCGAGCGATCGACGCACGCTTGGCGCGCGAAGCGGTGATGTAGTTGCGCACCTGCACGTTGCCTTCGTGGCAGGCATATTCGAAGAACTGGTAGTCTTCGTTGCGGGTCCATTCGAGCTGTGCGGTCCATGGCGCGGTGAACACCTCGGGATCGTCATAGGTGATCTCGTAAAGGATCGCGTCGGGGCCCTGCATCGTCAGCCGTTCGCGCGAATGCGCCTTGGTGCTGGTCGGGGCGGTGTTGAACGGCAGCGAATATTGGGTGGCGATGTTGAGCGGTGCGGCGGCGCGCTTTGATACGTCGCGCGTCAGGCTGTCGCCCGACTTGATGTTGGTGGTCTCGATCACCAGCGTCTTGCCTTCCCACCAGCCGCGCGAATTGCCCATCCACGCTTCCACGTCTTTGTCCCACCCGGCGGCCAGCGCCGCCTTCTCGTTCGGGTAGAGCTTGACCACACGGGTGCCGAGCATCTCGAGCACGATCGTGACCGAACCCGGCGCCTGGAAAACGCGGATCCCGTGGTTGTAGCGGAACGGGAACATCGAGGCAGGAAAGCCGCGCGAAACGCAGCGGTCCCAGCTGTCGAAATCGTCGACCCAGTCGAAGGTCTGGTTGAGCTGCCAGCCCGAGCGGCCCGTATCCTGCTTTACCTGCGCATCGGGCGTCAGCGGCGGGAGCTTGCCGTCCTTCGGACTGACGATCATCGAAGTGCGCCAGGAATAAGGCGATTCCTTCACCCAATCGGCAAGCCCCTGGGTGCCACCGACATTGAGGCCTTGGCCTTCATTGGAGAAACGGCTGTCCGAGCCGCCGGCATTCTCGACCCGCTTGGCGTGCTCCTCGTCGGTGATCCAGACGCGGTCTTTGTAGCCATCCATGCGCTGGAGCAGGATCGAAGTCGAAGGTATGTTCTCGATCGGCCAGGTGCCGCGGAAGTCCCAATCGCCCCACGCGGTCTTGCCCGGGGTGTAATCGGTCGGCGTCGGCGGGAGCACTGTGAGGTCGTCGGGCCGCCACTGCTTGCCGAAGCGGCCTCCCTCCTGCGCTTCGGGTGCGGCGGCCGCGACGGCCACGGCGGGTATCGGCGCAGCGGCGGGGGCGGCCGGCGCTGCGGCGGGCGCCGCGGAAACCACTGCGCCTTCCCCGGCATAACCCCCGGCGTATCCATTTGCAGCACGCCATTCCTGCGGAGTCAGCCCGTCGGTCCAGGTCTCGTGCGTGCAACCCACAGCAAGCACCGCGAGCGACAGGGCAAACGGCGCGGCGGACACGCGCAATGCCTTCTTGAAACCGACCATGTGAGACTCTCCCGGCACCTTAATTGACTCTGTCCGCCCTCTTTGCCCGATGCCTGCCCAGCCTGCAACATTTGCGCGTGGCTGGCGGTGGTTTTTGGGGAAGAGGGAGGAGGCTCGCAATTTTCCTACTCATCCAATTTCTGCAACGGTCCACTTATGCCCGCGCTTCGCCCCCATTTGCCGCCGCTTCGACCGCGTTTTCGTGCCCAAGGTGACACTTCCGGCATTTTCCCCTTGAACCGTGTAAAGCAGTGTAAAGGGCGCTCAGGTCACCCGCCACACCCACAGCTTGATGCCGTTGGCATAACGCGCCCCGGCGCAGACGAAGATCGACTTGTTGAGCCAGTCGTAAGGCCCGTTGGGGGCGATGAATTCGGGCACGGTGCGGAAGTAGTATTCAGTCGGATCGACCTCCTCGCCCGCCGCCAGCCGCGCCATCACTTCCGGCGGCCCGTGGCGCAAGCCGCGGTTCCTGATCTGGATCAGCACGCCGTCGTCGGTTTCGATCGCGTAGATCGCATCGGCCACGGTCACCCCGTCGGGCCGGGTGACCTGCCAGTCGGCGGCATTGCCCACCAGCTTCCCCGAAATCTTCGGCCCTTTGACGTAACCGCCCGCGACGATCGGGATGATTCGGCGGGTACCGTCATAGGTTTCGCCGATCTGTCGCGGCGGTTCGAGCTCGCCGCCGGCCTCGTAGACGAATTCCAGTCCGGGCTCGATCATTGCCGCACTCTCCCGCCATCTTTTCCTTTGCTCGCAGCTTGGACAACCCTAGCGTGTTTGCCAAGCGAATCGCGCAAAAGCGCGCTTCACACGGACGAGGGAGAGAAGTGATGGCCGCCGACCTGTATGCGGATTACGTGATCGTGGGCGCGGGCAGCGCGGGCTGCGTGCTTGCCAACCGGCTGACCGAAAGCGGCGAGTTCAAGGTGGTGCTGCTCGAAGCCGGGGGCGACGACCGTCCGCTGCGCGAACCGTCGCAATTCATGTCGAACATGATGATCCATATCCCGATCGGCTTCGGCAAGACGCTCAACGATCCCAAGGTCAACTGGATCTACGAGACCGAAATCGACAAGGGCACCGGCGGGCGCCCGCACAAATGGCCCAAGGGCAAGGTGCTGGGCGGCTCAAGCTCGATCAACGGTCTGCTCTATGTCCGCGGGCAATCAGCCGATTACGACGGCTGGGCGCAGATGGGCGCGCGCGGCTGGAGCTGGGACGAGGTCCTGCCGTGGTTCAAGAAGAGCGAGAATCAGCAGCGCGGGGAAAGCGATTTCCACGGCGTTGGCGGACCGCTGAGCGTGTCCGATTTCCCCGAGCAGCACCCGGTCTCGGCGGCGATCGTCAAGGCGGCCGAGCAGGCCGGGGTGCGCGCGAAGGAAAACCTCAATGACGGCGACCAGGAAGGGACCAGCTTCTTCCAGGCGACCATGCGCAACGGCTTCCGCTGTTCGGCGGCGGTCGCCTTCCTCCACCCGGCGATGGGGCGTTCGAACCTCCAGGTCGAACTGCGCGCGATGACCACGAAGATCATTTTCGACGGCAAGAAGGCCGTGGGCATCGAGTTCATCCAGAACGGCGAGAAGCGCAAGGTGATGGTGGCGCGCGAAGTGATCCTTGCGGCGGGTTCGGTCGAGAGCCCGAAACTGCTGGAGATTTCAGGCGTCGGCCAGGGCGCTCTGCTGCAGGAGCTGGGCATCTCGGTGGTCCACGAATCGAAGGGCGTGGGCGAGAATTTGCAGGATCACGTGATGATCGGCTGCCAGGCGACGCTCAAGAAGGACGAATATTCGATCAACGAATTGTCGCGCGGGTTGAAGCTCGCCGGGCAGGTGATCAAATACGGGCTGACCCGCAAGGGCCTGCTTTCCTACCCGGTCGCGCATGGCTGCGCCTTCTGCAAGACGCGGCCCGAGCTCGACCTGCCCGACATGCAGATCCATTTCATGGCCGCCTCGATGGACTTGGAAGTGCTCGCGACCAAGCAGGAGCTGGCGCTCGACAAGACCCCGGGCATGGCCTCGAACCCGTGCCAGCTGCGCCCCGAATCGCGCGGATCGATCCACGCCAAGTCGCCCGACGGGATGGTGACGCCGAAGATCGTGCCGAACTATTTCTCCGACCCGATCGACCAGGAAATGGCGGTCGCGCAATTGAAGGTGATCCGCAAGATCTGGCAGCAGCCGGCGCTCGAACCCTACAAGGAGCCGGGCGATCCGTTCGGCGAGACCGACGCGGCGATGTTCGAATATGCCAAGATGGCTTCGGGCACGGTCTATCACCCGGTCGGTACGGTCGGCATGGGCCCGGACGAACGCTTCCCGCTCGATCCGCAATTGAAGGTACGCGGGGTCGATGGGCTGCGAGTGATCGATGCCTCGGTGTTCCCGCGGATCACTTCGGGCAACACCAACGCCCCGACGATCATGGTCGCCGAAAAGGGCGCGGCGATGATCCTCGAGGACGCGAAGCAGGCGGTGGCGGCTTAGTTCGCCTTGGCGATCGCCCGGAAATATTCGAAGGTTTCCAGCGCGACTGCGGGCGGTTCGGCCGGGGGATAGTAGGATAGCTTGACGATCACCGTCCGGCTGGCCGGGTGGACATAGATGTACTGCCCGCCAAGGCCGATGGCGATAAAGGCGCCCGGCTCGTCGTCGACGTCCCATATCTGGAAGCCGTAACCGCGGCGCCCGTCGGGAGCGGGTCCATTGTCGAACGGGATCATCGCGGTGGCCGCCTTCATCCAGCCTTCGGGGATAATCTGGGTTTCTCCGCGCTTGCCGTCGTTGAGCATGAGGAGGCCGAGCCGCCCCAAGTCGCGCAAGGTCGCGTTGAAGCCCATGCCGTTGAGCGCGCGGCCACTTCCGGGTGGCCCGTCGGCGAGCCAGAAACCGTCGGCCTCGGCACCGACCGGTCGCCAGATGCGCTGCTCCATCTGGGCTTCGAGCTTCTGGCCGGTGGCTTCCTCCAGCACCCAGCCGAGCACCATCGTGTCGAGGGTCGAGTAGTTGAAGGTGCTGCCCGGCTCGTTACCCCGCTCGGTCTCCAGCGCACCGGAGGCGAAGCGCATCTTGTTGAGCACGATCGCCTGCTCGTGGAGTTTGCCGGCGAAGCTCGGGTTGTCGCCGAAATCGTAGCGCTCCTCGTAAGCGACGCCCGAGCGCATCTGGAGGATCTGGCGCACCGTCACCCCGTCATAGCCGGTGCCCTTGAGCTGGGGCACGTATTTATCGGCCCGGTCGTCGAGCGAAGCGATCTCGCCCTTGTCGAGCGCGATCCCGACCAGCAGCGCGGTGATCGTCTTGGACATCGACATCGCGATATGCCGCGTCTGCGGCGTCATCCGGTTGCGGTAGTCCTCGAACAAGATCTTGCCGTCGCGGATCACCAGCAGCGCATTGGTGAAGCTGCGCTCTGCGAAGGCCTCGTAGCCCTCGGGCATGGCGAAGCCGGTGGCGCGCGGCAGCTCCCACACCTCGCCGCCATGATGGACATCGCGATATTCGAAGACGTTCTTGCCTTCGCGGAAGGTGAAGCTGTTGATCGCGGGGTTGAGCCATTGCCAGCGCATCGCGATGACCGCGGGAGTGAGTTCGAAAGTCTCGGCGGTTTCTGTTTCTGCCGGTGCCTCCTCGACCCGCGAGCAGGCGGCGAGCGCCAGCGCAGCCGCCAGCGCTACGCCGCCAAGCACCCTGGCGATACGCATCAGGCTGGCTCAGCCACCCTGAGCCCGATCTCCTCGCTCGGCGCGAAATTGCCGTGGACGCCGAAGCGCAGGCGGATGGGGACGTGGATCGTGGCGATCGGGCCTTTCTCGATTTCGAGCGCATCGAAGATCAGCAGGTCGCTGCGAGCCTCGTCGAGCCGGTTGCAGACCTGCAGAATCCAGCCGTCGCCTTCGGGCGAATCCTTGGCGCGAGGCACGAAGCACGGCTCCTGCAGCGTGCTGACCGGGCCGCACCACCAGTGCTGCTCGGCGCCGGTTTCGAGGTCCTTGAGGAACAGGCAGTTCATCAGCATCCCGGCCGCGCTGCCGCCGCGGATTTCGACCGGGCGCCTGAGGTCCATTTCGAGGTTCCAGCCGTAGCGCGTCTTCCGGCCGGTGAAGCGGTCGTCGATCCGGGGGAATTCCGAAACGGTTTCGGTCAGGCGGGTGATCGCATCGAACTCGTCGCCGTTCGAGGCCAGATCGACGGTCCAATCGGTCAGCCGGCTGGCGGCTTCCATCGGGTTGAACGGCGCGCCGTGCACATCCGGGAAGAACGGGAACATGTTGTTCTTCGCCTCGGGGATCAGGAAATGGATCTTGGTTCCTTCCTGCCAGGCATTGAGAACATGCGAGGCAAAGCAATTGTCGCGCTTGAACCAGCGGATGTCTTCCTGCTTCACATCGTCGCGGCGCGGGATGATCCCGAGATAGACCGGCAGGGTGGTGTCGAAGCCGAAATGCGGCAGGCGCGCCTCGAGCCGTTCCCAGCTGCCGATCGAGGGCACGATGTGGAGCACAAGGTAGTCCTCGGTGATCGCGAAATCGTGCATCATGCAGTAATAGGGAACCTTGAACCACACCTCGCGCAGCAGTTCGCCATCGGCGCTGACTTCGTAATAGGTGACATCGTCGGTGCACAGGCCCGAGGCGGCATAGCCGATCGCCACCATGTTGCCGGTGGCAGGGTCGAACTTGGGATGCGCGGTGAACGTCTCGCCGGTCATCTTGCCGCCGAACTTCTCGAACCCCACGGTCTCCATCGTCACCGGGTCCATCACCAGAGCCGGGGAATCCTCCTTCAGCGCCCACAATTTGCCGCCATGGACCCAGGCATTGGTGTTGGCGGTCGAGCGGATCATGCCATGGGTCGAGGGATCGTCGGTCAGGGGATTGCGGTACATGCCGTAGAGGCTGCGCCCGGCGGCGTTCTCGGCCTTCCACCGGTCGGTCCTGGCCCAGCGCTGGCGGAAATCGCATTGCCCATCGTGGATGTGGAAACGGCTGATCATCCCGTCGCCGTTGAACACGATGTCGTCGCCCAGCATCGGTGGGAACTGCGCATCCGGCTGGACGCGATAGAACGCCCCGTCGATCCCCTTCGGGATCTCGCCCTCATGGGCAAGGTTCTCGATATCGGCCTCGATCCGCGAAGGCGAGTTGAAGCCGGTGAAGTTCGGGGTGTCCGGAAAATGGGCCATCGGGCAATTCCTCTCCTTGCTCCTTGCACGCGATTGTATGCTCCACTAACAATTGCGCAAGGGTAAGCGATGGGGATAGGTTCATTGGGCGCGGCGTCTTTGATCGAAAGCAACGACGACGAGCTTGGCGAGCTGAACGATATCGTCGGCTTCCATATCCGGCTGGCGCACGGCGCGGTCTATCGCCATTTCACCGAAACCTTCGCCGATATCGACCTGACCCAGAAGCAGGTCTCGGTGCTGTGGTTGGTTTCCGACCAGCCGGGGATTTCGCAGATCGAAGTCGGCCAGCGGCTGCGAATGGACCGGGCGACCACCATGACCATCGTCAACCGGCTGCAGGACCGCGACTATCTGCGCCGCGAGCGCTCCGAAACCGACGGCCGCAAGCAGGCGCTCTATCTCACCACCGCCGGCGACAAGGCGCTGGTCAGGGCCAAGCAGGCGATCGGCGAGCATGAGGAATGGCTCAAGGGCCGGTTCAGCCCTGAGGAAATCGAGAAACTGGTGGAAATGCTGGCGCGAATCCACGATTGATAGACGCCTAAGAGATTCCCCAAAAAAATATACAGGGAGAGGATCAGGACCAATGGCCAGCAACCCGGTTGCATCGAACGACCCGCGCGTCATCATCGACGAAAGCCCGATGGGGCTGAGGCAGTATATCGTCGTCGCGCTGATGGTGCTGCTCAATGCGCTCGACGGGTTCGACGTGCTGTCGAGCGCCTTCGCCTCGCCCGGCATCTCGGCCGAATGGGGCATCCCGCGCTCCGAGCTGGGAATCGTGCTGTCGGCCGAACTGATCGGCATGGGCTTCGGCTCGATCATCCTTGGCGGTGTGGCCGACAAGCAGGGCCGCAAGCTGACCATGCTCGCCTGCCTCGTGATCATGGCGGCCGGCATGTACCTCGCCCACGCCGCGTCCTCGGTCGAGGCGCTCACCGGCTGGCGCTTCCTCACCGGGCTCGGCATCGGCGGCATGCTGGCGGCGACCAATGCCGTGACTGCCGAGAGCACCAGCAAGGCCGGGCGCAGCATCTCGATGGCGCTCTACGTGATCGGCTATCCGGTCGGCGGGGTGATCGGCGGCTTCGCGGCCTCCGAATGGCTGCTGGTGGATTATGACTGGCGCGCGGTGTTCCTGTTCGGCGCGGTCGTCACCGCGGGGATGATCCCGCTGGTCATGCTGCTCGTGCCCGAAACCCCGGCATTCTACACTGCGCGCCGTCCCGACGGCGCGCTGGAAAAGGTCAACCGCTCGCTGCGGGCCTTGCAGAAGCAGCAGATCGAGGCACTGCCGGAAGTCTCCCCGACCGCGACGAAGCCCAAAATAACCGACATCCTCTCCAACCCGCGGCTGCGGCCGGTGACGCTGCTGCTCGCCTTCGGCTACATGTTCCACACGCTGACCTTCTATTACATCCTCAAGTTCGCAGTGCAGATCGTCTCAGACAGCGGGTTCACCCAGCCTGAGGCGGCGAGCACGCTGACCTGGGCCAATATCGGCGGTGCGATCGGCGGCGCGCTGTTCGGCCTGTTCCTCAAGAAATTCGACATCAAGGGGCCGACCATCGCCGCTGCGCTGCTGGGCGTGGTGGCGGTCGCGTGGTTCGGCCTCGGCCATGGCGAGCTCGGCGAATGGCGCATGGCCACGTTCCTGACCATGTTCTTCCTCAACGCCGCGATTGTCGGCTACTACGCTGCCTTCGCGCGCGGCTTCCCGGCCTATGCAAGGGCGACCGGCACCGGCTTCGTGCTTGGCGTCGGGCGTGCTGGTGCGGCGGGCTCGCCGATCATCGCGGGGTTCCTGTTCACCGCGCTCGGCAACGAGCAATTGCTCACGGTTTCGCTGATCATGTGCTCGGGCGCGATTCTGGGGGCGGTGCTGGTATGGATGGTGCCGCTGCGCGATGCCGACCGCGACGGTGTGGCCGACGCGACCCAGAATGCCTGAGCTGGAGAAAGACGCACTATGAAAACCCGTGCCGCCGTAGCCTTCGCCGCCAAGCAGCCGCTCGAGATCGTCGAACTCGACCTCGAAGGGCCCAAGGCGGGCGAAGTGCTGGTCGAGATCATGGCGACCGGCATCTGCCACACCGACGCCTACACGCTCGATGGCTTCGACAGCGAGGGGATCTTCCCCTCGATCCTCGGTCACGAAGGCGCGGGTGTGGTGCGCGAGGTCGGTCCAGGCGTCACCAGCGTCAAGCCGGGCGATCACGTGATCCCGCTCTACACGCCCGAATGCCGCCAGTGCAAATCGTGCCTCTCGGGGAAGACCAACCTCTGCACCGCCATCCGCGCCACGCAGGGCAAGGGGCTGATGCCCGACGGGACCAGCCGCTTCTCCTACAAGGGCGAGACGATCTTCCACTACATGGGCTGTTCGACCTTTTCGAACTTCACCGTGCTGCCCGAGATCGCAGTGGCGAAAATCCGCGAGGACGCGCCGTTCCAGACCAGCTGCTATATCGGCTGCGGGGTGACCACGGGCGTCGGCGCCGTGGTCAACACCGCCAAGGTTCGCCCCGGCGAAAACGTGGTGGTGTTCGGCCTCGGCGGGATCGGGCTCAACGTGATCCAGGGTGCGAAGCTGGCCGGCGCGGGCAGGATCGTGGGCATCGACATCAATCCTGAACGCGAGGAGTGGGGCCGCAAGTTCGGGATGACCGACTTCCTCAACACCAAGGGGATGAGCCGCGAAGAGACCATCGCCAAGGTGGTCGAGCTGACCGATGGCGGGGCGGATTACACTTTCGACGCAACCGGCAACACCGAAGTGATGCGCACAGCACTCGAATGCTGCCACCGAGGCTGGGGCACGAGCATCATCATCGGCGTGGCCGAGGCGGGCAAGGAAATCGCCACCCGCCCGTTCCAGCTGGTCACCGGGCGCAACTGGCGCGGGACCGCGTTCGGCGGGGCCAAGGGCCGTACCGACGTCCCGAAGATCGTCGATTGGTACATGGACGGGAAGATCGCAATCGACCCGATGATCACCCACGTCCTCACGCTTGAGGACATCAACAAGGGCTTTGACCTGATGCATGCGGGCGAATCGATCCGCAGCGTCGTGGTCTATTGAGAAAACCAGCAACGAAGGGTCGCAAATGAACGAAGTGAAACGCAAGGCGGCAATCGCCGCAACCATCGCTACGGCAATCGCAGTCTCCTCCGCGGCGCTAGCCGACAAGGGACTGGGTGAGGCCTACAATCTGAAATACGAGGCCTACGGGATCACCGACACGCATGTTTCCAATGACGGAACGGTGGCGGTGGACGTGCAGGACATCGCCACGATCAACTGCGGCGGCTGCGATACGGTGTATTACGGAGCCGGCATCATCTTCCACCTCCGCAACCTGACCAGCAACCCGATCTGTGCATCGCTGGTGTTCGATCGGGCCGATACGCGGGACTACCAGCTATCCACTTGGGGCAGCAGAAATATCTATCACTTGAAAGGCGGCAAAAGGGCCCAGAAGATTGGCGGGATCTACACCGTGAACGGCGGCGACGAGCGAAGCGTCAATCTCGGCTATTCCTGGTCGATCCATACGTGGACCCCGATAGCAAAGAAGACCTGCGGCGCTGATCCATACGTGTAATCAGGCCTGACAACAGGAGGAAACGATCATGTACAGCCATATGATGGTGGGCAGCAACGACATCGCCCGCTCGAAGACATTCTACGACGCATTGTTCGCCGCGACCGGCGGCAGTCCCGCCTTCATCGATCCCAAGAACCGTCTGGTCTACATGCACCGCGACAACATCTTCATCGTCACCACCCCGATCGACGGTTCTCCGGCCTCGGCAGCGAATGGCGCGACCATCGGGTTCAAGATGGAAACCACCGACGAGGCCGATGCCTGGCACGCCGCAGGGGCAGCGGCGGGCGGGGTCGAGATCGAGGACCCGCCGGGCTGGCGCGAAGGCAGCTTCGGGCGGCTCTACCTCGCCTATCTGCGCGATCCCGACGGCAACAAGCTGTGCGCATTGTTCCGCGAGTAGGCTGAAGATTTCCCTGCCAGTGCCCGCTAATTGATTTCACAAGGGCGAAAATTTCGGCTATATGATGAATGAGCCGGGCAGACCGGACAGGATTCGAGAGGCAGCCGGGCAGCGAACGCGATGGAAATCGTTTCAACCAATCGGTCCTTCGCGGGAACGCAGGGCGTCTATCGCCACGATTCTGCCGCGACCGGCACCCTGATGACTTTCTCGGTCTTCGTCCCCGAGCACGCGCCGGGGACGAAGCTGCCGGTGCTGTGGTATCTCTCGGGCCTCACCTGCACCCATGCCAACGTTACCGAGAAAGGCGAATACCGCGCCGCCTGCGCCGAGCACGGGATCGTCTTCGTCGCCCCGGACACCAGCCCGCGCGGCGACGACGTGCCCGACGACGAGGCCTACGATTTCGGCAAGGGCGCTGGCTTCTATGTCGATGCGACGCAGGCGCCGTGGTCGCAGCATTTCAGGATGCGCAGCTACATCGAGCAGGAACTGCCCGATCTGGTCGCGGCGAACTTCCCGGTCGACATGGACCGGCAGGGCATCACCGGCCATTCAATGGGCGGGCACGGCGCGCTGACGATCAGCCTGCGCAACCCCGGGCGCTTCCGCTCGACCAGCGCCTTCGCGCCGATCGTCAGCCCAATGAACTGCCCCTGGGGCGAGAAGGCGCTGGGCGGCTATCTCGGCCCCGACCGCGCGGCTTGGCGCGAATACGATGCGGTCGCCTTGATCGAAGACGGCGCGCGCCTCGACGACCTGCTGGTCGACCAGGGCGCCGCCGACAATTTCCTTGAGGAACAGCTCAAGACCAACTTGCTTGACCGGGCCTGCCGCAAGGCGGATATGCCCGCCCAAATCCGCATCCGGGAGGGGTATGACCACTCCTACTATTTCATCTCGAGCTTTATGGCCGAGCATGTCGCATGGCACGCCGAAAGACTGAAAGCATGAGCAGCCAGCAGAAACTCGCCGAGATCGTCTCGGAGCACCAGCATCGCGAAGGCCCGCTGCTGCCGATCCTGCACGACGTGCAGCACGAACTGGGCTGCGTCGACGAGGAAGCCGAGGCCTACATCGCCGAAGCGCTCAACCTCAGCCGCGCCGATGTGCACGGGGTGGTGAGCTTCTACCACGATTTCAAATCGAAGCCCGATCCGCGCCCGGAAGTGCAGATCTGCCGCGCTGAAAGCTGCAAGGCGCGCGGGGTCGAGGCGCTGATGGACGGTGCTACCAAGGCCGCGGGCGAGCGGGTCAAGCTGACCACCGTCTATTGCCTCGGCCTGTGCAGCTCGGGCCCCAATGCCCGCGTCGGCGACCGGCTCCATGCCCGGCTCGACGGCGCGGCGCTCAACAAACTGATCGAAAACGCATGACCATTGTACGGATCTCCAACGACGCCCTGGCGCGGGCCTGCGGCGCCGACGAACTGGCCGCCGCCTTCGAGCGCAAGGGCCACGAGGTGCAGCGCACGTCGAGTTGGGGCATGCACTGGCTTGAGCCGCTGGTCGAGATCGACGGGTCGGGCTTCGGCCCGGCGACGCTTGCAGATATCGACGCGATCCTCGACGGTAGCAGCACCAAGGCCATCGGCACGATCGTCGAACACAAGTTCATTGCCGGTCAGCAGCGGTTGACCTTCGCCCGCGCCGGGAAGATCCGTCCGACCAGCCTTGAGGACTACAAGGCCACCGGCGGCGGAATCGGATTTCGCCGCGCACGCCAGCTCAGCCCTGAACAGGTTCTCGAAGAAGTTCTCGCCTCGGGCCTGCGCGGCCGCGGTGGCGCCGGATTCCCGACCGGGATCAAGTGGAAGACCGTAGCAAACACCCCCGCTGACCAGAAATACATCGTCTGCAATGCCGACGAAGGCGATTCCGCCACCTTCGCCGACCGAATGGTGATGGAGGGCGATCCCTACGCACTGATCGAGGGCATGGCGATCGCCGGCCATGCAGTCGGCGCGACGCAAGGCTACATCTACGTCCGCAGCGAGTACCCGGACGCGATCCGCACACTCGACGAAGCGATCAAGCTGTGTGCGGAGATCATCGCCCCGTTCAGATGCGAAGTCCGCGTCGGCGCCGGGGCCTATGTCTGCGGCGAGGAAACCTCGCTGCTCAACTCGCTCGAGGGCAAACGCGCCGAAGTCCGCGCCAAGCCGCCGCTGCCGGCGATCGAAGGCCTGTTCGGCCGCCCGACCGTGGTCAACAACGTGCTCACGCTCGCCGCGATCCCGCACATCCTCGAGGAAGGCGGTTCGTCGATCTACGACAAGCTCGGCGTCTCGCGTTCGAAGGGAACGATGCCGATCCAGCTCGCCGGGAACATCAAGCATGGCGGGCTTTATGAGATCGCCTTCGGGATCACGCTGCGCGAACTAATCTACGACATCGGCGGCGGCACCGAATCCGGCCGCCCGGTCAAGGCGGTACAGGTCGGAGGGCCGCTGGGCGCCTATATCCACCCCGACCAGTTCGACATCAAGTTCGACTACGAGGAATACGCCGCTGCCGACGCGCTGATCGGCCACGGCGGGATCACCGTGTTCGACGACACCGCCGACATGGGCGCGATGGCGCGCTTCGCCATGGAATTCTGCGCCGCCGAAAGCTGCGGCAAATGCACCCCGTGCCGGATCGGAGCGGTCCGCGGGGTTGAGGTGATCGACCGCATCCGCGCCGGCGGCCGCGATCTCGGTTCGCTCGAACAGACCCCGCAAATGCACAACATGCCCAAGAAGGCGCGCAGCCAGGACGAGGAAATCCAGCTGCTCACCGACCTCTGCGAGACGATGAAGTTCGGCTCGCTCTGCGCATTGGGCGGGTTCACCCCCTATCCGGTGATGAGCGCGCTCAGGCACTGGCCCGAGGATTTCAAGGGCTGATGATCCTGGGCGTGGTCCTTGCAGGCGGGCAATCGACCCGTTTCGGCAGCGACAAGGCGCTGGCCGAACTCAACGGCCGCACCCTGCTGTCGCGCGCGGTCGACAGTCTTGCGGGGCTGGCCGACCATGTCGTGATCGCGGGCCGCGAAACCGGCCCTGCGCCCTGCATTCCGGATTGGCCGAGCGCAAATATGGGTCCGCTCGCCGGAATCGCGGCGGGCCTCCACCATGCGCTCGATGCCGAATTCGACAGTGTGCTGACCTGCGGGGTCGATGCCCCCGACCTGCCCGACAACCTCCTCGAAACGCTTTCGCCGCCGCCCTGTTACCTCGCCGACCAGCCGGTGATCGGTCACTGGCCTGCGAGCGCCGCCAGCAAAATCGAAACCATTCTTGAGTCACAAGGTCGGCACTCGATGCTGGCCTTCGCCGAGGCGATTGGCGCAAGACCCGTGAAAACGGCGGTGAAACCTGCTAATATAAACACAACGGCGGACCTTGCCGCCGTGGAGAATCGCGATGGGATATGAACGTCAGGCCGATTTCGGCACGCCCGAGAGCCGCTCGCAAGAGCCGGTGACGCTCACCATCGACGGCCGTGAAGTGACCGTGCCGGCGGGCACCAGCGTGATGCGCGCGGCCTCCGAAAGCGGCGGCAAAATCCCCCAGCTCTGCGCCACCGACAGCCTCAATTCCTTCGGTTCATGCCGCATGTGCCTGGTCGAAATCGAAGGCGCGCGAGGCACTCCGGCGAGCTGCACCACCCCGGTCGCGCCGGGCATGAAGGTGCTTACCCAGACCCCGCGGCTCGAGAAGCTGCGCCGCGGGGTGATGGAGCTCTACATCTCCGACCACCCGCTCGATTGCCTCACCTGCAGCGCCAACAACGACTGCGAGCTGCAGGACGAAGCGGCGAATGTCGGCCTGCGCGACGTGCGCTACGGCTATGACGGCGCCAACCACATGCAGCAGGCGGACGACACGTCGAACCCATATTTCGACTTCACTCCCGACAAGTGCATCGTCTGCAGCCGCTGCGTGCGCGCCTGCGACGAGACCCAGGGCACCTTCGCGCTGACCGTCGACGGACGCGGCTTCGCCTCCAAGATCAGCGCCGGCCAGAAGGGCGACGATTTCCTCTCCAGCGAGTGTGTCAGCTGCGGTGCCTGCGTGGCCGCCTGTCCCACGAGCGCCCTGATGGAGAAGAAAGTCACCGAGATCGGCAAGCCCGAGCGTTCCGTGATCACCACCTGCGCCTATTGCGGCGTCGGCTGCACCTTCCGCGCCGAAATGCGCGGCGAACAGCTGGTGCGGATGGTGCCGTGGAAGGACGGCAAGGCCAATCGCGGGCATAGCTGCGTCAAGGGCCGCTTCGCCTGGGGCTATGCCAACCACCAGGACCGCATTCTCAAGCCCATGATCCGCGATTCGATCGACGATCCATGGCAGGAAGTGAGCTGGGAAGAGGCGATTTCCTACACCGCCAACAAGCTCAACCAGATCAAGGCCGAATCCGGCGCGCGTGCGCTGGGCGGGATCACTTCGAGCCGCTGCACCAACGAGGAGACCTTCCTCGTCCAGAAACTGGTGCGCGGCGGCTTCGGCTCGAACAATGTCGATACCTGCGCCCGCGTCTGCCACTCGCCGACCGGCTATGGGCTCAAGACCACTTTCGGCACCAGCGCGGGTACGCAGGATTTCGATTCGGTGATGGATTCGGACGTGATCATGGTGATCGGCGCCAATCCGACCGACGGCCACCCGGTCTTCGCCAGCCGCATGAAGCGCCGCCTGCGCCAGGGCGCGAAGTTGATCGTGATCGACCCGCGCCGGATCGACCTGGTGCGCATGCCGCATGTCGAGGCCGATTATCACCTGCCGCTCCAGCCCGGGACCAACGTGGCGGTGCTGACCGCGATCGCGCATGTGATCGTGACCGAAGGCCTCGCCGACGAGGCTTTCATCCGCGAGCGCTGCGACTGGGACGAGTACCAGGATTGGGCGCGCTTCGTTTCGGACGACAAGCACAGCCCCGAATATCTCGAAGCCGTGACCCGCGTCCCGGCGCAGGACCTGCGCGAAGCCGCGCGGCTGTTCGCCACTGGCGGCAATGGCGCGATCTATTACGGTCTCGGCGTTACCGAGCACTCGCAGGGCTCGTCGACCGTGATGGCGATCGCCAACCTCGCGATGGTCACCGGCAATATCGGCCGCCGCGGCGTGGGTGTGAACCCGCTTCGCGGCCAGAACAACGTCCAAGGCGCCTGCGACATGGGCAGCTTCCCGCACGAACTTTCCGGCTATCGCCACATTTCGGACGCCGCGACCCGCAAATTGTTCGAGGACGATTGGGGCGTCGCGCTCGATCCCGAGCCGGGCCTGCGCATCCCCAACATGCTCGATGCGGCGGTCGACGGCACTTTCCGCGCGATCTACATCCAAGGCGAGGACATCCTCCAGTCGGACCCCGACACCAAGCATGTCTCGGCCGGGCTCGCGGCGATGGACTGCGTGATCGTCCACGACCTGTTCCTCAACGAAACGGCGAATTACGCGCACGTGTTCCTGCCCGGATCGACCTTCCTCGAGAAGGACGGCACCTTCACCAACGCCGAGCGCCGCATCCAGCCGGTGCGGCGGGTGATGGACCCGGCCAATGGCTATGAGGACTGGGAAGTCACCCAGCTGCTCGCCAACGCGATGGGGCTCGACTGGGACTACACCCATCCGAGCCAGATCCTCGACGAGATCGCCCGCCTGACCCCGACTTTCGCCGGGGTTTCGTGGGACCGGCTCGAGCGCGAGGGCTCGCTGCAATGGCCGGTGAACGAGAAGTTCCCCGAAGGCGCGCCGATCATGCATGTCGAAGGCTTCGTGCGCGGCAAGGGCAAGTTCGTCGTGACCGAATATGTGCCCACCGACGAGAAGACCGGTCCGCGCTTCCCGCTGCTGCTGACCACCGGGCGGATCCTCAGCCAGTACAATGTCGGCGCACAGACCCGCCGCACGCCCAACGTGTTGTGGCATGAGGAAGACGTGCTCGAAATGCACCCGACCGACGCCGAGAACCGCGGGCTCAAGACCGGCGACTGGACGCATCTCGCCAGCCGTGTCGGTGAGACCACCCTGCGCGTGCAGGTGACCGACCGCGTGGCGCCGGGCGTGGTCTACACCACCTTCCACCACCCGGCGACGCAGGCCAACGTCGTCACCACCGAATATTCCGACTGGGCGACCAATTGCCCCGAATACAAGGTGACCGCGGTGCAGGTGACGCCTTCGAACGGCCCCTCCGAATGGCAGGAGGAATATGCCGACCTCACCACGCGCGCGCGCCGGATCGCGCCGGTGGAGCCCGCCGAGTGAAGAACACCGCCGAGAAACTGCGCTACATGGCCGACCAGATCGCGCGCAATTTCTGCGCGCTCGATCACGACAATGCGGTGCTGGCGACCGCCGATCACATCAACCAGTTCTGGGACCCGCGGATGAAGGCGATGATCTTCGCCGATCCCGACCGCGGCACCCTGTCACAGGTCGCCAAGGCGGCGATCGACAAGCTCGCGGCCGGCGCCAACCCGCCGCCGCAGACCCGGGCGACCGTGTTCGCCGAAGTGGACGAGGGCGGCCATTCCGACGCCGGCTGAGGCGCTCGAAATCGCGCGCGACGGTTCGCGGCGCGATATCGCGCGGCAATGGGTGCCCGAAGCGCCGGTGGCGCTCGAATTCAACGGCCTTGCTTATGCGGTAATGATGGCGACGCCGGCGGACCTTGAGGATTTCGCGCTCGGTTTCGCGCTGACCGAAGGGCTGGCGAAGGCTCCTTCCGACCTGTCCGATCTTGCCGTGGCCGAAGTCGAAAAGGGCTGGATCGTTCGCGCGTCGCTGACCGGGCTGGGGATCGAGCAATTGACCGAACGGGTCCGCGCGCGGGTGGCGGAAAGCTCATGCGGGCTGTGCGGGATCGAAAACCTCGATTCTGTGGCGAAACCGCTGCCCAAAGTGCCCGCACACGATCCGCTCGACGAAGAAGCGATCTTCCGCGCGCTCGGCGAATTGCGCGATCACCAGCACCTCGGCAAGTCGACCGGTGCTGCCCATGCCGCCGCCTTCGCTTCGCCGGAGGGCGCGATCCTCTACGCGCGCGAGGATGTCGGGCGGCACAATGCGATGGACAAATTGATCGGCGCACTGGCCAAGGCGGGGCAGGACCCTGCGGAAGGCTTCATCCTTTCCTCCGCGCGCTGCTCCTACGAGATCGTCGAGAAGGCCGTCCGCGCCGGGGCAACGCGCCTCGTCACTATTTCGCTGCCGACCAGCATGGCGGTCGAGCGCGCCAAGGCCGCCGGCCTCAGCCTGTGGTGCCTGGCGCGGGACGACAGCGTGCTGGTGGTGAACTGATGGCGTGAGGGCCGTCAGCCGAAGCGGTAATCGACGATCGTGTCGCCTTCGACATAGAGGGTCACGTAGCGATCCTGAGCCATCCCGGTATCGTGGATCTTGTAGAGGTGGATCGTGCCCGCGCCTGGGCCCCTGAAGGTTGTCCCGCTTGCGCCGATAAATGTTTCGACCGCAGCGAAGGACCTGCCTTCGCCAATCACGCCTTCGAGCTCGGCCAGGTCCAGGTTTGCGCAGGGAGCGGCATCGTCATGGGCTACATAGATGCCCGGAGCGATCTCCATCCCGTAAAAGGCCGTGTCCTCATGCGTCGCACAGGCCTGGAGCGCGGCGGCGGCCGCGGCGACAAGCAGCACGGAAGATAGCTTCGACATAGGTGGCCCCGCGATATTCGCTCGCGCCACAAACCACAGGGACCGGGACGAAGCCTATAGCAAATGTCCGATTGTGCCGTTTGCGGACAATCACCGGCTCAACTGGAACACAGCATGCTCGGCGCGCCAGTTGGCGCCGGCCGAGCCGATCTCGCTGCCGGCGGCGAAAAACCAGCGGCCTTCGGTCTTCACTCCCCGCTCGGCGAGCAGCGCCTCGAAATCGGCGACTGTCAGGTGATGGATGTTCTTGGTCGCGTACCAGCTCACGGGCAAATGCCGCGTCACGGGCATGCGGCCGTTGGTGAGCAGCGACAACCGCATCCGCCAATAAGCGAAATTGGGGAACGACACGAAGACCTGCCGCCCGACGCGCAGCAATTGTTCGAGCATCCAGTCGGGACGCTGGGCGGTCTGCAGCGTCTGCGAGAGGATCGCGACATCGAACGCGCCGTCCGGGTAGTCGACAAGATCGCGGTCGGCATCGCCCTGGATCACCGAGAGTCCCTTCGAGACGCACAATTCGACCTCTTCGGGTTCGATCTCGAGCCCACGCGCATCGACCCCGCGCTCACCCTGCAGCACTTCCATCAGCGAGCCATCGCCGCAGCCGATATCGAGCACCCGCGCGCCGGCGGGCACGTGGCGGGCGATCACCGCTAGGTCGGGGCGGAGCTGTGTCATGCCGACACCTGATGAGCGCCGGGAGCCATGCGTTCCATCAGCCGTTCGGGATGCGCAAGTTCGGTCCAACCGAATTGCCGGTAAAGACTGTGCGCATCGAGTGTGCTGAGCCCCCAGCGGCGCAGGCCCTGCAAGCGCGGGTGATCCAGCAGCGCCGCCACCATCGCTTTCGACAGCCCCTGCCCCCGGTGTTCTTCCAGCACGTGGACATCGGCGAGCCAGGCAAAGGTGGCATGATCGGTGATCACACGGGCAAAGGCCACCTGCTCGCCATCCTTGCGCACCGCGATGCACAGGCTGTTGGCGATCGCCCGCTGCACCGTTTCCAATGCAACTCCCGGCGACCAGTAGGAGCGCGCGAGGTATTCGTGCGCCGCCACCGGATCGATCCGGTCATAGCTGAGCTCGTAGCCGGGCGGGAGCGCGCTCATTCGAGGAAGCCCTTGATCACCCGGTCGAGCGCGGGGACGTCGAGCAGGAAGCTGTCATGCCCGTAGGGCGCCTTGAGCTCGACGAAGCTTACCGGCGCGGCGACGGCATTGAGCGCGTGGACGACATTGCGCGATTCCGCTGTCGGATAAAGCCAGTCGGTATCGAAGCTGACGAGGCAGAAACGGGTTGCGCTCGCCCCGGCGAAGGCATCGGCCAACCGCCCGCCATGCTCCTCGGCGAGGTCGAAATAATCCATCGCCCTGGTGATGTAGAGATAGGCATTGGCGTCGAACCGGTCGACGAAACTGATCCCCTGGTGGCGCAGATAGGATTCCACCTGGAAATCGGCGTCGAAACCGAAGCTCTTGGCGTCGCGGTCCTGCAGCCGGCGGCCGAACTTTTCGGTCAGCCCGGCCTCGGAGAGATAGGTGATATGCGCCGCCATCCGCGCTACCGCGAGCCCCGCATCGGGGGCCTTGCCGCTCGCGTAATAGTCGCCACTTTGCCAGTCGGGATCGGCCATGATCGCCTGCCGCCCGACCTCGTGGAAGGCGATGTTCTGCGCCGAGTGCCGCGCGGTGGTGGCGATCGCCAGCACCCGCCCGGCCCGTTCGGGGAAATTCGCCGCAAGGCTGAGCGCCAGCATCCCGCCCATCGAGCCGCCGACCACCGCATGGACCTGCCCGATCCCGAGCGCATCGAGCAGCGCGACCTGCGCGCGGACCATGTCGCGGATGGTGATAACCGGGAAGCGCATGCCCCACGGTTTGCCATCCTCGGCAGCGCTCGCCGGGCCGGTCGAGCCCATGCAGCCGCCGATGACATTGGCGCAGATCACGTGGAACCGGTCGGTGTCGATGACCTTGCCCGGACCTACGGAATCGGACCACCATCCGGGCTTGCCGGTAATCGGATGCGGGCTCGCGACATACTGGTCCATCGTAAGTGCGTGAAAGATCAGGATGACGTTGGATTTGTCGGGTGCCAGCGCGCCATAGGTCTCATAGGCGATCTCGACGCGCGCCAGCGCCTGCCCGCTATCGAGCGGCAGCGGTTGGGGCAGCACGAGGTTGCTGCTGGTCGAGGCGAGCGCGGTGGCCATGGCCGCGCGAAATGGGGCGAAGCGGAGACTCTGTCAATTGCACATAAATCTGTCTATGCGCCCGCGATCATGACGGACGGACCAACTCCGAAGCCGTGGATCGCCGCGATCCACGCCTATGTCCCGGGCAAGTCGCGGGCGGCGGACGGGCGCGCGCTGATCAAGCTCTCGGCCAACGAGAACCCGCTCGGCACCAGTCCGCTGGCGCTTGCGGCGCGGGCCGGGGCCGCGATCCCCTCGCTCTATCCGGATCCCGACAGCACCCGATTGCGCGAGGCGCTGGGTAGGCTCCACGGGATCGATCCGGCGCGGATCGTCTGCGGCACCGGCTCGGGTGAATTGCTGACCATCGCCGCCAGCGCCTTTGCGGGACCGGGCGACGAAGTGCTTTATGTCCGTTACGGCTTCTCGCTCTACGAGATCGCCGCGCGGCGTTGCGGCGCGACCCCGATGGAAGCGCCCGATGCCGATTACGGCACCGATGTCGATGCGTTGCTGGCGCTGGTCGGCGACAAGACCCGGGTGGTGTTCATCGCCAATCCCAACAATCCGACCGGTAGCTATCTGTCGAAGGTGGAGCTTGCCCGGCTGCACGCCGGCCTGCCGCCGGGAGTGCTGCTGGTGATCGACCAAGCCTATGCCGAATATGTCGCGCCCGATAATGGCGACGGCGGGATGGAGCTGGCCACCGCCCACGCCAACGTGCTGGTCACCCGCACCTTCGCCAAGGCTTACGGGTTGGCGGGTGAGCGCGTGGGCTGGGGCACCGGCGCGCCGGGATTGATCGAGCTACTCAACCGGCTGCGCGGCCCGTTCAACGTCAACAACGGCGCCCAGGCAGTGGCGACCGCCGCGCTTGCCGACCAGGATTTCGTCACCCGCTCGCGCGAGCACAACCGGGCCGAGCGCGCGCGCTTTGCCGCAGCGCTGGAACCGCTCGGCAATCGCGGTTTGCGCGTGCTGCCGAGCGAGGCCAATTTCGTGCTCGTGCTGTTCGACGGAGCGCTGAGCGCCGAGGCCGCGCACGACGGGCTGATGGCGCGCGGCTATGCGACCCGCTGGTTGCCCGGACAGGGCCTGCCGCACGGATTGCGCGTCACCATCGGAACTGTTGAGCAAATGACTGAAATTGCTGCTATCCTCCGCGAACTGGCAGAGGAGAGGTAATGAGTCCCGCCCCCGCGACCTTCGAGCGTATCGCGATCATCGGGCTCGGCCTGATCGGCGGGTCGATCGGGCTCGCGGTGCGCAGCCACCTGCCACTGGCGCGCACCACCGGTCACGATTCCGATCCGCAAGTCCGCGCCCGCGCCGCCGAGTTGGGTCTTGCCGACACGATTTGCGACAGCGCGGCCGAGGCCGTGCGCGATGCCGATCTTGTGATCCTGTGCGTCCCGGTCGGCGCGATGGGCGAGGTCGCGCGCGAAATCGCACCGCACCTCGCGCCCGATGCGCTCGTCAGCGATGTCGGCTCGTCCAAGCAATCGATCACCGAGGCGCTGACGGCGGCGCTTCCCGGACATCCGGTGATCCCGGCCCATCCGGTCGCGGGAACCGAGCACAGCGGCCCGGATGCCGGTTTCGCGACATTGTTCCACCAACGCTGGTGCATCGTCACCCCGCCTGAGGGCGTCGACCGTGCGCTGGTTTCGCGGCTGGTCGTGTTCTGGGAGGAACTCGGGGCGATGGTCGACACGATGGACGCCAAGCACCACGACCTCGTGCTCGCCGTCACCAGCCACATCCCGCATTTGATCGCCTACACCATCGTCGGCACCGCTTCAGACCTCGAGGACGTGACCCGCAGCGAAGTGATCAAATACTCCGCCGGCGGGTTCCGCGATTTCACCCGCATCGCCGCTTCCGACCCGACCATGTGGCGCGACGTGTTTCTCAACAATCGCGATGCGGTGCTGGTGATGCTGCAGGCCTTCCTCGACGACCTTGCCGCGATGCAGGATGCGATCACGCGCGGCGACGGCGAAGCATTGTTCGACCGCTTCGCCCAGACGCGGGCGATCCGCCGCTCGATCGTGGCGCTCGGCCAGGACGACGCCCGGCCCGATTTCGGGCGCAAGGATCACGAAAACTGAGCGCCGGGCGTTCAGCTGAACAGGAAAATCCCGGCGATCGCGAACATCACCAGCGTGGCCAGCCAGCCGCCGAAGGCAAGACGTCGCGAAATCGTCAGATCGCCCATCACCTTGGGGTTGCGCGCGATCAGCAGGGTGACCACCATCAGCGGCGGGGCAAGCAATCCGTTGACCACCGCCGCCCAGTACAGCGCACGCATCGGATCGATCGCAAGGAGATTGAGCGCCACTCCGCCCAGCGTCGCCGCCGCAATCGTAGCGTAGAAGGCCTTGGCTTCGCGCGGCCGGCGGCGCAGGCCCTCGACCCAGCCGAAGGTCTCGCTCAAGGCATAGGCGGCGCTGCCGGCGAGGATCGGCACCGCAAGCAGGCCGGTGCCGATGATCCCCACGGCAAACAGCGCGAAGGCAAGATCGCCCGCGATCGGCCGCAGGGCATTGGCGGCCTGCGCCGCGCTGGTGATGTCGTGCACGCCGTTGGCATGCAGGGTCGCCGCCGTGGCGATGATGATGAACAACGCCACCAGATGCGAGAAGCCCATGCCGACCAGCGTATCGGTCCGGATGCGCCGCAACTCATCCCACGCGCCGCGCCGCGGGGTGACGTGGAGCGGCTTGATGTGCCGGCGATGCTGCTCCTCGACTTCCTGCCCCGCCTGCCAGAAGAACAGATACGGGCTGATCGTGGTGCCGAAAATCGCCACCAGCGCCATCGCGTGCTCGCGATCGAAGGTGAATTGCGGGATCAGCATGCCGCGCAGCGCCGCTTCCACGGGCACGTCGGCGACAAACACGACCCCGACATAGGCGAACAGCGAAAGCGTGAACCACTTGAGGATGCGCGCATAGCGCTCATAACTGACGAACACTTCGAGCACGATGCAAAGCACGCCGAACAATGCGGTATAGAGCAGGACCGGCCCGGGAACGATCAGCGCCGCCACCGCTCCCATCGCCCCGAGATCGGCGCCGAGATTGATCACGTTGGCGACCAGCAGCAGCAGCACGACAACGCGCAGCAGCCACAGCGGATAGTGCTGCCGCAGGTTCTGCGCGATCCCCTCGCCGGTCGTCGCCCCGATCTGGGCACAGACCATCTGGATCGAGGCCAGCAGCGGGTAGCCGAATACCATCGTCCAGGCGAAGCCGAAGCCGAATTGCGCGCCGACCTGGCTGTAGGTGCCGATCCCGCTCGGATCGTCGTCGGCCGCCCCGGTGACGAGGCCGGGACCGAGGACATCGAACATCGAGCGTTTCGGCTTGTCCTCCCGGCGCTCCCTCGTCATCTCGCTTCCGGCGGGTTCAGCGCATTGATCGCCGCGTGGACGCGCTCCTCGATCTCCGCGCGCGGCAGCCCCGCGGGGATCACCTCGCCGATGCGATAGGTGATCGTCCCGCGACGTTTGGGAAACCCGGAATAGATCGCGCCGCTATCGACCGCGATCGGAACCACCGGCAATCCCAGCAGCTTGTACAGCCCGGCAAAGCCGGATTGCAGCGGCGGGCGGGCGCCATGCGCTATCCGCGTGCCTTCCGGGAAGATCGCCATCGGGCGCCCGGTCGCGGCATAGCGCTTCGCCTCCGCGAGCATGTGGCGCAAAGCCCTCGCCCCTTCGCTGCGCGCCACTGCAACCGAGCCATAGGCGTAGGCTGCCTTGCCCCAGAACGGGATGCGGAACAGCTCCTCCTTGGCGAACACGACCGGCCGATTGAGGAAATGCGGGAGGTCGATGGCCTCGAACAGGCTTTCATGCTTGATCGCGCAGATCACCGCACCTTTGGGCATTGTTCCCTCGACGCGGATCTCGATGCCCATCAGGTGGCGCAAACAAAGGCGATGGAAGGCCGACCAGGCATCGGGCACCTTGCGATAGAAGTCGCCGCCGAACGGGACGGCCAAAGCTGCGGCGACGACGAAGAACACCGTCGCAGTGAAGAACACGGCATGGAAGGCGAGGTTCCGCAGAAACAGGGTCACAGCGTCAGTCCGGCAGGTAACGCAAGACGAAACTCGCGATCAACTTGTTGTATTCGAGGAACAAGATGCGCAGCGACGGAGCCGAGGAAACGGCATCCTCGACCACCAGCACTTCCGGCGGAAGGGCGGAGCTGAGCTCGACTGCGGTTCGGCGCATGTGCCAGTCGGAGGTCACCAGCCTGAGCGAGGCGAATTTGTTCTCCGCGATCCACCCGGCGGTCTCCGCAGCGTTGCCCCTTGTGTCCACCGCGGCACGACCCAGCGTCACGCAGCACGCCATCAGTCGCTGTTCGACCTTGTATTCGGCCGCGAATTCGGCCGGTTTCACATCGGGATCGACCCCGGTGACGAGAAGCTTCTTCGCCGCTCCGGCGCGCAGCACCTCGAGGCCGCGATCGATCCGCCCCTGCCCGCCGGTGGGCACGACAATGGAATCGGTCTTCTCGATTTCCGCTGACCCCGGCAGGGTCACCGCAAACACGATAAAGCCAATTGCCCAGAGGCTGAACAGGCCTGACAGCGTCCGCAAGATCATAGCATGCGCCTCAATGCGGCCAGCACGGTCAGCCGCGCGGTCAGCATGGCAATCACGACCCCGACCAGCGGTATCGCCGAAATCAGCAGCCAGTCCTGCCAGTGAAGGCCACCGCCGGCGATCATGCCCGAACCGAGCGCAGCGAACTGTTGCCCCAGCAACAGCACCGCGACCAGCCCCAGCCCCAGCCCGACCGCGCCGCCAAGAACGGCATCGAAGCCCACAGAACGCTGGAATATCCGCGCGATCTGGCCGTCGGTGCCGCCGAGCAGGTGAACGATTTCGATGGTTCCGCGATTGGCGCCGAGCGCGCTGCGCGAAGCCAGCCAGACCGCCGCCGCACTGGTCGCGGCAAGCAGCACGATCAGGCCCGCCATAAGCAATTGCAGCGACGAAATCGCCGAGAACACCGGCGCCAGCCAGCTCGACTGCGCATCGACCCGGGCCGCGGGTATGCGGTTGCCTAGAATTCCGCGCAATCGCTGCAGGTTGCCAGGTGTTACTGGCCCCGACAGGCGCACATCGATGAGCGCCGGAACCGGAATGTCCTCCGCGCCCATTTCGCCGAGCCACGGCTCGACCAGCTGGTCAAGCTCGTCCTCAGGGATGCGGCGCACGCTTTCAATCGCCGGAATCCGCCGCAACAGGGCTACGGCCGCCGCCGCCTGGCGATCGCGCTCGTCCTTGCCTGCCTCGACGATCTGCACGGTCAGCCCGCCACGCAATTCGGCGCGCGCGGCATTGGCGAGGTTGGTCAGCGCAAGACCGCCCGCGGCGGCGATGGTGGTGAGCGCGATCATGATCGCGATGACCCACGGCATCGGCCCCGCCAGCCGCGCCTGGGGCACCAACTGTGCCGCGCGCTCGCCGGTGAAGCTCGCCAGCCCGCGCGACACCGCGCCCGTAAGGACCGGGGGGCGCTTCATGCCTGGCCCTCGAAATCGGCAGGGATCGTCCGCCGGGGCGGATAGCGCAGCGCCCCGGTCGGATCGCCGAGGCGGCCCTTGTCGAGCCGCATGATCAGCGATTCGGGCACCTTTTTCAGCAAATGGAGATCGTGGGTAGCGACCACCACGGTGGTGCCGAGGCGGTTGAGCGCCTCGAACAGCCGCAGCAATTTGAGCGCCATGTCGGAATCGACGTTTCCGGTCGGCTCGTCGGCCACCAGCAGGTCGGGTCGCCCGATCACCGCGCGGGCAATTGCCACGCGCTGCTGTTCGCCGCCCGATAGCGTCGCCGGACGGGCCTCGGCGCGATCGCCGAGGCCGACCCATTCGAGCATGTCGGCCACCGGCTTAGCGAGCTCGCTTTCCCTGACGCCCGAAACCCTCAATGGCAGGGCGACATTGTCGAACGCCGAAAGATGCGCGACGAGGCGGAAATCTTGGAACACCACGCCAAGCCGGCGGCGAAAAGCCGGCAACCGCGCGCGCGGCAGGGTGATCACATCGGTGCCGAACATGCGGATCATCCCGCGCGAAGGGCGCTGGGCAAGGTAGAGCAGCTTGAGCAGCGAGGTCTTCCCCGCGCCGCTCGCCCCGGTGAGGAAATAGAAGCTGCCGGGATAGAGAGTGAAGGAAATGTCGCTCAGCACCTCTTTCCCGGCGCCGTAGCGCAGCCCGACATTATCGAACTGGACGATGTCCGAGTGGGAGCCGGTCACGGCGCCAGGGTGCCTTGAGAGCGGCAGGAAAGTGGGTGGAAGCCAGCCATGACGGGCGGGCTATAGCGGCTGATCGGTGTGGACAAAAGCCGTTGCCGGACACGCTCCACATGCGCTGGCCCTTGTTGCCGGCGGGGCTTGGTGCTTAACACCACCCTACGATGATCATCGCCTGCCCCGCATGCGCGACGCGGTACGTCGTCCCCGACAGCGCGATTGGCGTTGAAGGACGGACCGTGCGCTGTGCCAAATGCAAGCACAGCTGGTTCCAGGAAGGCCCGGTGCTCGAGCTGCCGCAAGAGGCCGAGATCAGGGAACCGGCGGCTCCCGCACCGCTCCCGCCGGAACCCGAGCCGGTTGCGGCGACGCCAGACCCCGATGCCCGGCCGGGCTTCGAGGAACGCATTCTCCCCGACGAGATCGCAGCCGCAGCGCCGCCCGTGCCCGAACCGGAGCCGGAGCCGGAGCAGGCTCCTTCACAAATGCCGGAACCGATTGCCGTGGCCCCGGCCGAGCCTGCACCGGTCAGCGCCGCTTATGACGGTGGGCCGGTGGAGCCGCCGCAATCGCTCACTGACGCCCCTTCGCTGCCCCCTGAAGAGACTTACCCGGAACCCGAAGAGGACTATTCGCAATTCGATTACGAACCGCCCTTCCGCTCGCGCCGCAACTGGCTGCGACTGTGGACGATCGCGGCGGCGGTGTTCGCCCTGGTCGCGATCGGCACCGTGGTTGCGGTCAGCTATTGGGGCCTGCCCGAATGGGTTCCGGTCGAGCGCCCCGAATTCGGGCCCGAACAACCCGATTTGAGCTTCGATTTCCCGCCCGCCGACCAGGACCGGCGCCAGCTGCCCAGTGGCACCGAGTATTTCGTCGCCAACGGCACGGTGACCAATAACGGGCGCGAAACGCGCAGGGTCCCGTCGCTACTGGTCAAATTGCGCGACGAACGCGAGCGGGTCGTGTTCGAATCCGAAATCGTCCCGCCCAAGCGCACGCTGACCCCGGGCGAGACGGTGACGGTGCAGGCCGGGATGTCGGATATCCCGCGCTCGGCCAAGTTCGCTGAGTTCGGCTGGAAGCCTAGTTGAACTCGATCAGCACGCGCTGTCCGGAAATTCTGTGCTGGCGATAGATCGGAGCCGGCTCGCCTTCGGCTCGTGCGGATGAGGTTTCGTTCGCGTTCAGCCGGATGCGCTCGCCCCGGATGATCCTCGCGCTCGCGGTGGCGGTCGCCCGGACTCCAGATACAGGCACTAAGGGCACTGCGCGTGCGACCGGCTGGGGCGACGCGGATGCAGCCATGACCAACGCGAAGGCGATGCTCATGCGCCAATGGTTGACGCCTCATTTACCATCTTTGCAAGCAATTCGTTTAGCCCGTTCCCGCGCGGAACGCCCCGGGCACAGAGCCGCGGCCAGAGCCTGCTTGCAGGGCTGGGCAAGCTTTGCTAGGGGCGCGCTCCTACCCCGCGGGGGGCAGTTCTTGCCCCTTGTCGATTATGCGGTCGTGGCGGAACTGGTAGACGCGCAACGTTGAGGTCGTTGTGGGCGAAAGCCCGTGGAAGTTCGAGTCTTCTCGACCGCACCAATCAGTCGGACAAGGTAACTTATTTTCGCCTTCGGTCACCCTGTGCCCTCAAAGTGGCGCAGTTTCGCGGGGTGTGGCGACAGATCAATTTCGCGGTGAAGACAGAGACCTGGCTGCGGCCGGGATTTTTCGCGCAAATATGCCGGATTCTCTGTCCGCGAGAACCCGGCTTCACCTCGACTTTTGGATTGAATGCTTCCCTCAGGCGGCAAGGCCGAACAGCCGCTCCTGCTCGGCCCAATCGACCGGAATCTCGATCGCAAGAAGGCTCCTGCGCGACAATGAACCTGGCTGCACGCCGCCTGCGATTGCTTCAACGATTCTCGGGCTCAGCCACGAGATGCGCAGCAACCTGGCAAGCTGAGTCCGGCAGCGCCCTTCCCGCTTGGCCAGTAGGTTGAGACTGAGATCCGGCGAGGCCAGCACAAGTCTGCGGGCTTCGAAGGCGTCAGCCAAAAGTTCGAGCAGCGGGATGTCGGCATCTTTCCTGTCCGCACCGGCATCGATCCGAAGCTTTGCTTCCCGGAACGGACGCCGTGCGGGTAGCGGGATGCACCAGTTCCAGGGTCGGTCCGCTGCAACACCCAGGGCAGCGGGGTTCAGGTCGATGTCGATGTGATCAGGTCGGACCTCCATGGACAGTACCAGCCCCCGCAAGGTTGCTTCGGCATTTCCCAGGTCACGCAACGCCATCGCCCGAAGATGAGCGGTGGCAAACATGGTCTGGAGCTGTCCCGCCTCGTCGATGCTCGAGAGTCGCCTCAGGGCGTGCTGGTCGTTGAGCAGTATCTCCAGATGGCCGACAAGGTGTTGTTCGAGCTGTCCCCGCTGGAACCTGACGCTCGGTGGATCGCCGGGACGCGCCATATCCTTGCGGGTTTCATAATAGGCATAGCGTCGCGTCTTGTTCGATCCATGGGTCGGCACCATGAGGCGCCCGTTGGGATCACTCAGCAGGCCCCGCAGCATAGCTTGCTGCGGATCGTTGGTTGACCGCTTCCGAGGGGGCGCCTTCTCCTTGAGCTGCGCCTGCACAGAGTCCCACAGGTCCACATCCACAATGGCGTCGTGCTCGCCTTCGTAGACTGCCCCCTTATGGACGATCTTCCCGCGATAGATCGGGTTCTTGAGCAGGTGGAACAGGCTGCCCCGCTCGAAAGGGATGCCGCCTCGATGCGGACCGCTGGTGCGCTGCTGGACCTTGGTGACGATGCCCTCGGCGCGGAGAACCTCAATGAGCGCAGGGACCGACCTTATATCCAGGTAGCGACGCATGATCGCGCGCACCCGCTCTGCTTCTTCGGGCACGGTCACCAGTTTGCGCTCGACCACCTGGTAGCCGAGAGGTACCGGTCCGCCCATCCAGATGCCCTTCTTCTTGGACGCCGCGATCTTGTCCCGGATTCGCTCACCGGTGACCTCGCGCTCGAACTGGGCAAACGAGAGCAGGACATTGAGGGTCAGTCGCCCCATGCTGGTCGTCGTATTGAACGCCTGAGTTACCGAGACGAAGCTCGCTTCCCTGGCATCGAGCCGTTCGACGATCTTGGCGAAGTCGGCAAGGCTGCGGGTGAGGCGGTCAACCTTGTAAACAACGATGACATCGACCTTCCCCGCATCGATATCGGCAAGCAGGGCCTTGAGGCCGGGCCGCTCCATGTTGCCGCCCGAGAACCCGCCATCGTCGAAGCGGTCCGGGACCAGCGTCCAGCCTTCATGGCGTTGACTAAGGATGTAGGCCTCACACGCCTCTCGTTGGGCATCGAGGCTGTTGAACTCCTGTTCCAACCCGTCCTCGGTCGATTTGCGGGTATAGACCGCGCAGCGCAGCGGCTTCATGACTTCGGTCCTGCGAGGCCGAAGAAGCGCGGGCCGTTCCAGTGTGTGCCGGTGATGGCCCTGGCGATGGCGGTGAGCGAGCGCCATGTTTTCCTGTCATACTCGAACCCGTTGTCCAGCACGACGACCGTGTGACCGACGCCGTGCCAGTCGCGGACCAGCCGGGTTCCGGGTGTGAGCTTGCGTGGCGGCGAAATGTTCAGCTCGCCAGTATTTGCAGTCCTCGCCATCTGCCGCAACAGCGAGCGCGTCTCGCGGCTCAGCCCGCCCAGTCGCTCCTCCTGTAGCCGGTAGCCCAGCCCCAGCCGCAACAGGTCAGGCGAGATATTGGGAGCGGGCGCGCCATAACGGCGCGCCCACTCGTTCTTCAGCA
>Ga0315910_10000244_pt1 | contig 59986 bp, 40 predicted proteins | sample EdamamesoilMG_FD_204470 | JGI IMG/M metagenome (GOLD analysis project Ga0315910, IMG submission 204470) | Garden soil microbial communities collected in Santa Monica, California, United States - Edamame soil | ecosystem: Environmental > Terrestrial > Soil > Garden | place: USA: California... | reverse complement strand
CGCCCGACTTCGCCAGCTCCTCGCGCAGCGCGAGCCCCTGCGTCGAGCGGGCGATCGCCTGATCGAACGCGCCGGCGACGAGGTCGATCCCTCCGCCGATCAGGCACGCGGTCGCGAGGAGGGCGCGATCGTCCACGCTCGCCTGGCCCGAGGCGACGACCGGCTCGAGCAGCCCGATCGCGGTCGCGTAGCTCGCCCGCGCGCCCGCCATGTCGCCGACGTTCGGCTGGTAGGGGTTGCCGAGCACGTCGCCCACTTTCTGGTAGGCGACCGCGAGTTCGCGCCGCAGCGCCGCGTCGTCGCCCCGCTCCTTCGCCAGCACGTCGAGGTACTCGAGCGCCCGCTTCGCGATCAGCTTGCGCGCCGCGGTCGAGCCGGGGAGGTTGCGGATCGCGTCGTGGCACTCGAAGAGGAAGGAGCCGGCCAGCCGACGCACCTCCTCGAAGCGCCGTTCCGCCCGCGCCTCGGCGGCGCGCGCGCGGCCCGCCTCGCGCGACGTCGCGCCCGCGCCGGCGACGAGCGCCGCGAACAGGAGCGTCGTCGCGACCGGGTGGCGGCGCATCACGAGGCCGGCGCGCCACGCGAGCGAGGGCGGCCGCGCCACGATCGGCTCGCCCGCGAGGAAGCGACGCAGGTCGTCGGCCAGCTCGCGCGCCGTCGCGTAGCGGCCGGACGGCTCCTTCTGCAGGCACTTCTGGACGATCGTCGCGAGGTCGCGCGGGATCGCCGGATCGACGCGGCGGAGAGCGGGAGGATCGACCTCGTGGATCTGCCGCAGGAGGCGCGCGCGGTCGCCGCCGTCGAACGCGGGCCGGCGCGCGAGGAGCTCGTAGAGCGTCGCACCGAGCCCCCAGACGTCGGTGCGCGGATCGGCCCAGCCGGCGAACGCCTCGGGCGCCATGTAGCGCGGCGTGCCGACCGTCTCGCCGGTGCGCGTGATCGAGTCGGAGCCCTCGGACTTCGCGAGGCCGAAGTCGCCGAGCCACGCCGTGCCGCTGGCGTCGAGCAGCACGTTCGACGGCTTCACGTCGCGGTGGAGGATCCCCTCGCCGTGGGCGTAGGCGAGCGCGTCGGCCAGCGCTGCGCCGTGGCGCGCGACGTCGCGCGGCGCGAGCGGCGAAGGACCGCCGTCCGCGTCGCGCAGGAGCTGCGCGAGGCTCGGGCCGGCGATGAACTGCATCGCGATCCAATGGGTGCCGTCGTCCTCGCCGACCGCGTGGATCGGGACGATGTGGGGATGGTGGAGGCGCGCGGCGGCGAGCGCCTCGCGGCGGAAGCGCTCGACCTCGCGCTGGTCGTGCGTGGCGACGCCGGGCAGCAGCTTGAGCGCGACGGGCCGCGCGAGCTCGTCGTCGAACGCCTCCCACACGGCGCCCATGCCGCCGCGGCCGACCTGGCGCACGAGGCGGAAGCGGCCGAGCCGTCCGCGCGCCGCGACGCTCGCGGCCGGAATCGCCGGCGCCGCGCTGCCCGCCGCGTCGCGCGCCGCCGTCTCGAGCAGCGCGAGCGTCTCGACCAGCGCGCGGAACTCCGCCTCGCGGTCGGCCGCACGGCGCGCGTAGCTCTCGAGGTCGGCCGCCTCGCCGACGCGCCGCCGCTCGAAGTACTCCTCGACGAGCGCCTCGACGCGGTCGCGCTCCTCCTCGCTCTTCGCGTCGCGTGGCACCGTGCGTCGCCCCTCGCGTCCTGCGCGCTCGTCGCCGCGACCGCGCGGCGCCGCCCCGCTGCGCGCCCGGGGGGAACGCGCGCCAGCGTAGCGGCGCCGCGCATCGCTCCTGACTGCGGCGCCGCCCGCCGCGTTTTCACGCGCACGCGGCCGCACGCGCGCCGCGTCAACGATCCTCGGGCGGGAGGAGGCCGACCAGTCCGCCCTTCTCGTCGACCGCGAGGCCGACGGCGGCGAGCGCGGCCGCCAGCGCCGGCAGTTCGCGCAGCGGCGTCGCGATCCCGCGCCACGCGTCGGGCTGCGCGAGCGCCAGCTCGGCGAAGGCGCGCCGCGCCCCATCGCCGTCGCCGCCCCCCGCCCGCGCGACGGCCCGCAACGCGAGCCACGTCGGTTCGCGCCGCAGCGCGTCGTCGCGACCGGCGACCTCCTCCAGCAGCGTCGCGACGTCGCGCCACTCGTCGCTGCCGAGCGCCGGCCGCAGCCCGCGCGCGAGGACGAAGCGGGCGAGCGCGTCGAGCCGCGCCTTCGCGAGCGCCGCGGGCGTCGCGCCCGGCTCGCAGCGCGCGATGCCGGCGAGCGCGTCGTCCGATTCGGGCGCGAGCCGCAGCGCCAGCAGGAAGGCGTCGCGCGCGCGCGCCGGCGCCTTCTCCTCCAGCACGCGGCCGGCGCGGGCGCTTCCTTCCGCCAGCGCCGCGCGCGTCAGCGACAACTCGGTGAGCAGCAGGGAGAGCGGACGGCGCAGCCGCGCGCGCGCCTCGGCGAGCGGCGGGAGCGCGATGCCGCGCTCCGCGAGCGCCGCGTGGACATCCGGCAGCACGAGCTCCGCCAGCAGCGCGAGGCCCGGCACGTCGGGGTGGCAGTAGTCGAGGAAGAGGTCGCGCGCCGGCGACGACGCGGGCGGCAGCGCCGCGAACGCCGCCTGCGCATCCACCAGCCGCGCCCGTCCGTCCGCGGCGAGCTCGCGCACGACGCCGTTCAGCGCGGCGCCGACGCGATCGGGCGCGTCGTCGAGCTCGAGCGCCCGTTCGTAGGCCGCGCGCGCCGCGACGGGATCGCCGTCGCGCTCGGCGAGCCGGCCGCACGCGAACTGGAAGCAGGCGACGTCGGGGTCGAGGTCGCGCAGCCGCGCGATCGCGCCGGCCGGCGCGGGCGCTCCCGTCGCGACCGATTGCTCGACCTCGGCCAGCACGCGGCGGTAGGTGGCACGCCCGACGTCGGCCAGCGCGGCGCGGAACGACGAGGCGTTGGGCGGGTCGGAGAGGTCCGCGACCTGCGTCATCACGATCAGCGCGGCACCGGCGTTCTCCGTCGCGGCGGCGATCGCGGCGAGGTTCGCGCGGAAGCGGTCGGCGCCGCGCGCCCGCTCGCTCGCGCTCAGGAACGGGCGATCGGCGACGTCGCTCGTGGGCGGCGCGAGCTCGGCCGCGGCGGCGCGCGAGGTGATCCGCTCGCTCCCGACGCGCACCAGCGCGAGTCGGCGCAGCCGCGCGCGCAGTCGCGGCCAGAGGCCGTCGCGCAGGTCGGAGAGGCAGGAGCCCTGGAACTCGTTGTGGCCGCTGCAGACGACGACGACCTCGGGCGACAGCGCCAGCGCCTCGATCGCGACGGCGCGCACGTCGTCGCTCGAGTCGCCCGCGCGCGCGAGGTTCACGACCTCGACGGCGCCGACTGCGCCGCCGCCCGATCCGCCGCCCGATCCGCAGCGCAGCGCCGCCTCGAGCAGCCGCCCGAACGAGAGCTTCGGCGCGAACGGGAAGCCGGCCGCCGTCGACTCCCCCACCACGACGACGCGCGCGACGCCGGCGGGCTTCGCGACGCGGCAGGCGACGCGATCGAGCGGGTCGCCCGCAGCGACCGGGAGCTGCCACGCCGGGTCGCGTCGCTCGAGCCACGCCTCGCCGTCGCGCGTCACGCGCCGCAGCAGCGCGAGCTCGTCCGCGCGCGCGAGGCGCAGCGCGAACTCGGCCGCCGCCACCAGCGCGACGGCGAGCGCGACGCCGGCCACCGCCAGCAGCGCGCGGCCGCCCCGCCTCATCGCGCCCGCCCCATCACGCGCGCTTCACTTCGGCGCCGCTCCCGGCGACTCGAGCAGCCGCAGCAGCTCGCCGTCGGTCGCCAGCACCACCGTCGTCTCGCCGCCCGCCAGCGCCGTCTTCAGCGTCTCGAGCGACTTGAGGAAGGCGTAGAAGGCGGGGTCCTTCTGGTACGCCTCGGCGTAGGTGCGCGCCGCGGTCGCGTCGGCGGTGCCGCGCTGGATCGAGGCGTCGCGCTCCGCCTCGGAGATCGTCATCTTCTGGTCGCGCTCGAGCTCGCCGAGGATGCGCGCCTTCTCGCCGAGGCCCTCGCTCCGGAACTGCTCGGCGATGCGCTGCCGCTCCGAGATCATGCGGCGGTAGACGTCGGCCAGCACCTGCTCGACGAAGTTGACCCGCGTGATGCGCACGTCGAGGAGCTCGATCCCGAGCGGCGCGAGGCGGATCGCCGCCTCCTGCGTGATCCGCTTCATCAGCTCGGGCCGGCCGAGCTCCGGCTTCTGCGGCGCCTCGTCCTGGGTCGTGTCGACGTCCTGCGCCATCTCGCGCCCGCTGGCGCGCACGACGTCGATCAGCCCCTGCGAGCTGACCGTGTCCTTCACCACGCCGTCGATGATGTTGTCGAGGCGCGTCTGCGCGTTGCGCGCGTCGCCCACCGACTGGAGGAACAGCAGCGGGTCGGCGATGCGCCAGCGCGCCATCGTGTCGACGAAGATGAACTTCTTCTCGCGCGTCGAGATCTCGCGCGCCTCGCCGCGCCAGTAGAGGACGCGCTTGTCGAGGCGGCGCACGTCCTGGACGAACGGCTTCTTCCAGTGGAGCCCCGCCTCGGTGACCGGCGCGCCGACCGGGCGGCCGAACTCGGTCACGATCACCTGCTCGCGCTCGCCGACGACGTAGCACGAGCCGGCGGCGAGGATCGCCGCGACGACCAGCAGCACGAAGAGCAGCGCGCGGCTCATCGCTTGCCCTCCGTCGGCTCGACCAGCGGCAGCAACGGAACGATCCCCTTCAGCCCGTCGTCGACGATCACCTTGCGCTGCAGCTTCGGCAGCACCTCGCCGAGCGTCTCGAGCCAGAGGCGCTTGCGGAAGAGCTCGGGCGCCCGCTCGTGCTCGGCCTGCAGCGCGGCGAAGCGCGAGACCTCGCCCGTCGCGCGGTTGGTCCGCTCGGCGGCGTAGCCCTCCGCCTCCTGGCGCAGCCGCGCCGCCTCGCCCTGCGCGAGCGGGATGCGGCGGTTGTACTCCTGGCGCGCCTCGTTGATGGTGCGCTGCTTCTCCTGCTCGGCCTGGTTCACGTCGTTGAACGAGGCGCGCACCGCCTCGGGCGGGTCGACGTTCTGGAGCTGGACCGTCTCGATCGAGAGGCCCATCTCGTACTGGTCGACGAGGCGCTGCAGCTCGTCGTGGGCGCGCGCGTTCACCTCGCGCCGACCGGCGGTCAGCACCTCGAGCACGCTGTGGTCGCCGACGACGAGGCTCATCACCGCCTGCGACAGGTCGCGCAGCGTCTCCTCCGACTCGGCGACGCGGAAGAGGTAGCGCACCGGGTCGTTGATGCGGTACTGCACGATCCACTCGACGTCGGCGGCGTTCAGGTCGCCGGTGAGCATCAGGCTCTCCTCGGCGTAGCGGCTGTCGACGTAGCGCGTGCGCGAGTCGTTGGAGACGCGGCGCGCCGCGCTGGTCGATGTCCGGAAGCCGAATTCCATCTTGTGGACGTGCTTCGTCGCGACCGACTCGGCCGCCTCGACGCCGAACGGCAGCTTCCAGTGGAGCCCCGGCTCGACCATGCGGTCGAAGCGGCCGAAGCGCGTGACGACGCCGACCGAGTCGGGCTCGACCTGGAACCAGGAGGTGAACAGCAGGATCACCCCCGCCAGGAGCGCCAGCAGCGCGCCGAGGAGCGCGAAGGGCGGGAACTCGAGACGCAGGCGGCCGCGCTCGTCGCGGAGCACGCGGATCCGTGCCATCAGGCTCTCCTCGTTCGATCAGGGACGTCCGACCTCAGCGCGAGCCGAAGACGAGCGCGTTGTAGAAGACGCGGATCGGTCCGCGAAACCCGAGCCGGAACGTCGGGCTCTCGCTGAAGAGAACCACGCGACCGCGTCCGACGTTCGCCTCGACGAGCCAGAACTTCCCCGCCAGCTCCGCGGCGGTCTTCGCGTCGGCGAAGCCCGAGAGGCGGCCGTCGGCGACGAAGCGGCCGACCAGCGTGCCGCCGCCGTGGAGCTCGAAGCCGCGCGTGCCGGTCGCGAGCTGCGGCACGCGCTCGGGCAGGCCGAACGCGAGGGGATGGTCGACGTCGAGCTCCACCTCGAAGAGCGCGCCCGGCATGTTCGAGAGCGTCGCCTCGCGGTCGCGCAGCGCCCCCTTCTTCCACGCCGGCTTCTCCGCCTCGTCCTTCTTCCGCTTCTCCTCCTCCTCGCTCGCCTTCGCCGTGACCTCGGTCAGGCCGGAGCGCTCCTTCGTGAACCAGAAGGCGGAGCTGCCGAGCGCGACGACCGTCCCGCCGCCGCGCAGGAAGCGCTCGAGCGGCTCCTTCGCGGCGTCGAGGTCGCGCAGCCCGTCGGGCGCGATCACGACGTTCCAGTCGGAGGGGCGGAGCGAGCCGAGCGCGCCCGGCTCGACGCAGGAGAAGGGGACGAAGAGCTCGCGCTCCAGCAGGTAGCGCACCTCGCCGAAGCCGGCGCCCTGCGACGCGAGCAGCACGAGGCGCGGCGCCGCGAGCGCGACGCCTTGCTCGCTGCCGAGGTCGGGGCCGCTCGGCGTGAAGCTCGAGGCCAGCGGCTCGAAGGTGACGCCGTAGCTGCGGCCGAGCTCGTCGAGCCGCTGCTCGAGCGCGTGGCGCGCTTCGAGGTCGACGCGTGGCGGCGCGCGCACGACGATGGAGCCGGCGGGATAGCGGCGCGTCGCCGTCGCGAACGCCTGCGGCAGGAAACGCGCGCCGTCGACGCCGCCGAGGAGGTCGAGCGCCGCGGCCGGCGCCGCCGCGTCGCCCCACGGCAGCACCCACGCGACCGCGGCGTCGGCGCCCTCGGCGACGCGACCGCCGCGCTTCGCGAGCGGCGACCGCGGCTCGCGCGCGGCGGCGTCGCCCTCGACGCGCGTGCGCGCCACCTCGGCCGGCTCCTCGAGCCAGCAGGCGTCGACGCCGAACGCGTACGGGAGCGACCACGCCGAGATGTCGTAGAAGGTCGTCCGCTCGACGCCGGCGCGCGGCTCGAGCAGCGCCTTCGCGAGGCGGCCCGACGGCTGCTCCATCGGGACGAGGAGCGTCCCCTCCGGCAGCACCCGCTCCGCCGCGTCGCGCCCGTCGTAGCCGTGGACTCCCTTCGCGACGAAGGCGGCGTCGGCGAGGTCGACCTCGATGCCGTGGCGCAGCAGCAGCGTCAGCAGCGACGCGGCCGTGGTCCGGTCGACGCCCGGCAGCAGCGCCACCTCGCGCAACGGGCCGCTGCGGCCGTGCGCCATCGCGTCGACGTGGAAGCTCCGCCAGTGGTCCAGCAGCGCCACGCGGCCCGCGCGCGCCGTCTCGATCGTCGCGAGCGACGCGGTGAAGTGGTGCGCGATGCGGTCGGCGAGCGTCAGCAGCGAGCCGTCGTCGCGCCGGTAGGCGAGGCCGCCGGCGGAGTGGCCCGCCTGCTCGTAGGTCATGCCGATCGCGCCGCGCAGCGACGGGAAGCTGTCGCCGTAGCCGGGGTAGAGCAGGTCGAACTGCTCGCCGGTGTAGTAGCTCCAGCCGAAGCGGTCGAACGCGGCGGCGTTGCCGCGACCGAACCGCTCGCCCCACTCGATCGTCGTGCGCGGCAGGTTGAGGTTGCGCGGCAGGTCGGCGGGGAAGAAGAAGTAGGACGACTCGGGATACATCTCGTGGAAGTCGACGTGGACCTGCGGCGGATAGCGGCGGAGCTGCCGCAGCCGCGCGCGCGTCTCGTCCTGCGACGCGAAGGCCCAGTCGCGGTTGAGGTCGAAGTAGTAGTGGTTCACGCGGCCGCCGGGCGCCGGCTCGTCGTGCTCGCGCGAAGCGGGCTCGGGATCGGGCTCGCTGCCGACGACCGACTGGAACCAGTGGACGTAGCGGTCGCGACCGTCGGGATTGAGGCAGGGGTCGATCACGACGATCGTCCCGGCGAGCGTCTTCTCCGCCGCCTCGTCGTCGGCCGCCGCGAGGTGCCAGAGCGTCGCGAGCGCCGCCTCGCTGCTCGACGGCTCGTTGCCGTGGACGTTGTAGGAGAGCCAGACGATCGCGGGCAGCGTCGCCGCGCGGCGCGCCGCCTCGGCTTCGTCGGGCAACTTGCGCGGATCGGCCAGCTCCTGGAGCGCGGCGGCGATCTCCTCCTTGCGCGCCAGGTTCTCGCGCGAGCCGACGAAGGCGAGCAGCAGCGGCCGCCCTTCCGGCGTGCGCCCGTACTCGACGAGGTCGACGCGGTCGCTCGCCGCGTCGATCGCCCGCACCACGCGCACCACGTCGCGATGCTCGCTGTAGCGCTCGCCGTACGCGTGGCCGAGCAGCTCCTCGGGCCGCGGCACGTCGTCGCGATAGCTCGTCGCCGGCTCGAAGGTGAAGCCGTCGGTCGGCCCCTGGCAGCAGAGCAACGGCAGCAGTCGCGCGAGCATGCGGCGCCTCGGAAGTTCGGGAGGGGCGGGCACGTTACCCCGGGGGCGCGCTCCGCCGCCTAAGGGGCGCCGTCGCGCGCGGCCGATAGAGCCCGTCCCATGGCCCGAGACCACGAAGCGCGCCGGCCGCAGGCGCCGTCCCTGATCGACTTCGCTCCCCTCGCTCCCGCGACGCGCGTCGACGAGATGCTCCCCTTCGCGCTGGCGGGCCGCAGCGCCGAGCTCGCGAAGGAGCCGTGGCGGATCTTCCGGATCCTCTCCGAGTTCGTCGACGGCATCGACGCGATGCGCGACGTGAAGCCGGCCGTCTCGATCTTCGGCAGCGCGCGCACGAAGCGCGGCGACCCGTGGTACGGCGCGACGCGCCGCCTCGCGCGCGGCCTCGCGAAGCGCGGCTTCTCGATCGTGACCGGCGGCGGGCCGGGGATCATGGAGGCCGCGAACCGCGGCGCGCAGGACGGCGGCGGCCGCTCGATCGGGCTCAACATCGTGCTGCCGGTCGAGCAGGCGCCCAACCCGTTCCAGGACCTCGCGCTGCACTTCCGCTACTTCTTCGTGCGCAAGTTCCACTTCGTGAAGCACTCGTCGGCCTTCGTCATCTTCCCCGGCGGTTTCGGGACGATGGACGAGCTGTTCGAGGCGCTCACGCTGATCCAGACCCACAAGATCGACCAGCTGCCGGTGGTCCTGGTCGGGCGCGACTACTGGCGCGGGCTCGTCGGCTGGCTGCGCAAGACGATGCTGCGCCACCAGAACGTCTCGCGCGGCGACCTCGACCTCTTCCACGTGACCGACGACCTCGAGGAGGCGGCGGCGCTGATCGACCGCTGCGTCCACCACTCCGAGACGGTGGCGACGGCGCGGAGCAAGGTCGTCGCGACGAAGCGCGGACGGACGCGGGCCGCGAAGTAGGCGCGCGAGCTACCATCCGCGCGTCGTTCCTGCCGGTTCGCGACCGGCCGCGCGAGGAGAGGGGCGTGCGAGCGGAAGCGAAAGCGGCGATCGCCTGCGCCGTCGGCGCGCTGCTCTGGTTCCTGCCGTGGCTGCTGCCGGGCCGCGCGCTGCTCGGCACCCATCCGGCGCTCTTCCGGCCGTACGAGGAGTGCGTCACGCCGGCGGAGCTCTCCGAGCTGAAGGCCGCGGCCCATCCGCAGTACAGCGACAAGCTGCTGCAGCACGATCCCGAGGTCCGCTTCGGCAGCCGCGACGGCGCGCTGCCGGCGTGGGATCCGTGGGTGCTCGGCGGCGTGCCGCACGTCGCGCAGGGGCTGGCGTCGCCGCTCTATCCGCTGCTGGCGATCGCGCGGATCGTCCCGCCGCCGCGCTGCTACGCGCTGATCGCGGCGCTCCAGACGGCGCTCGCCGCGTGGTTCGCGTGGCGCATGGCGCGCGCGTTCGGCGTGCGGCCGGCCGGCGCGGGCGCGGCGGCGCTGCTCTTCGCCGCCTCGGGCTGGATGAGCGTCCACCAGGAGTACTTCCAGCTCACCGCCGCCGCGACGTGGCTGCCGCTCGCGATCGGCTCGGCGAAGCGGCTGCTCGATCGCAAGGGCGGCCTCGTGCCGCTCGCGCTGGCGGTCGGCTGCGCCTTCCTCTCGGGGTTCCCGCAGATCGCGGTCTACGTGGTGCTGGCGCCGGCGCTCCTCGCCGTGGCGACGGCGGCGACGCGCCTCGCGCGGAAGGAGGAGCGCGGCGGCGACGTCGCGCGCCACGCGGGCCGCTTCGCGCTCGCGCTCGCGGCCGGTCTCGCGCTGGCGTCGCCGCAACTGCTCGCGACGGCCGAGTTCGTGCCGTGGTCGACGCGCCAGATCTTCACGCCCGAGCAGGTCGCCGAGCGGGCGCTCGCGCCGGCGGGAGTCGCGGGCGCGCTGCTGCCCGACCTCTTCGTGCCGTCCTACACGCAGGCCGGCTACGAGCAGGAGCTCGCGCGCGCGAAGACGGAGCAGCGGTCGCCGTGGATCGACACGCTCTGGGCGCGCGCGCTGCTGGGTTCGCTGCGTCCCGAGCGGTTGGTCAACCGTTTCGAGACGACCTTCGCGATCGGACCGGCGGCGCTGCTGCTGGCGCTGCTCGGGCTGGCGCACGGGCGGCACGGCGCGCGCGGCTTCTTCGCGGCGCTCCTGGCGGCCGGGCTCGCGCTCGCGCTGCAATCGCCGCTGCTGCCGCTCCTGTCGCGCTTGCCGGGGCTCAACATCGGCGACCCGAAGCGGGCGCTCTTGCTGGTGGCGACCGCGCTGGCGGGACTGGCGGCGCTGGGCGTCGAGGCGATCGTCGAGCGGCCCGCGGCGCGGCGCGGCGCCCTCGCGCTCCATGCGATCGTCGCGGCCGCGCTGCTGGCGGCGGCGGGAGCAGCGCGCTGGCTCGTGCCGCTCGACGCGCTGCGGGGATTCGCGGCGCCGCGGATCGCGGCCGACCTCGGCGTCGCGACCGAGGTGATCGCCGGCGCGCTGCGCGATCCGCTGATCGAGCAGCAGCGCGACCATCTGGTGCGGGCGCTGCTGGGCGCGGCGGCGTGGACCGTGGCGGCGGGGGCGGCGATCGGGTGGTTCGCCCGTTCGCTCGCGATTGCCGCGGCGGCGACGTCGTGGCGCGCGAAGCTGGCGCACGGTGCGGTGATGGTCGCGCTGGCGCTGCCGCTCGGCGCGCTCTGGCTCGACGCGACGCGGCCGATCCCGACCGCCAAGCTCGACGCGCAGCCGGCGCTGGTGCAGCAGGTCGCCGCGCAGTCGCCGTCGGGCCGGCTGGTGCGGCTCGGCGCGCACGACGAGATGCCGCCGTGGCCGCCGAAGCTGCCGATGGTCGCGGGCGTGCGCGACGCGCAGGGCTACGTCGCGGCCTACGTGCGGCCGTGGCAGGAGCTCTTCGCGGCGCTCGAGCCGGGCTGCGCGCCGACCGTCGCCGTGCTGCCGCTGGCCGAGCCGCGGACGCTCGAGCGGCCGCTGATCGACCTGCTCGACGTCGAGTACGCCGTCGCCGCGCGGCCGGTCGGGAGCGACGCGCCGACGATCGCCGGCTGGGAACGGAGCGCGATCGAGCCGGCGCCGCGCGCGAACGGCGGCTACGAGCTCGCGCTCTGGCGCAACCGCGAGCCGTTCGGGCGCGCGCGCGTCGTCGACACGGTGCGCGTCGTCGAGCGCGACGCGGAGGTGATCGCCGCGCTCGTCGACGACGCGTTCGAGCCGACGCGCGTCGCCTTCACCACGCGCGCGCTCGCCGCCGCGCTCCTCGCCGACGCGCGCTGGCGACCGGTCGCCGGCTCGACGCCGGACGCGCCGACGCTCCGCTTCGACGACGGCGGTTCCGCCGGGGCCGCGACCCGCGGCGCCGTCGCCCTCCTCCACGACTCGAGCGACGAGCTCCGTTTCTTCGTCAGCGGCCGCGGCGGCCTGCTCGTGCAGACCGACTGCTGGTACCCCGGCTGGATCGCCGCCGTCGACGGCCAGCCCGCCGAGCTGCTCCGCGTCGACCACGCCTTGCGCGGCGTCGTGGTCCCCGCCGGTGACCACGAGGTCCTCCTCCGCTACGTCCCGCGCCGCCTCCAGCTCGGCCTCGTCGTCGCGGCGTCCGCCGCAATGCTGCTCCTCGCGCTGCTGGCGCTGCAGTTCCGCCGTGCCGCTCCTGGCGAGGTCCGGCGGACTCGTTGACGCGGCGACGAGGTGCGGAAGATGCGGGCGATTCGTTCCCGCGTCGGTACGCCCGGTCACCATGGGCCGAACTGGCCGACCGCTCTTCACCGGCTCGGTGCGCCGAGATCGGCGGTCTTGCACCCCAGCGGCGGCGGCGCTTCATCACCGACCCGCGTCGCGCGCGGAGTGTTGCGGTTCAGCTGCGAGTGCACGCCTTGGCGTGCACTCGCAGCTGAAAGCGCCGGGAGGTGAGCCGCGCGCCGCGCGGTCTCACCGGCACGGAAGTTCAGCAGCGACTGCGCCTACCCGTCCCGCGACCCGTCTCGTCCCGCTGCGGCGCAGTCGTCTGCTGCAACGCCTGCTAACCTCGCGCCCCATGGAATTCGTCTACGTCGTCGAACGCTCGCGCCTCTTCGATCTCGCCTTCCCGCATGGCTTCGTCGCGGCGGCGGCGGACCGGAAGGGCGCCGCCGACCGGATCGCTCGGATCCGGGCGCACGGCTTCTTCGTGGAGCGGCGCGCGGCGGAGCAGAACTCCGCGTGGAAGCAGGTGATCCCCTACGTGGTCGTGCGCCGCGGCGACTCGCTGCTGCTGCTCGAGCGCAAGAAGAAGCAGGGCGAGGCGCGCCTCCACGGCAAGCTCTCGATCGGGGTCGGCGGCCACATCAATCCGGTCGACGGCGACGGCAGCGGCGGCGACGTGCTGCAGGAGGGGCTGCGGCGCGAGCTCGACGAGGAGCTCTCCGTGCAGGGCGCCCTCGACGTGCGCGCGGCCGGCTTCCTGAACGACGACTCGACCGACGTCGGCGCGGTCCACTACGGCCTCGTCGCGGTCGCCGACGCCCGCGCGGCGACGGTCTCGATCAAGGAGACCGAGATGATGGAGGGGCGCTTCGTCGCGCGCGCCGAGCTGCTCGAGCTCCACCGCACGCAGCGCGACCGCTTCGAGACGTGGTCGAGCCTGCTGCTCGACCAGCTCGACGCCGTCCTCGCGGCCGACCTGCCGCTGGCCGACGCGCTCACCGCGACGCCGGGGCGCTGAGTTCGCGGGGGGCCGCGGTTCCGCGGCCCCCTCAGGTCCCTCGGGTCACTGCGCCTTGGCGGTCTTCGCCGGCGGCGCGACGCGCTCGAACTCCGCCTTGCCCTCGGTCACGACGAGGATCGAGTCGAGCGGGACGTCCTTCCACTCCTGCTTCGTCTTCGACGTCGGCCACTCGACCTCGAGCAGCGTGATCTTCTCGGCCTTCCCGAGGCCCATCTCCTCCTGCAGGCTGTTGCCGCCGAAGCTCGAGTTGGTGCCGACGTCCGCCGTCACGTCGCGCTCGACGCCGCCCTCGGCGATGCGGACGCGGATGCGCGCGCCCATGCCGAAGCGGTTCGACGTCGTGCCGCGCGTCCGCACGGTGAGCCAGTGGTTGCCGTGGCCCGGGTTCACGAAGTAGGAGTTGACGAAGGTGTCGTCGGAGTAGGCGCCGCCCATCTCGACGAAGAGGTCCTGGTCGCCGTCGCCGTCGAGGTCGCCGAACGAGACGCCGTGCCCCTTCTGCAGCAGGCCGGTGCCGGTCGTCGTCGTGATGTCCTGGAACTTCCGGCCGCCGTCGTTGCGATAGAAGGTGTTCGGGAAGAGCGTCGAGTAGTCGGGCGCGCCGGTGGCGAGATAGAAGTCCTTCCAGCCGTCGTTGTCGACGTCGCCGAACGCGCAGCCCATCGGCAGGTCGACGCGCTCCATCGCGAGCTTCGCGGTCACGTCCTCGAACGTGCCGTCGCCCTTGTTGCGGTAGATCTTGTTCGTCTCGCACTTCACGTCGCCGTGGACCCAGTACTGCCCCATCGCGCCGACGCGGTCGCAGTTCGGGTAGCCGGTGGCGTAGATGTCGAGCCAGCCGTCGTTGTCGTAGTCGAAGAACCAGCTCGCGAAGCTGTCGGTCGGGTACTCGACCTTGAGCTTCGCGGCGACGTCGACGAACTTCACGCCGCCTTCGTTGCGGTAGAGGTGGTTGGCGCCGTTCATCGTCGACACGTAGAGGTCGGGGAAGCCGTCGCGGTCGTAGTCGCCGAACGCGCAGCCCTTCACGAAGCCGGCGGCGCGGATGCCCACCGCCTTCGTGACGTCCTCGAAGGTGCCGTCGCCCTTGTTCTTGAAGAGCTTGCTGGGGTAGCGCTCGCCCGACCCCTCGTAGCCGAGGAAGAGGTCGACGTCGCCGTCGTGGTCGACGTCGGCGAACGCGGCGGCCTGGCTCGGCGCCGCGATCTCGATGCCCGCCTCGAGCGTCCGGTCGAGGAAGGTGCCGTCCTCCTGCTGGATCAGGAGCGAGTTCGCGATCTCGCCCGACGGCCCCATCCAGGCGCCGCGCTGCACCAGCAGGTCGAGGCGCCCGTCGTTGTTGGCGTCGAAGTGGAAGAGCTGGAGGCCGCCGATCTGGTTCGCGAGGCCGACCTTCTTCGACACCTCCTCGAAGCTCCCGTCCTCGCGCTGCAGGTACATGCGCAGCGGCGTGAGGAGGTCCATGCACGAGAGCACGAGGTCGAGCCGCCCGTCGTTGTCGAAGTCGTCGATGATCGAGCCGCCGGCGCGGTTGCGGCCGGTCACGCCGATCTGGTCGACCGAGTGCTCCGGCATGCGGGGCAGCTCGTGCTCCGACTTCAGCCGCTCCGGCGGGATGCGGAACCTCTCCGGGACGCCGTCGGGGTACTTGCTCACCGTCATCGCCGCGACGTTCAGCAGCCACATCGAGCTGTAGTCGCGCGGGTTGCGGTCGAGCAGCTTGAGCAGGATCTCGATCGCCTTCTCGCTGCCCTTGCGGTCGAGGTGGATCGCGCCGTCCTTGAGCGGGAAGAGGCAACTGTCCTTGTTGTGGTTCGAGACGCAGTTCGAGACCTCGCCGATCCGGAGCCACGCCAGCGCCATCATCTTCTGCGCCTGGCGGATCGAGCGCTCGTCGAAGAAGCCCTCGGCCAGCTTGATCACGCGCTCGAGGTCGTCGATCGCCTCCTCGTACTTGCCCCACTGCATCAGCAGGTCGGCGCGCTTCGACCGCAGCCGGATCTCCTGCTCCGCGCCGGCGCCCTCGCCGAGCGTCGAGAGCGAGCGATCGACGTTGACCAGCGACTGCTCGCCGAAGAAGGGCGCCTGCGAGCGCATGATCTTGAGCGCCGTGTCGCGCAGCAGCTTCGCCTTGCGGTCGGTCAGCGGCTCGGTCTCGCTGACCCGCGGCGCCGTCTCGCAGCAGTGCGACGCGTCGCCCTGCATGCCGCCCTTCGCCTCGTCCTTCTCGCCGTCGGTCGCCATCGCCGGCGGCGGCGTCCCCTGCGCCCACGCCGTGGAGGCGAGCCCGAGCGCGACGCACCAGCCGAGCGGGCAGAGGGTGGACAAGGGGTGGATCGACATCGACGGACTCCGGGGAAGTCGGGCTCGGCAGGACGGAGATCGTAAGGCGGCGCTCCTGCCGGAGAAGTTCCCTCCGCAGGTGGCGTTCCATCCAACCACGGCAAGCCGCCCCGGCCAGTGCGACACCACGGCCCAGCGCTCCCCTGCGGACGGGACGTTCTCTCCCGTCGGCTGGACGGCGCCGGGAGGCGGCGCTACGAGCCTGCGCCAGGAACGGGCCGGGAATCGCTTTCCGTGGAGGCGCGATGGACGCGAGCTGGGAGCGTCGCGACGGCGGGACGATCGGCGCGCTGGTGGCGCGTCTCGCGGCGACGTTCCCGACGCGCGAGGCGCTGGTCGATCCGGCGCGCGGCGTCCGGCTCGACTTCGCAAGGCTCGCGGCTTGGAGCGGAGCGGTCGCGCGCGCCTTCCTCGCGGCGGGCGTCGGACGCGGCGACCGCGTCGCGATCTGGGCCGAGAACCGTCCCGAATGGATCGCGCTCGAGCTCGGCCTCGCGCGCATCGGCGCGATCCTCGTCACGGCCAACACCGCGCTCAAGGCGCCGGAGATCGAGTACCTCCTCGCGCAGTCGGAGGCGTGCGCCGTCGTCTTCGGATCGGGAGTTCCGGGCCACTCCTGCGTCGAGGCGTTGTCCGCGGTGCGCGGCCGGCTGCCGCGGCTGCGCCTCGCGATCCACCTCGACGACGCGACGCCGCCGTGGGCGACGAGCTGGACTTCGCTCCTCGCGCGCGCCGACGAGGTCGCGCCCGCGACGCAGGCCGCGCTCGAGGCGCAGCTCGACGAGCGCGACGTCATCAACATGCAGTACACGTCGGGCACCACCGGCTTCCCGAAAGGGGTGATGCTCACCCACAGGAACCTGCTCCACAACGCGTGCGGGATCGGGAGCAAGCTGCGCTACCAGCCGGGCGAGCGGCTCGCGCTGACGGTGCCGCTCTTCCACTGCTTCGGCTGCGTCGTCGGGACGCTCGGCGCCTACGTCTCGGCCGCGACGATCGTGCTGCTCGACCGCTTCGACGCCGCGCGCGCGCTCGACCTCGTGCAGGCGGAGCGCTGCCACCTCCTCTACGGCGTGCCGACCCACTTCCGCCTGCTGGTCGAGGAGCAGCGCCGCGCGCCGCGCGACCTCGCGACGCTGCGCGCCGGGATCATGGGCGGCGCGCCCTGCCCCGAGGAGCTGGTCCGCGCCATCGTCGCGACGCTCCACCTTCCCGACGCCGTCGCCGCCTACGGCCTCACCGAGTGCAGCCCCGGCGTCACGATCAACGATCCCGCCGATCCGCTCGAGCTGCGCGCGACGACCTGCGGCCGCCCGATGGACGACATCGCGGTGCAGGTCGTCGATCCCGCGACGCTCGCGCCCGTCGCGCGCGGCGCCACCGGCGAGCTCTGGGTCCGCGGGCCGTGCACGATGAAGGGTTACTGGAAGATGCCCGACGCGACGGCGGAGGTGGTCCGCGCCGACGGCTGGCTGCGCACCGGCGACCTCGCGACGCACGCCGCCGACGGCTACGTCCGCATCGTCGGCCGCCTCAAGGAGATGGTGATCCGCGGCGGCGAGAACGTCTACCCGGTCGAGGTCGAGGCGGCGCTGCGCCGCCATCCGGGCGTGCGCGACGTCGCCGTCTTCGGCGTGCCCGACCCGCTGCTCGGCGAGCAGCTCCACGCCGCCTTCCTGCCGGCCGGCGACGCTCCGCCGGACGAGGAGGAGCTCCAGGCGTTCCTGCGGCCGCGCCTCGCGGGCGTCAAGGTGCCGCAGCGGATCTGGTGCGTCGACGCCTTCCCGATGACGGCGAGCGGCAAGGTGCAGAAGTGGCGGCTGGCGGGACGCTTCGCGCCGCGCGCGTGAGGACGCCAAGAGGGGCGATCACCGGCCCGGACGTGTGGAAAGGTGGATGGAGGTCAACGACTGACGCGTCCTCGCCGGGATCGAGGCGACGACGCGCCGCCGACGACCGCCCCCTGCTGATGGCGCGCTCGCGACGGCGCACCGCACGAGCGGCGGCACCGGTCGACGGCGGGTTCGCTAGCCGTCTTCCTTGCCGCTCGCGCAGCGCGCGGACGCGCCGACGCCTCGCGGCGCCGCGCATCCATCGGCTCCTATCGGCGGCAACCCTCGACTTGTGCACTGGCGCCCCGCAACTTCTTCGCGCCCCGGGCCGCCGGCGGCCGCCCGCCCCTTGACGCTCCGTCGCCGTCACGCCCGCGCCAGCAGTTCCTCCAGCACCTGCTTCGCCGGATCGAAGCCGGCCAGCTTCACCCGCTGCGCGACCCCGTCGGGCAGCGCCGCGCGCGGCGCGAGGCCCACCAGTTCGCTCTCGAGGATCTCGACGCCGGCCGCCTTCGCCAGCCGCTCGATCTCCGCGTAGGCGCGCTCGATCGAGGTGACGGTGTAGTTCGTCAGGTTCATCGAGACCTGGGCGAGTTTGCGGTCCGCCAGCTCGAAGCCGAGCGCCTTCACGCACTTCAACCCGCCGTCCTTCTCGCGGATCTGCTTCGCGATCGACTTGGCGAGCTTCACGTCGGCGCTCTTCAGGTTGACGTTGTAGGCGACCAGGAAGAAGCGGGCGCCGACGGCGATGGCGCCCGCGGTCGGGTGGATCTTCGGCGGGCCGAAGTCGGGGTGGCGCGCCGGGTCCTTGCCGATCAGGTCGCGCAGCCCCTCGAACTGGCCGGCGCGCACGTCGGCGAGGTTGCGCCGCTCGGGCCGCGTCGCCGCCTCCTCGTAGAAGAAGACCGGGATCGCGAGCTCCTCGCCGATCCGCCGCCCGACGCGGCGCGCGAGCGCGACGCACGCCTCCATGCTGGCGCCGCGCACCGGCACGAACGGGAGCACGTCGGTCGCCCCCATGCGCGGATGCTCGCCCTGATGGCCGTTCAGGTCGATCCGCTCGCGCGCCGCCGCGACGCAGGCGAAGGCCGCCTTCTCCACCGCCGCGATCGTGCCGGCGAAGGTGAGCACGGCGCGATGGTGGTTCGCGTCCATCTCGCGGTCGAGCACCTTGACCGGTCCCGCCGCGCGCGCCGCGGCGACGATCGCGTCGATCACCTCGGGCCGCTTGCCCTCGGAGAAGTTGGGCACGCACTCGACGATCTCTTGGGCGGGCAGGGCGGCGTCCATGGTTCCTCGCGTGTCGGTGGGATCGGGATTCAGGCGATCGGCTCGGCCGTCGCGGCGAACGCGCGCGGGTCGACGAGCTCGCCGCGCATCACGACGCGCTCGACCGGCCCCTCGCTCATGCGGTAGCCCAGCAGCAGGTGGCTCGAGCCGCGGATCACGACCGCGTCGGCGGAGAGGCCCGGCAGCAGCGCGCCGCACTCGTCGCCGAGCCCGAGCGACGCCGCCGCGTTGGCGGTCGCCGCGGTCAGCGCCTCGGCCACCGTCAGCTTCAGCACCGAGCAGGCCAATGCGATCAGCAGCAGCGGCGACTGCAGCCACGACGTGCCGGGGTTGAAGTCGGTGGCCAGCGCGACGGGCAGGCCGCGCTCGACCATGCGCCGCGCCGGCGGCGCCTTCGCGAGCCGCAGCGCGAAGACGGTGCCGGGCAGCAGGACCGGCGCGACGCCCGCCTCCCCCATCGCGTCGATCGTCGCGTCGTCGACGTGGACGAGGTGGTCGGCGCTCGCCGCGCGCAGCTCGGCCGCGAGGCGCGCGCCGCCGCTCGGCCCGAGCTCCTCGGCGTGGACGCGCAGCCCGAGCCCGAGGTCGCGCGCCGCCTCCAGCACCGCGCGCGCCTCGGCGACCGTGTAGGCGCCGACGTCGCAGAAGACGTCGCAGTAGCGCGCGAGGCGCAGCCGCGCCACTTCGGGAAGCATCTGGGTGACGAGCTCGCGCACGTAGTCGCCGCGTCGCTCGCGGAACTCCTTCGGCATCTGGTGGGCGCCGAGGAAGGTCGGCACGACGCGCAGCGGCAGCGCCGCCGCTTCGCGGAGGAGGAGCTCGAGCGAGCGGCGCTCGTCGCGCCACGAGAGGCCGTAGCCGCTCTTGCACTCGACCGTCGTCGTCCCCGCCGCCACGAAGCCGCGCAGGTGGCGGCGCAGCTGCGCGGCGAGGCGCTCGTCGGGCGCCGCGCGCAGGTCGTCGACCGAGCGGAAGATCCCGCCGCCGCGCCGCGTGATCTCCTCGTAGGGGACGCCGCGCAGCCGCAGGTCGTACTCGCCTTCGCGCGTCGCGACGAACGCCGGATGCGTGTGGGCGTCGACGAAGCCGGGCACGACGAAGCAGCCGCGCGCGTCGTGGACCTTGCGCGCGCGGTAGCGGGAAAGGAGCTCCACGCTGCTGCCGACCGCCTCGATGCGCCCGCCGCGGACGGCGAGCGCGCCGTCGCGGACGATCGTGAGCTGGTCCTGGGCCGCGCCGCGCCGCGGTCCGCGCCCCGCCGGCGTCGCGATCTCGTCGGCGTGGACCAGCAGGAGGTCGACCTCGGTCATGGGCGGCCGATTGTACGGCGCGTCCGCGCCGCCCCTCGCGCGCGCCGTGCCGCCGGCGCCGCGCGCCGCGATCGGAAAAAGGTTCGTGACGCATCGCGGGCCGCGATCGCCGATCCAAGGTCCGGGCTTTCCCGAGGTGACTCCCACCCGATGACCCAGACCGGCCACGTCCGACCCGACGCCCGCGACCGCGGAGCGCCGTCGCTGCGCGTGCATCGCGTGCGGCCGGCGACGCTGCTCGCGCGTCTCGCGTCGTTGTCGGGCGCCCTCGCGCGCTGCCGGCTGCGCCGCGTCGTGCGCCTCGAGCTCGTGGCCGCCGCGCGCCGCCTCCTGCCCGGAGTCGCCTTCCGCCTCTCCGCGCCGCGCGACGCGAAGCGCCCCCTTCTCGCGCCGCGCGGCTGCGACCGCCCGCCGTTCGCGCTGGGCTTCGACGCGCCCGAGCACCTCCCGCTCTCCCGCGCCGAACGGCTCGCGCTCGAGCTCCTCGTCGACGCCGCCGGCGACGTGCACGAGCGGCTGCGCGCCGACGCCCGCGTGGCGCTGCTGCGCGACGAGGCGGAGCGCGACTTCCTCACCGGGATCTTCAACCGCCGCCTCGCGCTGCGCCTGCTCGAGCGCGAGCTGCGCAAGGCGCGGCGCCGCCGCGCGCCGCTGGCCCTCGCGCTGGTCGACGTCGACAACTTCAAGTCGTTCAACGACCGCCACGGCCACGTCGCCGGCGACGACGTGCTGCGCCGCCTCGCCGGCGTGCTGGCCGCGACCGCGCGCGCCAGCGACATCGTCGGCCGCTTCGGCGGCGAGGAGTTCCTGGTCGCGCTGCCCGACACCGTGATCGAGGACGGCGTCCTCTTCTCGGAACGCCTGCGCCAGGCGGTCGAGGCGTACGGCCGGCGCGAGCTCGCCCGCTACGGGGACCGGCCGCCGACGGTCTCGATCGGCGTCTGCGCCGTCGGCGCCGACGACACGATCGAGAGCGCGCTCAAGCGCGCCGACCAGGCGCTGTACGAATCGAAGAGCCGCGGCCGCAACTGCTTCTCGCTGGGGCTGCCCAAGGGAGTCCTTCCGTGACCAAGCCCCTCGACCCGAAGGACCGCCTGCTCGACGTGCGCCACCGCGACCTGCGCCTCGCCACGACGATGGTGATCGCGACGCTGGCCGGCGGCCTCGCGCTCCTCTGGCCCGCGGTGCAGGAACGCGTGGTGGCCCGCTTCGGCCCCTTCTTCCCGTCGCGCTTCCTGCTGGGCGAGCTGCTGCTGCTGGTCGCCCTCTTCCTGATCCACGTCTGGCGCAAGGCGGGCACGATCGAGCGCCTCGTCGCCGACCTGCTGGCCGCGCGCGGCCGCGGCGCCGCGCTCGAGGAGCGCCTCGCGCAGGCGCGCGCGGTGCTGACCGCGTCGGCGCAGCTGCAGCTCGACGACGACGTGATCGAGTCGCTGCGGAGCATCCTCCGCTGCATGACCGAGGCGCTGCAGGCCAAGCGCAGCGTCCTCTGGCGGCAGCGCGCGGAAGGGCGCGCGCCCGAGCGCGAGGCGGTCTTCCCCTCGAGCGACGTCGCGCCCGACCCGCTGCACTTCGCCTTCGAGGACGAGGTCGCGCGCAAGGTCGTCGCCACCGGCGCGATGCTGGTGATCGACGAGTCGACCGACCTGCGGCAGATCGGCATCGCGGCGGCGCGCCCGCGCGGCGGCCCGGCCTGCCACGTCGCGGCGCCGCTGGTGCTCGACGGCAAGGCGGTCGGCGCGGTCCTCCTCTGCGAGCCGAACCTCCAGGCCATCGGCGACGAGTCGCCGCTCGCGCTGCTCGAGGTCTTCTCCGGCTTCGCGGCCGGCGTGCTGCGCAACCTGCGCATCTTCCAGCAGATCGCGCGGCGCAACGGCGAGCTGCTGCGCGCGCGCCAGCTGCTGTGCGACCACCAGCGCGAGCTGGCCGAGATCGACGCCGTCTCGACGATGTCGCGCGTCGCGAAGAGCCTCGCGCACGGCCTCTCCGGCCCGCTCACCTCGATCGCCGGCTACGTCGACGTCGCGCTCACGACGCCGCCCGAGGCGCTCACGGTCCAGAGCGCGCGCGAAGGCCTGCGCCACGAGGTGGCCGAGCTCAAGCGCCGCCTCCAGAGCGTGGTCGAGTTCACCGAGACGTGGCGGCGCGAGTACGGCGTCGCCGACCTGAACCAGATCGTCGAGACCGCCGTCGCGCTGCAGGCCGAGCCGCTGCGCGCGCGCGGCATCGGCTGCCGCTTCGAGCCCCACGCCGGGCTGCCGTTCACCGTCGCCGACGCGACGCGGCTGCGGCAGGTCTTCCTGAGCCTCCTCACCTTCCTGCGCGACGCCGTGGCCGCGGGGCCGAGCCGCGAGGTGCGCGTGCGGACGCTCGCCGAGGCGGGGATGCTGCGCGTCCAGGTCGACTTCGCCGGTCGGCCCGACCTCGCGCGCTGGTGCGCGCCGCTGCTCGACCCGAACGTCGACGTCTCGATGCTGCAGAAGGAGCACCACGTCGAGCTGCCCGTCGCGGTCGCGATCGTCCGCGAGCACCGCGGCAACCTCGAGATGCACCTGCGCGAGGACGGCACGACGCGCATCACGGTCGAGCTGCCGGTCCTCGACGCGGCGCCCGACGCGGTCGCCGCGACGCCCGCCGGCGAGGAGACGTTCGAGCAGGTGCTCGCGCGCATCTGCGGCGACCCGCCGCCGCCGGCTCCGGAGCGCGCGCCGGCCGCGAGCGCGCCGCGCAAGGCCGAGCCGATCGTCGTCGCCGTGGCGCCGCCGGAAGCGGCGCGCGAGGAGACGCCGGCCGCGGCGACGCACGAGCCGGCCGCGCCCGCTCCCGCTGCCGCGCCGAAGGTCGCCGCGCCGCCAGCCGCCGAGCCGAAGGCCGCCGAGCCGGCGCCGCGCGCGCCGCGGCTCGTGCTGCCGGCGCCGAGCGGACCGGCGAACGCCGGGCTCGAGGACCTCTTCTCGCCGGGCGAGCTCTTCCAGGGCGGCACGCCGCGCAAGGCGGTGATGAAGCCGCGGAGCAGCGAGCCGCGCCGCAGCCTGCTCGACGAGGCCGAGATCGAGGGCACGCTCAGCATCTTCGACCAGGAGGAGAAGCCGTCGTCGAAGTGAGGCGGGCGCGCCGCTCCGAGGGATTCAGCTGAAGCGGTCGCTGCCGCGCCGCTTCAGCTGCTCGAGCAGCCGCTTCACCTCCTCGGCGCGCTCCTTCCGGCAGACGAGCGTGACGTCGGCGGTGTGGACGACGACGAGGTCGTCGACGCCGAGCAGCGCGACGAGCCCGTCGCCCGCGTCGACGACGTTGCCGCGAGATTCGAGCGCGAGGAGCTCGCCGAGCGCGACGTTGCCGTCGCCGTCGGCGGCGCGCGCGCGGGCGAGCGCCGGGAACGAGCCGACGTCGTCCCACGAGTAGTCGGGCACGACGACCGCGCGCTCGGGCGCGCGCTCCATCACCGCCTTGTCGATCGGCAGCTTGGGCAGCGCGGGGAAGAGGCGCGCCAGCGTCGCGGCGAAGCGCGGCGTGCCGGCGGCGGCGCCGATCTCCGCGAGGCCGCGCGCGAGCTCCGGCTGCTGGCGCGCGAGCTCGGCCAGCAGCGCGTCGGCGCGGAAGGCGAAGATGCCGGCGTTCCAGCTGCACTTCCCGCTCGCGACGTAGGCGCGCGCCTGCTCGAGGTCCGGCTTCTCGTGGAAGCGCGCGACGTCGAAGCAGGCGAGGCCGGAGCGCGCGCCGAGCGCGGCGCCGCGCTCGATCCAGCCGTAGCCGGTCGCCGGCGCGGTCGCGGCGATGCCGAAGACGACGAGGCGGCCGGGCCGCTCGGCGATCAGCTCCTCCGCCGCGCGCGCCGCCACGGCGAAACGGTCGTCCGGCTCGATCCGGTGGTCGGCGGGGCAGACCAGCAGCGTCGCGTCGCGCTGCCTCGCCGCGACCAGCGTCGCCGCGAGTCCGACCGCGGCGGCGGTGTCGCGCGCCGCGGGCTCGCCGACGAGGTTCGCGGCGCCGAGCTCGGGCAGGAGCTCCGCCGCGCGCGGCGCGTGCGCCGCCGCCGTGATCACCAGCGTCCGCTCGGCGGGCGCGACGAGACGCGTCCGCGCGAAGGTCTCCTCGAGCAGCGTCCGCGTCCCGCCGAACGCGAGGAACTGCTTCGGTCGCGCGGCGCGGCTCTTCGGCCAGAAGCGCGTGCCCGAGCCGCCGGCGAGGATCACCGTCCAGTCGATCGCCATCAGAAGCGCTCCGCCGTCGTCCGCGTCCGGCGCCCCGACGTGCGCGGCCGTTCGAGCTGGATCCCGAGCTCCTCGCTCGGCAGCGCCACCGGATCCCAGAGCACCTCCGGCGACTCGTAGGGTCCCTGGAAGATGAACGCGCCGACCTGCCGCTCGAGCAGCGCGAAGAGCAGGTCGACCACCCAGCCCACCAGCGGCAGGTCGCGCACGAAGCCGAAGCCGCTGCGCAGCTCCGGATAGAAGCGCAGGCTCAGGCGCTCGGCGCCGAGCGTCCCCTCGCCGCGCAGGATCAGCGGCTCGCCCTCGAGCTCGACCTTCGCGACGCGCATGTAGATCCCGTGCAGCGTGAAGTCGATCGCGCCCCGCGTCCAGCGCGGCGGCTCCGCCTCGCCCTCGTCGCCGCCGCCGACCAGCGGGAGGACGGCCAGCGAGTAGAGCTTGTCGAAGAGCGGGATGCTCCAGAGCTTCGCGTCCTGGATGCGCACCGTGCCCTCCGCCTCGAGCCCGATCAGCTCGGCGTCGCTGAACAGCGAGCGGGCGCTGCCTCGCAGCCCCAGCGACGCGTCGACCCGGCCGACGAGCCCGCGCATCGTCGGCTGGTCGTCGCCGAGCAGGCGGCTGACGTCGGCGGAGAAGAGCTCGAGGTGGCCGTCGAACGGCATCTCGCCCGAGAGCTCGACGGTGAAGTGGTTCTTCTCGCGCAGCAGCCGGCCGCCGGCGAAGTCGGCCGCGATCCACGGGACCGAGAGGCGCCCCTGGTCGAGCAGCAGCTCCGCCTCGATCGCGGAGAAGCGCTCGTCGCCGACGCGCAGCGTGACGCCGGAGAGGCGCGCCTCGGCGCGCACGTCGGCGACGGTGCCGACGTTGCGCTCGAGCACGAGGTCGACCACCTCGAGACGGCCCGAGATCTCGCGCAGCGCGCCGCCCGTGTAGAAGGTCCAGCCGCGCGCGTCGATCGCGCCGGTGGCCGTGAGCCGGCGCAGCGTGTCGCCGCCGTCGGTGAGCTGGAAGGTGAGCTGGTGGACGACGGCATGGGTCCGGCCGAGCGGGCCGAAGCTCGCCAGCGCCGCGGCGCGCGTCGGGCCGAGCGCCAGCGCGAGCCACTCGGAGAAGGGGAGCGCGTCGATCTCGACGTCGAGGCGCGCGGAGAAGCCGTCCTCCTCGGGCGCGAAGTCGCCGCCGCCGACCGTGACGCGCCCCTCGCCGAGCGCGCCGTCGAGCCGCTCGAAGGTGATGCGCCCGTCGGGCAGCTCGATCCGCAGGACGCCCTCGTTCCACTCGATCGGCAGCGGGATCCACGGCGGCGCGGCGCGGATCGACGGCGGCGCGTCGACCGGGTCGTCGGCGCGGCGGTCGGGCGAGAGCTCGAGCCCGGTCACGACGGTCGCGCCCGCGCGCAGCGCGATCGTCGCGCGGCCGCGCAGCGTGCCGCGGATCTCGTGGGCGTCGACGAGGCGCGCGACGAACGGCGCCTGCCACTCGAGCGCGTCGTGCAGCGGCGCCTCGAGCGCGATCGCGCCGAAGGTGGCGATGAACTCGCCCTCCAGGCAGTCGCCGCTCCGGCCGCGCACCGCGACCGAGCCGCCGCACGCGGCGCCGCGCAGCCCGCCGGCCGATTCGCAGTCGAAGGAGAAGGGCGCCTCCTCGCTGGCGCGCGCCAGCGTGAACGCCCCCTCGATCGCCTCGATGCGCACGCCGGCCTCGAGCCCGAGCGAGGCGCCGCGCGGCTCGATCGTGATCTCGGTGGCGATCGGCCCGCCGGCGGCCGTGCGCACCAGCCGGACCGCGACGTCGAGCCGGCCCGCCGGCGCGAGGCGCGCGAGCAGCTCCTCGACGCGCGGGCCGCCCGCCGCGACGCAGGCGGCGACGAACGCCGCGTCGCACTCGATCCCGCGCCAGCGCGTCGTGACGTCGAACGCGGGCGCGTCGCCCTCGACGCCGACGCGACCGTCGATGCGGACGGTGCCGCCGCTCGCGCGGCCGGAGATCCCGTCGATCACGATGCCGTCGTGGGCCACCCGCACGACGCCCGAGTCGAGCAGCGACGGGAACGGGAAGGCGCGCGGCCGCAGCGTGACGGCGCGCGGCGTGAGGTCGAGCGCGAGCGTGAGCTTGCCGGCGGCGTCGACCGCGTAGCGCGCGAGCGCCGCGAAGGTGCCGGTCGCGCCGAGCTCCGCGACGAGGCGCGGCACGAAGGGGCCGAGTTCCGACTCGACGGCGGCGAGGAGGTCGGCGTCGATGACGATCGCCTCGCCCTCGACGTCGCCCTCGACCGTCTCGCCGACGATCGTGCCGCTGGCCTCGGCCCGCGCGCCGCTCTTCGCGAAGCCGGTCACGTCGAGGAAGGTCGACCGCTCGTTGCTGGCGACGACGAGTCCCTGCACGCGCTCCACCTTCAGCGGGAAGCCGTGGCGCCGTCCGTCCTCGGTCACGAAGCCGCGGAACGTGCCGTGCATCTGCTCGAGCAGCAGCTCGAGCACGAGGTGCGGCGAGGGCATGTCGCGCGACGACTCGATCGTCGCGGTGCAGGAGTAGCGGCCGCCCGGCTCGAACGCCTCGAGGAACTTGCGGCCGAGGCGGTCGCCCATCAGCGCGGCGCGCATCGGCTCGTCGAGCGTCGCCTGGTCGAGGCGGGCGACGACGCGCGCGGCGGCGCGGCCCGCGACGTCGTCGACCCGCCCCTCGAGCGAGAGCGACGCGTCGCCGACCTTCCCGCGCAGCTCCTCCACCACGAGGTCCCCGTCGCGCAGCTCGATGCGGCCGGCGAAGCCGTGGAGCGCGACCGGGAAGGCGACGGGCCGCAGCGCGAGCTGCTCGACCTCGAGGTCGACCGAAGGCACGCGCGCGCCCGCCGCGTCGATCAGCTGCGCCGCGCCGACGACGCGGCCTTCGAGCGCGTTCTCCTCGAGCCAGCGGCGCAGCTCGGGCGCGGCGCTGCGCTTCAGCGCGGCGAGGTCGACGGGCGCCGCGGGATCGATCCGCACCGAGCCGCCGATCAGGCGCCCCGACTGCGTCGACGCGGCGAGCTCGAGCGGGACGAGCCCGCAGAGCTTGAGCGTGCCGGTGATCGCGGCGCTGCCGTCGTCGGAGGGCTCGACGCGCAGCGCGTCGACCGCCAGCACGGCGGCGACGTCGTCGGCGACGAACTCGCGCAGCCGCGACTGGAACGGCCCCTTGCCGTGCAGCTCGAGCAGGCCGCCCGAAACCGCCAGCGGCGGCGGCGCGACCGGCTCGCCCGGCCCCTCGCCGCGCAGCGCGAGGACGTCGAAGCCGCCGTCCTCCTGCTCGGTCACGATCAGGCGCGGCCGCTCCAGCGCGACCTCGACGAGGCGCGGCGGGAAGAGGCCGAACTCGATCGACGCGACGCTGGCCGTGAAGAACGGCTCCTCCGCGTCGGGCAGGCGCGCCTCGACCTCCTCCGCGCGCAACGGCTTGAAGAGCGGCCATTCGAGCTTGCCGATCACGAGGTCGACGCCCGACTGGCTGCCGACGAACCAGCCGACCAGCGCCTCGTCGATCGGCGTCAGCGCGACCAGCAGCGGCAGCGCGACCAGCAGCGCCGCGGCGATCGCGGCCCGCCGCCGCCAGCGCGACGCGCCCTGCTTCATGCGTGGGCGGCGAGGGTCTCGCGCACCGCGCCACGCCGCGAGGCGTGGTAGACGCGGGCGACGCGTCGCCCGAGCGAGCAGAGGACGTCGTAGGCGACCGTGTCGGCCAGCGCCGCGACCTCCTCGACCGGCAGCGACGCGTCGCCGTCGCGGCCGATCAGCGTGACCGGCTCGCCGACGCGCACGCCGCGGATCCGTCCCACGTCCAGCATCGTGTAGTCCATCGAGACGCGCCCGACGATCGGCGCGCGCGCGCCGCGGATCAGGGCCGACCCGCGATTGGCGAGGCGGAAGGGCAGGCCGTCGTTGTAACCGACGGGGACGGTCGCGATGCGCGTCTTGCCGGCGGTGCGATGGGTGCGCTGGTAGCCGACGGGGGTCCCGGCCGGCACGTCCTTCAGGAAGATCACCTGCGTGTGGAGCGAGAGCACCGGCTTCAGCCCGCGCACGGCGGGGCCGCCTTCGGCGGGCGCGATGCCCCAGAGCGCGCCGCCCGGCCGCACGAGGTCGAGCTCGGCGTGGAGCGCGGAGAAGATCCCGGCCGACGCCGACGCGTGGAAGAGCGGCTTGCCGAGCCCCTCGCGCACGATCGCGTCGCGCAGCGCGAGGAAGGTCTCGAGCTGCTGCTCGTTCTGGAGGTCGCGGCCGGCGGTCGTGCCGGCGAAGTGGGTCGCGACGCCCTCGAAGTCGAGCCACGGCGAGCGGGCGATGCGGCGCGCGAGCGCGAGCGCGCGGCTCGGCAGGACGCCGAGGCGGCCCATGCCGGTGTCGACCTTCAGGTGGACGCGGCAGCGGCGGCCCTGCCGCTTCGCCTCGCGCGAGAGCTGCTCGATGCGCGACTCGGAGTGGATCGTGACCGAGAGGTCGTGCGCGACGACCTGCTCCTGCTCGCCGTCGACGATGGCGCCGAGGACGAGGATCGACCCCTCGACGCCGGCGGCGCGCAGCTCGAGCGCCTCGCCCGAGTCGCCGACGCCGAAGCGGTCGACCTCGAGCGCGTGGAGCTCGCGCGCCATCTCGACGGCGCCATGGCCGTAGGCGTCGGCCTTGACGACGGCCATGAGCCGCGTCGACGGGTGGAGGCGCCGCCGCAGCAGCGCCACGTTGTGTCGCAAATGGTCGAGCCGGATGTCGGCCCAGACGCGATGCGGGTGGATCACGAGCGCGCTTCGAGCCTCCGTTCCGCTTCGGACGCGCGCAGGTAGAGAGGCAGCACGGTCGGGATCCGGTCGCGCTCGCCGCGCAGGAAGCGCTCGCGCGCCAGCTGCACGATGGCGGACGCGTCGGCCACGGCCTCCGGCACGGTCGGCTCGACGCCGAACGCGCGGCAACCGTCGCCGACGAAGACCGCCTCCTTGGGCAAGTCGTGCCGGATCACGTCTGGAACGCCGATGACCGGAGCCTGGACCACGCGCGGCAGCCCTCCCTGCCAGCGATAGACGGCCGCGTACACCTCGCCCTGCTTGGCGTCGACCAGGGTGACCACCGGCCGGGCCTGCCATCCCGCGTTCAGCGCGAGCGCCGTCAGCGAATGGATGCCCAGCAGCGGGACTTCCCAGGTCCACGCCAACGTGCGAGCGACCGTGACTCCGATGCGAAGGCCCGTGTAGGAGCCAGGCCCGATCCCAACCGCCACATAGTCGGGCCGGCGCAACCCGGCGTTCTTCAACAGGCTCTCGACCGAAGGCAGCAGGAGTTTGCCGTGGGCCAGCCCCTCGGTAAAGCGCGCGACGCGCGGCGGCGACTGGTCGTCGAGCGCGACCGTGCCGACGTCACCCGAGGTCTCGATCGACAGCCCGATCGCGATGCGGCCCACGCGTGCCTCCTTCCGCTCCGATCACGACGCACCGATCGACCGGCGGAGGAATGCCGCCAGCTCGTCGGCGAGCGCCTGGACCAGGCTCGCGTCGGCGCCCTCGACCATCACGCGGCAGACCGGTTCGGTCCCCGAGTACCGGACGACGATGCGACCCTGGTTCCCGAGCCTCTCTTCGGATGAGGAAAGGATTTCCTTGAATCCCGCGACGGTCCGGAGCTCCGGCCGGGCGGCGACCCGGACCTGCGTGTTGACCTGCGGCGCCCGGGCGAAGCCGCGCAGCGCCTCCGAGAGCTCGAGCTTGCGCCGGACCAGCAGCTCGGCGACGCGGAGCGCGGTGTAGAGGCCGTCGCCGAGCCATTCGAGGTCGGCCCCGAAGATCACGTGGCCCGACGGCTCGCCGCCCAGCACGAGGCCGCGCTCCTTGAGGGCGGCGGAGACGTGGCGGTCCCCCACCGGCGTCCGGACCAGCGCGATCCCGCGCGCCTTCAGGAAGAGCTCGAGGCCGAAGTTCGACATCACGGTGCCGACGACCGCGTCGCCGGCGAGGAGGCCGCGCTCCTGCAGGTCGACCGCGATCAGCGCGAGGATCCCGTCGCCGTCGACGACCGCGCCGCGCTCGTCGACCAGGATGCTGCGGTCGGCGTCGCCGTCGACCGCGAGGCCGAAGCGGGCGCCGCAGCCCTGGACCAGCGCCGAGACCGCCTCGGGATGGAGCGAGCCGAAGCCGGCGTTGATGTTGCGGCCGTCGGGCTTGTCGCCGATCACGCGCACGGTGGCGCCGAGGCGCGTGAAGAGCGGCCGCGCGACCGCGTGGGCCGCGCCGTGGGCGAGGTCGAGCGCGACGACGAGACCGCGCAGGTCGGGACGGCCGGCCGCCTCCATGAGGCGGGCGACGTAGCGCTCCGCTCCCTCCGGATGCTCCTCGCGCAGGTCGGGCGCGGGGCCCGGCGGCGTCGCGACGGTGCGCCACCGCTCCTCGACCCAGCGCGCCTCGGCGTCGCCGAACTTCGCGCCGTGGCCGGTGAAGATCTTGATGCCGTTGTCCTCGGCCGGATTGTGCGAGGCGGAGATCACGGCGGCGCAGCTCGCCGCGTAGTCGTCGATCAGGAGCGCCAGCGCGGCGGTCGGCAGCACGCCGAGGTCGATCGAGCGGATCGCGCGGCGCGCGAGGCCCGCCGCGAGCGCGCGCGTGATCGCGCCGCGGCTCTCGCGCGTGTCGCCGCCGACCAGCGCCGGCTTGCCCGCGTCGCCGTGCGCGCGGAGCCAGTCGCCGAGCGCGAGCCCGAGCCGTTCCACGCTCGCGGGCTCGAGCGGCCCGACTCCGGCGCGCCCGCGCACGCCGTCGGTTCCGAAGAGCGCCTCACCCGCCGCCATCGCCGTCGCCTTCCTTCCCCTTGTCGCCGGCGGTGTCGCGCGCCGGCGCCTCCCACTCCGCCTCGACCAGGCTCGACTCGCCCGGCGCGAAGGCGACATCGAGATCCTCCGGGAAGTCGGCGAACTTCACGATCGCGACCTGCAGCGTGCCGCGCTCCGCGCCGGCGAGCTCGTGCGCGCGCACGACCAGCGCCACCTGTTCGCGCGCGAGGCTCAGCTTCATGCGGTCGAGCCGCTCCACCACCGCCGACTCGGGGCCGCTGAACTGCAGCTTGAGCCGCAGCTCGGGCCCTTTCGCGCTGGGGAAGCGCAGCCGCCAGCCGTCGCGCCCGCTCCGCTGCGTGTCGCGCTGGCGCAGCAGGTCGTCGTTGCACTCGACCACGACGGGCAGGTCGAAGAACCCCTCGGGGCCCGGCACCGGCACCATGCGCCGCTTGAACTCGATCGTGACGCGGATGCCGTCGAGCTCCTCGCCGCCCGCGCCGCGCAGCGAGACCTTGTCGCGCCACTGGAAGGCGAGGCGCACGCTCTGCGTGACCTGGCGGCTGCTGCCGTCGAGCATGACGCGCTCGAAGAGCTCGGGCCGGCGCTCCCACGCGGCGTCGACCGCGCCGCGCGGCCCGACCAGCGTCACCTCGGGCGGCCGGATCACCATCGTCCGCATGCCGCGGTCGAATCCCACCGGCGGGCTGCCGACCAGCGCGAAGTCGTCGGCGCCGACCACCATCGCGCGCCGCACCTCGGTCTCGACGCGCAGCTCGAGCGGCGGATCGACCTCGATCGTCGCGCCCGCGCCGAGCGCGTCGCGCAGCGCGGCGACGCCGTCGAGCGTCTCCGCCGACGGGACGAGCGTCCCCTCCTTGCCGAGCTCCAGCACGAAGGTGTGGCGCCGGTTCTTCGCCCGCTCGAGCGCGTCCTTCGGCCCGCGCAGCAGCAGCGTGAGGCGCTCCGGCTTCGGCCGGTTCGCGACGACCAGCGGCACCTCGGGGTCGCCGCGCTCGACGACGACGAGCTTGCTGGTGCGCTCCGCCGACTCGGGCAGCTGCGCGAGGTCCTTCGCGTCGACGTAGACGACGTGGACGGTGAGGCGGTCGCTCCCCTGCACCTTCGCGTCGAGCACGTCGAAGAGCACGACCGCGAAGAGGAGCGCGAGCAGCTTGCGCGCGACGTCGTGGAGGAAGAGGCGGCGCAGGAACTCGCTCACGCGCCGCCCCCCGCCGTCGCCGTCTCGCCCGCCGCCAGCGCGTCGTCGATCAGCGTCGCGAGCTCGCGCGCCGACTTCACCCGCTGGAGCTCGCCGCGCGCGGCGACGGAGATGTTGCCCGTCTCCTCCGACACGACGACCGCCAGCGCGTCGGTGTCCTCGGTCACGCCGACGCCCGCGCGATGGCGCGTGCCGTAGTCGGCGCCGATGTCGGGGTTCTCGGAGAGCGGCAGCAGGCAGCCGGCCGCGACGATGCGGCCGTCGCGGATCAGCACCGCGCCGTCGTGCAGCGGCCCGCCCGGCTGGAAGATGCTCTCGAGCAGCTGCGGCCGCAGCTCGGCGTCGAACTGCACCGAGCCCTCCATGTAGGTCTGCAGCCCGGTCGCGCGCTCGATGGCGATCAGCGCGCCGACGCGCCGCCGGCTCATCCGCTCCGCCGCCTCGGCGACGATGCGGCCCAGCGACGCGGTGCCGGGCGAGAGGCGCTGGAAGGCGCGCGTCTCGCCGAGGCGCGTGAAGGCGCGGCGCAGCTCGGGCTGGAAGAGGATCACGACGCACGGGACGAGGATCGCCAGCGACGGGCGCAGCAGCAGCTCGAGGCGCGGCAGCGTCCAGCCAAAGCGGTCGAAGACGACCTGCACGACGAGGATCAGCGTCAGCGCCGCGATCAGCACGCCGCGCAGGATCCCGAGGCCGAGCGAGCCGCGCAGGAAGCGCAGCACGAAGTAGCAGCCGGCCCAGAGGATCAGCAGCTCGAAGAGCGGCGCGACGCCCATCAGGTTGCGCAGCAGCTCGGCCGGGTGGCTCATGGCCCGCCCTCCGCCGGCGCGCGCAGCGCGGACAGCACGCGGATCAGGTCGACGCTGCCGGCCGCGTCGTGGACGCGCACCAGCTCGCAGCCGGCGGCCAGCGCCGCGGCGGTGGTCGCCAGCGTCGCGGCGTCGCGCTGCGCCGGCTCGCGGCCGGTCAGCGTCCCGAGGAAGCTCTTGCGCGACGCGCCGAGCAGCAGCGGGAAGCCGAGGCTGCGCAGCGACGCGAGCGCGGCGACGAGGTCGAGGTTGTCGTCGTGGCGCTTGCCGAAGCCCAGCCCCGGGTCGACGACGATCGCGTCGCGCGCGATCCCGGCCGCGACCGCCGCGTCGGCGCGCTCCGCCAGCGCGGCGGCGACCTCCGACGCGCAGTCGACGTAGGCGGGCGCCGCCTGCATCGTCGGCGGCGTCCCCTGCCGGTGCATCAGCACGACCGCGGCGCCCGCGTCGCGCGCCACGCCGGCCAGCGCCGCGTCGGCGAGCAGGCCGCTCACGTCGTTCACCATCGCGGCGCCGGCCGCCAGCGCGGCGCGCGCCACCTCCGCCTTCGTCGTGTCGATCGAGAGGGGCGCCTCGACGCGCCGCGCGAGGCGCTCGATCGCCGGCACGACGCGCTCGATCTCCTCCTGCGCGCCGACCGGCGTCGCGCCCGGCCGCGTCGACTCGCCGCCGAGGTCGAGCAGCGCCGCGCCCGCCGCGACGAGCTCCTCGCCGCGCTCCACCGCGGAGCGGGCGTTCAGCCGGCCGCCGTCGGAGAAGGAGTCGGGCGTGAGGTTCAGCACCGCCATCACGCGCGGCCGCCCGCGCGCGAGCTCGAGCGATCGTCCGCGCAGCGCGAGCGTCCGGCGCGGCCGCTCGAACTCGGCGAGCGCGCGGCGCAGTTCCGCCTCGACCGCGCCGCCGCCCTCGGCCAGCAGCGCGCGGCGCGCGACGAGGTGCACCTCGTCGGCGCGGCGCGGCGCGGCGAGCACGAACGCGGTGTCGCGCCAGCGCGGATCGGCGGCGGAGGGGAGCGCGTCGCCGGCCGGCCAGTCGCGGCGCGGGACCGCGAGCGCGGCCGCCTCGTCGCGCGCGAGCGCGAAGCAGGCGCGGCCGTCGTCGGCGGCCAGCGCGGGCGCGCGCAGCCGCGCCGCCGCGGCGACCTCGCCCCACGCGGGCAGCCGTCCCTCGATCCAGAGCACGCGCGTCGCGAGGCCGACCCGGGCGCGGGCCGGTGCGCCGGCGCCGTTCATGGGACGGCCGGCTCTCCGGCGGGCGGCAGCCCCTCGTCGGGCCGCGTCCGCCCGCGCCGCTCCGGTTCGGCGGCGCCCGTCTCCGCGCGCGGCGCCTTCGGCTTGGCGGGCGGCGGCGACGGATGGCTTCGTTCCCAGCGCGCGTGCGCCTCGTCGGGCGACGCGCCGTCCACGATGGCGGCGACCTCCTCGGCGTGGATCGTCTCGTACTTCATCAGCGCCGCGGCGACGCGCTCGAGCGCGTCGCGGTTCGCCTCGATCATCGCGCGCGCCTTGGCGTAGCAGTCGTCGAGGATCCGCTTCACCTCGGCGTCGATCATCTTCGCCGTCTCCTCGCTGAAGGCGCGGTTCCGGACGACCTCGCCGCCGAGGAAGATGGCGTCCTCGCGCTCGGCGAGGTTCACGGGCCCGAGCTTGTCGCTCATCCCGAAGAGCGTGACCATGTTGCGCGCGAGGTCGGTCGCCTTGCGGATGTCGTCGTAGGCGCCGCTGGTCACGTCGCCGCAGAAGAGCTCCTCCGCGAGCCGGCCGCCGAACGCGAAGCAGATCGTGCCGAGCATCTGCTCGCGCCGCTGCTGGTAGCGGTCCTTCTCCGGCAGGATCATCGTCGCGCCGAGCGACATGCCGCGCGGGATGATCGTCACCTTGTGGAGCGGCTCGACGCCGGGGTGGAGGTGGCCGACGAGCGCGTGGCCCGCCTCGTGGAACGCCGTGACGCGCCGCTCCTTCTCGTCGAGCACCTTCGCCGTCTTCTCGCGGCCGAAGCGGACGCGGTCGCGCGCCTCCTCGAAGTCGGCCATGTTCACGCGGTCGCGGTTGAGCAGCGTCGCGCGCAGCGCCGCCTCGTTCACCAGCGACGCGAGCTCGGCGCCGGAGAAGCCGGGCGTCGCGCGCGCGACGCGGTCGACCTTCACGTCGGCGTCGAGCGGGACGTGGCGCACGTGGACCGCGAGGATCGCCTCGCGTCCCTTCACGTCGGGCAGGTCGATCACGATCTGGCGGTCGAAGCGGCCCGGCCGCAGCAGCGCGGGGTCGAGGACGTCGGGGCGGTTGGTCGCGGCGACGAGGATGATCCCCTCGTCGGTCTCGAAGCCGTCCATCTCGACGAGGATCGCGTTCAGCGTCTGCTCGCGCTCGTCGTGGCCGCCGCCCATGCCGCTGCCGCGGCGGCGGCCGACCGCGTCGATCTCGTCGAGGAAGATCAGGCAGGGCGTCTTCTCGCGCGCCTGGCGGAAGAGGTCGCGCACGCGCGACGCGCCGACGCCGACGAACATCTCGACGAAGTCGGAGCCGCTGATCGAGAAGAACGGCACGTTCGCCTCGCCGGCGATCGCCTTCGCCAGCAGCGTCTTGCCGGTGCCGGGCGGCCCGACCAGCAGCACGCCGCGCGGGATGCGGGCGCCGATGCGGGAGAAGCGCGTCGGGTCCTTGAGGAACTCGACGATCTCCTTCACCTCCTCCTTCGCCTCGTCGACGCCGGCCACGTCCTCGAACGTGACGCCGGTCCGCTCCTTGCCGACGAGGTTGGCGCGCGCGCGCCCGAACGAGAGCACGCCGCCGGCGCCGCCGGGATTGCGGAACTGGCGGAAGACGAAGAACCAGAGCACGCCGATGATCAGCAGCCACGGCAGGAAGTTGACCAGCAGCGTCATGAAGAGCGTGTTGTCGGGCGAGTAGGTGAGCGCGTTGGGCTCGACCGGCACGCCGCGGTGCTCGATCCGGACCTGCGCGGGCGCCAGCGCGTCGGCGACGCGGGCGAGGTCGACGGAGTTGCCGTCCTCGGGCGCGATCCAGCAGCGCACGGTCGGCTGCGCCGTCCGCTCGAGGTCGACGAAGAGCTGCTCGACGGAGCCGCCGCGGCTGCGCGGCAGCGCGACGACCCACGCCTTCGTCGGCCGCGCCGTCCCCTCGCGCAACTGCGCCAGCAGCGACTGCTCGGGCAGGCGCTGCGGCGGGCGGCCGACCAGGTCCTGCAGCGCCGGCATCAGGCGGGTGATCTCGCCGGGCGGCAGCTCGCATCGGAAGGGCTGCGGCGAGAGCGGCTGCCCCGCCTCGTCGCGGCGCATCAGCACGCCCTCGAGCTTCGTCTCGGTGCGCACGTCGATCGACTGGATCGCGCCGGTGTGGAGCTGACGCAGGCAGTCGTCGAACGCGATGTTGGTCGATTGGATCGAGTCGGAGAACGACTCGACCAGCAGCACGAGGCCGAAGAGGATGCCGAGGAAGATCAGCACCGCCGGCAGCCCGCCGCGCGCCTTCTTGCGGCCGTCCGTCTTCTTGCCGTCGTCGCGCTGCTCGTCCATCAGATCCCGCTCCGCCCCCCGTCCTGCTGCCGTCGCTTCGCTACCGCTGCTTCGGTCCCGCCCCGTCCGCCTCGTCGCGCGCGGAGGCCGACGCGCGCGGGAAGTCGCCCTCGAGGCCGTCGACGATCTTGCGCGCCACGTCCTGGAACGACTCGGACGTCGCGCTCGCCAGCGACTCGCCGCGCGCCACGAGGAACTCGGCGCGGTCGCGGACGGCGTACTGCCGTTGCACCGTCCCGGTCCGCGCGTCGATCACCTCGAGGCGCACGCGCGTCACGGCCGACGACTCGCTCACGCTGTCCTCGGAGTCCTCCGAGAGCACGCGCTGCTCGAAATCGGTGATCGTGCCGGCGAGGACGATATCGGCGCTTTCCCGGGGCACGATGGAGATTCCCGGCCGGCTCGCGAGCTCCTTCTCGACCTGCCGCGTCAGCTCCACTTCCAGGTCGCGGTAGTAGGTCCGGTTCTCGAAGAGCGGCAGGTGGACGCGCCGCTCGCTGCGGCGGGTCAGCGATCCGGCGGAGTAGCCGCAGCCGCCGACGGGCGCGAGCGCGGCCAGCAGCGCGATCGCCGCCGCGGCGACCCGCGCGAACGCCTTGCGCGACGACGAGGTTCCGCTCATCCGCCGAGCCCCTCGAGCGGCGGCGGCCGCAGCGACTCGACGCTGTGGATCGAGAGGTCCCACCCGTTCTTCTGCAGGATCGCGCGCGCCTCCGCGGCCGCCTCCGTGTTCGGGTAGGCGAGCGCGACGTTCGCCAGGTGCATGCGCGCGCCGCGCTCCTGCTCGCGCAGGAGGTAGAGCTCGGCGCGGGCGAGCTCGCCGCGGGCGATCAGCTCGTCGACCTCCCGCGCGCGCTCCTCCGCGAGCTGCCGTCGCTCGCCGTTGGGGCGCTCGCTCAGGTAGCGGCGATAGTCGCGCGCGGCACGCAGCAGCGGCGTCGCGTCGTAGAGGTAGCCGCGCGCGCCGTAGTGCCAGCACTCGGCGCGGCGGAACGTCGCGAGGTCGGCCCACTCCGAGTCGGGGTACTTGCGCACGACGCGGTCCCAGTCGACGACCGCTTGCTCGAACTCCTTGCGCGAGTAGCGGTAGGAGGCGACCGCGACCAGCGCGTCGGCGGCGCGCTTCGACGACGGGAAGCCGGCCGCGAACTCGCGCATCACCTCGGCGCCGCGCTCGCGGCCCGAGAAGAGGTCGCCGAACATGAACCATGGCTCGCGCGCGAGGTACATCGCGCCGATGTCCCAGAGGTGCTGCTCGCACTTCGGCACGAACGGCGACCACGGGAAGTCGCGCAGCAGCGACTGGTAGTGGCGGAACGCCTTCACCGGCGCGTCGTCGGCGTAGTGCGCCTCGGCGCACCAGTAGAGCGCGGCCTGGCGGCGCTTGCCGTCGCTGGTCCGCTCGAGCAGCGACTCCGACGCGTCGATCGAGCGGTCGTAGTCGCCGGCCGCGAAGGCGCGCGACGCCTCGTCCTCGAGCTGCGACTCCGACAAGTCGTCGACGTCGATCTCCTCGGGCGCGCCGACGCTGGCGCACGCGGTCGCGCCGAAGAGCGCCAGCGCGCCGAGCAGCGCGCGCCACGCGCCGCGCGGCGCCGTCCGCTCCCGCCGCTCCGTCTCCGGCTCATCCGCCACGGCGCGAGCTCCTCTTCGTCGATCCGGTCGCGGGACCCGGCGCGCGGCCCGGCCGGCGGCGCGACGCGCCCCGGCCCGGCGCCGCCGCGGTGTCGGCGTGCCATTCGAGATGGTGGTCGAGCAGACGGCGCGCGCGCGCCAGCGTCGCGGGCGCGGGCGTCGCGACCTGGCGCAACGGGCTCGCGAGCAGGACGCGCATCAGCTCCGCGGTGGCGCCGTCGATCGCCTCGCCTTCGTCGGGCCGCGCGACGCACTCGACGCACGCGACGCCTCCCTCCGCCGCGACGAAGCGGGCGAGGCGGCGCGGCGAGCCGCAGCGGACGCACTGCGCGACCGCCGGCTCGAGGCCGTGCTCGGCGGCGAGGCGGAGGTCGAAGGCGAGCAGCAGCAGCGAGAGGCGCCGCTCCTCCACGCTCTCGAGCGCATGGAGCGCGCGGTCGACCAGCGGGAAGGCGCCCGCGCCGCCGCCCACCGGCTCGAAGTGGAGCACGCGCCGCAGCACGTGGAGCGCGCCGGCGTGGCGAAAGCGGTCGCGGCGCAGCGCCGGGAACGCGGTGTCGATGCGCCGCTCGGTCAGCAGCCCCATCTCGCGCCCCTCGACCAGCGAGAGCTTCACGCGCCCGCGCACCAGGAGGTCGAGCGGCCCCTCGTAGCCGTTCTTCGCGCGCCACGCGCCGCGCGCCATGACGACGACGCGGCCGAGGCGGGCGGTCAGCAGGTGCGCGATCTGGCTGCTCTCGCCGTAGGCGAAGCGCTGGATCACGATGGCGTCGGTCTCGACTCGCTCGGCCATTCCTCGCCACCCGCCTCGTCTGCCGCCGCTTCGGCCGCTTCCGGTCCCACGTCTCCCGGGGCGGGAAGTCTAGGGGCTGGCTCGGCGATTCCGCTCCGCGGCGGCGGCTCCTCCGCGGCGAGGCTGCGCAGCGCGCGCTGCGCCGCGTCGGCCTCCTGCTCGAGGAGCTCGAGGTCGTGGCGCAATTGCGCCGCGATCGGGGCGCCTTCGAGCGCGAGGCGGAGCGCGTCGATGCGGGCGCGCACGATGCCGAGCGGCTCGCGCGCGTGGCGCGACTGCTCCAGCAATTGGCGCAGGCGCCGCGCGTCGACGCGGTCGAGCCGCGCGAGCAGCAGCAACTGCGCCGCCAGCGTGAGGAGCGCGGCCGCCACGAGGATCCGCGCCAGGAGCGGCGGCGCGACGCGCACCGCCACCAGCGCGGTCGCGACGTCGACGAGCGCGACGCACGCGACGACGCGCTCCGCCGTGAGCTGGAGCGCGAGCGTCACGTGGCGCAGGAGCGCGGTCGCGACCAGCGTGACCAGCGCCGCGGAGACGGCGACCGAGAGGAGGACGGTGGCGGTCGCGATCTCGCCGGCGGCGGCGGCGATCAGGCCCGCCGAGCCGACGACGGCGGCGACGACGAAGCGACCGCGCCACCAACGGTCGACGGCGACCGTCGGCGTCGGCTCGAGCGCCGATCCGTTCGAAGGCTGCCGCACCACCGAGGCGCGCCTCCCCGCGACGGCGCGATCCTACGCTCGGCGGACCGGATCAGCGCGATGCGCGCGAGCCGCGGCGTCAGCGAGCGGAGAAACCGCGGAGGCGGCCGCCGATCGGCTGCACGCCGACGGCGCCCTTGAGCGAGCCGTCGTCGCGGTCGATCTCGGCCCACCAGAGCTGGTCGTCGACCACGGCGCCGACGGGCGGGGCGGGCAGGAAGCGGCGCTCGACGAACCAGAGCCACTCGCGCTCGCCCCATTCGAGGAGGCCCATCTCGGGCAGTCCGCGCGCGAGGTCGCCGAACGGCAGGCGACGCGCGCTGGCCACGTCGGGGCCGAGGACGAAGAGCGCCGCGCCGCCGCTGCCGTCGGACGCGGCCGCGTAGAGGAGCCGGCGATCGTGGCTGGTGGCGAGGCGCGCGACGCCCGGCAGCTCGATCGTGCGGCGCGCGCCGTCGGCCAGCGCGATGCGCTCGATCCGGCCGGCGTCGGTGGCGACGCACGCCGCGAGGCCGTCGGGCCCCGCCTGCAGCGCGAGGTCGCGCGGCCGCGCGGCGAGCGCGTATTCGGTCGGCGCGGCGCGGCGCGCGAGGTCGACGACGAAGAGGCGGCCGTGGCCGTGCGCGCCGCCGACGACGCGCGTCGTGACCGCGAGCCAGTCGCCCGTCAGCGCGCAGTCGGCCAGCTCTTCGCGCCCATCCGGCGCGAGCGGCAGCAGCGTGACGCCGCGCATGAGCTGCTCGCCGAGCATGACTTCGCGCACGAGGCCGGAGCGGTCGGCGACGAGGAAGCGGTGCGAGTCGTCGTCCGCGACGAGCCATGCCGAGAGGACGCGCGACGCGCTGCGCAGCACCTCGAACGAGCCGATCTCGCGGCCGATGCCGATCGGCGCGTAGTCGAGCAGGCGCACGCGCAACAGCGTGTGGCCGTCGCCGACCGCCTCGCGCGTGAGGGCGACGAGCGCCGACTGGTCGGCGATCGCCGCGAGGTCGATCGGCTCCTCGCCGCCGAGGAAGCGGTGGATCGCTCCGCCGTCGAGCGGCGCGAGCGCCGACTCCTCCTTCACGATCGCGCTCGCGCCGAGCGCCGACACGACGCCGTCGCGCCGCGCGGGCCCGCGCCGGATCTCGTCGAGCCGCTCCAGCTCCGCGTCGAAGCGCAGCACCTGCGACGCCGAGTCGGCGCGCTCGACGACGAGCCAGAGCAACGGCGGATCGCGCAGCAGCGCCGGATTCGAGTAGACGATGTCGGGCGCGTCGGCGCTGCCGCGGTTGACGAACGCCTGCACCGAGATGCGCTGCGACTCGGCGGCCGCGAGCGCGTCGGCGTCGACCGGCACGAACGCGCCGCCCGTCGCGTCGGCGAAGACGTCGGGGAGCCGGAAGTCGGCGGCGCGCGCGCCGTCGGACGAGGCGAGGAGGACGATCCGCTCGCCCGGCCGCGCGCCGCGCACGAAGAAGCCGAGGCCCGCCTTGCTGTTGCTGCGGTAGAGGACGAGCTCCTCGGCGGCCGCGCCGAGCGCCGTCGACGCGATCACGACCGCCGCGAGGAGCGGCGCCAGCAGGCGTCGGACGACGGTCATGTCGTGCGCTGCTCCGCGGCGGGGGTTCCCGGAGGCCGATCGGCGAACGTCGGCGAGGATCCTAACTCCGTTCCCGTCGGCTGCAGGGACGGCGGGCTTACGGGCCGCCCCACGAGAAGTTGGTTCGCACCCGGAGCTCGGCGAAAAGTGTCGCGACGATGACAACGCCCGTCACCGGGGCGTCGCCGGGAACGGCGTCCGACGGGGCCGCCGATGCGTCGCCGAAGCGATGGAGCTGCTGGCGGGAATTGAACCCGCGGCCTCGTCCTTACCAAGGACGTGCTCTACCTCTGAGCCACAGCAGCGTCGTGAACGGACGGTCTCGCCTACTTCTTCGTCTCGGGCGCGAGATCGAAGGTCGGGCCACCCATCGTCGGCGGCGCGCTCCCCATCTCGGCCTCGCGCGCGGCGGCGCGCGCCTCGCGTTCCTGGCGCGCCTGCTCGACGAGCTTGTCGAAATCGTCGGCGGGGATCATCTCGAGCGAGATCTTGCCGTCGAGGATCTCGCGCAGCGCGACCTGGATCGGCCCCCGTTCCTTCTCGGGATGGTCGATGACCGGCGGCGCGCCGCGGACCAGCTCGATGATGCGCTTCTGCAGCAGCACCGAGAGGCGGAAGGCGCCACCGACACGCCGCTTGGCGGCCTCGATGCTCTTCAGGTCCATCCGGGTCTCGATCCTTCTGCGCCGCGGGCCCAAGAGTGCGTCCACTCACCTCAGCGAGGCAAGTGCGGAGCCCCAGGGAAACGCGGGAGCGTAGGGACGGCGCCCCCGACGCGCAAGGTGGCGGTCCCTCCCCCGCCGTCACTCCTGGACCTGGTACTCCTTCAGCTTCCGCTGCAGGGTGCGAAGGCTGATCTGGAGGGTGTCGGCCGTCTTGGTTCGGTTTCCGCCGTTGGCCTTGAGCGTCGCGAGGATCGCGGCCTGCTCGAGGGTCCCCATCGTCTGGCCGACGTGGAAGAGGCCGCCGACCCCGGCCGGGGAGCGCTCGACGAGCGGCGCCGGCAGGTCGTCGATGCCGACCGACTCGTCGGTCGACATGACCGCGGCGCTCTCGACGACGTTGCGCAGCTCGCGGACGTTGCCGGGCCAGTGGAAGCTCGTCAGGCGCGAGAGCGCTTCGGGCGTGAAGCGGCGCGGCGCGAGGCCGTTTTCCTTCACTGCCTGCTCGAGGAACGTGCGCGCCAGCAGCGGGATGTCCTCGCGCCGTTCGCGCAGCGGCGGCAGCGGGATCGTCACGACCTTCAGCCGGTAGAGGAAGTCCTCGCGGAACTTCCCCTCCTGCACGCGCTTCTCGAGGTCCTGATGGGTCGCCGCGACGATGCGCAGGTCGACTGGCTCCTCGCGCGTCGAGCCGAGCGGCGTCACGGTCCGCGACTCGAGCACGCGCAGCAGCTTCACCTGCAGCGCCGGCTCGAGCTCGCCCACCTCGTCGATGAAAAGCGTGCCGCCGTTGGCTGCCTGCAGGAGCCCGCCGCGTCGCTGCACCGCGCCGGTGAAGGCGCCCTTCTCGTGGCCGAAGAGCTCGCTCTCGAGCAGCGTCGCCGGCAGCGCGGCGCAGTTGATCGCGATGAAGCGGCCGTTCTTGCGCGGGCTGTTCTGGTGGATCGCGCGCGCGACGAGCTCCTTGCCGGTGCCGCTCTCGCCGTGGATCAGGACCGTCGTGCGCGTCGGCGCGACCTGCCGGATCACGTCGAAGACGCGGCGCATCGGCGGCGCGCGGCCGACGAGGTTCTCGAAGCCGTACTGCGAGTCGAGCTGCTGGCGCAGCTGCGAGACCTCGGCCTCGAGCGAGCGCCGCTGCACCAGTTCGCCGAGGATGCGCAGCAGCACCGTCGGGTTGATCGGCTTCGTGACGTAGTGGTAGGCGCCTTCCTTCATCGCCTCGACGGCCGAGTCGATCGAGCCGTGGCCGGTGGCGATGATGACCTCGCAGCTCGGGTTCTTGCGGCGGACCTCGCGCAGCACCTCGAGGCCCGACATGCCGGGCAGCTTGAAGTCGGCGATCACCACCTCGGTGTCGGCGTCGACGTGCGCGATGCCGTCCTCGCCGCGCGCCGCCTGCGTCACCGTGTAGCCCTTCCCTTCGAGGTACTCGGCCAACGACTCGCGCACCGAGGTGTCGTCCTCGATGAGGACGATCGGTGCGGTCAGTCGGGGAGTCGGGGCGGAGCCGGGGCTGGCCATCGTGGCCTCCTGGGGCGGGTCGGCAGGGTGGCGCGCTCGACCGTGGGATCGAGCCATCTTGACGCACCTGCAGCGTCACATCGGCCTGAGGCGCGCACGCTACGCCAATTCGACCAACTACCGTGCCAATCCGCCGCCGACGCCTTCAAGGTGCGGTCGCAGCTCACCTACAGAACTTCCCCCAAGCCCGACGAAAGGAGGCCGATGGGCCGCAGCCGGCTCCGCTCCGCGGATGCCGCAGTGGCCCGCTTTCCCTCGTTGGCGGCACGTTCGGGATGGCGTTCAAGGGCGACCTTCGCAACGTCCAGCTTGCGGACCTCTTCCAGACCCTGGCGCAGAACCGCCAGGAAGGCGTCCTCACGGTCACGTCGCCGGCCGGCACCCACCGCATCGTCCTCAGCAAGGACGGCGTCACCCTCCTCGACCCGACCGTGCTCGGCCGTCGCCGCCTCGGCGAGATCCTCGTCTTCGCGGAGCTGCTGACCGAGGAGGACCTCGCCGCGGCGCTGCGCGAGCAGGCGCGCACCAAGAAGTTCCTCGGCCAGGTGCTGGTCGGCACCGGCAAGGTGCCGCAGGAGTCGCTCGACCGCATCCTCACGATCCAGGTCGACGAGGAGATCTACGAGCTCTTCCGCGGCCAGGGCGGCACCTTCGAGTTCACCGACTGCGACGTCCCGTCGCTGCTGCGGCGCAACCACCACCGCCTCCGCCCGCTCGCCGTCGAGCACGTCGTCTTCGAGGCGGCGCGCCGGCTCGACGAATGGTCGGAGATCGAGCGGGTCATCCCGAGCATCGACGGCCTCTACCTCGCCAACTGCGCGCCCGACTCGGTCGGCGACGACGAGCTCGCGAAGAAGATCCTCGCGCGCCTCGACGGCCGCCACACGGTGCGCGACGTCGCCGACACGATGCTCGACTCGCCGTTCCAGGTCGCGAAGGTGCTGTCGCGGCTGGTCGAGGAGGGGCGCGCGCGCGCGGCGACGCGCGAGGAGCTCCACGTCACGGCGCGCGAGCTCCTCACCGAGGGCCAGAAGGCGCGCGCGCAACGGCTCCTCCACCGCCTCGCGCAGATGTCGCCCGAGCCGTCGGCGCTCGACGCCCAGCTCGCCGAGCTCTTCAAGATGGCGGGCGACGGCAAGTCGGCGGCGCAGGTCCGCATCAAGACCGCCGCCGCCGCGCGCGCGCAGTCGAAGCCCGACGTCGCGCGCCAGGAGCTCGAGGCGGCGCTCAAGGAGTGGCCCGGCGCGCCGGCCGTGCTGCAGCCGCTGGTCGCGGTGCTGCAGGAGCTCGGCGACCAGGAGGCGGAGCTCGCCCGCCTGCGCGAGCTCGGCAACATCCTCGCGGAGAGCGGCGCGACCGACGCCTCGCTCGCCTCGATGGAGCGCATCCTCGAGCTCGCGCCCGACGACGCCGACGCGCGGCGGATCTACTCCGACCTCTGCCTGCGCGCCCACCTCAAGGAGAAGGCGGTCGAGGTCCTCGAGAAGGACGTCGCGCGGCTGCGCCGCGACGGCCGCCTCGCCGAGCTGCCGGCCCTCTACAAGCGCATCCTCACGATCGACCCGGGCCGCAAGGACATCAAGCGCGCGCTCGCCGCCGCGACGCGCACGAAGTCCGACCGCCTGCTCCGCTCCGCCGGCGCGATCGTCGCGCTGGCCGCGCTGCTGAGCCTCGCCGGCTTCGTCGGCTGGCGCATGCGCACGAAGTCGCAGGGCTTCTCGACGGTCGAGGCGGCGCGCGTGAAGCTCGCCGCCGGCCTGCCCGAGGACGCGCGCCAGCTGCTGACCGACCTGCTCGCCACCGAGCCGGTGCCCGACGTCGCGCAGGCGGTGATGCGGCTGCTCGACCAGATCGACGAGCACGTCGCCGACGCGACGCGCGTCCACCGCGGCGCGCGCGACGAGGAGCTCTCCCGCCAGCTCGCGGCCGTCCAGGCGCGCGTCGACCAGCGCCAGTACGACGCGGCGCTGAAGGAGACGCTCGCGCTCCTCGCGGCGAACGAGGAGGCCTACCTCGCCGACCGCGTCCGCACGCGCCTGCAGGCCGTCACGCAGGAGTTCCTCTCGATCGTGTCGCGCGCGCGCGACGCGGTCGCCGCCTTCCAGCAGCCGAAGCGCGACAATGAGGTCGCCGGCGCGTGGGCGCGCATGAACGCCGCCTTCCCGCCCGAGTTCGTCGCCGTCGCGCGCGCCGTGCGCGAGATCGCGGCCGCGGCCGCCAAGGAGGTCGCCGCCGAGCCGCGCAGCTGGATGAACGAGCTCGTCGCCGCGTCCGACTCCTACCTCGAGCTCGAGCGGCGGATGCGCCCCGAGCTCGACGCGCTGCGCCGCCAGCACGAGCGCCTCCAGCGGCTGCAGGAGCTGTCGGTCCAGTACGTCGAGGCGGCGCGCGCGGCCGAGGCGGGCAACGTCGAGCGCGCGCGCGAGCTGCTGCGCAAGGTGCTGGAAGAGTACGGCGAGGGAGAGCTCTCGAAGGTCTTCCAGGAGCGCATCGACCGGCTCGACGGCGCCGCCGCCGCCGTCAAGCGCGTCGACGAGCTCGTCGCGGCCGGCGACATCGAGGGAGCCAACGCCGCGGCGCGGACGAACGCCGAGCAGTACCGCGAGCTCCAGATCCCGTCGACGCTGCAGATCCCGGTCCTGCTCGATTCGCTGCCGCACGGCGCGAGCGTGCGCGTCGACGGCCGCGACGCCGGCGCGACGCCCTGCGTCGTGCGCGTCCTCTCCGGCCGCCAGGCGAAGGTCGACGTCACGATCGCCGGCCGGACGCCGCAGCAGGCGTCGATCGCCGCCGAGGGCGCGGTGCGCGTCGTCGTCGAGCTGCCGCGCCGCGCGATCGCCACCGGCCGCGTCGAGCTCGCGACCGTCGCCGCCCCCGCCTACGCCGCCGGCCGCTTCGCGATCGCCGGCCGCGACGGCTCGCTCCAGTCGGTCGCGCCCGCCGCCGGCGGCACGCTCGAGCGGGCCGCCTTCGCGACCGGCGCGCTCTCCGGCTCGCTCGCGACGCCGATCGCGCTCGACGACGGGCTCGTCGCGGCGCTCTACGACGGCCGCCTCGTGCGGTTGCGCCATGCCGGCGGCGGCCTGACCGAGGCGTGGTCGCGCCCGATCGACGATCAGGTCGAGCACCCGCCGTTGCGCTGCGGCGACCGGATCGCGGTCGCGGGCGCGAGCGGCCGCCTGCTCCTCTTCGCGCTGGCCGACGGCACGCCGCTGGCCGACGTGAAGCTCTCCGCGCGCGTCGGCGCCGCGCCGGCGCGCGTCGGCGACCGCCTCTTCGTGCCGCTCGTCGGCGGCAAGCTCGCCGCGATCTCGCTCGCGACGCAGAAGCTCGAGTTCGAGCGCCCGATCGGCCACGACGTCGAGCACGCGCTCGTCCCCCACGGCGACGGGCTGCTGGCCGTGACCGCGTCGGGCAAGCTGCTCCGCCTCGGCCTCGACGGCACGCTGCAGCGCGAGATCCCGCTCGGCGACGCGCCGGTCGACGCGCCGCTGGCGGGCGACCGCTTCGCCGACGTGCCGCTCGGCAAGCAGGTCGTGCGCGTCGACCTGGTCGCGGCGACCGTGGCGCAGCGCTTCACGAACCTCGCGCCGACCGCGACGCCGGCGCTGATCGGCGGCCAGCTCTGGGTGCCGTGCGACCGCGGCGTCGTCCAGATCCTCGATCCGGCGCGCGGCGAGATCGTCGATCGCGCGCACCTCGGCGGCGGCGCGCTCGCGGGCACGCCGCTCGAGTGCGAGCTCGGCGTCGCGCTCCTCGCGCGCGACGGGAGCTTCCTCCTCCTCGAACGGTAGATGCGGCTCCACGACCGTAGACTGCGGCCATGTTCTCGTCGGAGGAGCGGTCGGGACTCGTCGTGACGCTCGCCGGCGGCGCGCTGCTGGCGGCGGGGCTGCTGCTCGGGCTCGGCTTCTGCTCGAGCCACGAGGCGCCGCCGCCCCCGCCGGCCTCGGCGACCGCCGCGCCGCTGCCGCTCGGCCACGTCCATGGCAAGGCGGTCGACCGCGCGACCGGCTTCGGCCTCGCGACGCGCGCGATCGAGGTCGCCGGCGTCGAGGCGCGCTCCGACCATCGCATCGCCCCGCCGCGCGCCAACGCGCCCGGCGACTTCGAGGTGCGCGCGCTGCCGGTCGGCCCCTGCACCGTGCGCATCGCGGCGGAGGGCTACGTCGCGGTCGAACGCGCGGTGGAGGTCGCGGCCGGGACGACCGTCGAGCTCGGGACGATCGAGCTCGTCGCGCGCGTCACGCTGGCGGGCCGCGTCGTCGACGCGGCGGGCGGGCCGGTCGCCGTGCGCGCCGTCACGGTGGTCGTGCGCCGCGACGGCGACGAGGTGGCGCGCGCGCGCAGCGACGACCACTCCTCGTTCCTCTTCGAGCAGCTCCTGCCCGGCCGCTACGAGCTCGACGTCCCCGCCGCGCCCGACCACGACTCGCTCCTCGCGCCGCGCGTCGTCGACGCGACGGCCGGCGGCGCGCAGCGCGGCCTCGACCTCGTCGTGGTGCCGAGCTTCGCGCTGACCGGCCAGCTCGTGCCGCCCGTCGGCAGCGAGCCGGCGCGCGCGCTCCGGGTCGGCGCGGCGATGGCGTCGCTGCGCGGCGACGGCCAGTTCGAGCTCGCGGGACTGCGCGCCGGCGCGGGCACGGCGGTCGTCCTCCTCGCCGACGGGAGCGAGCGGCGTTTCGCCTGCTCGCTGCCGTGCGATCCGGTCGCGTGGCGGCTCGACGCGATCGAACCGGAGCCGCCGGCCGCGGAGTCCGCAGCGGTCGCGAGCTCTGCGGCGGACGCGGAACCGGCGACGATCGTCGGACGCGCCCGCCTCTTCGTCCGCGTGCGCACCGCGGAAGGCCGCGGCGTCGCGGCCCGCCTCGAGCTGCTCGACGACGGGAGCGGTGCGCCGCTGCGCGTCGCCTTCACCACGCTCGGCGGCGACGCGCTCGTGGTCGGGTTGCCCGACCGCGCCGTGCGGATCGTCGCGACGTCGGGGCGTTTCGCGGGGCTCGCGACGGCGACGTGCAGCGAGGGCAACCCCGCCGAGGTCGAGCTCGTCGTGAACGAGCCGCCGCGCTGATCGGACCGCGCTGCGCGGGCGGGGTCGCTGCGCGACGCCGCTCCGGTCGCAGGCTCCGGTCGTCGACTCAGGTCGTCGGCGCGGTCAGCAGGTTCTTCGGCCGCTTGAGCTGCTTCACGACGAAGCCCTTCTTCAGGCAGCGCGTGCAGGCGAGGACGCGGGTGTACTTCCCGTCGACGATCGCGTGGACCTTCTGCAGGTTCGGCTTGAAGGTGCGGCGGCGGATGCCGGTGGTCTTGAGGCCGATGCCGCCCTCCTTCTTCGGGAGGCCGCGGCGCGCCACGGTGTTGCCGACCTGGGTCTTCTTGGCGCAGTAGTGGCACTGGAACGGCACGGCGCGATCTCCGGGGTCCGAAAGGGCGGGGCATCTTACGGGCGCGCCGCCGCCGGGCAAGCCGGAGCCTCCCTCAGCTCCGCACGCCGTCGAAGAGGCTGATCCCCAGCGCCCCGAAGAAGAGCGGCGTGAACCACGCGGCCAGGATCGGGTGGAGCTTGCTCTCGCCGAGCGTCCGGAGGGCGGCGTCGACGCCGAAGTAGGCGATGCAGAGGAAGAAGGCGACGGCGAAGCCCTGCATCACGCGCTGCCGGTCGTAGCGCAGCACGAACGGGAGGGACAGCAGCAGGAGGAGCAGGTTCGCGAGCGGGAAAGTGACGTGGAAGTGGAGCAGCACCTGGAAGCGCGGCTGCTTCGTCGCGCCGAAGAGGGCGGCGAGCTCGGCGAAGGAGAGGTCGAACGGCTCCTTCTCCTGCGCCGCGATGCGGCCGGGGGTGAGGCTGCTCTCCAGCAGCGGGAAGCGCTGCTCGCGGCTGCCGTTCGCGTCGGAGACGAGACGCACGACGCCGCCCTCCATCGTCCAGCCGCCGCGCGCGGCGTCGTAGCGCGCGTCGGCGAGGTGGATGATCTCGTAGCGGCCGTCGGTGAACGAGACGACCGAGCCGCTCTTCAGCCCGCCGCCGATCGGATCGATCTTCAGCTCCGACCAGAGGCGCCCCTGCGCGTCCTCGAACTGCGACTGCACGTCGATCGCCTTCTTGCCGTCGCGCAGCATGCAGGAGCGCGCGAGCCGGTGGTCGGCCGCCGCCGGCGCGACGAACTCCTGCACCAGCAGCATCACGACCGTCAGCGCGCCGGCGACGACGAAGAGCGGCCGCAGCATGCGGAAGACGCTGCGCCCCGACATCAGCACCGGGATCAGCTCGTTCTGGCGGTTGAGCTTCGCGACCGCGACGATCGCGCCGATGACGGTCACGAAGGGCGCGACCTGGAGGAAGATCGACGGCGCCTTGTAGAGGTAGAGGCCGGCGACCCACGCGACCATCGTGGCCGGCGCGATCCGCATCTTCTGCGCGGTCTCGACGAACTCGTCGGCGTTCGCGAAGAGGTCGAGGACGAGGAAGAAGCCGAAGAAGAAGGTGAAGGCGGCCGCCAGCGCGCCGACGAAGCTCCGCGCGACGTAGCGGTCGAGGAGGTCGAAGCGCAGCGCGCGCCTCATCGCTTCACCACGAAGAGGAGGAGGCCGACGCCGATCGCCGTCAGCAGGGAGTTGCCGCTCCAGCAGGCGACCAGCGGGCTCGCGAGCTGCCGGTCCCGCAGCACGCTCGCGACCTGCTCCACCGGGTAGTAGACGAACATCGCGATGAGGCTCGCGAGGAGGAAGGCGACCATGCGGTTGCCGCTGCGGAAGACCAGCGCCAGCGGCGCGCCCAGCAGCAGGAAGACCAGCGGCGACGCCGCGCGCGCGAGGCGCTGGTGGATCCGCCCGTCGACCTCGACGAGCTCGGCGTAGCGCAGGAGCGACTTGCCCGACAGCGGCGCGGTCTCGAGGGAGCGCGCGTGGAGGCAGACGAGCTCGGGCAGCGTCTGCAGCTTGAGCCGCCCGCGCTCGGTCATCGGCACGACGTCGATCAGGAACTCGATCGCGTCGTGCTCCATCCCGTGCAGCATCCCCGACACGCTGCGCGGCTGCTCGAGGCGGAGCACCACGCGCTCGCGCTCGGAGTCGAAGCGGACGATGCCGCGGTCGGCGCGCACCATCGTCGTCTCCGCCTCCGCGCCCGTCTCCGCGTCGGCGGCCAGCGACGTCTCGAGCAGCACGTGCTCCAGCAGGACGCCGCCCTCGGGACGGACGCCGATCTTCTCCCACACGAGCTTGCGCTTCGCCTTCTTGTCGCCGAAGTCGACCGACCGCTCGCCCGACTTGATCCGCTTCTCGAGGAGGCGCTTCATGTTCTCCTCGCTGGCCGGCAGCACCCGCATCTGGTGCTGCGCGCGCGGCGACCAGCGCGTCTCCACCTCGAACGTCAGCGCGCAGAGCACCAGCGCCAGCGCGGCGCCCGGCCAGAGCAGCCGGTAGGGATGGATGCCGCTCGCCTTGAGCGTCGTGACCTCGTGGTCGGCGGCGGCGCGGCCGTAGACGAAGACGACGGCGATCAGCATCGCCAGCGGCAGCAGGAAGGAGAGCGCCTGCACCAGCATGAGGCGGCACAGCGACAGGAAGAGCAGGAGGTCGACGTCCTGGTTGCGGAAGAAGACGACGCCGGCGATGGCGAAGACCGCGACCGCCGTGATCACCGCGAAGGTGAAGAGGACGTTGATCGTCAGCTCGAGCAGGTAGTGGCGATCGAGGGTCGTCAGGACGTCGCTCTCCGTCTGCCGCCGTCGGCGGCGCGCGAGGCCGTATTGTTCCGGCTCGTCGCCGTGAACCAAGAGGCGATCTTGGCAGGCCCGACCGAGCCGGGCGCCGCACCGCCTCCGCAGATGCGAGGCGCGCCGACGAGGCGAATCCACGGAGCGATTCGGTGAGGAGGCGCAACGAAGCAGATGCGGGGGCGCTGCAAGCACGGCGTCCGAGCGCCTGCCTGGATCGCCTCCGAGCCTCTGCTGCCTGCGAGCCGGGCGCCGCGTTGCCCGCGGAGGAGATCGCCGCGCTGGCGGCGGTCGCGGCGCCGCCCCCGGCGGACGGGCTGCCGCCGCGGCCGCGCAGCGTCTTGCGGGTCGAGAGCAGCCTCGGTCCGCTCGCGTGCAAGCGGTGGCGCGACGCGCGCGGCGCGGCGGCGGCGGAGCGCGAGTGGCGGACGGCCGTCGCGCTGCGCGCGGCGGGAGTCGCGGTGGCCGAGCCGGTCGGCCGGTCGCGGGCGACGGCGCGCGGCGGCTCGCCCCTGCTGCTGACGCGCTGGATCGAGGACGGCCGGACGCTCGCCGCATGGTGGGAGGCGGAGCGCGACGCCGCGGCGCGGCGCGCGCTGGCGCGGCGGGTCGGCGAGCTCGTCGGTGCGCTCCATCGCGCACGACTCGCCCACCGCGACCTCCATCCCGCGAACGTGATCGTCGACGGGGTCGGCGCGCCGTGGCTGGTCGACCTCGGCCGCGCGCGACGCGCCGGCGCCGCGACGCGCGCCGCCGACTGGCACGCGCTCCACCATTCCTTCGCCTGCCGCGCGCGCGCGGTCGATCGCCTGCGCGCCCTCGCCGCCTCCGGCCAGCTGCCGCGCGAGCGGACGCGCCGCCACGCCTTCCTGCGCCGCCTCGAGCGCGCCGCCGAGCAGTCGCGCCAGCGCTTCCTCCGCCACCACGAGCAGCGCTGCGACGGCCGCGGCCGCGCCTTCCGGCCGCTCGCGTGGCCGACCGCGCGCGGCGTCGCGCGCCGCGACGCGCCCGCGCCGCTCGTCGCATGGTTCGAGCAGCGGCTCGGCGGCGCGCGCCGGCTCGCGGCGCTGCGCGGCGAGGCCGGGCTCCTCGCCGCCGCGGGCGCGCGGCCGATCCACGTCACGCGCGACTCCGAGCTCTGGCGCCTCGAAGTCGCCGGCCGCGCGTGGGCGGTGAAGTGGTTCGACGACCGCGGCACGTTGCGGCGCGCGCTGCGCGGCAGCCGGGCGCGCCGCGCGTGGCGCAACGCCTTCCGGCTGCGGATGGCCGACGTCGCCACGCCCGCCGCGCAGCTCCTGCTCGAGGAGCGGTCGCTCGCGCGTCGGCCGCAGAGCGTGCTGGTCACGGAGTTCCTCGACGGCGCGACGATGCTCCACCACCACGTCGGGCGCGCCGGTCAAGCCGCCGCGTCCGCGCTCGCCGCCGCCGCGCGGCTGGTCGCGCGCCTCCACGACGAGGGGCTCTCGCAGCGCGACCTGAAGGCGGAGAACGTGCTGGTCGCGGCCGACGGGAGCGTCGCGCTCGTCGACCTCGACGGGATCGCGCGCAGGGTCCTCGACCTGCCGCGCGTCGCCCGCGACCTCGCGCGGCTCAACGCCTCGTTCCGCGACCGGGGCGAGGCGATGACGCGCGTCCGCTGCGACTTCCTGGCAACCTATCGCGCCGCGCGTCGCCTCCACCGGCCGCCGCGCGACGCGCTGGCGACGGCGATCGTCCACCTCACGGAGCGAAAGTGGCAGCAAGCGACGACCGCGCCGCGCTGAGGTGGGTCTTCCGCCGTCCGCTCGCGCGCCGCGGCCGCCTCGCCGCGCTCTTCGGCACGTCGGTCGTCGGCGCGCTGCTGGGCGGCGCGTCGCTCACCTCCGCCTATCCGCTGCTGGTGATCCTCTTCGATCCGGCGTGGGCCGCGCGCCTGCGCGAGCGCGCCGCCGACGTGCCCGAGCTGCTGCGCCCGCTGGTCGCGCTCCTCGCCGACTTCGCGGCGCGCGGCGACGCGACGGTGGCGCTGCTGCTGGTGCTGGGCGTGCTGCTCGGCGGGATCATGCTGGCGGCGCTGGCGCAGCTGGCGCAGGACTGGATCGCGGCGCCGCTGGTCCACGACGCGGTGCGCGCGATCTCGACCGAGGCGCACGAGGCGCTGCTGCGCGGCGCGGGCAGCGACACGCCGCAGGGCGAGCTGCTGGCCCATTTCACCGCCGACCTCGACGCGCTGCGCGTCACGCTGCAGAAGGTCTTCAGCAAGGTCGTCCACGAGCCGTTCAAGCTGGCGTGCGCGCTCGCGCTCCTGATCGCGATCGACGCGAAGCTGGCGCTGGTCCTCGGGCTGCTCTTCCCTGCCGCCGCCGGCTTCGTCCTCTTCCTCTCGCGCCGGCTGCGCGACCGCGCGCGCCGCACGCTGGCGGAGACCGGCAGCCTCGTCGCGCTGGTCGAGGAGGGGCTGCGCGGGCGGCGCGTGGTGCGGGCGTTCGGCCTCGAGGAGCGCGAGCGCGGCCGCTTCGAGGAGGTGCAGGCGGGGCTGACGCGCAACCAGGTCGCGCTCGACCGCCACGAGGCGCTCTCGAGCCCGCTGCTCGAGCTGCTGGTCTCGCTGGCGGCGGCGGCGGTGATCCTGGTCGGCGCGCGCCGCGTCGTCGGCGGCGACCTCTCGGCCGAGGCGCTGATGACCTTCTTCGCGGTGCTCGCGTCGATGCTCGACCCGATGCGCAAGCTCGCCGACACGCAGGTGCGCACGCGGCGCGGCGCGGCGGCGGCGGCGCGGCTGAAGGCGCTGGTCGACAGCGCGCCGACGGAGCCGCCGATCCACGGCACGCGCCCCTTCCCGCCGCTCGCGCGCGGCGTCGCGCTGCGGGGCGTCGGCGCGCGCACGGCGGGCGGCGCCGAGCTGCTCGTCGACGTCGAGCTCCACGCGCGTCCGGGCGAGGTGGTGCTGGTCGCGGGCCGCTCGGGCGCGGGCAAGTCGACGCTGCTCGACCTGCTGGCCGGTCTGCGCCGCTACGATTCCGGCTCGATCGAGATCGAGGGCGTCGCGCTGCCGACGCTCGACGCCGCCGCGTTCCGCGCGCGCATCGGGCTGGTCACGCAGGAGACCTTCTTGTTCCGCGGGACGATCGCCGAGAACGTCACGCTCGGCGCGCCGCCGCGCCGCGTCGCGCTCGACGAGGCGCTGGCGGCGGCCGGACTCGCCGCCCTCGTCGCGAGCCTCCCGCACGGGACGGCGACGCCGGTCGAGTCGCGCGCCTTCTCGGCCGGCGAGCGGCAGCGCCTCTCGATCGCGCGCGCGCTCTACCGCGACCCGGCGCTGCTGCTGCTCGACGAGGCGACGAGCGCGCTCGACCGGCCGGTCGAGGAGGCGATCCTCGCGAACCTCTTCGCGACGCGCGCCGGCCGGGTCACCTTCGTCGTCACTCATCGCCTCGCGCCCGAGCTGCCGTTCGACCAGGTCGTCGTGCTCGACCGCGGCCGCGTCGCGGCGCGCGGCACGCCGGGCGAGCTGCTCGACCGCTCGCCGCTCTACCGCGAGCTGGTGCGCGGCGCGGCGTCGGGGAGCTGAGCGCCGCCATGGCCGAGCGCATCCTCCTCCTCACTTCGCCGCTCTCGCTGCGCGGCACGAGCCTCTACACGGTGAGCCTCGCGCGCGAGCTCAAGCTGCGCGGCCACAAGGTCGCGGTGATGGGGCCGGGCGGCATCGTCGAGGGGGCGCTCGAGGAGCAGGACGTCGCGGTCCTGCGCGCGCCGCTGCACGGGCCGCTCTGGCGCGACCTGCTCTACCTGCCGACGCTGATCGAGCTGGCGCGCGACTTCGATCCGGAGCTGATCCACGCGCAGAGCCATCCGCTCGCCGCGATCGGCGGGATGGTCGCGCAGTCGCTGGGCGTGCCCGACGTCGTGACGGTCCATACGCAGCTGCAGGGGCCGCTGCGCCTCGCGCCGGGCGCGACGACGCGCGCGATCGCGGTGAGCGAGGACGTCCGCCAGGCGCTGGTCACGAGCGGCCGCTTCCCGCGCGACCGCATCTCGGTGATCCCCAACGGCGTCGCGGCGAGCCTCTCCGCGCTCGACGAGGAGAACGACGCGGGCGACGCGCTGCCGGTGGTCGGAACGGTCGGCCGCCTCGCGGCGGGGCGCGGCATCGAGACCTTCCTCGCCGCCGCGCGACTGGTCCTCGACCAGGGCGGCAAGGCGTGCTTCGTCGTGATCGGCGAGGGGCCGCACGAGGCGCAGCTGCGCAAGCGGGCGCGCGCGCTCGACCTCGTGCCGCACGTCACCTTCGTGCTGCCGCGCGCGCGCCTCGCCGACCTCTACCGCCCGCTCGACCTCTTCGTGTCGGTCGGCGAGAGCGAGGGGCACGGCATCTTCATCCTCTCGGCGATGGCGCAGGCGCGCGCGGTGATCTGCACCGGCGTCGGCGGCGTCGTCTCGTTCGTGCGCGACGGCGAGAACGGGCTGCTCGTGACGCGCAACGATCCCGACGAGCTCGCGGTGCGGATCGGCGCGCTGCTGGCCGCGCCGGAAGAGCGGCGCCGGCTCGGCCGCGCCGCGCTCCACGACGTGCGCGAGCAGTTCCCGCTGCACGCGATGGTCGAGGCGACGCTCGCCGCCTACGAGGGGTCGCTGGCGCCGGCGGTCGCCGCTCCCCCGCAGTACTGAGCCGTCCCGAGAAGGAAGGGAAAAGGCGGCTCAAGGAACGCCGGGCCGGGCGCCGATGGCCCGCTCTCGGGACGGCGGGCCCCCCCGCGCAGCGCGCTATCTTCTCCGCCCCTCGCGACCGATCGGGAAGCCCCACTTGAGCCTCGCCGCCACCGCCAAGCCCGCCGACCCCGCCGCCGCGCCGGCCGCGCCGACCGAGGCGCCGCCGCCGCCGCTGTCCGCGATGCAGCGGCTCCACCGCTTCACCGAGCGCTTCGGCCACCTGATGTCGCGCGTGATCCTGACCGTGCTCTACGTCGTGCTGGTCGGACCGCCCGCGCTCTTCGTCTCGCTCCTCCTCGATCCGCTGCGCATCAAGCGGTGGCGCGGCAGCGCGTGGAACGCCTGGACGCGCACGAACGACACGCTCGACCTCGCGCGCAAGCAGGACTGAGGGCCCACGACCATGTACGTCCTCGGGCTGTCGTTCTACTACCACGACTCCTCCGCGGCCCTCGTGCAGGACGGGCGCGTCGTCGCCGCCGCCGAGGAGGAGCGCTTCAGCCGGATCAAGCACGACTCCGGCTTCCCCGGGCTCGCGATCGACTTCTGCCTCAAGCGCGCCGGCATCACGCTGCAGGACGTCGACCTCGTCGTCTTCTACGAGAAGCCGATCGTCAAGCTCGAGCGCATCCTCACCACCGCGTTCGCGACCTTCCCGCGCAGCTGGGCGGTCTTCCGCGAGTCGATGCACTCGTGGCTCACGAAGAAGCTCTGGATCAAGGACCTGCTGAAGAAGCGGCTCGGCGTGAAGGGCGACAAGATCGCCTTCGCCGACCACCACATGTCGCACGCGGCGTCGAGCTACTACACGTCGCCCTACGACCACGCCGCGATCATGACGGTCGACGGCGCCGGCGAGTGGACGACGGCGACGCTGGGCGTCGGCAAGGGCAACCGCATCAAGATCGTGAAGGAGATGCGCTTCCCCCACTCGATCGGGCTGCTCTACAGCGCCTTCACCGCCTACTGCGGCTTCGAGGTGAACGAGGGCGAGTACAAGCTGATGGGCATGGCGCCCTACGGCCAGCCGAAGTACGTCGACCGCATCAAGAAGATGATCAAGATCGGCGACGACGGCTCGCTGTGGCACGACATGAGCCACTTCAGCTACCACTGGTCGCCGACGTCGACGCTGTCGGCGAAGTTCAGCGAGGTGATGGGCGCGCCGCCGCGCGACCGCAAGCACGAGGACAAGACGCTCGACCCCTTCTATTGCGACGTCGCCGCCAGCATCCAGAAGGTGACCGAGGAGATCCTCGTCAAGATGGCGACCTTCCTGCAGCGCGAGACGGGGCTGAAGAAGCTCTGCATCGCGGGCGGGGTCGGGTTGAACTGCGTCGCCAACCACATCGTGCTGCGCGGGACGCCGTTCGAGGAGATCTACCTCCACCCGGCGTGCGGCGACGACGGCGGCGCGGTCGGCGCGGCGATGTGGGGCTACCACGAGATCCTCGGCCAGGAGAAGAAGGCGCCGGCGCTCGACCACGCCTACCTCGGCAGCGAGTACAGCCACGCGCAGATCGAGACGTTCCTCAAGCAGAACGACATCCAGTACGAGCTGATCGAGGACGACGACCGCTTCTACACGCGCGCCGCGGAGGAGATGGCGGCGGGCAAGGTGGGCGGCTGGTTCCGCGGCCGCTTCGAGTGGGGCCCGCGCGCGCTCGGAGCGCGGTCGATCATCGCCGACCCCGGACGCGCGGGGATGAAGGAGACGGTCAACGCGAAGATCAAGTTCCGCGAGGCGTTCCGCCCCTTCGCGCCGTCGGTGATCCACGACAAGGCCGCCGACTTCTTCGACATCGAGGACGAGACGAAGCACTACCCCTACCGCTTCATGCTCTACGTCGCGCCGGTGCACGAGCAGAAGAAGAAGCACCTCGACGCGATCACCCACGTCGACGGCACCGCGCGCCTGCAGACGGTCTACGAAGAGACCAACCCCGGCTACTACAAGATGATCCAGCGCTTCGGGCAGGGGTCGGGCTATCCCGTCGTGCTCAACACCAGCTTCAACCTGAAGGGCGAGCCGATCGTCGAGGACCCGTCGCACGCCTTCAACACCTTCTCGCTCTCCGGCATGGACGTCCTCTTCCTGCAGAACTACATCGTGCAGAAGGACGCCAAGAAGATCCTGAAGCGGACGAAGTTCGCGCTGCGCCACGACGGCGACACGGTCACGGAGATGCTGTCGTGAGCGGCGCCACGCGACGCGGCGAACGCGGGCGCGCGCTCGGCGTGCTGCTGGGCTGGCTGGTCACGCTGGTCCTCGGCGCGCTCGCGCTCGAGGGGATCCTGCGCCTCTCCGGCTTCCGGCCGGTCGTGACGATCAACGAGCCCGACCGCGACCTCGGCTGGGTCAAGCGGCGCGGCACGTCGACGCGCAAGGCGACCAGCGAGTACGACATCACCTTCGCGATCAACTCGCTCGGCCTGCGCGGCGACGAGTCGCTGACGCTCGCGAAGCCCGCCGGCGCGAAGCGCGTCCTCTTCCTCGGCGACTCGTTCGTGCTCGGCTACACGGTCGACCGCCACGACCACTTCGTCGACCTCGTCGGCGCGGCGATCGCCGCCACCCCCGCCCTCGCGAAGACCGAGGTGCTGAACGGCGGCACCGAAGGGTGGAGCAACGACCAGGAGCTGCTCTGGCTGCGCAAGGAGGGCTTCGCCTTCCAGCCCGACGTCGTCGTCGCCTGCTTCTTCCAGAACGACGTCTTCGGGAACGGGCAGACGTCGTTCGCCGGCATCCCGAAGCCGCGCCTCGCCGCCGACGGCCGCGTCGAGCCGGCGCCCGCCGTCGACCCGCCGCGCCGCGGCTGGCTCTCGACCCACACCGCGCTCGGCGCGTTCCCCGAGGCGCTGCTCGGCATGGCGATGGGCGGCGCGATGCCGCCCGACGAGGCGGTGATGCTGGCCGACCCTCCGCCCGCGGCCGCGCTGCCCGACTGCTGGGCGCGCACCGAGGCGTGCTTCCGCGAGCTGAAGAAGTCGTGCGACGAGAAGGGGGCGAAGCTGCTCCTCGTCGCGATCCCGACGCGCGAGGAGGTCGAGCCCGGCGCGCTCGAGCGCTGGTGCGAGGCGCGCGGCGTGGCGAAGGCGGCGGTCGATCCGACGTCGCCGGCGCAGAAGGCGCTGGCGCTCGCGCGCAAGAGCGGGATCGCCGTCGTCGATCCGCTCGCCGCGCTGCAGGCGCAGGCGAAGGCGGGCGCGAAGCTCTACTTCGAGAAGGACTGGCACGTGAATCCCGCCGGCTCGCGCGTGCTGGCGACCGAGCTCTACCGCGCGCTCGCGACGCCCGAGTTCCTCGGCGGCGGGTCGGCGGACGCGGGCCTCGCCGCGATCGGCGCCGCGCCGCCCGCGCCGGCGAGGCGCTGGCCGTGGGTGCTGGTCGCGGCGTGGCTGCTGCTGTCGACGCTCTACGCGCGCAGCAACAAGGACGAGCCGGCCGCCGCCGCGTTCCTGCAGGTGGGCGCGATGATCGCGGTCGTCGTCGCGATCGTGCTGGGCTTCGGGGCGCTCGTGACCGCGCTCGGCCCGACGATCGGCCGCTGGGTCGGCGTCGCGCTGCTGGGCGGCTTCGTGATCTGGCTGCTCGTGAAGATGGCCAACAAGCTCGCGATCATCCGCGAGGTCTACGGCGCGTTCCTGCGCCGCGGCCACTGGTACATGATCCCGCTGATCGTCGCGATGCTGTCGATCGGAGGGCTGCTGGTCGTGGCGAGCAGCTCGCCGTTCATCGCTCCGTTCATCTACACGCTCTTTTGAGCTGACGAGGGCGCCGCGACGCGGGACGGCGGGCGAACGGGGGAGCTCCGGCGCCCTCGCAGCTCAAAGACGCGCCGGCGAGACGGCGCGGTGCGCCGCTCGCCTCTCGGGATTTGGAGCTGACGAAGCGCGCAGGGGCGCGCTTCGCAGCTCAAATCCAGCACTTCGCGCTTGGGAGGTGGCGGGCGATGGGCGCCGCCGATCGGGACGGGGCGCCGCGGTCGAGGGCTGCGCGCGGCGGCGCAGGAGGGTGGCGAAGAGGGCGGCGGCACTTCGGGATCGACGAGATGCCGGCGTACGGATGCGGGAAGGAACCGCCGCCATTCCTGGCACGGCGTACCGATGCGGGAACGAGACGCCGGCGATCCTGGCACAGCGGCGGCGGATACGAAGCGTGCGCGCGGGAGCGCCTTGCAGCTGGCGAAGCGGCGCTGCGCGCGCTTCGCAGCTGAAGGCGGGGAGAGGACGCGGGAGAAATGGTCGGACGGTTCTGCGACCGGGGGGCGGCAGAATGAGGGGAGCATCGGGGGGTGCGGCGGCGGGGAGTCGGGCTTGAAGCCTCTGGTCCTCTATCACGGGCAGTGCCTCGACGGGTT
>Ga0315910_10000243_pt1 | contig 60116 bp, 50 predicted proteins | sample EdamamesoilMG_FD_204470 | JGI IMG/M metagenome (GOLD analysis project Ga0315910, IMG submission 204470) | Garden soil microbial communities collected in Santa Monica, California, United States - Edamame soil | ecosystem: Environmental > Terrestrial > Soil > Garden | place: USA: California... | reverse complement strand
ACCGCCTTGCCTTCGTCCTCTGAGTAGAGCGGCAGACCCGAGGGCGAGATCACCTGGATGTCGATCCCGGTCTCGTCCATGTGCTCGAAGCGGGCGCCCATGTCGGCCTCAGACTCCGAGCCGCCCAGCTGGCGCAGGAACTTGACGTTTGGCTTCAGGTAGTCAGGTCCCTCCCGCTCGGCAACGTCCATGTAGCTTTCGACCCACAGGTGGGCGTGTACGTCGACTCGCATTGGTCCTCCTTTGCTCGCCCCGGGGGGTGAGCGTTGCGGTGTTCCCATGGTTCCCAGTGCGGAAGTGGCCGGCAGGGGACGGTTCACTCCCAAATGCGGAGCCGATGCTAGTCCTGGCCAGGACGTTAGTCAAGTCCTTGACAATCTCAAGAGCGAGTCTAGACTCGGGTCGTGGTGGAGACGGCCGAGTCCGGCATCGAGCGCCGCAAGGAGGAGCACATCGAGCTTGCCCTCGCGAGTGAGGGAGCGGTCGCCCGCGGCCCCGGATGGAGCGACGTGCGGCTGGTCCACGAGGCGCTTCCGGAGGTCGACCTCGAGGAGGTGGACACCTCGGTGGAGCTGCTCGGCAAGCGGCTGTCGGCGCCATTGGTGATCGCCGGCATGACCGGCGGCCACGAGCGGGCGGGGGAGATCAACGCGACTCTGGCCCGCGCCGCCGAGCGCCACGGCCTGGCGATGGGCCTCGGCAGCCAGCGGGCCGCGCTGCAGCGGCCGGAGCTGGCGGCGACTTACGCGGTCGCCCGCGACGAGGCGCCGTCGGCATTCCTGATCGCGAACCTCGGTGCCGCCCAGCTGATCGCCCAGCCGGGTCAGGACGGCCTCTCGCTCGCGGCGGTCCAGCGGGCGGTCGAGATGGTGCGCGCCGACGCGCTGGCGATCCACCTCAACTTCCTCGAGGAGTCGATCCAGCCGGAGGGCGACCGCCGCTCGCGCGGCTGCGCGGCGGCGATCGGCTCGCTCGCCGCGAGCCTGGAGCAGCCCGTGATCGCCAAGGAGACCGGCGCCGGGATGTCGCGGGCGACCGCGCGGCGCCTCGCCGAGCTTGGCGTCGCCGCGCTCGACGTGGGCGGCTCCGGCGGCACCAACTTCGCCTCGATCGAGCGCCGGCGGGCCGAGCTGCACGGCGACGAGCGCGGCGAGACCCTCGGCGGAACGCTCCACGAGTGGGGCATCCCGACTGCCGTCTCGGTGGCCTGCGTCGCCCCGGTGGGTCTGCCGACGATCGCCACCGGCGGCGTGCGCAGCGGGCTCGACGCGGCCAAAGCGCTGGCGCTGGGAGCCGACGCGGTCGGCGTCGGCAGGCCGCTGCTCGAGGCCGCGTTGCGCGGAGAGGCGGCGCTCGACGAGTGGATCGAGCGCTTCCTCGAGGAGCTGCGCGCGACCCTGATGCTGACCGGCTCGCCCGACCTCGCGGCGCTGCGCGCGCGGCCGCTCGTCGTGTTCGGCGAGCTGCGCCGCTGGCTCGAGGACCTCGGCTGTGAGCCGCCACGGAGGCCGGCGTGACCGAGACTCTCGGGACCGAGCTGCCCGATCCGCTCTACGCCGTGCTCGCCGCGGCCGACCCGGCCGAGCACGTCGGCACCACCCTGGCGCTGCTCAGCGTCGGCGAGGACGGCTGGCCCCACCAGGCCCTGCTCAGCGTGGGGGAGGTGCTCGCCCTCGATCGGGACAGGCTGCGCCTCGCCCTCTGGCCGGCCAGCAGTGCCGCCGCAAACCTCGCCGCGCGCGGCCGCGCGACCCTCACCGTAGTGCTGGCGGAGACGAGCTTCACGGTGCGCCTCGCGGTGCGCGCGAGCGGCGAGCTCTCGACCCCGCGCGCCGGCACCCTCGCGCTGTTCGAGGCCCGGGTCGAGGAGGTGCGCGCCGACGTCGCTCCCTACGCGGTGCTCGAGTCCGGCGTGCGCTTCCGGCTCAACGATCCCGACGAGGCGCTGGCGCGCTGGGCCGAGGTGCGCGCCGAGCTGCGCCGCCACGGGGACGGCTAGGTCCACGATGGAACCGCAGCGGATCGTCGTCGCGATCAGCGGCTCGAGCGGCCCCCACTACGGCGTGCGCCTGGTCGAGGTGCTGCGCGAGCAGACCGACGTCGAGGTCCACCTGATCGTCAGCCGCGGCGCCCGCGCGACGATCGAGTTCGAGATGGAGCGGGACCCCGACGAGATCGCCGGGCTCGCCCACGTCGTCTACGACGAGCGCGACGTCGCCGCGGCGATCGCCAGCGGCACCTTCGTCACCGCCGGCATGGTCGTCGCGCCATGCAGCATCAAGACCCTCTCCTCGATCGCCAACTCCTATAACGACAACCTGATCACCCGCGCGGCGGACGTCTGCCTGAAGGAGCGCCGCCGCCTGGTGCTGCTGCCCCGCGAGACGCCGCTGCACGCCGGCCACCTGCGCCTGATGGCGCAGGCGACCGAGGCCGGCGCGGTGATCCTGCCGCCCGTGCCGGGCTTCTACCACCGCCCCCGCACGATCGACGAGCTGGTCGACCACACCGTCGTCAAGACGCTCGACCAGCTCGGGCTGCACCTCGAGCTGATCGAGCGCTGGCAGGGCCTGGACTAGGCACGGGTTGGCGAAATGCGTCTGGCCCAGCCCGGCTGGACGAACGCGCTTCCGACCTTGACCACACTCTGGCAGGGCAAATGTCGGGAGCGGCGATTAGCGCTCGCGAGATCGACTGCACCGCTCCTCCCGCGTTCCGCTGAGCCGGGCCAGCTCCCACCCCCACCCGCCGAAGTGGGGTGGGGGAGCTGGCCCGGCGGACTAGTCGAGCGGCGGCAGGCCGAGCTCGTCCCAGCGCTCGAGCACCGCGGGGATCGTGCGCGGTCGCGAGAGCGTGCCGAAGTCGAAGTCCTTGTAGTCGACCGTGGCGTCGATCGCGATCCGCGACGAGCGGCCGATCTTGCTGTACTCGCCGCTGCTGTCGGCGGGGCTGATCGAGGGGTCGAGCGGGATTCCGCCCTGGTTCGCCGGCGTGATCCAGATGTCGCGGTGCGGCTGAACGCGCGTCGCCAGCGCCCATTCGACCTGGGCGCGGTCGAAGATGTCGATGTCCGAGTTGACGACGATCACCCACTTGGCGACCGGGTCGAACGACCAGATCATCGCCACCACCTGGTTGGCGATGCCGAAGTAGACCTGTTCTTTGAGCGAGACGATCACGGTGTGCTCGGCGCAGCCCATGTCGGTGAAGTAGACGTCCTCGACAGCCGGGACCTTCAGCCCTTCCAGGTACTGGCCGAGGGCGGCGGCGTTGCCGGGCAGGCGCAGCATCGTGCTCTCGTTTGGCGGCGCTCCCTCCAGCGTCCCCTGGAAGATCGGGTCGTCGCGGTGGGTGACCGCGGTCAGCTTGATCTCCGGCGCCTGGGTCGCCGGCCCGTAGTAGCCGGCGTACTCGCCGAACGGCCCCTCTTCGATCAACGCCGCCTCGGGGTCGACCTCGCCCTCGAAGACGAACTCGGCGCTCGCCGGGACGAGCAGGTCCTGGGTTGCGCAGCGCACCAGCTCGACCGGACGTTCCATCAGCCCGCCGGCGATGCGCAGCTCGTCGACGCCCAGGCGAGCCTGCACGCAGGTGGCGGCGAGGCAGTTCGGGTCGACGCCGACCACCGTCGCGACCGGCATCTTGAGGCCGAGCTTCTTGTATTTGTGCAGGATGATCCCGACCTGCTGGGTCGCGTTCAGCGACAGGGAGTTGCGCGAGAGGACCATCTCCCGGTGGATGCCGACGTTCTGGATCCCCGTCTCCGGGTCCTTGCAGATCACCAGGCCGAGCGTCCCCAGGTAGCGACCGCCGTCCTCGTCGTGCCATTTCGGCACGGGCAGGCTGTAGAGGTCGATCTCCTCGTTGCGCAGGACGTTCTCCTGACAGGGCCCGCTGTCGACGACGACCGGGTCGACCGGCGCGTCGCAGGCGGCCCGCACGCGGTTGATGATCGCCCGCATGTGGCCCTCGCAGCCGATCCCCAGGCCGTAGCGCTCGGGGGTTCCCATCACGCCGGTGACCAACGGGCAGGTCGCGTCGCGGACCGCGTCGAACTGCAGCGCGGGCCCGCCGCGGTCGAACATCACCCGCTGGATCGCGCCGACCTCGAGGTCCCAATCGACCGGCGCGCCGACGCGGGCGAGCAGCTCGCGTTCCTCCAGCGCTTGCAGGTAGGAGCGGAGGTCCGTGAACGGACCGACACCATCAGACGTTCCCATGTGAATCTCCTCTTTCGGTTCCCGCTCGCGAACTTAGCGAGGGAGAGGAGGTTCGTCAAGAACTTAACGACCCTTGACCGACGGTTGACCTATCGGCCCCAGCCGAAGATTCCGGCGGCGTTCTCGTCGAGGATCCGGCGTGCGTCGGCATCGGGGAGTCCGGAGTCGTCGACGTAGGTGACCGCGTGCTGGGCCGCCTCGCCGTTGATGAAGGGGAAGTCGGTGCCGAGCACGAGGCGCTCCCCGCCGAAGCAGTCCACCGCGCAGCGCAGCGCCGCCGGGTTGCCGTGGCCGATCGTGTCGTACCAGAGCCGCTTGGCCATCTCGCTGGGCTGCTCGAGCAGCTCGACGTCGAGGGCCGGGTCCGGCCGGTCGTCGAGACGCGAGAGGACCATCGGCAGCGCCCCGCCGAGGTGGGCGATGACGATCTTGACGTTCGGATAGCGCACCGGGATGCCGGCAAACAGCAGTTGCGCGGCGGCGACCGTGTCCTCGACCGTCGCCCCCAGGTTCCAGGTGAGTTCGGAGGCCTTGATGTGCTCCGATCCCGCCGCCACGCCCGCCGGGTGGAAGAAGACGACGGCGTTGCGAGCGTCGAGCGCTTCCCAGACCGGCTCGAAGCTCGGGTCGGCCGGCGAGCGATCGAGGATCGAGGTCATGATCGTGACGCCGTCCATGGCGAGCGTGTCGAAGGCCCGCTCGAGCTCCGCGAGCGTCGCGTCGACGTGGGGGAGGGGCAGCGTGGCGAAGGCCCGGAAGCGCTCTGGGTGCTCCTCGACGAAGCCAGCGAAGATCTCGTTGGCGAAGCGGGCGAGCCGCGTCGTCTGCGCCTCGTCCTCGGTGTAGAGCGGCACGCCGGCCGGCGAGAGCACCTGCCGGTCGAGGCCGACCTCGTCGAGCAGGGCGAAGCGGCGGGCCAGGTCCTGCTCGGTTGCCATGCCGCCCAGCTTGCGCAGGAACCTGACGTTCGGCTTCAGGTAGTCGGGCCCCTCGCGCTCGACCATGTCCAGGTAGTCGTCGGTCCAGAGATGGGCATGCACGTCGACCCGCATCGAGCGCTAGCCGACCACACTGTGGGTAGATAGTCAAGTCTTTGACAAACTTAAAACGCGGAGTTAGAGTCGAGCTGCGCGCGGTGAACAAGCCTCGCGAGCTATTTCTGCGTCGAAAGGAGATGGGTATGAAGATCGCTGTGAACTCCGAGGTCTGCGAGGGCTACGGCAACTGTGCCCGCATCGCCCCTCAAGTCTTCGAGCTTGACGCAGAAGGCTTTGCGCAGCCGCTCAACGACGGCGTGGTCCCGGCGGGACAGGAGTCCGACGCGGAATACGCGGAGCAGGACTGCCCGATGGGCGCGATCTCGATCGAGAAGGAGTGAGGCGACGGGGTAGGCGGCGCTCGGCCGTCTATCCCATCCGGAACGGGTCGCGGGTCTGGCCCTCGAGCTCGACCCAGACGGCCTTCGTCCGCGTGTAGTCGGCCATCGCCTCGGTGCCGCTCTCGCGGCCCCAACCGCTGTCGCCGACGCCGCCGAAGGGCACCTGCGGCGCGACCACGCGGTAGCTGTTGATCCAGACGCTGCCGGCCTCGAGCTTGGCGGCGACCCGGTGGGCGCGACCGGCCTCGCGGGTCCAGACGCCGGCGGCCAGGCCGAAGCGCGAGGCGTTCGCCTTCGCGACCGCCTCGTCCTCGTCGTCGAACACGTCGACCGCCAGGACCGGGCCGAACACCTCGTCATTGGCGAGCGCCAGGTCCGGCGTCACCCCGTCGACGATCGTCGGGGCGAAGAAGAGGCCGCCCTTGCCGCCGTCGTCGCCGCCGCAGACGACATTGGCGCCGTCGGCGACCGCGCGCTCGACGTGGCCGCGCACGGTGCCGAGCTGCTGTTCGTTGGCCAGGGGCCCCATCTCGGTCGCCGGGTCGAGCGGGTCGCCGAGCACGATCGTGCCGGCGCGCTCGGCGAGCAGCGCGAGCAGCTCGTCTTTGACCGAGCGCTCGACCAGGAGCCGCGAGCCGGCGATGCAGGTCTGCCCGGTGGCGGCGAAGATCCCGGCGATCACGCCGTCGCGCACCGCCTCGAGCGGCGCGTCGGCGAAGACCAGCTGCGCCGACTTGCCGCCCAGCTCGAGCGTCGTCGTCGCCAGGTTCTCGGCCGCCGACTTGGCGACCGCCTTGCCGACCTGCGTCGAGCCGGTGAAGGCGATGTGGTCGATCCCCGGGTGGGAGGAAAGCGCCACGCCGGCCTCGGGTCCCCAACCGGTCACGACGTTGAGGACGCCGGCGGGCAGCCCGGCGCGCTCCAGGCAGCGGGCGAACTCGATCGTCGTCACCGGCGTGTGGTCGGAGGGCTTGACGACCATCGTGCAGCCGGCCGCCAGGGCGGGGGCCAGCTTCCAGACGAGCAGCAGCAGCGGCGAGTTCCAGGGGACGATCGCGCCGACCACGCCAACCGGTTCCTTGACCGTGTAGACGAGGAAGTTGGGTTTGGCGGTCGGGATCGTCTCGCCGCGGGCGGTCTCGGCGACGCCGGCGAAGTAGCGGAACCAGGCCGGGATCGCCGCGGCCTGCCCGCCGGTCTCGCGCAGCAGCTTGCCGTTGTCGGTCGACTCGAGCTCGCCTAGGCGCTCGGCCTCCTCCTCGAGGACGTCGGCGGCGCGGCGCAGCACGGCGGCGCGCTCGGGTGCCGTCGCCGAACCCCACTCGCCCTCGAACGCCGCGCGGGCCGCCGCGACGGCGGCGTCGACGTCGGCGGCGCTGCCGTCGGCGACGCGCGCCCACGGCTTGCCCGTGTACGGGTTCAGGGTCTCGTAGGTGCGCTCGCCGGCGGCGGCGACGTCGTTGCCGGCGATGTGCAGTCCGTAGCTGGCGAGGTCGCTCATCGGATCGCGTTCCTTTGTAGCTTGCCCGAGGTCGTGCGCGGCAGCGAGGCCGCGAAGTCGACCTGTCTTGGGTACTTGTACGGGGCGGTGACCGCCTTGACGTGGTCCTTCAGCTGCTGGGCGAGGTCGGGGGAGGGGTCGAAGCCGTCCTGGACGACGACGACGGCGCGGACGATGCTGCCGCGGTCGGCGTCCGGAGCCGCGACGACGCCGACGTCGGCGACCGCCGGGTGCTCCATCAGCACCGACTCGACCTCGAACGGACCGATCCGGTAGCCGGCGGAGATGATCACGTCGTCGGCGCGACCCTCGAAGTACAGGTAGCCGTCCTCGTCCTGCTGGACGCGGTCGCCGGTCCGCCAGACCTCTTCGTCGGGTCGCTCTTCGCCGTGGTAGCCGAGGAAGAAGGTCGGCACGGTGCGCGGGTCGAGGACCAGCTCGCCGTCGTCGAGCCAGACGCGCACGCCGGGCAGCGGCGGGCCCATGCTGCCCGGGCGGACCGGCGCGTCGACCGGCATCGCCGTGATCTGGCCGGTCTCCGTCTGGCCGTAGCCGTCGCGGATCACCGTGTCGGTGGCGTCCTGCCAGGCGCGCAGCACCTCGGGGTTGAGCGCCTCGCCGGCGGCGACGCAGGTGCGCAGCTGGGGGAGGGGCCGGGCCGCGTCGTGGTTGACGATCGTGCGGTACTCGGTCGGCGCCATGCAGAGCACGGTGACGCCCTCTTCCCTGGCGATCTCGAGCCGCTCGTTGACGTCGAAGCGGCCGTCGTGCATGACCGCGGTCGCGCCCCTGATCCAGGGGGCGATGAAGCTGTTGCGGGCCGACTTCGACCAGCCCGAGGCGGCGGTGCACCAGACGCGGTCGCCTTTCTCGACGCCCATCCAGTTCTGCGCCTGCAGGGTCTGGCCCCAGAGGTAGCGGTGGCCGTGGACCACGCACTTCGGCTGCCCGCTGGTGCCGGAGGTGAAGGTCATCAGGGCGGGCTCCTCCGGGCCCGCCTCGATCGACGCCGGCAGCTCCTCGGCGGGGCCGTCGAGCTCGTCGATCCAGAGAATCGGGCAGCTCACGCCGGCCGCCTCGAGCGCCTCGCGGTTGCGCGGGTCGGCGACCACCGCGGCGACCTCGGCAGCGCCGAGCCGCAGCTCGATGTCCTTGGCGCGCAGCTGCTCGTTGCAGGGCAGGACGACGAAGCCCTGGCGGAAGCAGGCGAGCATCGTGCAGGCCCAGGCCGGCCGGTTGCCGATCAGGGTCATCACAACGTCGCCGCGCTCGAGGCCGAGCCCGCACAGACGCGCGGCAACCCGCTCAACGTCCGTGCGAAGCTCGGCGAACGACCACTCGCGGCGCTCGCCCTCGCGCGTCCGCTCGACGATCGCGAGGGCGGTGGGGTCGGTCCCCAGCACCGCGTCGGTGAAATTGGTCACGCCGCGGGTCCCTCGTAGGTCGCGACGACGTCGTAGATGTGCACATCGGGTTTCGAGAGCGCCTCGATCTCCGCGCGGGTGATGCTGAGCACCGGGTGGGTGAGCATCGCCTGGAAGGCGTCCATGCTCTCCCACTGCGCGTAGTTGACGATCCGTTCTTTGTCGCGGCTGACGTGCACGTTGGCGCTGATGCAGCCGGGCAGCTCGACGACCTTCTCGGTCTGCGCGCCGAGCAGCTTGAACAGCTCGTCGAACTGCTCGGGGTTCGTCGGGAAGACGTTGACCAGCGTGATGCGCGACGTTCCCGTCAGGATTTCCGTAGCCATTTAGTTGTCCTCTCTCCTCTGTTCTACAGGGGTACTTCCGGCGAACCTAAACTTCATCCCCTGGTTAGTCAAGGATTTGACGAGTTGCCCTCAGGGGTAATCGTATAGCCCTTGACAAACGATACCGGAGCCCTCTATTGTCGCCTTCCTGGGAATCGATATCCGTTGCGTGCGCCCTGGTTCGGCGGGCGCGACGAGAGCCACATATCGCCGTTACAGCCGCCGATGGTCGGTGAGCCTGTGCCGGAAAAAAGAGGAGAGCATATGAAGACGAGGTTTCGAGTCACGAGCGTTCTTGCGCTCGCGTTTGCGTTGGCAGCCTTGCTGGCGATTGCGGGCTGTGGAAGCTCGGACGACGATTCGGGCACGAGTGGCGGCGACACCGCAAGCACCGAAGCAGCCGCTTCGCCGGGTGTGAAGGCCGCGGAAGAACAGATCGCCGAATACATGGAGCCGCCGACCGATCTCGGCGTCAGCGAACCGCTGTCCGAAACCCCGACCGGGAAACGGATCGCCTTCCTGGAAAGCGGCGCGCCCGCCGGTAAGCAGCTCGGCGACGCGATGGAGGCTGCAACCGCCGCGCTCGGCACCGAGTTCACGCGGATCCCCGCCGGACTCTCGCCGCAGACGATCCTGAAGGGTTGGAGCCAGATCCTCGCCGATCCGCCCGACGCGGTGATCTTCGGTGGCTTCCCGACCGCGATCATGATGCCGCAGCTGGAAAAGATGAAAGAACTCGGCGTCCCCGTGCTGACCGCCTACACGGACGAAGCACCGGGCCTGACGATCGCCGTCGTCGGCGAGCCTCAGTACGAAGCGACCGGCACCTCGCTGGCGAACTTCGTGACCGCCGAATCGGGTGGGGATGCAACCACCCTCCTGGTCACCAACCGCGACATCCCCGGGCTGCTCCCGCAGCGCGAATGGGTGGAAAAAGTCTACAAACAGAACTGCACTGGTTGTGAGCTTGACGTGATCGAAGCTCCCCTCGACGGGATCGGTCGCACCATCCCCGGCGAAGTCGTGAGCTACCTGCAGTCGCACCCGGACACCAACTGGATCGTCTTCGGTGTGCCGGAATTCCTGGCCGGCGTCCCGCAGGCGATCAAAGCCGCGGCGATCGACGACGTCCAGGGCGTCACCCAGTCGGAAACCCCGCTGGTGTTCGAATACATCGCCAACGACGAATTGATGACGGCGACCTACGGGATCTCGCTCGAATTCTCGTCCTGGAACCTGGTCGACTCGGCCGCCCGGGCGATCGTCGGCGATCCGCCGCGGGAACCCGGCCCCTCGCCGGCCCAGTTCCTCTACGAAGAAGACATGACGTTCGACCTCAGCAAGCCATGGCCGTCGGTCGAAAACTTCAAGGAGAAGTTCGAAGAGCTCTGGGGGGTCGCCAAGTAGCGATTCGTCAGACGACGACGGATAGTTGAAGCAAGTGAGCAACGGAGAGAAACGCGCGGCGACGGAGGCCTCTGCCACTCGGCAGTCGCCTCCGCTGCTGCGCGTTTCGAACCTCAGCAAGACGTTCCCCGGCCAGCGAGCGCTGGACGGGGTCGACTTCGAGATCTACCCCGGCGAGATCTGCGCCCTGCTCGGCCAGAACGGCTCGGGCAAGTCGACCGTGATCAAGGTCCTGGCCGGCTACCACGACCCCGACCCCGGGGCGGTGGTGCAGTTCGAAGGCGGGCCCGAGCACGATCTCGGCGACCGCAGCAAGGAGTGGCGCTCGCACCTGCGCTTCATCCACCAGGACCTCGGGCTGGTCGACGCGCTCGACTCGCTCGACAACCTGGCGATCGGCCCCGGGTTCACCGAGGGCAGCAAGTTCAAGCGGATCCGCTGGCGCCAGCAAGCCGCGACCGCGAGGGAGCTGCTGGCCGAGCTCGGCGTCGAGTTCGACGTGCGGATGCCGGTCGGCCGACTCAGCGCGGTCGAGCGCACGATGCTCGCGGTCGCGCGGGCGCTGCGCGGCTTCGCCGACCGCCACGGAATCCTGATCCTCGACGAGCCGACGGCCTCGCTCTCGGCGCCCGAAGTCGAGCGGCTGTTCACGGTGCTGCGCCAGCTCGAGAGCCGCGGCATCGCGATCCTCTTCGTCTCGCACCGCCTCGACGAGGTCTACGACCTCGCCGAACGGGCGATCATCCTGCGCGAAGGGCGGCTGGTCGCCGCCCCGACGCTGCACAGCACCGCCAAGCCGGAGCTGATCGACATGATCACCGGCGGCTCCGACCGCCAGCCGCAGGCGATCTCGCGCCAGCTTGGCGAGACGATGCTCTCGGTCCGCAACCTGGCGGGCCGCCGCGCCCGCGACGTCAGCTTCGACCTGCGCAGCGGCGAAGTGCTCGGCGTCGCCGGCCTCGACGGGTCCGGCCGCGACGAGCTCGCCGGCCTGATCTTCCGCGGCGACCAGATCGACGGCACCGTCTCGGTGGCCGGCGGCGACCCGGTCGGGCTCGGGCCCTCGCAGGCCAAGGACCACGGCATCGCCTACGTCCCCGCCGACCGCGCCCACAGCGGCATCGTGCAGACGATGAACTGTGCCGAGAACCTGACCCTGACCGATCTCGGCCCCTTCTTCAAAGGCGCCCACCTGAACCGGCGCCTGGAACGGCAGCACGTGCTCGAGTGGATGCAGCGGGTCGAGGTGCGCCCGCCGGACCCGGCTCGGATGATCACCACCTTCAGCGGCGGCAACCAGCAGAAGCTGCTGCTTGCGAAGTGGCTGCGGACGGAACCGCGGATCCTGATGCTCGAGGAGCCCACGCAGGGGATCGACATCGAGGCCAAGCAGACCGTGCTCGAGCTGGTCGAGCGCGCTGCGGCCGAAGGGGTCGCGGTGCTGCTGACCTCTTCGGAGGCGGAGGACCTGGTCGCCGTCTGCGACCGCGTGCTCGTCCTTCGCGACGGCGTCATCTCGGCCGAGCTGCGGGGCTCGGAGACGACGGTGGGGGAGATCATCGCCCAGACCCTCCGCGACGAGTCGTCAAAAGAACCTGCGAACCCCAACAACGGACGGACTGTGTTGCACCCATGACCAACGAGACCCAAACCCAGACCCAGACCCCAGCCGCCGAAGGGCCGCCGAGCGCGCCCGCGACGACCGGCCCCAAGCACAGCCGCCTGGCGGCGTTCTCCTTCCGCAACATCAGCGCCATCTACATCGGCATCGTGGTCGTGATCGGCTTCTCGATTGCGCTGCCCGACACCTTCGCGACCGACTCGACGCTGCGCGCGGTCCTCAACGAGCAGGCGATCGCGGCGATGCTCGCGATCGGTCTGGTGATCCCGCTGGCGGCCAACGGCATCGACCTCTCGATCGGCTCGACGCTGGGGCTGGGGGTGATCTTCGTCGCCTGGCTGATCGGCCTCCAGGACATGGCCACCGTGCCGGCGATCATCCTCACCCTCGCCGCCTGCGCGACCGTCGGCGTCGTCAACGGGTTCCTCGTCACGGTCGCGCGGATCGACTCGTTCATCGCCACCCTGGCGATGAGCTCGGTGGTCGGCGCGATGATCGTCTGGATCTCGAACAACCAGCAGATCATCGGCCTCAGCCGGGGCTTCACCGAGATCGCTTCGACCGAATTCCTCGGCGTGACCCTGCCCTTCTATTACATGCTGATCGTCGCGACGGGCGCCTGGTACGTGCTCGAGCACACCCCGATCGGCCGCTATCTCTACGCGACCGGGGGCGGGATCGAGGCCGCGCGCCTCGCCGGTCTGCCGACCAAACGGCTGCTGTTCGGCGCCTTCGTCGCCTGCAGCACGATCGCCGGCCTCGCCGGTTTGCTGGCGACCGCGCAGGTCGGCGCCGGCTCACCCGAGATCGGGCACACCTACCTGCTCGCCGCCTTCGCCGCCGCCTTCCTCGGCTCGACCCAGCTGAAGCGCGGCCGGGTCAACGTCTGGGGGACGGTGATCGCCGTCTACGTGCTGGCGATCGGCGTCAAGGGACTGCAGCTCGCCGGGGCGCCGTTCTGGGTCTCCGAACTCTTCAACGGCCTGGCCCTGATCGTCGCCGTCGCCGCCGCGGTCCACGAGGGCCGGGTGTCCCGCACCGGACGGCTGAAGCGGCGGCGCAAACAGGCGGCGGCCGCCTAGGAACAGAGCCCTCCGCTTGCTAATCTTCATCGTCTGGTGAACCTGCCGAAATCCCCCCACTGCAGCAGACAAGGAGCTTCAAGATGAGCGCGCCGACCGCCACCGTCCCCGTCAACGAGGAGGCCGATCAGATCGTCGGCAGGCTCCTCATGGATCCGCCTCACGATCCCTACCCGCTGTACGCGCGACTGCGCGAGATCGCGCCGGTCCACAAAGCCTCGATGGTGCCGTTCTGGACGATGACGCGGTACGACGACATCTACAAGATGGTCAAGGAGAAACGGTTCATCCGCGACCTCGAGGACACGCGCGCCCGCGCCGGGCAGCCGACCGGCGCCGACCGCCCGTTCCCGGCCAGCCAGCAGCACTGGTTCGTGTTCAGCAACCCGCCGGAGTACCAGCCCAAGCGGGCGCTCTACAACACCGCCTTCAACCGCAGCTTCGTCGACACCCTGCGGCCGTTCCTGGTCGAAAGGGTCGACGAGATCCTCGACGAAGCGGAGGAGAAAGGCGAGCTGGAGGTCATCTACGAGCTCGGCTTCGTGCTCACCGTCGACGCGATCTGCCACGTGCTCGGCGTGCCGCGCGAGAACTCCGACCTGATGGTCAACTGGGCCCACATGGTCGAAGGCGCCTTCGAGCCGCTGGCGACCGAGGACTTCAAGCAGAAAGCCGACCAGCGCACGGTCGAAGTCGAAGGCTTCCTCAAGGAGCTGGTCGCCAAAGAGCGGCAGAACCCCGGCGACAACCTGATCGGCCGCCTGATCGCGGCCGACACGGAGGGATTGATCTCCGAGGACGAGCTGATCGCCAACGTGCCACTCGTCTTCTCCGCCGGGATGGACACGACCACGCACTTCATCGGCAACGCGGTCCACTCGTTCATGCAGAACCGCGATCAGTGGGACCTCTTCCTCACCGATCCCGACGAGATGGTCAAAAACGCGGTCGAGGAGCTGATCCGTTACGACTCCTCGGTGCAGTCCAGCCCGCCGCTGCGGCTCGCCTCCGAGGACGTCGAGATCGGCGGCGTCGTGATCGAGAAAGGCGACGGGATTATCCCGTTCTTCGGCGCCGCGCACCGCGACCCGGACCGCTACGAGAACCCCGACAAGCTCGACATCACGCGCCAGGACATCAACACCCTCGCCTTCGGCGGCGGGCTCCACATCTGCCTCGGCCAGCACCTCGCCCGGGCGGAGGCGCAGATCGCGCTGGTTCAGATCGCCAAGCGCTTCCCGAACATCGAGCTGACCGGCCCCGAGCCGACCTGGGCGCTGAAAGGCGCGAACAACCGCACCCTCGACGCGGTCCGGATCAAGCTGGCCTAGCGAACCACCGGTCCGCGAGTCTGTCCTTATGCACCCTATGGGTGCATAACTGCGGACTCGGGGATCTCGAGGCATGGGTCTGCCGCTACCCGCGCTACGCGCGGCCTAAAGCAGACTCACGAATCGGCGCTTTTGAGTGGAGGGATCGGGGTGCCCGTCGTACGAGCGGCGTTAGAAATTCGCCCCAACCGCTTTGTCGGACGGGGGCGACGTCTGAGGTGAATTTCCCAGCGAAGGTAGACGGGCACCCCGATCGCTCACGCAAGACACTCCGAGGTGGTACCGGTGAGCTTGTGAGCTAAGAGGCGGCGGGCTCGCGTGAGTCCGCCGCCGCGAGCGCCTCGACCACCGCGGTCGAGGTGCCGACCCAGCCGAGCAGCGTTTCGGTGACGAGCACGGTCGAGTCGTGGGGGCTGCGATCGAGGTCGGAGCCGATCGGCTCGGCGACGCAGTCCTCGAGCAGCAGGCAGTTGTAGTCGCGGAACATCGCGTCCTTGACCGTCGAGTCGACGCAGACGCTGGTAGTGCAGCCGGTGAAGATCAGGTCGCGGGCGCCGAGTTCGGTCAGCACGTCGTCGAGCTCGGTCTTGAAGAAGCCGCTGTAGCGGGTCTTCCAGACGATCGAGTCCTCGTGCGCCGGGCGCAGCTCGTCGATGATCTCGGTGTTCCAGGTGTCCCTGATCAGCACGCGGCCGGTGCTGCCGTCGGGGGCCTCGACCGCTTTGCCGACGCCGTGGAAGGCGCCCTTCTGGCGCGGGTGGTTGCTGAGCGCGAGGGGGCGGTTCGCCATGTCCGACTCGAACCCGGTCTTGATGTAGACGATCGGGATCCCGGCCTGGCGCCCGGCGTCGAGCACCCGCGCCGTCGGCTCGACCACCGCGTGGATCGGGGCGAGGGGAACGCCGGCGAGCCCGAAGACGCCCTGGGGGGCGGCGAAGTCGTTCTGCATGTCGACGACGACGATCGCCGCGCTCTCGCGGTCGAGCTCGAACGGGCCTGGCCGCGCCTCGATGGTCACCGTATCCGCCGTCTCCATGGTCTCTCCTTTGGACTCGCGTCGTCGCTCCCTAGGTGTTTTTTCAAAGTAGAGGCAGCCAAAGGCTTTTGTCAAGCGTTGTACGAGTAGCCGGATATCTGCTACTTTCTTCATCGGGGATGGAGAAAGGTTTTCGAACCGCTGTCGCACCGTGCGTCGCGCTGGCCGTGATCGCCTTGGCGTGGGCGTGGAGCGCTTACGGCGCGACGCCGCCGGCCAAGGCGGAGTTCAGCAGCCAGTTCGCCAACCCGGACGCGAACTTCCGGCCGAAGTACCGCTGGCTGCAGCCGCTGGCGGCGACCAGCGCGAGCGAGCTTCGCAAGGAGCTGCGCGAGATGAAGCGGATCGGCGCCGGCGGCGCCGAGGTGATCCCGATGGGCATCCCGCACGCCCTGACCTTCGCCAGCGTGCCGGAATGGGGCCCCGGCAACGTGAAGCTGCAGACCTTCGGCTGGGGCACGCCCACCTGGGCGCAGCGGACCCAGGTGATGGCCGAAGCGGCGCGCGACAACGGGATCTCGCTGGACATGACGATCGGCCCGCGCTGGCCGGCCACGACCCCAGAGCTCGACTCGATCAACGATCCGCGGGTGATGCAGCAGCTGGTCTTCGCGCAGCAGTTCGTGCCCGCCGGCAAGCGCCGCAGCGGCGCGCTGCCCAGCAACAACGAGCCGCCCCCGCCGGTGGTCGAACGCACCCTCTGCGGCGACCCCGCCAAGGGCGCCACCAACGTCCCGATCGCCAACGACGTCGGCGGCTTCGGCGTCGGGGACGAGATCAGGATCGGCAGGGGCGCCCAGGCGGAGAAGGTCAAGATCGTCAAGAAGGGCAGCCCGGGTGCCTGCACGCAGCTGACCGGCGCGGCGCAGGCCGGCGCGCGGAAGCTCCGGACCGAACTGGTCAGCAGCTTCGTGCGCGGCGAGAAGGTGACGATCGGCAGCGGCGCCAGGCGTGAGACGGTGACGATCACCTGGCGCGACTCCGAGGAACTCGGCCGCGGCTGGCTGACGGTCTCGCCGCCGTTGCGGCACCCGCACGGAAAGGGCGAGCGGGTGGTCCAGCGCCGCGGCAGCGGGCTGACCGTCTCGCCGCCGTTGCGGCGCGCTCACTCCTTCGGCGAGCCGGCCAACGACGCCGCCAGGGCGACGATCGTCGCCGTCCTGGTCGCCCGTTGCGTGAAGGCGGACTGCGACAAGCAGAAGGAAGGCAGCACCAGGTTCCTGGACCCTTCGACGGTGCAGGACGTCACCTCGCGGGTGCAGCCCGACGGCACGCTCGACTGGACCGCCCCGAACGACGGCGGGATGTGGAACGTGATCGTGATGCGCCAGACCTCCGCCGGCGAGACCGAAGTCTTCACCGGCCTCGACAACACGACCGCGAGCGGCTCGATCTTCGACGCCAACTACCTCAGCAAGGCGGGTGCCGAAGCCTCGATGAAGTACTGGGACGAGCACATCCTCACGCCGGCCACCGAAGCGGCGCTCCGCGCCACCGGTCGCAGCGAGCTGTTCGACGACTCGCTGGAGCTCGGCGACAGCCTCAAGTGGACCGCGGAGATGGTCAGCGAGTGGGAGCGGCGACTGGGCTATGACCCGACCACCTCGCTGCCGGCGCTGGCGGGCGTCAATCGTTACGCCGACGACCGCACGAACAAGCCCTTCTACGACTTCTCCGGCCTCGGCCCGCGGATCCGCAACGACTACAAGCAGATGTGGAACGACCTCTACATCGACAACCACATCGTGCCGCTGCGCGAATGGGCCAAGAGCCACGGCATGAGGGTGCGGATGCAGCCCTACGGCGACCCGGTCGACACCCCGGAGGCCGCCGCCTACCTCGACGTTCCCGAGGGCGAGTCCTTCGGCTTCTCGCTCAACGGCAACATCGTCGAGTGGCACAAGCTGGTCGCCAGTGGCGGACACTTCAGCGGCCAGGACGTGATCTCGGTCGAGCTGGGCGCCCTGCTCAAACAGGTCTGGAACACCGTCGCGCGGGGCGGTGGCTCCAACTCGGTCCTCTTCCACGTCTACGAGGCCTACGCCGGCGGCGTCACCTCGATCGTCTGGCACCAGTTCCCGTATCTGAAGTCGCCGCCGAACACCGGCCCGACCTCGAACTGGCCCGGGCTCTCCTACGGCGGCAACAAATCGTTTGCCGAAGCGTGGGGCCCGCGGCTGCCGCAGTGGCCGGACTACGGAGCGGTCAACAAGAGCCTCGCCCGGCTGCAGATGATCCTGCGCGAAGGCAGGCCGCGTTTCGACGTCGGCGTCTACCGCCAGCAGTTCGCGCTCGCCGACGGCCTGCTCGACAAAAGCAACGCCCTGAATCAGACCGGCTACACCAACGACTACGTCAGCCCCGCCTTCCTGGACGACGAATCCGCGACCTTCCAGAACGGCCAGCTGTTCGAAGACCAGTGGGGCTTCAAGGCGATGCTGCTGCTCGAGCAGCAGACGATGCCGGTCGACGCGGCCCAGAAGCTGCTCGCCCTGGCCCGTCAGGGTCTGCCGGTGGTCGTCGTCGGCGAGCCGCCGAGCGCCGCCCCCGGCGCCAACGACCCGGCCGGCGAAGACGCCGCCGTGCAGGCGGCGATGGCCGAGCTGCTGACGCTGCCCAGCGTCAAGCGGGTCGCCGACGTCGACGCAGCCCCCGGCGCGCTGGAGGCGCTCGGGGTCACCCCGGCCGCGAAGCCGGCCAAGCAAGTGAAGCGGCCGGTCCTGCCGGTGCGCCGCCAGACCGCCGACGTCGACTACTACTTCCTCTACAACCAGGACAACGCGACGGTGCGGCGGGCCTTCACCTTCACCGGCGCCGGCCGGCCCTACCGGATCAACACCTGGACCGGCACGGTGACGCCGCTGGCGCGCTTCCGCTCGGGCCCCGGCTGGGCGACGACGCAGGTGCGGATCGGCGCCCTCGGCGCCACCGTGATCGCGGTCACCGACAACCCGGCCGCGCTCGGTCTTGGCGCGCCCAATCCCACGCACGCCACCAAGACGACCGCCGACGCCGTGGTCTACGACCGCGGGGGGCTCGCGATTCGCGCCGGTGAGCCCGGCACCTATACGACGCAGCTCAGCGACGGGCGCAGCGCCAAGACCGCGATCAAACGGGTCGCCCGGGGCCAGAAGCTCGGCCGCTGGAAGCTTGTGGTCGATGGTTGGAGCCAGCCTGCCTCCAACCGCGCCGGCCAGTACAGGCATACGAAATACGGCCCGCTGCGCGTGCGTGCGGTCAACGGCGCGCTTCCCGCCTGGTCGGAGATCACCAGGGCGAACGGCTACCCGGTCGACCTCGAGAACGTCTCCGGCATCGGCACCTACACGACCCAGGTCAAGCTGCCCCGCGGCGTCCCCGGTGCCTACCTGGACCTCGGCAAGGCGACCGACACGGTGCGCCTCGAGGTCAACGGCAAGCTCGTCGCGATCGACCAGTCCGACATCCGCCGCATCGACCTGGGCGGCTACCTGCGTCCCGGCTCCAACAAGGTCGTCGTCCGGGTCGCCTCGACCCTGATCAACGCGGTCCGGCTCGGCCGCACCGCCAAGGCCGGCGAACGGGGGAGGAACTCCAGCTACGGGCTCGTCGGCCCGGTAGTCCTGCGCCCCTACGGGCAGGCGGCGGTCGGTTGAGCACAAGCGCCGGCCTGCGGGCCGGCTTTGCGGTTTGCGCTGCGGCCGCGGTCGTTGCCGCCGGGGCGCTGAGCTGGGACGCGAGGGCCGAAACGCCGCCGCCACCGGCGCCGGAATCGGCGTTCGCCAGCCAGTTCGCCGACCCCGCCGCGAGCTTCCGGCCGAAGTACCGCTGGGAGCAGCCGCTGGCGGCGACGAGCGATCGCCAGCTGCGCAAGGAACTGCGCCAGATCGCCGAGAATGGGGGAGGGGGAGCGGAGGTAATCGGGATCGGAATCCCGCGCGCCCTGATCCTCGGCGAGGAACCCGAATGGGGGCCTGGCAACTCGCGCCTTCAGACGATCGGCTGGGGCTCGCCGGCCTGGGCCCACAAGACCGAGGTGATGACCGACGCGGCGCGCGACAACGGCATCGCCCTGGACATGACGCTCGGCCCCCTGTGGCCTGCCTCGACCCCCGAGCTCGACGAGATCAACGACCCGCGCGCGATGCAGCAGCTCGTTTTCGCGCAGCAGTTCCTCGCCGCCGGCAAGCGGCGCAGCGGCCCGCTGCCGTCGAACAACTCGCCGAACCTCCCGGTCGTGAGGCGCTCGCTGTGCGGCGACCCTGCCAAGGGCGCCGCCAACCTGCCGATCGCCAACGACGTGGGGGGATTCGGCGTCGGCGACGAGATCAAGGTCGGCGCCGGCGCCCGGGCCGAGCGGGTCCGGATCGTCGCGAAGGGCAGCCCGGGTGCGTGCACGGCGCTGAGAGCCCCGGCCCGCGCCGGAGCGAGGAAAGTCGCGACCGAGCTGGTCGGCAGCTTCGTGCGCGGGGAGAAGGTGACGATCGGCGCCGGCGCCAAGCGCGAGACGGTGAAGATCGTCTGGCGATCGGTGGAAGAACAGGGCCGCGGCTGGCTGACCGTCTCGCCGCCGTTGCGGCACCCGCACGGCGAGGGCGCCCGCGTGTTCGCTCGGCGCGGCAGCGGGCTGACCGTCTCGCCGCCCTTGAAGCGTGCCCACTCGTTCGGCGATCCGGTCGAGGACACGGCTCGGGGCACGATCGTCGCCGTGCTCGCCGCGCGCTGCCAGCAGGCGGACTGCGCCGAGCAGAAGTCGGGCTCGCGGATGCTCGACCGCTCGAGCGTGCGGGACCTCACCGCCGAGGTGAGCCCGCAGGGGACGCTCGAGTGGACCGCTCCGAACGACGGCGGCATGTGGAACGTGATCGTCTTCCGCCAGACCGCGGCCAACGACACCGGGTCGTTGACGAGCCTCAACAACACGACCTCTAGCGGCACGATCTACGCCGAGGACTACCTCAGCAAGGCGGGCGCCCGGGTCTCGACCGAATACTGGGACGCCCACGTCTTCACCCCGGCGACCGAAGCGGCGCTGCGCGCGATCGGGGGCGGTGACATCTTCGAGGACTCGCTGGAGCTCTCGAACAACCTCAAGTGGACCCCGGACATGGTCGCCGAGTGGGAGCGCCGACTCGGCTACGACCCGACCACCTCGCTGCCGGCGTTAGCCGGAGCCGGCCGCTACGCCGACGGCACCCAAACGCCTTTCTACAACTTCCCCGGCCTCGGCGCGAAGATCCGCAACGACTACAAGCAGATGTGGAGCGACCTCTACACCGACAACCACATCGTGCCGCTGCGCGAATGGGCGAACGGTCGCGGTCTCGATGTGCGGATGCAGCCCTACGGCGACCCGGTCGACAGCGCCGCGGCCGCGGCCGAGCTCGACGTCCCCGAGGGCGAGTCCTTCGGTTTCTCGCTCGGCGGCGACCCGGTCGAGACCTACAAGACCGTGACCAGCGGCGCCCACTTCAGCGGCCGCAAGGTCACCTCGACCGAGATGGGCGCGATCCTGCGCAGTAACTGGAACTCGATCGCGCGCGGCGCCGGTGGCACCTCGAACCTGCTCAACGTCTACCAGGCCTTCGCCGGCGGGGTCACCTCGATCGTCTGGTTCGAGTTCCCCTACCTGCAGTCGCCGCCCAACACCGGCACGGCCTCCGTCTGGCCGGGCTTCTCCTACGGCGGCAACGGCTCCTTCGCGGAATCCTGGGGGCCGCGAGTCCCGCAATGGGAGGACTACCGCTCGGTCAACGACAGCATTGCCCGGCTCTCGCTGATCCTGCGCGAGGGTCGCCCGCGCTTCGACCTCGGCGTCTACCGCGAACGGTTCAACATCTCCGACGGCCTGCTCGAGTCAGGCGACGCCCTGCACCAGAGCGGCTTCACCAACGACTACGTCAGCCCGGCCTTCCTGCGAGATGGCTCGGCCAGCTACGAAGGCGGCCAACTGTTCCCGAGCCAGTGGGGCTTCAGGGCCTTCCTACTCGACGAGCAGACGACGATGCCCGTCGACGTCGCCGAGAAGCTGGTCGCCCTGGCTCGCCAGGGCCTGCCGGTCGTGGTCGTCGGCGAGCCGCCGAGCGCCGCCCCCGGCGCCAAGGACCCCGCCGGCGAAGCCGCCGCGGTGAAGGCGGAGATGGCCGAGCTGATGGGCCTTCCGAGCGTCAGGCGCGTCAAGGACGTCGCGGCCGCGCCGGGCGCGCTGGCAGCGCTCGGCGTCGCCCCCGCGGCGAAGCCGGCCAAGCGGGTCGGGCAGCCGATTCTCTCCGTCCGCCGGCAGACCGCCGACGTCGACTACTACTTCCTCTACAACCAGTCCAAACAGGAGATGCGCCAGGCGCTCACCTTCACCGGCAAGGGCCGTCCCTACCGGATCGACACCTGGACCGGCGAGGTGACGCCGCTCGCCCGCTTTACCTCGGGGTCGAGCTGGGCCACGACCTCGGTCCGGGTCGGCGCCAACGGCGCCACGGTGATCGCGGTCACCGACAACCCGGCCGCGCTCGGCCTCGGCGCGCCCAACTCTCTGTACGCCACCAAGACGACCGCCGACGCGGCGCTCTACGACGCGGCCGGCAAGCTCATGGTCAGGGCCAGCGCCCCGGGCACCTACACCACGCAGCTGAGCGACGGGCGCAGCGCGAAGACGGCGATCAAGCGGGTCGCCGGGGCCCAGAAACTGGGCCGCTGGAAGCTCTCGGTCGACGGCTGGAGCCAGCCTGCCTCCAACCGCGCCGGCCAGTACAAGCACACCGCCTTCGGCCCGTTGCGCGTGCGCGCGACGGCGGGCGGCGCGCTGCCCCCTTGGTCGGAGATCACGAAGGAGAACGGCTACCCGGTCGACCTCGAGGACGTCTCGGGCATCGGCACCTACACCACCCACGTCAAGCTCCCGCGGGGCGTCCCCGGCGCCTACCTCGATCTCGGCAAGGCGACCGACACGGTGCGGCTCGAGGTCAACGGCAAGCTCGTCCCGCTCGACCAGTCCAACATCCGCCGCATCGACCTCGGCGGTTACCTGCGGGCCGGCTCCAACAAGGTCGTCGTCCGGGTCGCCTCGACCCTGATCAACGCGGTCCGGCTCAGCTCCACGGCCGGCGCGGAGACGCGGGGGCGGAACCCCAACTACGGGCTCGTCGGCCCGGTCGTGCTGCGCTCCTACGGGCAGGCCGAGATTTAGTCGCTTCTTGGTGAACCCTTTACCGAGCGCTCCTTACTTTCTTCATCACTGATGGGGAAAAGCGGCAAGTGGAACTGCCGCGGATGAGGAGAGAGATGAAGCAGATCGGACGTGTCTTGTTGGCCGTGCTCGCCGCAGTCCTGCTCGCCGCGGGCGTGACCGCCTGTGGCTCGGGCGATGAGGAGTCCACCGGCGGTGCGTCTGTCGCCAGCACGCCGGCGGTGCCGTGCAAAGGCGAGCCCGTCGTCCTCGGGACGATCACCTCGCTCGGCGGCCCGGCGCCGCTGAAGGACATCATGGGAGGGGTCGAAGCGGCGGCCGCGGCAGTCAACCACGACTGCACGGCTGGGCGCCCGATCGAACTGGTCACCTGCAACGACGAAGGCAGTCAGAGCCGCGGCGCGGACTGCGGGCGGGAGATCGTCAGCAGTGGCGCGATCGGCCTGGTCGGATCCGGCGGCGTCGCCTCGGTCAGCTTCGAGCCGATCGTCCAAGGCGCCGGCATCCCCTCGATCGGCAACCTCTCGACCGACCCGACCGAGCTGGCCGCGCTGACTTCGTTCCCGTTTTACAGCGGTCTGACCCGGATCGCCGCGCGCTCCTCGCTGCATCACGCAGCCGGGGCGAAATCGGTCTCGATCGTCGTCCCCGACAACCCGGTGTTGCAGACCCTCTACGACACGATGGAAGAAGTCTGCGAAGAGTTCGGCGTCGAGATCGACCAGTTCATCCCGATTCCCGCCAACGCCACCGACATGGCGCAGTACGCCTCGCAGGCGGCGGAATCCGAATCGATCATGATCCTCGTCGACCAGCAGGCGGAGGGCGTTCTGCGCGAGCTCCTGCACCTCGGCGTCTCGCCCGCGGACATGGTGATCAGCGCGCCGACGCTCTCCCAGGAGGAGGCCGACGAGTTCGGCGACGAGATCAACGGGCTGTACATGACCTCGCCCACGGTGCCGCTGACCGACACGGACAACGAGGGCGTCGCCCAGTACATGGCCGAGACCGAGGCGATCGGCGTCGACGATCACGGGGTGGACGGGATGGTCGCCTGGCGGGCGATGCACGTCGTCGCCGACGTGATCAAGACGCTGCCGAACCCGACCGCGGACAGCCTCAAAGAGGCGATGGACACCTACGCCTTCGCGCCGCCCGAGGCGGCCCCGGTCGACTTCGCCAAGTTGGCCTTCCCGGACATCAAGGTGTTCACCGAATTCCGCGTCTACAGCCGTGAGTACGCGGCCTGGGTGATCGAGGAAGGCAAGGTCGAGCTGGCCGCGCCGCCCTTCCTGGACCCCGGCACGGACTTCCAGCTCTAGCGAACCGAGCCGTTTGTCAATCGTCGATGAAGTTTTGGGGGCTTTTGTGCTAGCCTCCAATCTTCATCAGCGATGGAGAACGATGGAGACGACGTCTCCGTCCGGGGATGGAGAAAGGGACAGCCTGTGGCGCGAGTGATCGTTGTCGGTGCCGGAGTCGGTGGTTTGACGCTGGCTCAGGGCCTGCGCCGCGCCGGCTTCGACGTCGCCGTCTACGAGCGCGACGACGAGAACGGGCGCCCGCAGGGGATCGCCGTCCACATCGACGAGCGCGGCACCACGGCGCTGCGCGCCTGCCTGCCGCCCGAGCAGCTCGGCCTCGCCGAGGGCACGATGGGCGGGCCACGGACGCAGACCCTGCAGCTCTCCACCGACGACGGCGAGCTCGCGATCGTCGGCTCCAAGCCGTCCAACGCCGCCGCGGGAACGGCCTTGCTGGGTGCGCGGCCGGGTCGCCAGGCCAGCCGGCCGGTGTTGCGTGCCGCGCTGCTGGCGGGTCTAGAGGACGTGGTCCACTTTGGCGCCGCGCTCACCCGCTTCGAGCAGCAGCCCGACGGCACCGTCAAGGCCTGGTTCTCCGACGGCAGCACCGACACGGCCGACGTGCTGGTCGGGGCCGACGGCGGCGGCTCGGCGGTGCGGGCCCAGTACCTGCCCGAGGCCGAGCGCCTCGACACCGGCAAACGCATGTTGATGGGCGCGACCCCGATGACCGCGATCGAGGACACCGGCATCGTCGAGCTGATCGGCCACGACCCGGCCGGCGTGCGCAACGGCGACGCGATGCTGATGGCGCTCGGGCCGCTGCATTTCGCCGAAGAGCCGCGCGCGGCTCGCGACCGCTGGCTGCCCGCGCTGCGCTCCGAGGCAATCGAGAGCGCCGAGGACTACGTGATGTGGGCGATGCCGACCGGCAAGGACGTCCTCTCCGAGGACGAATCGGCGGCCGCTGTGTGGGCCGTCGCCAAGAAACTCGTGACCGGCGCGCACCCGAGCCTGATCAAGGTGATCAACAACGCCTGGCCGGAGGTCACCTTCGCCCACTGGATCGGCCTGATCCCGCCGCTGGAGCCGTGGGAGCCCAGCTCGGTGACGCTGATCGGCGACGCGATCCACCTCGCTCCCGGCTTCGGCGCCAACATCGCGATGCAGGACGCCCGTCGCCTCTGCGAGGCCCTCGTCGCGGCGGCGCAGGGCGACGGGGACCTGGTCGCGGCGATCGCGGCCTACGAGGACGAACTGCGCACCGAGAGCGACCAGATCATCGATGTCGTGATGCAGATGGCCGCCGACGCCATGGATGCCGCCTCGGACTCCGAGTCGGCGGTGTCTTAGTGCCTCTTTTGAGAAACAACCGTTGTTCAGCAGTGTTGAAGAAAGCGTTGCCGGGCGATCGCCCGTCAGGAGGAGAGAGATGAGAAGCCCAGTCGGTTTGAGCAAGACGAGTTTGCGCAGTTCCCTGATCGTCGCGATCGTCGCGGCGCTGCTCGCCGTGGGCGTCTCGGCCTGCGGCTCTGGCGGCAGTGACCCCACCGACGATTCGTCGTCGGTCAGCAGCCCGGCGGTGCCCTGCAAAGGCAAGCCCGTCGTGCTCGGCACGATCACCTCGCTCGGCGGCCCCTCGCCGCTCAAGGACATGATGGGTGGCGTCGAAGCCGCGGCCGCCGCCGTCAACCACGACTGCACGGCGGGTCGCCCGATCAAACTGGTGACCTGCAACGACGAAGGTGACCAGAGCCGCGCCGCGGACTGCGGTCGCGAGATCGTCAACAGCGGCGCGATCGCGCTGGTCGGTTCCGGCGGCGTCGCCTCGGGCAGCTTCGAGACGATCGTGCAGGGCGCCGGCATCCCCTCGATCGGCAACCTCGCGACCGACGTGACCGAGCTCGCGGCGATCACCTCGTTCCCGTTCTACAGCGGCCTCACCAGGATCGCCTCACGGGCCTCGCTCGACCACGCCGCCGGCGCCACCTCGACCGCGATCATCGTCCCCGACAACCCCGCGGTGCAGGCGCTGCAGGGGACGATGGAAGAGACCGCGGGCCGCTTCGGCATCGACGTCGACCAGTTCGTGCCGGTCCCGCTCAACGCCACCGACCTGGCCCAGTACGCCTCGCAGGCGGACGAATCGGAAGCGATCATGATCCTCGACGACGGCACCGTGGAGGGCATCCTGCGCGAGCTGCTCAACCTCGGCGTCACCCCCGAAGACAAGGTGATCTCGGCGCCGGCGTTGTCGCAGGAGCAGATCGACGAATTCGGCGACCAGCTCAACGGGCTGTTGATGGCGTCGCCGACGGTCCCGCTGACCGACACCTCCAACGAGGGCGTCGAGCAGTACCTCGCCGAGACCGACGCGATCGGCGTCGAGGACCACGGCGTGGAGGGCATGATCGGTTGGCGCGCGATGCACGTTGTCGCCGACGTGGTCAAAACCCTGCCCGAGAACCCAACTTCGGCGGACATGAAAAAAGCGATCGAAGGTTGGTCGTTTGCCCCGCCGGAGGCCGCGCCGGTCGACTTCACCAAACCGGCCTTCCCGGATATCCCCCTGTTCACGGAATTCCGGGTCTTCAGCCGTGAATACGCGGCTTGGCGGGTGGAAGACGGAGAGATCAAGCTCGCTGTTCCGGGCTTTGTCGATCCGGGCAAGGACTTCCAGCTGAAGTGATGCGGCATGGTTCCCAGCTGCCGTCGTCGCCCCTCACGGGGGCGGCGACGGCTGAAATTTTCGCTGTCGGGCGAGTGGAGGGCTAGAGGGTGGAAGTAGTCATCCAGTTCGCCTTGCTCGGCGCCGCCACGGGTTCGCTCGTCGCGCTCGTCGCGATGGGCGTGGTGATCACCTACCGGGCCTCGGGCGCGCTGATCCTGGCGATCGGCGCGATCGGCGCCTTCGGCGCGTTCGTCTGCTACCAGCTGCGCGACAACGCCGGCCTGCCCTGGCCGCTGGCGTTGGCGATCGGCCTCCTGGCGGGCGGCCTGCTCGGCCTCGCGACCCAGCAGTTCGTGATCAGCTGGCTGCGCGACGCGTCCAACGTCACCAAATTGATCGCCTCGCTGGCGATGCTGCTCTTGATCCAGGGGACGATCGACCTTGCTTGGCCGGCGGGAGGCGACTCGAGCATCGGTTATCCGAACTCGATCCTGCCCACCGACGCGGTCCACATCACCGACGAGATCATCATCGGCGCCGACCGGCTGATCCTGCTCGCGGCGGCGCTGACGATCGCGGTGATCCTCGGCGCGGTGCTGAAGAAAACGATGTTCGGGCTCGCCACCACGGCGGTCGCCGAGGACCGCGAGGTCGCCGCGATCGGCGGCTGGTCGCCGTCGATGATCGAGCGGGTCAACTTCGTGATCGCCGGCGTGCTCGCGGCGGCCGCGGCGATCTTCATCGCCCCGATCGTCGGCCTCGACGCGCTCGACCTCACCCTGCTGATCATCCCGGCCGTCGCTGCCGCGCTGGTCGGCGGCTTCACCTCGCTGGTCGTCACCGTCGTCGCCGCGCTGGCGATCGGCATCGCCCAGGCCGAGCTCGCCCGCTTCCAACCGGACATCGCCGAATTCCTCGGCTTCGCCCCGGAGTCGCTGAGCGGCCTGCCGGCGGCGGTGCCGATGGCGGTGATCATCATCTTCACGGTCTGGTCGGGCAAGCTGCGCTCGGCCCGCGGCGACGTGATCGCGCGCCAGCCGCTGCCGGGCAACGGCCGCATCCGCTGGGGGCTCGTGATCCCCGGCGTCGCCGTGATGGCCTTCTGGATCTCGACCGCCGACGCCGCCTGGTCGGAATCGATCGGCCTCTCGCTGATCCTCGCCACCCTGGTGCTCTCGGTCGTCGTCGTAACCGGTTTCGCCGGCCAGCTCTCGCTGGCCCAGTTCGCCCTCGCGGGCTTCGGCGCCTGGGTCGCCGCAAAGTCCTACAGCGACCTCGACACCTCCTTCATCGTCTCGGTCCTCTTCGCCGTCGTGTTGACCGTCCCCCTGGGCGTGGTCTTCGCGCTGCCCGCCCTGCGCACCAGGGGGGTGACGCTGGCGATCGCCACGCTCGGCTTCGCGATCATGCTGCAGGCGCTGTTGTTCAACAACGGCTCGCTGACCGGCGGCATCTCCGGGATCAAAGTCGAGGACCCGAACCTGTTCGGGATCAGTCTCAACCCGGTCGACAGCCCCGAGCCCTACAACTGGTTCGTCTTCGCCTGCTTCCTGCTCTGCACGGCGCTGGTCAGCAGCCTGCGCAGGGGCAGGACCGGCCGGCGCCTGCTGGCGATGCGCAGCAACGAGCGCGCGGCGGCCTCGTTGGGAGTCGGCATCTACGGAGCCAAGCTCTACGCCTTCTCGGTCGCCGCCGGGATCGCCGCGATCTCGGGAATCCTGCTCGCCTTCCGCAAAGAATATGTCCAGTTCGCCGAGTTCTCGGTGCTCGGATCCTTCACCGCCGTGCAGTACGCGGTGATGGGGGGGATCGGCTGGGTCGCGGGTGCGCCGGTCGCCGGTCTGTTCGCCGTCGGCGGCGTCCTGCAGCGGCTTGCCCGCGAACTGCTCGCGATCCCGGCCAGCTGGATCGTGATCCTCACCGGCACCGTCGTCCTGCTGCAGCTGAAGGAGCGCCCGGACGGCGTCGCCGCCGGGATGAGCGAAGTCTGGGGCTACATCTTCCGGCGGATCAGGGAAGCGATGCCGTGGAACAAGAAGCGCGAGGCCGAGCCCGCCGGGGAGGCCTCGGTGCAGCCGCGCCCGCAGGCGGCTACGCCGCCGGTGCCCAAAGTCGAGCCCGCCACCCTCGAGGTCAGCGGCCTGACCGTGCGCTTCGGCGCCGTGACCGCGCTCAACGACGTCTCTCTCAGGGTCAGCCCCGGCGAGATCGTCGGCCTGATCGGCCCCAACGGCGCCGGCAAGACGACCCTGATGGACGCGGTCACCGGCTTCACCAAGGCAGACGCGGGCAAGGTCACGCTCGACGGCCAGCCGATCGACAAGTGGACCCCCGAGCGCCGCGCCCGCGCCGGGATCGGCCGCTCCTGGCAGGGCGTCGAACTCTTCAACGAGCTCTCGGTCAGCGACAACCTGTTGGTCGCCAGCGATCGTCACCGCGGCTACCACTACGCCACCGACCTCGTGCACCCCGGGCGCCAGCCGCGCAGCGCGGTGATGGAGCGGGTCGTCGCCGACTTCCAGCTCGAGCAGTGGCTCGACCTGCGCCCGCCGTCGCTGCCGTACGGGATCCAGCACCTGGTCGGGATCGCCCGGGCGATCTGCGCCGAGCCGGCGGTGCTGCTGCTCGACGAGCCGGCGGCCGGGCTGGACCGCGAAGAGCGCACCGAGGTCGCGGAGACGATCCGCCGGATCTGCACCGAGCAGGGCATCGGCATCCTCCTGGTCGAGCACGACGTGCCGCTGGTGATGCGCACCTGCGACCGGATCGTCGTGCTCGACTTCGGCAACAAGATCGCCGAAGGCAGTCCTCAGGAGGTCGCCGAGAACCCGCGCGTCGTCGAGGCTTATCTCGGCGACGACTCGTCCGAGAGCGTGGCCGTCGCCGCCACGCCCGGGCCCGAGGAGCAGGGGGTGACCCGGTGAGCACGGTGGTGTTGGAGGCCTGTGGTCTGGATGCCGGCTACGGCAAGGTCGCCGTGGTCCGCGAGCTCGACCTCGAGCTGCGCGCCGGCGAGGTGCTCGCCCTGTTCGGCTCCAACGGCGCCGGCAAGACGACCACGGTCAGGACCCTCTCTGGTCTGCTGCCGGCGAGGGGTGGCGAGGTAAAGCTGAACGGGGAGGTCGTCAAGGCCCCCCTGCACATGCGCGCGCGGATGGGACTCAGCCTGGTCACCGAGCGGCGCGCCCTGGTCAAGACGCTGACCGTCACCGAGAACATGCGCGTCGCCCGCGCCGACGTCGACTACGCGCTCGAGCTCTTCCCCGAGCTCTCCGAACACATGGGGCGCAAGGCCGGCCTGCTCTCCGGCGGCCAGCAGCAGATGCTCTCGTTGGCGCGCGCCCTGGCGCGGCGGCCGAACGTGCTCTTGATCGACGAGCTCTCGCTGGGGCTGGCGCCGATCGTCGTCAACCGCCTGCTCGAGGCGGTCCGCAACGCCGCCAACGACGGCATGGCCGTGTTGCTGGTCGAGCAGCACATCGCCAAGGCCCTGCGGGTCGCGGACCGCGTCAACGTTCTTCGTCATGGCCGCATCGTGCTCGCAGGGGGCGCGAAGGAGTTCCACGGCCGCATCGACGACATCGTCTCCGCCTACATGGCGGAGGACGAGAAAGGGGAGGGGCCGGCGCGTAACGGCGGAGGCCCCCATGGCGCCAACGGACTGCCGGGAGGCAATGACCAGTCGTAGTTACCGGCCGGGAACGGGTCAACAACACCCGGCAAATTCAATGGAAGGAGTAGGTATGTTCGGTATCAAACGCAGTACCAAGGTGTTGGGCCTCGTTGCCGTCATGGCACTGGTCGGCGCCGCGCTGATCGCGCCGGCCGCCGCCCCGGCCAAGGCGCTTACGTTCAGCGCCAGCGCCCCGATGGGAATCAAGGGTGGCGGTTCCATCGTCGGCAAAGCCACCGGCAGTATCGGCAACACCAGCTTCAAAAAAGTCGCCGTGACCGGCACCGCGGTTCCGCCCAAAATGACCGCTGTATTCAACCTGGCCGGCGGCAAGATCATCGCCTCGACCAAAGACGGTCACGTCAAAAAAGGTGTGTTGTACGGGACCTTCAAGCTGTCGGGTACCGGCAAATACAAAAACATCAGGGGTGGCGGCAACCTGAGCGCGTCGCTGACCACGTTCGTCTTCAAATGGAACGGCAAAGCCAGCCTCTAAGTATGGCTGCTTGAAGTACCGGGGCGCCGGCCATGGTCGGCGCCCCGTCTGTTTCACCTGGCTAGGAGTGAACCGCGGCGCCGGTCAGGCACTGCTGGGCCAGCGGACCGAACTGCGCCACCAGCTCCTCGATCGGAGCGGAGGCGATCGGCTCCACCCGGGCGATGTGGCGGGTCATCACGAGGCCGAGGATCTGTACGACCACCATGCCGACCCGCATCGAGGCGTCCGGCGTGTCGAGCAGCGCCGCCAGGCGGTTTTCGATCTCCTGCTCGATGAATTCGCGTAGCAGCGCGGCCGACTCGTGGTAGGCCGGGGCGGCCTGGGCCAGCAGGACGAGCGGGCTGTTCTCGCTGGCGTCGTGGCTCTCGAGGACGGTGCGGATCAGACGCTCCCCGATCCCGTCCAGGCCGCCATCGAAGATCGAGTCGATCGCCACCGGTACCTCGGCGGACATGTGCGCGGTGGCTGCTGCAAACAGGCCCTGCTTCGTATCGAAGAAGTAGAAGACCATCGCCGGATCGACTTCTGCCTCGGCGGCGACGGCGCGGATCGTCGTGCCGTTGTAGCCGTTCTCGCTGAACTGGGCGCGCGCGGTCTCCAGGATCCGCTGCCTGCTTTTCGCCCCCGATCGCCAGCGCCCGGGGCGGCCCGAGTTGCCCGACTCGCTCATGGTCAAAGGAAGTCTATCGGACCCAACGACCGTTGTTCATCGTGTGGTGAAGTTAAGCCACAGAAGTCGTTGTTCATCACCTGGTGAAAAGCGGAAAACCCACGACTCCCTGTACTAGTTAAATGCTTGACAAACCACCCCATCTATCTAGACTGTGGAATCCCCCCAACGCGGCATTTTGGGGACCGGGAATCCCCCCAAACGTGGACCAAGGAGAGCTTGAGATGCCTACCCAAATCGTTACTGGGACCGAACGCCTGACCCTTATCAACGTCTTCGAGACCACTCCCGAGACGCAGCAGCAGCTGATCGACATCACCAAGGAACAGATCGAGCAGACGGTGGGCAAACTGCCGGGCCTGGTCAGCGCCAACCTCCACGCCAGCCGCGACGGCCTGCGCGTCGTCAACTACGCCCAGTGGGAGAGCGTCGACGCCTGGAAAGAGATGATGAAAAACCAGAAAGCCGGCGAGAAGCGCGAGAAGATCGAGGACATCGCCGTGCCGGACGTGCACGAGTACGACGTCGTCGCGACCTACGAGGGGCCGGCTGCATGACGACCGCCACCGTTACCGTCAACGAGGAGGCCGAGCAGATAATCGGCACGCTGCTCAAAGCGCCTCCGCAGGATCCTTACCCACTGTACGCGCGGCTGCGTGAGATCGCCCCGATCTACCGCCCGTCGTTCGCCAATTTCTGGACCCTGACCCGCTACGACGACGTCGCCGCGGCGTTCAAGGAGAAGCGCTTCGTCCGCAACTACGAGGACATGCGCGAACGGATCGGGCAGCCGCTCGACATGAGCCGTCCGTTCGACGCGCTCGGTGAGCACTTCTTCTTCCTCCACAACCCGCCGGAGTACCTGCCCAAGCGCGCCCTCTACAACACCGCGTTCAACAAAAACTACGTCGAGACCCTGCGGCCGATGATGCAGGGCTTCGTCGACGAACTGCTCGACGAGATCGGGCAGAAGGGCGAGATGAACGTCGTCGAGGACCTCAGCTTCGGGCTCACGGTCCGCGTCATCTGCAGCACCATCGGGGTGCCGCTCGACAAAAGCGACCTGCTGGTCAACTGGGCGCACTCGTTCGCACCGACGATGGACCCGCTGGTCACCGACGAGGCGCGCGCCAACATGGACGCCGCCGTCGTCAAGCTCGAGGACTACCTGCACGTGCTGCTCGACGAAAAGCGGGCGAATCCGGGCGACGACCTGATCAGCCGCCTGATCGAGGCGGACGAGGAGGGCATCGTCAGCGACGAGGAGCTGCGGGCGAACGTGCCGCTGGTCTTCTCCGCCGGCCTGGAGACGACCACGCACTTCATCGGCAACGCCGTCTACTCGCTGATGCGCAACCGCGATCAGTGGGAGCTGCTCTGCAGCGATCCCGACGGCCTGGTCAAAAACGCCGTCGAGGAGCTGCTGCGCTACGACTCCTCGGTGCAGTCCGATCCGCCGCTGCGTCTGGCCGCCGAGGACATCGAGCTCGGCGGCGTCACGATCGCCAAGGGCGAAAGCGTGATGCCGTTCATCGGCTCCGCCAACCGCGATCCCGCCATGTACGAGAACCCCGACAAGCTCGACCTCAAGCGCGAGGACATCCGCAGCGTCGCCTTCGGCGGCGGTGTCCACGTCTGCCTCGGGCAGCACCTGGCGCGGATGGAGAGCCAGGTGGCGCTCTCGACGCTCGCCAAGCGGTTCCCGGACATCGAGCTGACCGGTCCCGAGCCGGAATTCAACGCCTTCGCGAACACCCGTGCGCTGAAGTCGTTGACGATCAAGCTCCAGTAGCACCCGCCGACCGACCCGCTCCACGACGTTTGTAACCCTCTGGGTTACAAACGTCGTGTGGGTCGGGGCGTCAGCCGAGTTTGCGCTGCGCGATCGGCGAGGCGAAACGCACCAGGTGGCGCATCACCAGCCGCCGGGGGCTGAACGGGGCGGGGAAGCTGAGCCGGCGCATCTCGTCCTCGTAGGCGCCAATCGCGGCGTCGAGGCTCTGCGCCCCGCGCTCGGCGCAGGCCAGCTCGTCGCTGAGCAGGTGCGCGTCCCGCATCGCGAGGTTGCCGCCGATCCCCGGCGCGACGTGGATCGCGTCGCCGAGCACGGTGACCCGGCTGGTGGGCCAAGCCCGCATCGGTGGGATCAGGCCGACGCGGAGCGGCGCGGTGACCTCGGGCCACGCCTCGTCGAGCATCAGTCGCAGGGACGGGTGCGTGTCCGCGGCGCGCCGCCTGGCGACCTCCCAAACGTCGGCGGGGGAGTCGGCGGAGCCCAGCCGGGCCTTGGTCGTGGGCACCGCCCACATCAGGTAATCCTCGGCGCCAGCGACGGTCTCGGGGGGGTCTCCGGGCAGCCACTTCCTCCAAGTCGCGGGGGGCGACTGGCCGAACCGCATGACGTTCAGCGCCATCCGTATCTTGCCGTCGACTTTCACGGCGTTCGCGTTCTCGCCCAGCAGCTCCGGCAGGCCAGTGTCGGCGATCGCCCGCAGTGGCGTCGCGCCCAACAGCATGCGCACGCCGATATCGACGACCTTGACGCGCGGCAGGTAGGCGCGACGGACCGCGGAGCCAACCCCGTCTGCCCCGACGAGCAGGTCAGCGGTGTCCGTGCTGCCGTCGGAGAAGCGCGCCTCGACGACGCCGTCGGGGCGCTGCTCGAAGCTCTCGAGCGCGGCTTCGAAGCGCACCGCGTCCTCCAGTCCGGCCAGCAGGACCGCGCGCAGGAGCGGGCGGTTGACCTGGTACCCCGGCCGCGGTCGGGGCGTCTTGCCGTCGAGCTGGCGGCCGCCGACCACATGGAGGTTCCCATCGACGGGGGAGAGGAACTTGGCCTGCTCGGTGAAGCCGCCCATCGTCGCCTCCACCGCCTCGACGTGCGCCGCCGGCAGGCACCCCCGCAGCGCCGTCGTCCCGCGGTCGTCGAAGTGGAGGCTGATGCCCTGCGGGCGCCCCCGTGCCGCGTCGCGCTCGTAGACCGCGACGTCGATGCCGGCACGACGGAGGCCGTGGGCCAGGGTGAGACCGCCGAGCCCGGCGCCCACCACGATTACACGCACTGGCTCGGGCCTTTCTCCATCACCCGCTGAAGTTTAACCGGCGGTGAAATTGGATGACCGCATGACGTTTGTAGCCCTCTGGGTTACAAACGTCATATGGGTCGGGCGCTTAGCGCGACTGCGACGTCTGCCAGGCGAGCGTCGCGAGGGCGACGTCCTCGAGGCCGACGCCGACCGACTTGAAGACGGTGATCCCGTCGCCGGCGCCGCGCGGGCCGTCGGCGACCGCCTGGCTCAGCGGGATCAGCTGGTCCCGCTCAACCGCGCTCGTCTCCAGCGCCTGCTGGATGTCGCCCGCCTCGCGGGCGGCCTGCTCGGGGGAGTCGACGACGACGATCTCGGCCTGCGCGAAGACGCCGGCGTCGAGCTCCTGCATGCGCGGCAGGATCGCCCCGGCCCCGTTTACGTGGGTGCCGGGCTGGAGGTCGCCGGCCGTGACCACGGGCTCCTCGGCGTTGGTGATCGCGGTGACGATGTCGGCGTGGCGGGTCGCCGCCTCGACGCTGGTCGACGCCTCGACCGGGATCCCCATCCGTTCGCTCAGCATGCCGGCGAAGGTGGCGGTGCGCTCGGGGTCGCGGCCGACCGCGAAGATGCGCTCGAGCTTGCGGACCGCGGCGACGGCCTCCGCCTGGGTGGGAGCCTGGCGGCCGGTGCCGATCAGGGCCAGCGTGGAGGCGTCGGGGCTGGCCAGCAGCTTGGTCGCCAGCCCGGAGGCGGCGCCGGTGCGCAGCCGGCCCAGCTCGGTCGCGTCCATCAGCGCCTGCAGGCTGCCGTCGCGACTGGAGAAGAGGGCGACGATCGGGTGGCCTTTGCCGCCGGCCACCGTCCAGCACTTCGCCGCGGCGAAGCCGGCGCCGTCGAGGTAGCCGCCGAGCGCCTGCAGCCGGCCGCCGCCGTCCCAGAGCACGCGCGTGCGCTCCATGCTGCCGGCGCTGCCCTGCGCTTCCTCCGCGAAGGCGCGCTCGAGGGCGTCAACCGCTTCCGGCATCGAGATCAGCTCGACGATCTGCTCGTTGGTGAGGTAGGGCGGCGCTGATGTCATCGGAAGCAGCGTACGGGCCCGCGCCTGAGGTTGTCAAGCGTTATACGAATCTCTCGGCTATCGGCTTGAGAGCGCGGTTTGCGCGCTTCCACCGCAACCTCGACCCGAACGAGGGGTTGCATCATCAGTGATGAAGAATAGACTTCATCACCAAGGGTGAAGAAAAGGCTTCGCCAATCGACTTTTTGTCGCTGGGCCGACAAACGGAGGAGATATATGAGTTACGCAACCCATCCACGGATGGCTCGGAGAGGAACGCTGGCCAAGGGCTTGGCGGCCTTCTCTGCCTTGCTCGTCGCCAGCCTCGTGCTTGCCGCGAGCGCCAGCGCCGCCACGACCCTGTCGGCGACGGTGAACGGGACCGGTCAGGGAACCCCGGGGGCCCCGGTGCCGGTGATCGCCACGCTGACCACCGTCATCGACAACAACGGCGCAACCCCGCCGGCCCCGGTGGCGCAGACGGCGACGATCGCCGAAACGTTCCCGGGCGAGTTCGTGAACGAGCTGGCGAAATTCGGTTCTTGTCCGCAGTCGAACTTCGACGCGACGGGTGAAGTGCCTGGCGGGCCGGAGGACCCCTCGGTCTCCTGCCCGGCGAACTCGCTGGTCGGCAACGGCCTGCTCAAAAACTACGCCGCCGTCCCCGGGGGCACGCCGCCGCCCTTCGTGGCGCAGTCCGACAAGGTCGTGATCGTCAAGAACGCGACTACCGGTGGACTGTCGTTCTGGATCTCGTTCGAACCGATCCCGGGCTCGAGGACCTCGAAGATCCTTCCCGGCACGGTGACGACCAACGCCTCCGGGCAGACGGTGATCACCTGGGATCCCACGGGGGTCGAGGCTGCCCCCTTCATCAAACTGCTCGAATGGCAGGTGTCCTACAACTCCAACCAGGCCGGCCTGGTGACGCCCGAGCCGTTCGCCAACACGGGCTGCTCGAGCGGCACCTGGGCGTTCTCTTCGACGGTCACGTTCGTTGGCGGCGCCGTCCCCAGCCAGACGGCCAACGCGAGTGCCGACTGCAAAAACCTGACCGCGCCGCTCGAAGGCGTCCAGTCGATCGCCTCGAGCTCGGCGAAGGTGTCGAGCAAAGGCAATGGCAAGTTCAAGGTGAAGTGCAGCTCCGTGGGCGCCTGCAAAGGCACCTACAAGATGCGAGTGACCTGGCCGAAGACCAAGAAGAAGGTCGTCATCGCGAAGGGCAGCTACTCGCTGGTTGCCGGTCAGACCCTCAATGTGTCGTTCAAGCTCACCGGCAAGGGCAAGAAGTTGCTCGCCAGCAAGAACGGCGGAACCCTGAAGACGAAGCTGACGCTGACCTCGTCGGAAGGTAAGTCGGTCAACCGCACGTTCAAGCTCAAGGCGAAGTAGCGGGACGGCGGGCGCGATGGCCTCGCGCTGAAGGGAAAGGGCGGCCTTCGGGCCGCCCTTTTCTTGCCCTCGCCAGGCGCGCAGGCGCCTCACCGCCGATGAAGATAGCCTGACGCCCATGGCAACCATCAGCGGCTCGGCCGCATCAGAGATCGAGGCGCCGATCGAGCAGGTTTACGCGATCGCCGCGGATGGCGAGGGTGCTCCTCGCTGGCAGCCGGAGATCAAGGTCGCGGAGTGCCTTGAGCGTGGCGGTGACGGCGAGCAGCTGGTCGTCCGCATGGAGACCGAGACGCCGATGAAGACCCTGCACTCGACCCTGCGCTACAGCTACGAGCCGAACAGCAGCATCTCCTGGATCCAGGAGGAGGGCGACATGAAGGCGATCACCGGGAGCTGGAAGCTCGAGGATCTCGGCGGCCGCACCCGGGCGACCTACAGCATCGAGGTCGAGCCGGCGGGGATGATGGCGCTGGCGCTGCGCGGCCCGCTGGTCGACAAACTGCGCGAAAAACTGGTCGACACCATGCCTCCCAGGCTGAAGGCGTTCGCCGAGGGCGACGGCTCCGCCTCCTAGCTACTCGACGTCCTGCTGTTTGCCCTCGGGCATCCACAGCCGGCAGGCGACGTAGCCGATAGCAAGCATGCCGGCGCCCACGTAGAAGGCGGTCTCCATCGCCGCGGCGAAGTCGCCGGGACCTTCGGCGCCGCCGAGGTCGGTGGCGCCGGCGACGATGCTGCCCATGATCGCCATGCCGACCGCCGAGCCGAAGTTGCGGAAGGTCTGGATCACGCCGGAGCCCTGGCCGCGCATCGCGTCCGGCAGGCGGTTGAGCGCGTCGGCGTTCAGCGGCGAGAAGGCGAGGCCGAAGCCGGCGCCGGTGATCAGCATCCCCCAGAGGGTCGCGCTGGCGCTCAGTTCGGAGAGGTTGCCGGCCCAGACGACCATCCCGATCGCGCCGAGCAGGAAGCCGATCGCCACCGGTTTCTTCGCGCCGTACTTGTCCATCCAGGCGCCGCCGACCCGGGCGGCGACGAAGAACGAGTAGAACATCGTCAGGATCGAGAAGCCGGCCTGGGTCGGTTCCTGGCCGACCGCGATCTGGAAGTACATGCTGCCGAAGAAGAAGACGGCGAGCCAGGGGCCGAAGACCAGGAAGGTGAGCAGGTTGTCGACCGCGAAGCCGCGGTTGGCGATCATCGCGTTGACGTCGATCAGCGGGTTCTCGGTCTTGCGCTCGACCGAGACGAAGAGGGCGAGCACGGCGAGGCCGGCGACGATCGAGCCGAGCGTGGCCGGGCTGTCCCAGCCCCATTCGGTCGACTGCTGGATGCCGAGCACGGTCAGCGCCATGCCGACGACGATCAGGATCGCGCCGCGCACGTCGAGCGGCGCCGGGTTCTTGACGTCGTGCAGCTTGGCGAAGCGGAACTCGAAGAGCGCCAGCAGCGCGACCGGCACGTTGATCCAGAAGATCGCCCGCCAGGTCCAGTACTCGGTCAGGTAGGAGCCGGCGATCGGGCCGATCGCGGTGAACAGGCCGGAGACGATGAAGAAGATCGCCAGTCCCTTGCCGCGCTCGTTGGCCGGGAAGGCGTCGAGCACCAGCACGGTCGCCGAGGGGATCAGCAGGCCGGCGCCGACGCCCTGCAGGACGCGGAAGAGGATCAGCCAGGCGACCGTGAGGTCGCCGCCGTCGGGCACCAGCCCGCACATCAGCGAGCTAGCGGCGAAGAGGATCACCCCGCAGATGACGATCTTCTTGTGGCCGAGCATGTCGCCGAGCCGGCCGCCGAGGGCGACGAAAGCGGCGGTCGAGAGCGCGTAGGCGGTGACCAGCCACTGCACCGCGGTCTCCGAGAGATGCAGGTCGTGCTGGATCTCGGTGGCCGAGATGCTGACGATCGTGAAGTCGATCATCACCATCGCCATCGCCGGGACGAGCGGCCAGAGGACGCGGTAGCGCTGGTAGTCCCCGTTCATGCGCCGGAAACTGTAGTTGCGGCGACGGTCGTCGAGGCGGACAATAAGCGCATGGCCGATACCGCCTCAGCGCTCGGATCCGGCGCGCCGACCCAGGCGGGCGGGGCGCGCCGGCTGCGCAACTTCTTCGCCGGCGCCTGGAGCGAGGTCGACGGCGCGCCGACCCTCGAGGACCGCAACCCGGCGAGCGGCGAGCTGCTCGCCGAGGTGCCGCTCTCGAGCCGCGATCACGTCGAGCGCGCGGTCGCCGCCGCCGCCGCGGCCCAGCCGGCCTGGCGCGCGGTCTCCCCGCAGGCCCGGGCGCGGGCGCTGATGAACCTGAGGGCCGTGCTCGACGCGCACCGCGGCGAGCTCGCCGCCCTGGTCACCGAAGACATGGGCAAGACCCTCGACGACGCCGCCGGCGAGGTCGGCCGCGGGATCGAGTCGGTCGAGGCCGCGATCGCGATCCCCCACCTGATGAAGGGCGAGAACCTCGAGGGCGTGGCCCGCGGGGTCGACGTCGAGATGGTCCGCCAGCCGGTCGGCGTGGTCGGCGCGATCACGCCGTTCAACTTCCCGGCGATGATCCCGCTCTGGTTCCTGCCCTTCGCGGTCGCCTGCGGCAACACCTTCGTGCTCAAGCCCTCCGAGCAGGATCCCCTCGCCTCGCTGCGGATCTTCGAGCTGATCGAGGCCGAGGAGATCTTCCCGCCCGGCGTCATCAACCTCGTCCACGGCGGCCGCGACGCGGTCAACGGCCTGCTCGAGAGCGACGGTGTCGACGCGATCTCCTTCGTCGGTTCGGCGGCGACGGCGCGCTACGTCTGTGCCACCGCGGTCGAGCACGGCAAGCGCGTGCAGGCGCTGGGCGGAGCCAAGAACGCGATGGTCGTGATGCCCGACGCCGACCCGAAGCTGATGACCGACGGGGTCACCTCCTCCGCCTTCGGCGCCGCCGGGCAGCGTTGCCTGGCCGGCTCGCTGCTGGTCCTGGTCGGCGACCGCGAGGAGCAGGACCGCTCGTTGCAGCGGGTGATCGACGCCAGCGCCGGGCTCGCTCTGGGCGCCGGCGGCGACCCTGCGACCGACGTCTGCCCGCTGGTCTCGGTCGCCGCCCGCGAGCGGGTCGAGGGCGAGATCGAGCGGGCGCTCGGCGAAGGGGCGACGCTGGCGCTCGACGGCCGCCTCGGCGGCGGCGAGGCCGGCGCTCAGCTCGGCCCGACGATCGTCGACGACGCCCGCCCCGGCTCGCCGGCGCTCGCCGAGGAGCTCTTCGGCCCGGTCCTCACCGTGCTGCGCGCGCCCGACCTCGACGGCGCCCTGGAGCTGGTCAACAGCTCGCGCTACGGCAACGCCTCGGTGATCTTCACCTCCTCCGGCGAGGCCGCCCGCGAGTACCGCTACGGCGTCGAGGCCGGGATGATCGGCGTCAACATCGGCGTCCCGGCGCCGGTCGCCTGGTTCCCCTTCGCCGGCTGGAAGGACTCGATCGACGGCGACCTGCACGCCAACGGCGGCGACGCGGTCGAGTTCTACACGCGCAAGAAGGTCGTCACCTCGCGCTGGGCCTAGGAGGCCCGGGGCCCGAGCTCGACCGGCAGCGTTTTCAGCTGGTTGAGGAAGGCCGACTCGACGAAGGCCGGCTTGCCCGCGAGGGAGATCTCCGGGTAGCGGGCGAAGGTCTCCTCGAAGAGGATCTTCAGCTCGAGCCGGGCCAGGGCGGTGCCGAGGCAGAAGTGGCGGCCGCCGGCGCCGAAGGCCTGGTGCTCGGGGTTGCGGAGGACGTCGAAGCGGTCGGGGTCCTCGTAGCGGGTCTCGTCGCGGTTCGACGAGGCGTACCACATGACCACCTTCTCGCCTTTCTTGATCTCCTGCCCGTTCAGCACCGTGTCCTTGGTCGCCGTGCGGCGGAAGTGGGCGAAGGCGGGGAACATGCGCAGCGACTCCTCGACGACCCCCGGGATCAAGGAGGGGTCGTCGAGGACCAGCGCGAGCTGCTCACGGTCTTCGAGCAGCGCGCGCATGCCGCTGGAGTAGGTGGCTTTGGTGCTGTCGTTGCCGGCGGCGACGAGCAGGAAGAAGCCCATCACGATCTCGTGCTCCTCGAGCATCTGACCTTCGACCTCGGAGTGGATCAGGACGCTGGTCAGGTCGTCGGTCGGGTTCTCGCGCCGGGCGGCGATCATCGTGCTGCAGCGCTCGAAGATCTGGGCGATCGCCTGCTGGATCGTCGCTTCGATGTTGTCGATCCCCTCCGGGCTGTAGTCCGGGTCGCTGGCCGCCAGTGCGGTGTTCATCAGCTCGGCCCAGGTCGCGTCGTCCTCCTCGGGGATGCCCATGAAGCTGCCGATCACGCGCGAGACCGCCGGCTGGGCGACCTCGGTGACCAGATCGCAGCTTTCGCGGCCCTCGAGCCGGTCGAGCACGCCGACGACGATCTTGCGGATCTCGTCCTCGTGGGCGGCAATCCGCTTCGGCGTGAAGCCGGCCTGGAAGAGCGCCTTGAGGCGGTCGTGCTTGGGCGGGTCCATGCCGATGAACATCGCCCGGGCGAGCTCGATCGGGAAGACCTCGTCGATCACGACGACGCCGCCGAGTTCGGAGGAGTAGGTCTCGAAGTCGCGACTGACCTTGTAGACGTCGTCGGCCGTCGTCACCGACCAGAAGCCCGCGGCGGCGGGGACCTCGGTCACTTCCGGGGTCCAGTGGACCGGGCACTGCGAGCGCATCTCCTTGAACAGGGCGTGGGGCGGGCCGTCCGCCCAGTGCTCGCGCTCGAGCACCATCTCCCGCTCGACGTCTCTTGGCTCGGTCCGACCCTCCACTGCGGGGCATGTTACTGGCTGGCCAGCCAGTTTGGGGGAGAGGTGTCGAGTTATGCGTCCTATACGGGGCGTAACTCGACAGGGGGCTCCTACCGCGCGTCGATCTCGGCGCTGAGCACCGGCTTCAGGTCGAGCACCGGGGTGCCGTCAACCGCCTCGAGGTTGCGCACCCTCAACCGCTCGCCGACGATCTCGACGACCTCGACGCGGTGCAGGCCGATCGGGTTGGGACGGTCGGGCGAGCGGGTGCTGAACACGCCCTGCGGCGGGCGGGCGGGATCGCCGCGCGGGTGCACCTCCAAAACTTCGCGGCTCGCCCGGTCGAGCCAGGTGAGGACGAGCAGCTCGTCGCCCACCTCCACGCCGCCGAGCGCGGCGCTCAGGCTCGGGTCGATGACCAGCCAGGCGTCGGGCGCCCCCTCGTCGCCCTGCTTCGGTGCGCTCGCGGGGTCGGTGAGCGGCGACTCGACCCGGCCGATCGGGCGCAGCTGGATCCGCTCCTCGGACACACCCCAATCCTAGGTACGTCGAGGCAGGACACCCATCTCCGCCAGCTGGACGGCGAGCCGCTCGGCGTCCAGGAACTGGATCGCCTGCATGCCCAGCTCGCGGGCGGCCTGCACGTTCTCCTCGGCATCGTCGATGAAGAGCGTGTTCTCGGCGCGGGCGCCGAGCGCCTCGAGCGCTCGCTCGTAGGCGCGTCGATCCGGCTTGCTGAGCCCGCACTCGTAGGAGTAGACGACGGCGTCGAAGTACCGGTGGTGGTCGAACTCCCGCTCGCAGTACTCGACCCACTCGCGGGCGTGGATCGAGAGCAGCCCCAGCGGGTAGCCGCTCTCCTTCAGCTCGCGGACGATCTGCTCGGTGCCGTCGATCCGCACGAAATTTTCGCGGGCGAGCCGCCGCAGGTCGTCGACCTCCACCTTCCAGCCGTTGGCGTCGATCAGCCCCCGCCAGTACTCGACCTCGCTGATCTCACCGTGGAACAGGCGAGTGGCGTGCTCGCCGAGGAGGGCGGCTTCCTCGACCGGCGCATCGAGGCGAGGTTCGAGGCGGGTGTGGGTTCCCTTGAGGCCGGTCAGGTAGACCTCGGCGAGATCGAAGAGGATCGCCTCGACCGTCTGGCCGGGGCTCATCGCAGCTCGTCGAGCGAGTTGACCTCGATGTCGAAGGGCTCATCGGCGGAGCGACGGCGGCGGTAGGGCGAAACGATCACCCGGTGGGTCTCGCCGCAGAGACAGGGGACCTCGATCGGGCTGGTGTCGGAGGCCGGGTCGGTGTCGACCTTGAGACGGCGCAGCTCGCCGGCCGATTTGCAGCCGAAGGAGATCACCCAGCCGTAGTCGGGCTGCTCCTCGCGTTTTTTGGACCGGCGGGGTTGCGGCACCCGTCCATCCTCTCTGGTCGGGCGGATGCCCGTCGTCAGGGTCGCTATTTGGCTCTGCTTGGCGGCAGGTCGAGGAACTCGGCCACGCCGGAGAAGTCGAGGCCGGGGGTCGGCCCGCCGGAGAGCGCGTAGATCCGCCGGCCGATCGCGACGCCGCCGAGCCCGTGACGCGGCGTGCGCATCGGCGGCAGCGACTGCCAGCGACGTTTCGCCGGGTCGTAGAGCTCGACCGGGGCGATCGTCGTCCCGCCCGGGCTCAGCTCCTCGCCGCCGAAGGCGATCACGTCGTCGCCGACGACGGCGGCTGCGAAGCCGCTGCGCGCGACCCGCAGGTGGGGGAGGGTCGTCCAGACGCCGCGGCGCGGGTCGAAGCGTTCGACCGTGTCGTGTTCGCCGGCGCTGGAGCGGCCGCCGAGCACGTAGACGCCGTCGGCGGTCGCCACGGCGGCGATGTGCTCGCGCGGCGTCGCCATCGGCGGCGCCGCGCGCCAGCTATGCGTGGCGATGTCGTAGACCTCGAGCGTGTCGAGCGCGACTCCGTCGGCGCCGCCGCTGGCGTAGAGCTTGCCGCCCCGGGCGACGAGCCCGGCGGCCGCGCGCGGCGTCGGCGAGGCGGGCAGCAGGGTCCAGCGGCCGCTGCGCGGGTCGAAGCGCTGCAGCGCCGCGATCGGGTCGAAGCTCGTCGAGTCGGTGTAGCCGCCGTAGACGTAGAGGTAGCCTCGGTGGGAGGTGACGGCCGGGTGGTTGACCGCTATCGGCATCGGCCCGAGGCGACGCCAGCGGTCGCGCTCGACGTCGTAGCGCTCGACCGCGGCGGTCGTCGCCGAGGGGTCCATGAAGCCGCCGACGACGTAGATCGAGTCGCCGATCCGGGCGGCGCCGACCTCGCTGCGCTCGAGCCCGGCGCTGCGCAGCGCCCGCCAGGCCCCGGTCGCGGCGCCGGCTGACGAGCGCCCGTCGATCCAGAGCCCGACGATCAGCGCCAGCACGGCGAGCAGGGCGACGAGCGCTGCGGGTACGACTGTGCTGCGCGCTCTCACTGAACCTCGCTCCGGCACTCCTCAAGTATGGACCTGATCGCCGCCGACCGGTTCCAGTTCCTTCAGGTACTGGTGCACGAAGGCGATCGCCATGCTGCCCTCGCCGACCGCGGCGGCGACGCGCTTGACCGGGCCGAGGCGGACGTCGCCGCAGGCGAAGACCCCGGGCACGCTGGTCTCCAGGAGGTAGGGGTCGCGGTCGAGAGCCCAGCGCTCGGCGGCGGTCACGTTGGGGCCGGTCAGCACGTAGCCCTTCTCGTCGAGCGCGACCTCGGGAGGCAGCCACGAGGTCTCGGCGTCGGCGCCGATGAAGATGAACAGGCCGCCGGAGGCGGCCTGCGTCGTACTGCCGTCGGCGACGTCGCGCACCTCGATCTCCTCCAGCGAGCTCTCGCCGTGCACGGCGGCGACTTCGGCGCCGAACCTGACCTCGATGTTCGGCCGGGTCGCCAGCTGGTCGATCAGGTAGCGCGACATGCTCTTCTCGAGCCGGTCGCCGCGACAGAGGACGGTAACGCTCCTCGCGTGGGTGGAGAAGAACAGCGCCGCCTGGCCGGCCGAGTTGCCGGCGCCGACGATGTGCACGTCGAGGCCGTGGGTGTTCGGCGCTTCGCTGCGCGCGGCGCCGTAGGAGATGCCCTTGCCGGCGAGCCGCTCGAAGCCCTCGATCGGGAGCTGCCGCCAGGTCACCCCGCAGGCGAGGATGATCGTGCGGGCGCGCAGCACGTCGCCGCCGTCGAGGTGCAGCTCGCGGCTCCCGGCGTCGATCCGCGCGATCGAGCGGGTGACGAGGATCTCGGCGCCGAGCCGGCGCGCCTGCTGCAGCGCCCGGCTGGCCAGTTCGTCGCCGGAGACGCCCGAGGGGAAGCCGAGGTAGTTCTCGATCCGCGAGGAGGTGCCCGCCTGGCCGCCCGGCGCCTCGCGCTCGACGACGAGCGTGCGCAGGCCCTCGGAGGCGCCGTAGACGGCCGCGGCGAGGCCGGCCGGCCCGGCGCCGACGATCACCGTGTCGTATTCGGCCTGCTTCGCTTCGGTGTCGACGCCGAGCAGCTCGGCGACCCGGCGCAGGTTGGGCTGGACCACGGTCTTGCCGTCGACGACCCGGATCGCCGGCCAGTCCTCGTCGGCGGGCAGCGGGCCGCCCCACTGCTCGGCCGCGTCCGCGGTCTCGGGGGTCAGCCAGCCGAAGGTGATCTGGTTGCGATCGAGGAAGCGGCGCAGCTCGGCGCAGGAGGCGTCCCAGCGTTGGCCGACGACGAGCGCGCGCGGCGGCGGCGGTTCGGCGGCGATCCCCTCGAGGCCGCGGGCGCCGCCCATCCGGTGCGCGGCGAGCTTGCCGATCTCCCTGGCGACGTCCGGCACAACGGCGGCGACCGAGTGGTAGTCGTGGGCCTCCAGCCGCATCACCCGCGAGCGCTCGGCGGCGCGGAAGCCGACCGGGAAGACGGTGCCGAGGGCGATCGGCACCTCGCCGAAGACGTCGCCCGGGTGGCGCTCGCCGACCACGCGCTCGACCCCGTCGACCGCCTTGATCGCCTCGATCCTGCCGTCGAGGACCGCGAAGATCGCCCGTTCGTCGCCCTCGTGCGCGGCGTATTCGCCGGGCATCAGGGAGAGGTCCGCCGCGACCCGGGCGAGGCGCTCGCGCTCGTCCATCCCGAGCGCCGAGAAGACCGCTACCTCGCCGAGCTCTTCCGCGGTCACCATGCCGGCGGCCAGGATACTTCGCGACCGAAGATACGGCAGTTGCCGTATTCCAACTCGTCCAATCGTTGACTACGGTCGCCGCCGTGAAGGCTCGCCTGGTCCTCGGAGTGCTGCTCGTCGCGGCGGCGATCGCCGCGACTCCCTCGAGCGCGGCGGCGGCCAGCTGTCCGGTCACGCCGGGCGTCTTCACGACGACGTGGATCGGCGGATCCGGCCACTACAACACCGACGCGAACTGGTCCAACGGCGCGCCGAGCGGCTCCTGCGATGCCTCGATCGTCGCCCCCGGCAGCTACACGGTGACGATGAACGCTGGGTCGAACGCGAAATCGATGACGATCGGGGGAGCCGGCTCGACCCCGACGCTGCAGATCTCCGCCGAGAACGCGAACACCAACCTGCTCGTCACCACCTCGGCGCTCACCATCGCGGCCGGAGCGGGAATCACCCTGCTCTGCAACGTGCCGCCGGAGAGCTGCGGGGCGCCCAACCTGAGCGCCCCGTCGATCTCCAACGCCGGGACCATCACCGTCGACGCGAGCGTCGACGGCATGCCCTTCATCAGCGGCGCGCTCACCAACACCGGAACCATCCAGTTCAACCACGCCGCGAAGTTCGACAACGGCGCGGTGACCAACCAGGGCGTGTTCAACATCGCCAACGGCGTCACCGGGTTCTCGGGCGGCAGCTCCTGCGGTGACACCGCCGTCTCGTTCAAAAACGACACCGGCGGCACGCTCAACGCGGCCGGCACCGGCACCTTCGACGTGATCAACTACGAGCAGGGCGCCGGCTCGACCTCGGGGACCAGCCCGGTGCAGATCCCCTGCGGCAGCCTCAAGTACACCGGCAACGGGACGAGCAGCGTGCTGGCATACGGCGGCTTCAACCTGACCGGGTCGATCCAGGCCAACCAGGCGTTGACCGTGACCAACAACAGCTCCAACACCAATGCGAGCCTGGGCGGGAACCTCACCAACAACGGCACGATCACGCTGACCTGCCCGACCAGCTCGTGCAGCGGCCCCGGCTTCAACATCGGCGCCAACACCTTCACCAACGCGGGGACGTTCACGGTTGCCGCGCCGGTCACCACCGCGGGCAGCGTGAGCGGCAAACTGACCAACACGGGGACGATGCAGTTCAACGGCACCGCTCGCTTCGACAATGCCGCCGTGACCAACCAGGGCGCGTTCAACGTCGCCAACGGCGTAACCGTGGTCTCGAGCGGCAGCTCCTGCGGCGACACCGGCGTCTCGCTCAAGAACGACACCGGCGGCACGATCAACGCGACCGGGACCGGCACGCTCAGCGTCGTCAACTACGAGCAGGGCGCTGGCTCGACCAGCGGCACGCTGCCCGTGCAGATGCCCTGCGGCAGCCTCAAATACACCGGCAGCGGGGCGAGCGTCGTACAGGCCAACGGCGGCTTCAACCTGACCGGGACGATGCAGGCCGGTCAGTCGCTGATCGTCAGTGCCGCCAGCAGCAACACCAACGCAACCCTGCAGGGGAACTTCGTCAACAAAGGCTCGATCGCGCTGACCTGTCCGGGTGGCGGTTGCAGCGGCGGCCCCGGCGGCGGCGCCGGCTTCAACGCCAACGGCAACACCTTCACCAACGAAGGCACCTTCACGATCGCGGCGGCGAGCGGCACCGGCGCCGGCACGAGCGGTGGGCTGACCAACAAGGGGACGATCCAGTTCGATCAGTCCGGCGGCCTCGGCGGCGTGATCCTCAACCAGGGCGTGATCAGCATCGCCAACGAAAAGACCGCCAGCCTGGGGTCGGAATCCTGCGGCAACGGCACCCCGCGGGTGATCAACGACACCGGCGGCCAGATCAAATCGGTCGGCAGCGGCACGCTCAGCACGGTCAACTTCGAACAGGGCGCCGGCACGACGTCCGGTCCCACGCCGGTCTCGATGAACTGCGGCACCCTCAAATACGTCGGCAGCGGCGCCAGCACGATCGCGGTGCCGAACAGCGTCTCGCTGGTCGGCAACCTCGCCGCCGGCCAGACGCTCCGAGTCCTGGGCACCCTGCACACCTCCGGCTTCACCAACGCCGGCACGCTCGTCCTCGACCAGAGCGCCAGCAACCCGAACGTCAACACCGGCGGCACCGTGGTCAACACCGGCACGGTGACGACCGGAGGGGCCTCGGCCAACGCGGCCTCGATCGGCGGCACCCTCGAACAGACCGGCGCCTCCGCCCAGACGACGGTCGCCGCCGGCACCAAACTGAACCTCGGCAACACGATGCTGCTGAAAGCGGGGAAGCTGGTCGGCACCGGCTCGCTCGGCGGCTCGGTGAACAACAGCGGCGGTGCCGTCGCCCTGGGCGCGAGCCCCGGCACGCTGAGCCTCACCGGCAGCTACACGCAGGGCGCCGGCGGCAGCCTCCAGGTCGAGATAGACGGGACCGGCGCTGGTCAGTTCGACAAGCTCGCGGTCGGCGGCAACGCGACGCTCGGCGGGACGCTGGCGCTGCTGCCCTCGAGCGCCTTCGCGTCGGCCTCCTCGCTCGGCGACAGCGTCGCCTTCCTTGCCTACGGCGGCAGCCGCACGGGTACGTTCGCGACGACCACCGTCAGCCAGGCCTTCGCCTGTCCCAGGCAACTCACCGCCGCCTACGACGACGCCGGCAAGAAGGCGAGCGCGACCGTGACCAGCACCGGCCAGGTCTGCAACGAGCCGCCTCCGCCTCCGCCGCCGCCCGCTGCGCCCGACACGAAGCTCGGCAAGCACCCGAAGGCGAAGGTCAAGACGACCAAGTCGAAGGTCAAGGTCAGCTTCGCCTTCTCCTCCGACGTCGCCGGCGCGACCTTCCAGTGCAAGCTCGACAAAGCGGCGTACGGCTCCTGCAAGTCGCCGAGGTCCTACAAGGTGAGGCCGGGGAAGCACACCTTCGCGGTGCGGGCGCTCGGCCCGGGCGGAACCGACGCCAGCCCGGCGAGCTTCAGCTTCAAGGTGGTCAGGGAGAAACCTAAAGGGTGAGCACGTGGGCGTTGCGCGGGGCGACGCCGCCCTCGAGCACCTCGAGGTAGGCCTCGCGCACCGCCCCGAAGCCCTCCCCCGGAACCGTCTCCAGCCAGCCGGCGGTCCACTCGCAGAACGGGTGCCAGGCCGCCGCCACCCGCGCCTCCAGGCCGTTCCGTCCCCACTCCTCCGAGCGCTTGCTGACCCGGTCGGGGGCGAAGAAGAAGACCGGCGCCGGCCCGGGCAGCTCGGCGCCGCCACCGGCTCCCAGCTCCTCCCAGTGGGTCATTCCGACGGTCATGCTGTGCAGCAGCTCGTCACCGAGGTGGGTGTGGACGGCGAGCCGCAGCGCGCCGTCGCCGGCGATGTCGACGAAGGTCGTCGGCTGGCGCTCCAGCGAGCCGACCTCGTCGTAGGCGACCGTGCGTCCGTAGATCCCCAGACCTTCGACGAACTCGCGGTTGCCGGCCGAGGTGAGGCCGATCAGCTCGGCGCCCTCGCGCCGGGAGAGCAGGAAGGCGGCGGCGATCGCGGTCTTGCTCGAGGCGCTCGAGATCGCGATCGGCCCGCGGCCGACCAGGCCCTCGTCGTCGAGCTGGTCGTCGATCAGGAACGAGGTGAAGAAGAGCGGCCGCAGGAGCATCTGGATCGCCTCGGTGTCGGCGCGGTAGAAGGGGTCGGAGCCGGTCGCCAGGTAGCCCTGGTAGGCGGAGGGCAGCGCGGCGCGGTGGGCCGAGCCGTCGACGAACCCGCCCGGGTTGGCGAGCGGCTCGACGCGCAGGTGGGAGGAGGGCGGCAGGTAGCCGAAGACGCGCGTGCCCTCGGCGACGCCGTCGGCGGCGCTGCTCTCGACCGTGGCGAAGCCCCACATCGGCACCCGGCCCCAGCCCTCCTCGGTGGGGAAGAAATCCCAGTAGTGCATCGCCTCGCCGAAGACGGCGTAGGTGACGTTGTTGGCGGTCAGCCCGAAGCTCTCGATCCGCAGCAGGGCCTGGCCGGGCCCGAGTTCCGGGGTCGCCGAGTCGGCGAGCCGGCACTCGCGCAGATCGTCGCGCTTGACCAGGAAGTCGGTCATCCCCTGTCGCCGGATTGTCTCACCGCTTTTGCAAACCCGGCTGTTCGGATCTCACGGGTCACGACGGGCGGGCGTTGTATGTATGAGTGCACGCGAGCGAAGGAGCTGACGGATGAGGACCCACAAGAGCATCGACTCGCCGGTCGGGGAGCTGACCCTCGTCGCCGCCGACGGCGTGCTGGCCGGCATCTACTTCCCCGGCCACTGGCACATGCCCGACCCCGACGCCTTCGGGACGCGTGCCGAGCATGGCTTCGAGCCGGCCGAAGCGCAGCTGGCCGAGTACTTCGCCGGCGAGCGCACCGAGTTCGAGCTGCCGACCACGGCCGGGGGCGACGAGTTCCAGCGGCGCGTCTGGGAGCTGATCGACCGCATCCGCTACGGCGAGACCACCACCTACGGAGAGATGGCGGCCGAGCTCGGCGATCCGCAGCTGGCCCGCAAGGTCGGCGGCGCGGTCGGCCGCAACCCGCTCTCGATCGTCGTCCCCTGCCACCGGGTGGTCGGCGCCGGCGGCAAATTGACCGGCTACGCGGGCGGCCTCGAGCGCAAGCGTTTCCTGCTCGAGCTCGAGGCGCCGGAGGTGGCCGCCGGGGCCGAGGCGCGGCTGTTCTGACTGGGCGCGCCACTAAGTTGCTGGCGCCCTGAACGAACGCGACCCAAGCAAGCAGCGAGGCACGCTGGCGTCGGTGGCGCTGGCGGTCGTCACCGTTGTCGCGACGGTGCTCGGCGCGGGTGTGATCGGACCGCTGATCGGCGTCGTCGGGTTGGTCTGGCTGGTCACCTACACGCTGCGCCGGGTCGGGGCGAACCCGCCCGAGCCGCCGCCGCGGCCGCGACTCGCCGCCGCCTGGCTGCGCGAGCTCCTCGACTACCTCGGCCGCCTCTTCGCCTGGGCGGCGCCGATCGTCCCCTTCGTCGCGCCGGCCATCACCTTCGTCGCCGTGACCTGGCCGCTGGCCGAGAGCTCTGCCTCGCTGCGCTTCCAGGAACAGGCCTCGCAGATCATCCTCGTGCTGCTGATCGGCTACGTGATCGAGGCCGGCGCGCTGCGCTGGCGGCGCCAGTCGGTCGACTGGATGCTCAGCCTGGTCACCGTGTTGATCCTGCTCGTCGGCGAGACCTACGCGCTGATCTCGCTCGCCACCGACGACCCGGCCCACGCCGACATCGTCGCCGGGGCGATGGCCGCCGGCGTCGTCGCGATCCTCACCGCGGCCGTGCAGGGGTCGGCTGTCAAAGTGGAGGAGTGAGCGGGCGTCCGAAAGCCGAGTCGGCGGTGCGCACCGTCGTGCGCGGCGCGGTGCAGGGGGTCGGCTTCCGCTACACCGTGGTCGAGCGGGCGCGCGAGCTCGGCGTGATGGGCTGGGTCCGCAACGAGGACGACGGCAGCGTGCGGGTGCACGCCGAGGGCCCGGCGGCGGCGGTCGACGAGCTGGGCGCCTTCCTCGGCGAGGGACCGCCCGGCGCGCAGGTCTCGGAGGTGGAGAGCGAAGCGGTCAAGGCCGAGGGCCACGAGCAGTTCGCCGTGCGCGGGGTCAGCGCCGGCGTCTTCGTCGTCCAGGAGCACGCCGCCACCGCGCACCACTTCGACCTGCGGCTCGAGGTCGCGGGGACGATGCGTTCCTGGGCGGTGCCGAAGGGGCCGTCGATGGACCCCGCGGTGAAGCGCTTCGCGGTCGGAGTCGAGGACCACTCGCTCGATCACAACGACTTCGAGGGGCCGACCGAGGGCGGTGGCGTGATCGTCTGGGACCGGGGCAGCTACGAGCAGGGCGGTCGGGTGTCCTGGCCCGAGGCGCTGGAGCGTGGCCACGCCGTCTTCGTCCTGCACGGCGAGAAGCTGCGCGGCGGCTTCGCGCTGCAACGCACCCGCGACGGCGCGAAGCCGCAGTGGCTGCTGATCAAGCGCCGCGACGAGGAGGCCCGGCCGGGCTCCGACGTGACTGCCGAAGAGCCGAACTCGGTGCTCAGCGGTCGCACCCTCGAGCAGATCCGCGGTGGCGGCTGAGCGGTTACCGGCGGCGGGGGAGACTCGTGCCGCCGGGGCGATGGTGCTCGGCTCGATCCTCTCCGTGCAGTCGGGGGCGGCGCTGGCGACGACGCTGTTCGACGAGGTCGGCTCCAGCGGCGCCGTCTTCCTGCGGGCGCTGTTCGGCGCGCTGATCCTGCTCGCCTTCGCGCGTGGCCTGCCGCGACCGCTGCGCCGCCCCGGTTTCGGCGACGTCGTCCTCTTCGGCGTCGCCCTGGCGGCGATGAACCTCTGCTTCTACGCCTCGCTAGAGCGGCTGCCGCTCGGAGTCGCGGTCACGCTCGAGTTCGTCGGCCCGCTCGGGGTCGCTCTGTTCGGCTCGCGCCGCGCCCGCGACGTACTCTGGGCGGTGCTCGCCGCGGCCGGCATCGTGCTGCTCTCCGACGCCGGGTCAGGGGGAATCGACGGGCTCGGGGCGGCCCTGGCGCTCGTCGCCGGCGGTTTCTGGGCCGTCTACATCCTCGTCGGCGCCCGCCTCGGTCGCAGCTACCCGGGCCTCGGCGGGCTCGCCCTGGCAACGTCGATCTCGGCGCTGCTGGTCGCACCATTCGGGATCGCGGCTGGAGGGGGTGACCTGCTCTCCCCGGCGGTGCTCGCGGTCGGCCTCGGCGTCGGACTGCTCAGCTCGGCGATCCCCTACGCGCTCGAGTTCGAGGCCCTGCGACGCCTGCCGAGCGCCGTCTTCGGAGTGCTGATGAGCCTCGAGCCCGCGGTCGCGGCGACGGTCGGCTTCGTCGCCCTCTCGCAGGACCTGGCGGCGCTCGAACTGGTCGCGATCGCGCTCGTCGTCGTCGCCAGCGCGGGCGCGCTGCGCTCGGCACGTACGCCGGCCCCGAGGGACGGCTAGCGCGCTCGATGTCTTGTGCCCGCTATAGCGGGTTCAATGCATCGAGCGCGGCTCGGTGGCCGGGGCGGGCACGCCCGGGCCGACGGCGACTTTGCCGGTCGGGCGGACCGGCTTGCCGGGGTGTTCTCCCGGCCGCGAGTAGGGCAGCGCCTGTTTCAGCAGCTGCGCGAAGCCGGCGGCGCCGGAGAAGGTGAGGTGCAGGTTGTCCGGCTGGAACCAGTCGCCGTGCCCGCTGCTGAACGCGACCCAGTCGAGCAGCACCGCCCGTTTGGGGTGGCGCTTGACCGCGGCGCGGACGACGTCGGCGTCGCTCGAGGTGCCGCCGCCGAGCTCGATCGGCGTGACCAGGCCGAGCACCCGGCGCGGGCCGACGAGGCGGAAGGCTTCCTCCATCTGCGAGGAGGAGAGCGAGGCGTCGGCGCCGAGCGCGATCACGACCAGGTGGGGGAGGGCGCCGCGCCGCTTGTAGTCGCGGATCACGTCGAGGCCCTCGGTGATCTGGCGGCAGCCGCGCGCGTTGGCCTGGTAGCCGGCGCGGGCCAGGTCGGGCAGCGCCAGCAGCATCGTCGAGTCGCCGATCGCCAGCGGCGCGTGGCCGTCGGGGTTGACGGTCTTGCGCGCCTGCGCGGTCTCGGTGCCGCCGCAGGCGAGTGCCGGCGCCGCCCATAGGAGAGCGGCGGCGAGCGAGATCGCGAGCGGGGCGGCGGCGGTGCGAAGCGGACGAGGCATCGGCGGCGCCAATAGCATCGCAGCCCCTTGCTCTTCCCGACGGTCCAGTTCGCGATCTTCTTCCCGATCGTGTTGACGCTGAGTTGGCTGCTGATGCCCAAGCAGCGTCTCTGGAAGCCGTACATCCTGCTCGCCAGCTACGTCTTCTACGCGGCCGCCGACGTGCGCTTCTGCGCGCTGCTGGCTGGGATCACGGTCGCCAACCAGCTCGGCGCGCTGGCCATCCACGCCAGCGACGACGAGCGGCGCCGCAAGTGGATCTGCGCCGCCACGGTCACCTTCGACCTCGCCGTGCTCGGCGTCTTCAAGTACTACGGCTTCTTCACCCAGAACGTCGGCGATCTGCTCGACTCCTTCGGGCTCGGCATGCCGCTGCCGCTGCTCTCGATCGCGCTCCCGGTCGGGGTCAGCTTCTTCGTCTTCCAGGCGATCTCCTACACCGTCGACGTGAAGCGGCGCGAGTTCGAGCCGGCCTCGTTGATGGACGTCGGCATCTACCTCTCCTTCTTCCCGCACCTGGTCGCCGGCCCGATCGTCCGCGCCCGCGAGTTCATCCCCCAGCTGGCCAGCGCCCGCGACCCCAACCACGTCGCCGTCGGCGCCGGCCTCGGGCTGATCGGCCTCGGCCTGGTCAAGAAGGTGATGATCGCCGACTACCTCGGCCGCACGATCGTCGACCCCGCCTTCGGCGTGCCGCAGGCCTTCGGCGGGCCGGAGCTGATCTTCGCCGCCTACGCCTACGCGGCGCAGATCTACTGCGACTTCTCCGGCTACACCGACATCGCGATCGGCCTCGCCCTGTTGATGGGCTTCATCTTCCCGCAGAACTTCCGCAGCCCCTACCGGGCGCTCGGCTTCCGCGACTTCTGGCGCCGCTGGCACATGACCCTCTCGCGCTTCCTGCGCGACTTCCTCTACATCCCGCTGGGCGGCAACCGCAAGGGCAAGGTGCGCACCTACGTCAACCTCTTCCTGACCATGCTGCTCGGCGGGCTCTGGCACGGAGCGTCCTGGACCTTCGTGCTCTGGGGCGGCTTCCACGGCGCCGGGCTCTCCGCCGAGCACGCGCTCGGGCGCCGGGTCGAGCGGGTACCGGCCTGGCTGCGCTGGCTCGTCACCTTCAACCTCGTCTGCTTCGCCTGGATCCTCTTCCGCTCGCCGGACCTGGACCTCTTCTGGACCTACGTGACCGGGATGTTCAGCGGCGGCGGCGTGGACCTCATCACCGGGCCGGCGCTGGCGGCGGTGCTCGCCGTGATCGGTCTGCAGTTGCTGCCCGAGCGGGAGACGCACGGGTTCGAAGCGCGGCTCGAGCGCTTCCCGCCGATCGCGATCGCCGTCGCCTTGGCCGCGCTTATCCTGGTCGTCGGCGCGACCGTGCCCAGTCAGGGCGTGCCCCCGTTCATCTACTTCAGCTTCTGATGCCGCCCGAGCGACAGCACAGCGACGACAGCCTGATGGAGCGCTTCGACGAAGAGAAGCTGCGCCGCTTCAGCGCCCGCGACGCGATCGTCTCGACCGTCCTGATCGCCTTCCTGCTGCTGATCTTCTCCGGCGGCTCGGTGCGCCAGGCGGGCGAGGAGATGGACCCGGGCGTCTACCGCGACATCGTCCTCGCGATCGGCGAGCCGGCCGGCTGGGTCGCCGACCAGCTGCCGCTCGCGGAGATCGGCCACACGCTGACCGGCTGGCTCTCGCCCGACACCGAGCTGGTCGGGGCGACCTTCGAAGAAGGAGCGGCGAACGCCGGCGCCGGCGTGGGAGGCGGGCCGTCGGCGGTCACGCCGGAGTGGTTCGAAGCCGCCGCGCTCGGCGAACCGGCGGCCAAACAGCCGCTCGGAACGCTGCTCGTCACCGGCGACTCGCTCTCGACCCCGCTCGATCTCGAGCTCGGCCAGCGCCTCGCGCCCGATGGGGTGGACGTCGTCCGCGACCCGCACCTGGCGACCGGGATCTCGCGCGACGACCTGGTCGACTGGGCGCAGCTCTCGGCGACCCAGGTGGCGCAGGACGAACCCGACGCGGTGGTGATCTTCATCGGCGCCAACGAGGGCCTGCCGATGCCGGGGCCCGGCGGGGAGGAGGTCGGCTGCTGCGGACCCGCCTGGGCCTCGGTCTGGGCAAACCGGGCGCGCCGGCTGATGGAGAACTACGCCCGGGGCGGCAAGGCGAGGGTCTACTGGCTGACCGTGCCGACCGCCCGCGACCCCGACCGGGCGCCGATCACCGAGGCCGTCAACGCCGCGGTCTACGCCGCCGCCGCGCCCTTCCGCGACGTCGTCCGGGTGCTCGACATGGGCGCGATCTTCACCCCCGACGACCGCTTCCTCAACGCGATCGACGTCGGTGGCCGCGAGACGATCGTCCGCGAACCCGACGGCGTCCACCTCAACGACGAAGGCTCCTCGATCGCCGCGGATGCGGTCGAAGGTGCGCTCGCCCGCGATTTCAGCTGGTGAGCCGAGTCGAGACAGAATAGTCAGAACTTTTTGTGTTATCTTGCGCGCGACGATGCGCGTCTTCGCACACAACGTACGCCGCCTTTTGCTGCTGACGGGCATCGTCGCCCTGCTCGCCGCCGTGGCGCCACCGGTCGCCGCTGCCTTCCCGCCGCTGGTGGTGACCAAAGCCGCCACCGAAGTGGGAGAAGAAGTGGCGACCATGAACGCGACCGTGAACCCGCTGACGCTCAAAACCACCTACTGGTTCGAGTACGGGAAAACGAAAGAATATGGCTCGAAAACCGCCGAAGCCAGCGCCGGCTCCGGTCTCGCGGCGGTCCCCGTCAGCGCGTCCCTCAAAAGCCTCTCGCCCGGCACCACCTACCACTTCCGGATCGTCGCGACGAACTCCAGCGGCACCTCGTTCGGCATCGACGAAACCTTCACGACCCTCGGTGGAACGCCGCCTTGGTCGATCCAGACGACCCCCAACCCCGGCAAAACCCTCGACGATCGCCTGCGCGGCGTTTCCTGCGTCTCGGAAAGCAAATGCATCGCCGTGGGCGATGCCAACTTCGACGGCTTGGCGCTGGACTTCAACGGCAGCGAATGGGTGGACATGGAATCGTCGGCTCCGGGTCCGCTCGAAGCCGTCTCGTGCACGTCGTCGACGGCCTGCACCGCGGTCGGCTACTACGCCACCGAAGGGGGGAAAACCCACACCCTGGTCGAACGCTGGGACGGCAGCGAATGGAAAGCGCAGGAATCCCCCGACCCGGCGGGGGCGTTGTCGAGCGAATTCAGCGGCGTCTCCTGCACCTCCTCGACCGCCTGCACCGCCGTCGGCTCCTACGAAGACAGCAAAAACGTCCGCCGCACGTTGGCCTCGCACTGGAACGGCTCCGAATGGGAAGTCAAGTCGTCGCCAAGCCCGGGCGCCGACGACAACTTCCTGAACGACGTCTCCTGCGTCTCCGCCAGCGCCTGTACCGCGGTCGGCCGTCATTTCGCGAACAGCCTGGCGATCGCCTGGAACGGCAGCGAATGGAAAACCCAAACCATGGCCTCCGGCGGCACCGGGCTCGACGGCGTCTCCTGCACCTCCGCCAGCGCTTGCACCACGGTCGGCAACACCGCCGGCCAGGAAAAAACCTGGGTCGCGCGCTGGAACGGCAGCGAATGGAAATCCCAGACCTCGCCGACGCCGGTTGGCGCGGTCGACGTTGCGCTATGGGGTGTCGACTGCACGTCGGGCTCGGACTGCGCGGCCGTCGGCTGGTCCCAGAACGGCGGAGTCTTCAGCACCATGGCGATGCTCTGGAACGGCTCGACCTGGACGCTCGACACAATCCCCAATCCGGCTGAATCCTCGTCGGAGCTGCGCGGCGTCTCCTGCCTCTCCGCGTCCGTCTGCGAGGGGGTCGGCGCCAGCAACATCTCGGGTGGCATCTACACGCTGGCCGAGCGGCGCGAATAACCCGTTCGGCGGGCGCCGGCTAAGGTCGGAGCGAACCCGAGCAGAGGAGGCAGCATGGACTGGAAACTCGAGCTTGTCGCCGTGCCCGTATCCGACGTCGACCGGGCCCGGGACTTCTACGTCGAGAAGGTCGGCTTCGTTCTCGACCACGACCACGTGGTCAGCGACGAGCTCCGCTTCGTGCAGCTGACCCCGCCGGGGTCGGGCTGCTCGATCGCGATCGGGACCGGCGTCGTCGACGGCGAGCCGGGCTCGGTGGCCGGCCTGCAGCTGGTCGTCGAGGACGTCGAGGCGGCGCGCGCCGAGTTGCTCGAGCGCGGTCTCGAGGTCGGCGAGGTCGAGCACTTCCCGTGGGGCTCGTTCGTCTTCTTCGCCGACCCCGACGGCAACCGTTGGTCGGTCCAGCAGATCCCCGCGCGCTAGGCGCTAGGTGTTCTGGGTGTAGGTGCTGAAGATCTTCTTCTGGCCCCAGGTGCAGGTCACTTTGGAGCTGTACTGGACGCCCGGCACCGCGTCGTAGCGTTTCTCGACGCAGGTGTAGCTGCCGACCTTGCGGGTGCACTTGCCCTGCGGCTTGCCGCCGGCGGTGCGGCATTTGTTGAAGGCGAGGGTGACGCCCTTGCCCTTGGCGCAGGTCGTGCCGCTGACTTTCAGCGAGGTGACGTAGGAGGCGCCGAGGCTGCGCTGCTCTTTGGTGGTCAGCGTGCAGTTGGTCGCCGAGGCGGTTGCCTGCGGTCCGGTCGCGGTGGCGCTCGAAGCGATCAGCCCGGCGAGCAGGGCCGCGGTCAGTGAGATGCCGATCAGCGTGCGCAATGGATCCTCCTCTGGGTGGCCGGCGAAGCGGGCCCGATCCTAGCCGCCCCGACGGGTGTCGACGTCCTCGCAGTCGCGCACCAGGTCGGTGGGGTCCTTGAACAGGCGGTCGGCACGTCCGGCGCCGCAATCGACGCGGTCGCCGGCGAGCGTCTGGGCGACGTCGATGTTGTCGTTGCCGGCACCGCCGAAGACGCGGTCGGGGAGCAGGTCGTCGGCGATGCCGCCGACCGAGCTCCTGTTGAAGATCTGATCCGGCCCCTTGCCGGCTTTGGCGAGGTCTCGGCCCGGGCCGACCGTCAGCCGGTCGGCGCCGCGCCCGCCGAGCATGACGTCGTCGCCGTCGTCGCCCGCGAGAGTGTCCTTGCCCGGGCCACCGACCATTTCGTCGTCGCCCGGTCCACCGTTCAGGCTCAGGCGCGCGACCGCGGGCAGGCCCGAGAAGGCCGGCCCGCCCAGCGCGCTGAGCGTGTCGTCGCCGCCCTTGCCGCGGATTTTCACGGTCAGCTCGTCGCCGCGCGGGGAGCGGATCGTCACGTCGGCGTCCTGGGCGCTCCCGTCCGCCTGCGCGTTGAGGTTGACGCCGACGACGTTCGGCCCGACCCGGCCGACCTCGATCCGCTCGGCGGCTGCGGTTGCGGAGACGTTCAGGACCCGTGGCTCGTAGTCCTCGACGATCGCGATCTCGATCTCGTCGGCGCCCTCCTCGGGAGTGGCGCCCGGCTTGAGCGCGCCGTCGCCGAGCGAGCTGACGAAAGGAGTTCCGGTCGCGCTCGAGTACTCGATCCGGTCGATGTTGAAGACCGTCGGCACGCCGCCCACGCACGGGGTTTTCTCGCTGTCGCGGTTGTTGAAGACGATCACCTCGTCGCCTTCGCGGTAGATGTGGGTGGCGGTCTCGACCTGGTCGACGACCTTCAGCACGTCACCCTGCGGACCGGGCGGGCCCGCCGCGACCAGGGTGCAGATGACGGAGAGGGTGGCCAGCACGCGCCGAGCCTAACGTCGCGACCGGCAGCACCAAGCTCATACATAAGAGTTCCTTAGAACTCGATATAAGTTGAGCGCTTATCCCGGCCGGTTGGGCTGGGTAGATCGACCAAGGGGGAATCCACCGTGCCACCGTCCGCCCGCGCCGTCTCGCCTGTCCGCATCCTTCTGGCGCTGCTCGCTGTCCTGGGCGTGGCCCTGGTCGTGGCGCCGCTGTCCTCGGCCGCCGGGTCGACCCTCTCCGGCACGGTCAGCGGTCAGGTGCCCGGTGGGGAAGCCGAAACCCTGCCCAACGTCAAAGTCAGCGTGTACGAAGCGGGGAGCGAAAAATTCGTCGCCTCGACGCTCACCAACGAAGAAGGCGGCTACTCGCTGGAAATCCCGTCAGGCGTGTTCGACGTGCGCTTCGACCCGGGGTCGGCGGCGCCGACTTTCGAACCGACCACCGTCCACAAAGTGGAAGTGGGCAGCGCGAAAACGTTGAACGTCGTGCTCGCCGGAAGCGAAGAAGAACCGGAAGAAGTCGAAGACACCGAGCCTCCGCAGGTGCTCAGCCTCGCCGTCGAACCGACCGAAGTCGACACCTCCGAAGCCGACCAGAAAGTGACCGTCGTCGCCCACATCACCGACAACCTCTCGGGAACGGCCGGGGCCGACCTGACCTTCCAGTCGCCTTCCGGGACCCAGCAGGCCAGCGCCATCTTCAAACGAGTCTCGGGCAGCGCCACCGACGGCATCTACGAAGGCACCGTGACCTTCAAACGCTTCGCCGAGACCGGCACCTGGACGCTCGCCCACGCCAACGTCATAGACGCGACCGGCAACGGGTCGTTCCTGCCCAAAGGCGAGCTCGAAGAACTCGGCCTCTTCTTCACCGTCGAGGTCAAAGGAGAAGCAGACACCGAGCCTCCGCAGGTGCTCAGCCTCGCCGTCGAACCGACCGAAGTCGACACCTCCGAAGCCGACCAGAAAGTGACCGTCGTCGCCCACATCACCGACAACCTCTCGGGAACGGCCGGGGCC
>Ga0315910_10000241_pt1 | contig 60152 bp, 47 predicted proteins | sample EdamamesoilMG_FD_204470 | JGI IMG/M metagenome (GOLD analysis project Ga0315910, IMG submission 204470) | Garden soil microbial communities collected in Santa Monica, California, United States - Edamame soil | ecosystem: Environmental > Terrestrial > Soil > Garden | place: USA: California... | reverse complement strand
AGGCTCCACCGCCGGCCGATCGCCCGCTTCTCGCCGACCTGACGCGCCGCGACCGGCGGCCGGAGCGTGATGATTCGTTCCAGGAACGAATCATCACGCTCGGCGCGCGAGCTTGCGCCACGCTCGAGCGCGCTCGACGGTCGTGGTCGCGCAGAAGAGGCCGACGAGCGCCGCGGGCGTCGCGACGACGACGCCGCGCAGCAGGAAGGTCGCGAGCGAGTGGACGGGGAGGCTCGCCGCGACGACGCGATCGACCGCCCCCATCACCAGCACGACCGGCAGCGCGGCGCGCAGCACGTCGAACGCGAACCGCTTCCAGTCGAGGCCGAGCTCGCGCAGCAGGTGGCGCGGCTGCACGATCCCCTGCGTGATCGCGACCGGGATCAGCGTCGCCCACGCGACGCCGACGATGCCGAGCCGCCGCACCAGCACGACGCTCAGCACGACGTTCGCGATCGCCTCGGCCAGCACCAGGAAGCCGAGCCAGCGCACCTCGCGCATCGCGAAGAGCGCCTGGCGGCCGGTGCTCTGGCTGGCGCGGATCAGCGTGGCGACGGCGAGGATCGCGAGGACGGTGCACGACGCCGGGAAGCTCGGCCGGCCGACGAAGTCGGGCTTCATCCAGATCGAGAGGAACTCGTCGCCGAGGAAGAGGAGCCCGCTGCCGATCAGCGCCGCCAGCAGCGTGACGCCGCGCGTGCCGGAGAGCAGGAGCCGGCGCACGTCGTCGATCTGGCCGACCGCCCAGCGGCCGGTGAAATGGGGCGTGAACGACCAGGTGATCGCCTGCACGAGCTGCATGAAGTAGGGGATCAGCGTCGTCGCCGGCACCACGTAGTGCGTGACGGCGATCGAGTCGTGGAGCTCCGCCATGATCACGATGCCGCTGGTGTAGAGCAGCACCGTGTCGCCGACGTTGACGAGGACGTTGTAGCCGCCGTAGGAGAAGAGCTCGCGGACCGCGACGCGCGAGACGCGCGCGAAGGAGATCGACAGCGCCGGCAGCACGCGATAGGCGCAGACGACGGTCGCGATCCAGCCGGCGACGTTGGAGACGACCGCGACGCAGGCGAGCCCCAGCAGCCCGTGGCCGCGCGAGAGCGCCCACCACGTGAGCCCGCCGCGCAGCAGCACCTGGCCGACGCCGATGGCGTTCTGCACGGCGAGCTGCTGCACCGAGTAGAGGACGGTGCCGTAGAGCGCCAGCGGGAAGCTGAGCGCGAACGCGGCGCCCATGATCCAGACGACCGTGCGCAGCGCGTCGGGATCGGCGACGGCCGCGGAGAGATCGAGCGGCTTCTCTCCCGCCGCCGCCTTGAGCTCGTTGACGTAGCGGTACCACTCGGGGAGATGGACGCCGGCGAAGTACGTGACGGCGCCGGCCACCAGCGCGACGACCAGCATTAGCGCCATTGCCGTGCTGAGCGTCCGGTTGACGCGCTCGTCGTCGCGCTGCGCGTGGTAGGTCGCGACGTAATGGCCGACCGCCGAGCGGACGCCGACGTCGAGCAGCCCGTAGTAGCCGACGAAGCAGACGATCAGCGTCCAGAGGCCGTAGCCCGCGCCCTTCAGGCTGTCCTCGACGTAGGGCGTCAGCTTGAACGCGACGGCGACGTTGACGACGTAGCCGAGCGAGTTGCTGCCGACGTTCTTGAGGATCGTGCGGGTCGACATGGGGCGCCGCGAGGATGGTCGCTCCGCGCCGCGAGTCAAGCAGGCGCCGCGTTCAGCGGATCAGAGCAGCTTCCACGCCCCTTCGGGCTGGTTCATCTGCGCGGCGTCGGGCTGCGTCGCCTCGACCCAGGTGAGCTCGACGCCCAGCAGCCAGCCGCCGTCGATCGCCTTGCAGCGCGCGACGCGGCCCAGCGCGGAGAGCGGCGGCCCCTCGATTTCGCGCTCGAGCTGGAGCGCGAGCGCGCTGCCGACCTTCTGCTCCTCGTCGACGAAGAAGGAGAGGCCGCCATGGCTGAAGTCGACCGTGACCGCCTCGCGCATGCCGGGCCCCGAGATCTCGGCGGTCGGCTTCTGGTCGTCGAGGACGACCGGCTTCCACTGGAGGCGGACCTCCAGCGGTCGGCGGACGTGCTTGCGGCGTTCCAGGGCCATCGACGCTCCTCGGGCGGCGCACGGGCAGGCGCGCTGCTGGAAGATCGTCGCGAAGCGGAGCGCGGCTGCGGGCGCAGCTCGCCGGCGGAACGGGAAATCCGTGCGGGTCGGGTCAGCGGTCGGACGCGCGGACGGGGGCGCGCGCGGCCGGCGACTTGTCGACGACGGTGCAGACGAGGTCGTCGCCCGCCGCGATCGCGTCGCGCGGCGAGCCGTAGCTGCCGTCCATCCGGCCGTTGGGCCCCGACGAGACGATGATCGCGTCGCGGTCGTCGTCGAGCGCCAGCGGGTAGGCGACGACGACGTAGCCGTAGCCCCACGGGTCGGTCGGGAGCTCGTCGAGGTAGGGGCCGCGCCAGCCGTCGTAGCCGGGCGCCGACTTGCCTTGCGGCGTGTTGCGGACGAGGTGGTCGACGAGGTTCCCCTGGTGGAGGTCGAGCTCGTAGTAGCTCTTCTCGGCGATCAGGCCGGGCCCGAGCAGGCGATAGAGGCCGCGCGGATCGCCGTTCTTGCCGCGCGTCGGAGGCACGCCGGTGTCGGCAATGAATCGGAGCAGCGCGTCACGCAGCGTCTCCATCCGCGCGCGCGCGAGCTGCTCGGTGCGGTGGATCTTCCAGGTCCGCAGGCCGGGGATCGCGAGGCCGGCCAGCATCACGATCGCCGAGAGCGTGATCGCCAGCTGCACCGTCCGCGGCGAGATCGCGGCGGTGGAGTTGGGGACGCGGTCGGTCATCGGCGCAGGTTCCGCGAAGGACGTCGGGTGGTTCGGCTCACCGGTTCTGCGTGCTTGACGAGGAAGCTCCTTATAGATCGCTTTCAGCTCCATCGTGTCATGTCGATGATCGGATTCAGATCTCAACCGTCACCTCGTCCGCAGCGCCGCAGTTGACTTGCGCCTGCCGTTCTCGATCCTAGGCGCCGCTTCGACGGTCGATCGACCGCTCGCGGCTCCCGGGTGACCGATGGGTGCCCTGGGGCCGTTTCCGGTCGTCCAGCGGCACGGGCACTTGGCGGTGGCCCATGCGGAAGGTCGGAGCGCCGCGTCAGGGATGGCGACCCTGATCGCTGGCAAGGACGAGGGCCCCATCGCGGGCCATGTTCCGGGGAATCGGGGAGACAAGCGTCTCGGCTCGAGCGATCGAGCCGGATTTCAACGGCAGCCCGGATCACCGGGCGCGTGGAGCCGCTGCTTTTCGTCGCACGACGTCGTTCGGAAACCCCACTCGGCGGGCGTCTGGCAGCGGCCTTCAAGCACTGAAGAGGAGGAGCGTTGATGCGTAAGGCAGGTGCGATGTCGATCTTGGCGCTCGGCGCCGGATCGTTGGCGTTCGGGCAGGAGGCCCCCACGCCGGAGGCGAAGACGATCGCGGAGATGCAGAAGCAGCTGATCGAGCTGCAGAAGCAGTTCGACGCGCTGCAGAAGGCGCAGCAGGCGGCGCCGCCGGCCGCGCCGACCGCCGAGCCGGCGGCCGCGCAGCCGCTCGACGCGCGCCTTGACGGCGCGGTGCGCAACAGCCCGACCGAAGCGCTGCGCGAGCCGCGTCGCCTCAACATCAGCGCGCCGTGGATGGACGGACTCAACATCACCGGCCTCCTCCACCTGCGCGGCGACTTCTGGGCGAACTACGACTCGGGCGCCGGCAACAACGACGTCCAGTCGTTCGGTACCGAGGGTCAGGTCGCGTTCGACGCGCGCGTCTCCGAGAAGACGTCGGTCCGCGTCGTCTTCCACTACTCCGACATCTGGGGCAACGACACGGCGCACGGCCTCGGCGGCACCGGTCGGCTGACCGACGATTCGCCGAGCTCGAACGGCGGCGACATCGACGGCCAGGAAGTGAACCTGAACGTCCAGGACATCTACGGCACCGGCATCGACCTCACCGCCGGCCGCCAGATCATCCAGTTCGGCGCGGAGCGCATCCTCGGCGACGACGAGTGGCGCCTGACGCGGACGTCGCTCGACGGCTTCCGCTTCGACAACGACATGGGCGACATGGCCGGCAAGTGGTCGCTGATCGCCGTCCGCCTGCAGGACAACGACAACGGCGCCGTCGGCGAGCTCCTGCCGACGGCTCCCGCCGCGCCGGGCAACAACCCGGTGAACAACGCCGACCTCTTCGGCTTCTACTACACCGTCGCGCCGCGTGACGCGGGCAACTTCGACTTCTACGTCTTCCTGCTCGACGACATGAACTACTCCGACAACGGCGCGGTGGGCCGCACGCGGCTCACGACGTACGGCGCCCGCTGGGAGAGCCCCGACCTGAGCGGCTTCGGCGTCGAGGCCGAGGGCGCGACCCAGTTCGGCGAGATCATGGGCGAGAAGTTCCACAACTACGGCTTCGGGACCTACGCCGTCCACGCCGAGGCGGGCTACGAGCCGGGCAACATCGAGTACTTCGAGGGCATCCACGCGATGTTCGACCACGCCACCGGCGGCGACGAGGCGGAGGAGAACTTCACGCAGCTCCTCCCCTCGCTGCACGGCTGGTTCGGCATCACCGACTACTTCAGCTGGACCAACATCCAGCACGTCGGCCTCGCGGCCAGCTTCCAGCTCGGCGACGGCACGGCGACGGTCGGCTACCACTGGAACCGTCGCGCGTCGAACGGCGCCGGTTTCGCCGGCTACAACATGGCGTCGGGCGGCACGGGCGGCAGCAAGGATCTCGGCCAGGAGATCAACGCCACCTACATGATGGAGTGCACGAAGTCGACGTCGGTGGGCGTCGGTGTCGGCTACTTCTTCCCGGGCGAGGGCTTCCACGACCTCACCGGCGTGGCGAACGACATGGTCTACAGCTACTTCGCGTCGACCACGCGCTTCTGAGCGCGACGCGAGCCGGCGCCGCGCGACGAGCGCGGCGCGACGAGTGATCGACGACCCGGCGGAGGGCGAAGCGCTCTCCGCCGGGTCTTCTCATCGACGCGCGTCGCGACGAGGCGAAGCGCGCTTCAGCGGGCCTTTCGCCCGATCACGAGCCACGACGCGGGATCGACGCGGCCCTTCGTCACGTCGCCGCCCGCCGTCCGCAGCGTGAACTCGAGCGGAACGTCGAGCGCCGCCGTCGGCGCGACGACCCACCCGTCGCCGTCGGCGCGCGCGATCGGCCGCAGATGCACCTTGCCGATCGCCGCGCCGTCGAGCGTCGCCATCGCGTCGCCGAGCCCGCCCCGCTCGACGAGCCACGCGCGCAGCGCCTCCGCCGTTGAACGCAGCGCGTCCGCGCGCCCCGCGCCGCGCACGCAGCCGCGCAGCGAGCGGCCGAGCCAGAGCGTCCGCCCCGTGCCGATCGCACGCTCGAATCCGGCCGCCGTCTTCTCGACGTCGCCGCCCGCGCCGAGCGGGTCGCCCGCCGCGATGTCGGCGAGCGTCGCGCCCGCGGCGCGCTCCATCCCGAAGAGGCGGCGCAGCGCAGCGCCGTCGCGGCCGCGGAGCTGCTCGTCGAAGAGCGCCGCATGGGCGTCGCCGACGAGATGGCCGCCCGCCGCGACGAAGCGCTCCAGCGAACCGACCAGCGCGTCGTCGAGCGCGAACGCCTCCGTCGCGACGACGACCGCGCGCGCCGGCTCGCGCGTCGCCTCGATCGGCAGCCCGTCGCGCGAGTCGAAGAAGCGCCACGGCACGCCCCACGCGCGCGCGAGCTCGACCCATGCCTCGCGCGCGGTCGCCGTCGACGACTGGTCGCTCTCGTAGGAGGTGAGCCGGTTCGGGAAGGTCTCGCCGTCGCTCCACGAGTCGACCATCCAGCCGGCGCGCGCCGACGCCTGCCCCGTCAGCACGAAGAGGCGCGGCGCGGGGTCGGTCGCGTCGCGCAGCTCGCGATGGAGCGCCCGCGCCGCGGCGACGCGCGCCGCGACGGCGCGGCCGGCCTCGCTCAGCGCGCGGCCGTCGTCCGACAGGAGCGCGCCGCTCGACCAGATCACCGCGCCGTCGTCGCCGCGCGCGACGCGCGACAAGAGCTCGCGCGGCTGCCAGCCCGGCCGCGGCTCGTCGGGCACGAAGAGGGTGGCGAGCCGCTTCGCGTCGCGGCCGGCGAAGGCGTCGACCAGCTCCGGCGCGGCGCCCGCGTCGTAGGGCTCGAAGAGCGTCAGGGCCGGCGCGAGGCGGCGCCAGTCGAAACCGCCGAACGCCGACGGGAAGTTGCCGCCGGTGAAGCCGACCGGCGCGCCCGGATCGCCCGCCGTCACGCGCGCCGCGAGCCGCGACAGCAGCTCGGCGAGCGCCTCCTCCATGAAGCGGCGATGGGCGTTCCACGCCGCGAAGCTCGCCGCCGGCAGGACGACGCCTTCCGCCGCGGCGCGCGCCTCGGCCGTCGTCGGCGGCACGACCTCGTCGAACGTCGCCCACTTCGCGCCCCACGCGCGGTCGAGCGCCTCGATCGAGCCATGGTCGCGCGCCAGCGCGCGGCGGAACGCCGCCAACGACTCGGGCGCGAAGCAGTAGTCCATCGGGTTCACGCCGCGCGTGACCGACAGCTCGTCGTCGAGCACCCAGCCGAGCGGCCGCTGCGAGCGGTGGCGCGCGACGCTCTCGTCGACGCGCGCCGCGAGCCGCTCGAAGGTCGCCTCGCTCGACAGCGCCGCGGGACGCGCCGGCCGGAAGCGCAGGAGCGCCTCCTTCCACGCGTCGCGATCGCGGTCGAAGACGGCGGGGCGCAGGAAGAGGTCGCCCTTGCCCGCCGCGTGGTCGACGTAGCAGGCGAGCCCCGCCTTCCGCAGCGCCGCCCCCGCCGCCGCGTCGTCCGACGCCTCGAGGTTCGCGCCCGCGAGACCGGCCTCCTTCAGCGTCGCCCACGCGACCGGACCCGGCGGCGGTCCGCCGTGGAACCAAACGAAGACGGGGAACTCCCGCCACGCCGCGTCGCGCTCGGCGCGCGCCGCGTCGCCCGCGAGCGCCGCCGCCAGCGCGCACGCCGCCGCGCTCACCACGCGCGCCCCTCCTCGTCGAGCGGGATCTCCTCGCCGTCGCGCAGCACCACCTTCGGGCAGTCGGGCAGCGCGTCGAGGAAGACGCGGCCGTAGCGGCGCCCGATGATCCGCGCGTCGAGCACGGTCACGATCCCCTCGTCGTCCTTGCGCCGGATCAGGCGGCCGAACCCCTGCTTGAAACGCAGCACCGCCTTCGGCAGCGACCGCGTCATGAAGGGATCACGGCCGCGCTGCTGCTCCCGCTCGCTGCGCGCGCGCTCGAGCGGATGGTCGGGCATCGGGAAGGGCAGCCGCGTCAGCACGACGTGCGAGAGCTCCTCGCCCGGCACGTCGACCCCTTCCCAGAACGACGCGAGCCCGAACAGCGCGGCCGGCTGCAGCGCGCGGAACTGCTCGAGCATGCGGCTGCGCGACAGCCCGCGCCCCTGCACCAGCGGCGTGATGCCGAGCCGCTCGAGCGCGGGCCGCGTCCCCTCGGCCACCGCCTCCATCGTCTTGCGGCTGGTGAAGAGGACGAAGGCGCGGCCGTGGCGGCGCTCGAGGTGGCCGGGCAGCCGTTCGATCATCGCGGCGAGCCACGCCTCGGGCTGCGTCGGCTCGGGCAGCGGGTCGATCACGACGATCGCCTGCCGCTTGAAGTCGAAGGGCGACGCGAGGACCAGTTTGCGCGCGTCGCCGATCCCGCTGCCGCGCGCGAGCCACGCGAAGCGGTCGGGCGGCGGCGCGACGGCCAGCGTCGCGCTGGTCAGCACCGCGGCCTGCAGCGGCGCGAAGAGCTCCTTCGCCAGCGTCGGGCCCGGCTCGACCGGCGCGACGCAGATCGCGACGTCGCCGCCCTCCTCCGACCGCTCGACGTAGGCGACGTCCGACTCGGTGCTGCCCGCCAGCGCCAGCGCGAGCTGCCCCGAGGAGTCGAGGAGCTGCTGCGCGCGCGACGCGAGGTCGGCCATCGAGCCCTCGTCGCGCTCGCGCGCGGCGTGGCGCTTCAGCCGTTCCGCCAGCAGCGCCAGCGCGTCGGGCAGCTCGCGCGGCAGCCCGGTCGACGGCCCGAGCGCCTGCTGCAGCCGCGTCGACAGCAGCCGCCCGATCGCGTCGAAGAGCTCCGCCGCGACGGCGCGCGCGCGCACCAGCACTTCGTCGACCGCGGCGCGCCCCTCCTGCGTCGCGCCGTCGAGCGCCTTCGCCGCCTGCTTCAGCCCCGACAGCAGCGACGCGCGCGAGACGCGGCCGCCGAGGTGCTCGGCGGCGATCTCCTCGAGGTGGTGCGCCTCGTCGACGATCAGGTACGCGTAGGGCGGCAGCACGGAGCCGCCCGCCCGCTTGAGCTTCAGGTCGGCCATCAGCAACGCGTGGTTCACGACCAGCACCGCCGCGTCGCGCACGCGCTGCTTCGCCTCCTGCCACGCGCACGCGGTGAAGAAGGGCGAGCGGGCGCCGAGGCAGTTGCCGCGCTCGGCGCGGACCGCGGCCCACACCTCGTGCCGCGGCTCGATCGCGAGGCTGCTGCGCGTGCCGCGCGCGCTGGTGGCCGACCACGCGACGACCTCGCGCAGCTCGGCCGGCGCCGTGCGCGACTCGAAGAGGAGGTCGGTGCGGCGCAACGCCTGCTCGGCGCGCCGGCGGCAGACGTAGTTCTCGCGCCCCTGCACCAGCGCCGCCTCGAGCGGCACGCCGAGGATCGAGCGCAGCAGCGGCAGGTCGCGCTCGACCAACTGCTCCTGGAGGTTCTTCGTCCAGGTCGAGATCACGACGCGCCGGTCGGGCAGGTCGGCGTGCAGCAGCGCCGGCAGCAGGTAGGCGAAGGTCTTCCCGGTCCCGGTCCCCGCCTCGACGAAGAGGCGCGCGCGATCGAAGAAGGCGCGGTCGACCGCCTCGGCCATCGCGATCTGGCTCTCGCGCTCCTCGAACGCGGCGTGGCGCTGCGCGATCGCGCCGCCCGGCCCCAGCAGGTCGCGCATCCGGCTCATCGCCCCGCCTCGCACGGGCGGACGAGGGAAAACCGGTGCGGCGGCCGTTGCCCGTCCAGCGGACCCGGCCTACGATCCTCCGCCTCTTGTTCCCGGGAGCCTTCCATGAGCTGGCGCGGTCCTCTCCTGCTTCTCGCCGCGGCGCTGTCCGCCTGCGCCTCCGGACACGATGCCGAGCGCCCCGCCGAACACGACAGCGCGCTGGCGGCGCAGCCGTGGCAGGTCGATCCCTACACGCACAGCGACGAGATCTTCGTCGACGGCACGGCGGTCGGCTACCTCGTCACCTATGACGCCATTCCGGGCGGGCTGGTGATCGATCGCTCCCTGCCGACCGGCACGCGCCGGCTGCTCGACGCCCGCTTCCGCGACGTCGGCTTCTTCGCGCCGGGCGGGCTGCTGGTGCGCCACGCCGGGCCCGAGCTGAAGGAGGTGGGCCACTACTCGCTCGAGGACGGCCTGCTCGCCTTCTACGGCGGCAAGGCGCGCGTGCAGCTGGTGCCGCTCGTCCAGAAGCCGCGCGCCGCGCCGACCGAGGCGCCGGCGGCGGAAGGCGCCGAAGGCGAGGGCGAGGCGGCGGGCACCGAAGGCGGCGAGGACGAGGCCGCGGGCGGCTGATTCCCGGACGAGCGGATCAGGCCGCGCCGACCGCCATCGGCTCGACCGGCTCGGAGGCCGACGCGCCGCTCGCGATCGGCTCGCAGACGGGCGCGCGGCCGACCAGCTCGAACGCCGCGAGCTTCCGCTCCAGCGACCCGAGCGCCGCGTAGGCCTCCTCGACCGCCTCGCCGCGCGTCGAGCCGAGCGCCGCGTGGGTCTTCTCGACGGCGAGGCGCATCTCCTCGCGCGCCGACGCGATCTGGTCGTGGATCGCGACGAGGCCGCGGTCGAACTCGTCGGTCGTGTCCTGGAGCAGGTCGCCCTTGCGCGTCGCGACGCCGCGCGGCACGCGCAGGCGCGCCATGTCGCGCATCACGACCTTGTAGCGGTAGTTCGGGCCGGCGATCCGGAAGGTCTCCATCACGCCGTGCGCGAAGAGGCAGAGGAAGGTGCAGACCAGCGGCGCCAGCATCAGCCGCAGCAGCACCTCGACGCGGAACGCGGTCTCCATCAGCGCCCACTCCGGCGGGTCGCCGAGGAAGGTGAAGACGACGGGCGCGACCACCGAGATCACGAGGAAGAGCAGCAGGTAGAAGCAGAGCGCGCCACCGAGCCGAAGGATGAAGCGCAGCTGGAAGTCGCGGTCGATGAGGACCGTCTTCCGCTGGTTCGAACGCCGTCCGTTGCCCATCGCCGCACCTCTCCTTGTCCGGATCGCCAAAAGACCTGCGACCGACCCCACCGCTTCATCGGCGGCGCAGGTTCCACTCCTTCAGCCACGCCTGCTGCACGGCCAGCTTCTCCGGGTCGGGGAGCCGGTTCGCGTGAATCTCCGCCAGCACCTGATGGGGCTGCGGGTCGTCCTTCCGCAGGCGCGCCGCCTCCTCGAGGGCCGCGACCGCCTCGGGCCACTGCTTCGCCGCGATGCGGCACGAGATCAGCCGCCAGCGCAGCCCGACGTCGTCGGGCGCCGCGGCCAGCAGCGGCTCGATCTCGCCCACCGCCGCGGCCCAGTCGCGCCGCCGCTCGTGCAGCGCGATCGCGCGCTCGACCAGCGACCGCTCCTTCGGATCGAGCGCGCGCGCCTGCGCGACGAAGGCGAGCGCGGCCTCGAGCTCCTTCTCGCCCGCCGCGCACTCCGACAGCTCGACCAGCAGCGCGACCGACGGCCCCTGCTTCTTCGCGAGGTCGTTCAGCAGGTCCTTCGCCGCGCCCCACTCGCCGAGCCGCCGGTGGCACGCCGCCAGCAGGAGCTCGACGTCGAGGTTCTCCGGCTCGAGGTTGAGCGCGCGCGTGAGGAGCTCGGCCGCCTTCGCGTCGTTCCCGGCCGCGGTCGCGCACCAGCCCTGCACGCGCAGCGCGAGCTCGTACTTCGCGTCGAGCTTCGCGGCGCGCTCGGCCAGCTCGGTCGCCTTCGCGAACTCCTTCTTCTGGAAGCTGGCCACCGCCTGCTGCGCCAGCGCGCGCGCCTCGACCTGCGCCGGCGCGAGGTCGCGGTCGGCGGCGCCCGGCTTCGCGGGCGCCTGCGCGCGCGCCGTCGCGGTCGACAGCAGCGCGAGGAGGAAGGGGAGCGCGCGCTTCATGGTCGTCGTTCCTCGCATGGCGTCAGCGCATCGGGGAGATGCGGACGTGGTGGATCGTGTGCTGCACCTCGCCCTCGGCGCCGTGGGTCGGGCGCGCGCAACCGAGCTGCACGTCGACGCGGCCGTTCGCGTCGATCGTGAAGTCGAGCGACTCGGCGAAGTTGACGAGGACGGTGTCGGCCTCGTCCTGGCGGCGGATCAGGTGGCCCTGCTCGATGCGGAGCTCGATCGGCGTCGTCCACATCGGCACCACCTCGACGCCGTAGGTGCCGAACTGCGCGACGCGCCGGAAGGTGAGCGTCTCGTGGCCCTGCTCGCCCGCGATCGCGAGGTAGGGCGTGCCGGCCGAGTCGAGGCCGGTCGAGCTCGCGCGCAGCTCGGCCGCGACCATCCGCAGCGTCAGCTGCACGCGCGCCTCCTGCTCGATCGACGTCATCCCGAGCTGCCCGCTCTTCGACATCACGAGCGTCGCCGAGATCGAGGTCTGCATCACGATCGCGAGGATCGTGATCGACACCGCCGCCTCGAGCAGCGTGAAGCCGCCCGGCCAACGCAGCCCGCGTCGCGCGACGGCGGGCCTTCGGTTCACGGGCCCCCTCCGCCGGCGAGGCCGGTGAGGCCGCCACCGCCCCCGCCGCCGCCCCCGCCGCCGCCGAGGCCGACGTGGATGCCCGCGAGGTCGACGTTGATGAAGCTCTGCTTCAGGTCGGTCACGCCCCAGTCGAAGCGCACCCGCGTCGTGAGCACGCGGATCTCGGCGTACGACTTGAGGGGCGGCAGCACGACGACGCCCGGCGCGTCCTCGAGCTCGCCCTCGGGGATCGCGTCGCCCGGATCGCGGCGCACGGTCTCGAGGAAGAGCATCTGCTCCTCGGTCGGGAAGCCGGGCGGCGGATCGGTGAAGGCGCCCGCGTCGTAGACCGACGTGCCCGCCTTGAAGCCGTGGATCACGTTGCCGCCGGCGTCGAGCAGCGTCGCCACCGGCCGCTTGCGGCACATGACGCTGCCGAGGCGGCGGAGCGACGCCTTCAGCGCCGCGGCGCCGAGCTTCGACGGGACGCCGTCGGCGTCGAGCGACACGCCCTCCATCGCGATCGTGCCGGTCGTCGAGACCAGCGCGCCGTCGATCTCGAGGTTGGTCGGCGCGCCGCGCGCGTAGACGATGTCGCCCATCGCGATGACGCCGAGCGAGTGGTTCCGGTCGAACTCGGGGTTCGGCAGGAAGTCGCCCGCCGCCGGGGTGACGCCGTTCAGGTAGGCGACGTCGCCGTCGTCGTCGACGTACTGGACGTTGCCGGTCACGCGCAGCGACGACTCGGTCACGAGCGTGAGCTTGCCGTTGAGCTGCCCGATCAGCCGGCGGACGGTCGAGGGGATGTAGACGATCCCGTCGGCCGGCCGGTCGACCGTCTGCACCAGCGCGCCGGGCACGGTCTGCGCGACGTAGTCGGTGTACGTCTGCGTCTCGTAGACCGGCACCAGCTCGGGGACGGAGTAGGTCCCGTCGGCCACCTGGACCTCGGTCCAGACGTCCTCCCAGTAGTACTCGGTCATCCAGTAGCCCGACGTCGCGCCGCCGCCGACGTCGGTGCCGCCGCCGGTGCCGGGGCCGACGTTCTCGACCCAGACCTTGTGGCTCTTCTTGGTCGAGACCCACTGCCACTCGGAGTGGTAGCTGGTGTGCTCGACCATCTGCAGCTCGACGCCGACCTGCACCTGCTGCGTCTTCTCCACCGGCACCAGGATCACGCTGTCGGGCTCGTAGAGCTTGATGCGGACGACCTTCTTCAGCAGCGCGACCTCGGCGACGAGCCCCTCGGGCGCGACCCACGCCGCGTCGGCCTTCAGCGCCGCGAAGTCGATCTGGGCCAACAGCCCCTTCGCCGCCGCCGCCGGGTCGCTGCCGCGCAGGAAGCGCGTGTTCGCGTCGGTCGCGCCGGCCACGTACTCGAAGCCGCTGCCCGCCGACACGTAGCCGTCGTAGGAGCCGTCGGCGAAGTAGAGCTGGAGCTTCTTGTTGGTGTGGATGCGCCCTTGCGGCTTGCCCGACACGCCGAGGTCGTGGTCCTCGACGTAGTAGTTGTAGGCCGAGTAGGGGAGGCCGTCGCGGATGAGGCAGCTCGCCGAGCTGGTGGAGCCGCCGAAGTCGTTGCTCGAGCTCAGGCGGTACCAGCGGCCGTTGCCCGCCGCCTCGATCAGGACCGGCGTCCCCTCGACCAGCGACGGGTCGCCCGCCAGCGCGGCCTGGATCACGTCGTTCTGGCCGTCGGTGTAGGTCGAGTTGAGGATGACGTTCTTGGCGACCTCGATCTCGCCGATCGAGCGCCACGCGGCGCGCTCGGTCGCCGCCTCCTTGAGGATCCGGTTGTGCTCGACGACGGCGCGGCCCAGGAACGACGTCATCGTCGCGCCGACTCCCGCCACGACCACGAGGCAGATCGGGAGAGCGGTCATGGCAGCCTCCACGGCGCGCAGCGAACCGACTCGAGCAGCAGCACCCCGTTCCAGAGGACGTTGATGCGCAGGAGGTCGGGCCGCCCCTCGCGGGCGTCGGTCTCGTCGCCGTCGCCGTTCAGGTCGGCGTCGACGCGCACCTGGAACTGGCCGCCCCACGGGAAGTCGGCGATCTCGAAGACGTGGCCGACGGTGCCCGACGCGACCCGCAGCGACGAGAGCGTCGCGCTGCCCAGCGCCTCGTCGCCGTCGAACAGCTCGTCGAGCTGCTCGGCGGTGGCGGGCGCCTCGCCCTGGGTGCCGAAGCCGATGCGGAAGAGGCGGTCGAGCATCTCGCTCGCCACCAGCGTGAGCTGCGCGCGGCGCTCGAGCTCGCGACGGCTCTCGTGGCCGGCGCGCAGGCCGACGCCGATCGTCGTCAGCACGGTCATCATCATCGAGGCGACCAGCATCACCTCGATCAGCGAGAAGCCGCCCTTGCGGCCGCGGCGCGATGGATGGCGACTCATCGCGACACCGCGAAGTCGAGGCCCGAGAACTTGCCGGCCATCGGGTCGCCCTCCCCCTTGCCGTCCTGCCCGCCCTCGTCGTCGGCCTCGTCCGCGGCCGCCTCGTCGGCCTCCGGCTCCGCGCTCTCGACGTGCCACGACGTGCCGCCGAGGCGCCAGTCGCGGTCGATGCGGAACGCGTCGCCCGCGTGGGACGACGGGTCGCTGGTGGCGCCGCCGAAGCGCCGCACCCCGCGCGCGGCCGCGGTCGAGCCGGCGGCGCCCGACCACGAGACCGAGACGAAGAGCGCCGCAGCCGCGAAGAACGCGGAGCAGCCGAGGCACAGCAGCGCGCGCCGGTCCGAGAAGAGTCTCTTGCGATCCAGCACGATTCACTCCGACGTGGACGGATCGTTGGATCGACCGGGCGCGCACTGCAGCTTCACGTCGGCGGAAGCGCGCTCCGGCGAAGAAGTTTCCGATCGCTCCGCCGGCGCGCCCGGACGGGGGCCGTCACGCGTGGACCGGCTCCGGAGCGACCGGCGGCCGGGCGCCGAAGCCGATGCGCTCGATCGCCGGCGGCGGCGCCATGCGGTCGAACTCCTGCCGCGCGACGTAGCGCAGGCAGGCCGACAGCGCGACGAGGTGGTAGACGAGGTCGAAGTGGGCGCGGTTGAGGAAGTTGGCGCCGAACATGAACGCGAGCAGGCTCACCTCGATCATGTTCGCGTAGTCGGTGATCCACTGCGGGGCGCGGCGCCGCTTCGCCTCCAGGCGCACGGCGCGCAGCCAGAGGAGCGCGGTGATCAGCATCGAGAGGAAGCAGATCAGCGCCGGCGTGCCGAGCTCGGCCCAGACCTGGATGTAGGTGTTGTGCGCGACGCGGACCGTCTTCACGCCGCTCTTGTTGCGGACCTGCAGCGGGTCGAAGCGGCGGAAGTTGGAGAGGAACCCCTCGAAGCCGACGCCGAAGAAGGGGTTGGCGGCCACCATCTTGAGGCCGACCTTCCACGCGTAGAGGCGGCCGGCCGCCGACCCCTCCTCGGTCGGGTCCTGCAGCGTCGCGAGGCGCTCCTTCGCGTCGTCGGGCAGCGCCAGCGGGACCACCAACGCGGCCAGCGCCGCGACGATCCACGGCAGGATGCTCTTCTTCAGCTTGTTGAGCAGCATCAGGCAGACGAGGCCCATCGTCAGGAAGCCGCCGCGCGACAGCGTGCAGACGATCGCCACGCAGGTCAGCCCGAAGGCGACCACCAGGAAGCGCCGCAGCCACCGCCGCTCCGCCGTCCGCCGCAGGAAGAAGAGGAGCGGCAGGTTCATCGCCATGCCGAGGCAGAGGTCGTTGTTGTCCAGCATCATCCCGCCCGGCCCCTGCAGGATGCGGCCGCCGCGGAGCACGCCGTGGAGCCCGTACTTCACGCCGAAGAAGCCGAGCGAGAGGCCGATCACCCAGACGATCTTCTGGAGGCGGTCCTTGCTGTCCACCATGCCGACGGTGAAGCAGGTGACGAGGAAGACCTTCGTGAGGTCGAACCACTTCGTCGACTGGTTGTCGCTCGGATCGCGGCGCGCCAGGACCAGGGAGATCGTCAGGCAGACGTAGAGGGCGAGCATCCAGTTGGTCGGCGCCGTCCAGCGGGTGAACTTGCGGCGCTCGTAGAAGAACCAGCCGGCGTACATCGCGATCGCGGCGTACAGCGAGTAGCGGACCGTCTTCGCGAACCCCCAGCAGAGGTCCTGCGGGCGCATGTAGGCCAGCCACGTGAAGAGCAGCAGCCCGAAGAACGGGCGCGTGAACGCCCGCGGCAGGAGCAGCAGCACGGTCACGCCGACGATGACGTCTCGGTAGCTCACGCCTCTCCTCGGTCCGATCGGACGCGCGCCATCATGGCCCGGGCGCCGCGCAGCCGGGCGCCCCTTCGACGGCGCGCCCGCCCCTCCGTCCGTGCCGCTCATCGGCGCGCGGCCGCACGCGGCTCTAAGATCCCCGCATGACCAGCCCGAAACCGGCCTACCAGCGCGTCCGCACCGGCGTCGACGGCCTCGACCTCCTCCTCGGCGGCGGCCTGCGCTGCCCGCAGCCCGGCTCCGTCTTCATGGTGATCCTCGGCGGCCCGGGAACGGGGAAGACCCACCTCGCGCTCGAGCTCGCGGTGCGCACGCTCGGCGACGCGCAGGAGCGCGGGACCTGCCACATCTACTACAGCTTCGACCAGGCGCCCTCGGAGCTCCACGCCAAGCTGCGCGAGGACTTCGACTTCTACGGGCTGCAGCGCGACTGGGCCCGCATCGTCGGGACGATCGAGAGCCCCGACCACTCGGCGCACGTCCACGAGTTCCGGCCCCCCGCGCCCGCGCCCGAGCGCTACCTCGCGCTCGCGTCGCTGCGCGAGTCGCCGCAGGAGATGGTCGCCGGCGGCGGCAAGCTGTTCGAGCGGCTCGAGCGCGACCTCGCCGCGCTGGTCCGCGCCGCCGCGCCCATCGGCACCCACCTGAAGCCGCGCCTCGTCGCGATCGACAACATCCCGATCACCGCGTTCGAGGACGGTCCGTCGGCGCGCAGCGCGCTCCAGTCGATCCGCCAGCAGCTCGCCGAGCGGCAGCTCCACGGCATCTTCGTGGTCGAGACGCCCGGCGGCCCCTCCGACCGCGCCACGTTCACCGCCGCCGAGTACGCCGCCGACGTGATCCTCGAGCTCGGCTACCACGCGATCGGCGACCAGTTCAAGGAGCGCTCGATCGAGATCGCGAAGGCGCGCCACCAGTTCTACTACCGCGGCGCGCACCACTTCTCGATCGTCGGCCGCAACGAGGGCGAGCTCTTCGGCGCGCGCGGCGCGCGGCCGCCCGGCATCCACGTCTACCCGTCGGTGCCGACGCTCCTCTCCCACCTCGACTACGAGCAGTCGAAGAAGAAGGAGCGCGTGCCGCCGAAGACGGTGGTGCCGTTCGGCGTCGCCGAGCTGACGGTGCCGCACGGCTCGGTCAGCGGGCTCATCGGCCCGCCGTCGCGCGCGACGACGGCCCACTGGCTCGCGCTCAAGTTCCTGCTCGCCGGCAAGGGCAACGGCCTCCTGATCTCGCTGCGCGAGACGCGCGAGGAGCTGCAGGCGGTGGCGCGCGAGTGGTTCGGCGACGAGGCGGAGCGGATCGACTGCGTCTCCTTCGCGCCCGAGTACCTCTCGGCCGGCAAGTTCATGAAGGACCTCTACGACGAGATCGTCGAGCTCGAGCGCCACGGCCGCGTCATCGAGCGCGCCGCGCTCTGGGGCATCGGCCAGCTCAAGCTCGCCTTCCCGCTGCTGAACGACTCGCGCATGTTCCTGCCGTGGCTCTCCGCGTTCCTGAAGCGCCGGCGCATCACGTCGCTGCTGGTCGAGGCGACCCACCGCGTCGGCGACGACGGCAACGTCGCGGGCGACTCGACGGTGCCGCTGACCGTCGACCACCTCCTCGCGCTGGTCGAGCCGCCCGGCCAGTCGGCGGAGCTGCGGCTGGTGCGCTCGCTCAGCGTCCGATCGCACCATCCGGCGCGCGCGATCGCGCTGCCGCTCGACGCGCGCTGAGGGGCGGCGCGGCGCGCTTCAGCGACCGTCGGCGCGGCCCGGCACCCAGCGCGCGGCGCGCTTCGGCTCGACGAGGAAGACGCGGATCCTGTTCTGGTGGTAGTCGAGGCGCGGCCGCCAGAACTCGCGCTGCAGCCTCCCTTCGCCCCACGCCCAGCGCTGGAAGGCGCGATGCTCGTCGCTCGCCTCGGCGAACTCGGCCGGCAGCACGATCCAGAGGCGCGGGCAGCTCGCCGCCATCACCTTCCAGCGTCCCGCGTCGCTGGTGCCGGAGGGCGGCGGCGCCTCGAGCAGGAGAGCGTCGGGCAGCTCGGCCGGCAGGTAGCGGCGCGCGAGGGCGTGATAGTCGCAGACGACGCCGTCGCCCGGCTGCAGCCGCTCCGTGACGTAGCGCAGCGCGCCGGCGAGGTCGTGGCGGTTGCCGTCGATCGGCTCCGAGAGGAGACCCGGGATCCACGCGCCGACCGCCAGCAGCGGCACCGCGAGCCGCGCGCCGCGCACGACGCCGTCGAGGCGCTGCGCCAGCTCGCCGACGTACGCCGCGGCCGGCAGCAGCGCCAGCACGACGACGCCGATCAGGTAGCGCTGCTCGACCGACTTGTGGAGCGCGGCCAGCACCAGCAGCAGCGCCGTCGGCACGCCGGCGCCGACGATCACGTGGAGCGCCACGGTCCTGTCGCGCCGCCAGAGCGTCGGCAGCCCCAGCGCCGCCAGCGCCGCGACCACCGGCCCGACGTTCCAGCCGATGCCCAGCACCAGCCCGGCCAGCCCTTCGACGCCCGCGTCCTGGGCTCTCAGCTTGTAGCCCAGCGTGTCGCGCACCGCCTCGGGCCAGATCGCCGCCGGCAGCGCCAGCAGCACGGGCAGCAGCAGCGGCGGCACGATCGCCTTCGTCAGCGGCCGGATCCGCAGCGCCGCCGCCGCGAAGCAGGCCGCGAGGTGGCCGACCAGCAGCAGCACCGCCGTCGGCTGCGTCGCGATCGCGAGGACGAGCCAGAGGGTCCCTTCGACCGCGCTGCGGACGCGGCCGTCGCGCTGCGCGCGCAGCAGTTCGAAGGTGGCCGGCACCGACAACGCGAGCAGCGGCGCGTAGAAGCGCGCCGTCTGCGAGAAGAAGAGGAACCACGGCGAGAAGGCGACCAGCGCCGCCAGCACGTGGCGCTCGCCCCGCGCCAGGAAGCCGCGCGAGCAGCGGAAGGCCGCCGCCGCCGCCATCGAGCCGGCGATCGCGGGCACCAGCCGCATCAGGAGCTGCAGCTGAGCCGGATCGGCCGGCCCCCCGCCGGCGAGGTCGCGCAGCTCCAGCACGCCGCGCTCGAGCAGGAAGAAGAGCGGGAAGGCGAGGTCGGCCGCCTTCATCGCCGGCGTGAAGAGCTCGAACGAGTTGTCGAGGCTGTAGACCTCGTCGCCCCAGAGGCTGAAGCGCCCGAGCGCGGCGAAGCGCAGCAGCGCCGCGACGGCCAGCCACGCGAGCGTCGCGACGACGTCGCTGCGCTGCGCCTCCGGCCCCGCCTCCCCTGCGCGCCCCGGCTCCATCGCCGCTAGCGTACCGCCCGCATGCGCACGCGACGCCTCGTCGGACGACTGCTCCTCGCCCTCGCCGGACCGGCGCTCCTCTTCTTTGCGGCCGACCGCTGGCTGCGCACGCGCGTCGGCGAGTGCGGGCTCACGCCGTTCAAGAGCTCCGACGTGCAGGGGCTGCCCCACCTCCTCTTCCCGGGCCGCACGACGATCTACAAGGGCGTGCCGGTGCGCATCAACTCGCTCGGCCTGCGCGGCGGCGAGCTCGCCGCTCCGCCCGCCGGCGTGCCGCGCGTCGCGCTCGTCGGCGACTCGGTCACGTTCGGCAACGGCTGCCGCGAGGAGGAGACGCTCGCCGCCGCGCTCGAGGCGGAGCTCGCCGCGCGCGGCACGCCGGCGCAGGTGGTGAACGGCGGCGTCCCCGCCTACAACGCCGACAACGCCGCGACGCTGCTGCGCGAGCGGCTCCTCGCGCTGCGGCCCGACCGCGTGATCTGGGTGATGGTCGCGAACGACGTCTGCGACTCCCACCGCCGCACCGAGATCCCGGTCGACGCGACGATCGACGCCTTCGCCGACTTCCGCTTCGGCTCGCCGCTGCTGCAGATGATCAACCAGCACGGCAGCGCGCTGCTGCGCCGCATGGGGATGCCGCTCGAGGGCTACGTCGGATCGGTCGTGCGCCAGCACGAGCGCGGCGGCGCGGAGCGGCTGCGTCGCGCGATCACCGACATGCAGCAGCGCTGCGCCGCCGCGAAGGTCGCGTACGGCGTCGCGATCTACCCCTACATGACGCGGCTCGACGCCAACCCCTTCGCGCCGATCGAGCAGGCGTGCGCGCGCCTCTGCGACGAGCTCGGCGTGCCGTGCGCCCGCCTCGCCGACGCCTTCGCGCCCGACGAGAACCTCGTCCGCTACTGGGTCGCGCCGCTCGACGGCCACCCCAACGGCGAGGCGAACCGGCGCGTCGTGAAGGTGATGGCCGACTCGCTCTTCGCGAAGCAGTGACGCGGCCGCGCGCCGCGCGTCACGGCGCGAGGCGCCGCCGCTCCGCCGCCGCCATCGCCGCCGCGAGCTCCGCCGGATCGCGCACCTCGCCCTGCGCCGCGTCGCCGAGCTTCAGCCACGCCACCGGCTCCGCGCCCGCGACGATGCGATGGCGTTCCAGCAGCGCCGCGTCGCGCCCCGGATCGAGCGCGAGGACCAGCTTGCTCGGCATCCAGGTGCGGCGCGCCACGTCCAGCAGCGCCGCCGCGCGCGGATCGTCGCCGCTCCCGACGACGTAGAGGCACTGCGGCGGGAAGAAGAAGAGCTCGACCGCGCGGCCGTACTCGGCGGTGTGGTAGCCGTAGAGCGGGTAGTCGGCCGCGAAGAGGCGCAGCGCCCGCTCCGCGACCGCGCGCCAGTCGGGGCGCGCCAGCAGCCAGCTCGCGCGCAGCAGCGCCTCGGCGGCGAGGCCGTTCTCCAGCAAAACCTCGTGGCGGCGGCGCGCCGTCGCGAAGTGGGCCGCGTCGTCGCGCACGTCGAAGAAGCCGCCCCACTGCGGCGAGACCTTCTGCAGCAGCGTGCCGACGAGATCCTCGGCGACCGCCAGCGCGTCGGGATCGCCCGTGTACTGCACCACGTGGAGCAGCGCGCGCAGCGCGAAGACCTGGTCGCCGACGCGGCCGAGGATCTGGCGCTCGCCCGTCGCGTTCGCCGAGTGGTAGATCCCCTTGCCGCGGCTCCAGAGCGTCGAGCGCAGGAACGCCGCCGCCTCGAGCGCGCGCCGCGTCGCCTTCTCGTCGTCGAGGACGGCGCCCGCCTTCAGGAAGGCCGAGATCGCCGAGCAGAGCGGCCGCGCCATGACGGTCGCCTCGACGCGCGGCGGCTTGCGGTCGGCGCGCAGCCGCTCGGCCAGCGCGTAGTAGCCGTCGTCGCCCTCCTGGCCGAAGAACCAGCCGCCGCCGACCGGATCGCGCAGCACGTGGTCGACGTACGAGAGCGTCTTCTGCGCGACCTTGCGGAACTCGTCGCGGCCGAAGCGCTGCCACGCCTCGAGGTAGTTGCGCAGCATGCCGGCCTGCGTCTCGAGCAGCTTCTCGGTGCACGGCTGGCGCCAGTCGCGCGTCGCGCAGTAGCGGAAGAAGCCGCCCTCGACCGGATCGAGCAGCGCGCCCTGCGCCATCTCGGCCAGCGACTTCTGCACCATCTCGCGGAAGGCGGGATTGCCGCTCTTCTCGGCCCACAGCAGCGCGAAGTCGAGCACCTCGGGGTGGGGGAACTTCTGGCCGGTGCCGAAGCCGCCGTGGCCCGCGTCGAACGCGTCGAGCATCGCCTGCGCGATCCGACCGAGGATCGCGGGCGTGAATGCGTCCGCCGCGCCGCTCTTGCCGTCCACCGCCATCGTCGGCTCCCCGGAGCTCGCCGCGATGCGGCAGCCCGCGTTCCGCCAACGTCCCCTTTCGGCCGCGATGCGGCCGCGTCTTGCGACTCCCGCCGTCCGCCGGGCCTGATAGCACCGTGGCCGGGGCGCCGCCGCCGAGGGAAAAGCCTCAGAGACCCTGACGGAATGGACGCGTCGCGCCGAGGCCGAGCGAGGCGGCCGAGGACGAGGAGACCGACGCAGGCGGCTCCGAAGAGTCGCCGATGGAGGTCGACGAAGTCATCGGCGGCCGCAGCCGGCCGAACGCAGCGGACATCCTGTCAGGGGCTCTCAGCTCGCCGCGCGGGCCGGGCGGCGATGGAGCGGGATGCGCGGCGCGTCGGCCCAGAGCGACTCGAGGTCGTAGTAGCTGCGCCCCTCCGAATCGAAGAGGTGGACGACCACGTCGCCGAGGTCGAGCAGCACCCAGCGGTCGCTGCCGGTGCCCTCGACGCGGCGCGTCTTGCGGCCCGCGGCGGCGCTGTCGCCCGCGATGCCGTCGGCGACGGCGCGCAGCTGGCGGCGGTTCCTCGCGGTGGCGATCACGAAGTAGTCGGCGATGACCGTCCGCTGCTGCACGTCGAGGAGGAGCAGGTCCTCGCACTTCTTGTCGATGGCGACTTCGGCGCAGCGATGAGCGAGCTCGAGCGAATCCAAATCGTCCCTACCTTCCAACGGGCGCCGTCGCCAGCGCGAGCAGCACCATCACCACGATCCAGGCCGGCAGGAGCGGACGCGCCGCGGACCTCGCCGAGAGGAAGCCGACCACCACCACTCCCGCGAACGCGCTCCCGAGCAGGGCCGGCGCGACGCGCGGCAGCTCGATCGCGACGATCGCGGACCAGAGGAGGGCCGGAATCATGGCGCGCGCGCCCCCTCCCGTCGAGGCGGCGCGCTCCGCCCGCTGGAGGAGTCCCAGGAGGAGGAGGCCCGCGACCGCGCCGAAGAGGAGCGCGCCGAGCTCCAGCGCGAAGGGCGGGCGGACGGGCGCGCGGTCGAAGCTCGCCCCCATCGCGAGGACGCCGGCGGCGCTCCAGAGCAGCGGCGCGAAGGCGCGGTCGGCGGCGGCGAACGGCGCCGCGCGCAGCTCGGGAGGTCCCGCGCGGTCGAGGCGGTCGAGCGTCTCGGCGTTGCGCGACGCGGCGCGCGCCAGCTCCGCCGACTCGGCGAGGAGCGGCGCGGCGAACGCCTCGTCGGCGCGGCGCGACGCCAGCGCGAAGCCGAGCGCGAGCCACGCGGCGCCGGCGCTGCCGCCGATCCGCCACGCGACCGTCGCGAGCGCGCCGCCCCACAGCAGCAGCCACGCCGCGTCGGTCGCACGGTCGCGCGGCGTCTCCGATGCGTCGCGCGCGGCGAGCCAGCGCAGCGTCCGCTCGACCAGCGGCGCGGCGGCGACGCCCAGCAGCAGCAGCACGTGGAGCGCGGCCCCCGGCCAGCCGACCTGCGACGCCACCAGCTCGCTCGGCAGGAAGAGCGGCACGATCGCCGCCGTCGCCAGCGGCGCCGCGAAGCGCGGCAGCGTCCGCCAGCGCGACCGCGCGGCGTCGAGGAGGCGCGTCGCGCCGACGAGGCCGAGCGCCGCCGCGCTGCCGGGCAGCGCCGTCGCGGCGAGGAGCCATGCGGCGGGCGCGCCGCCGGCGCGACCGACCAGCGCCGAGGTCGCGCCCGCGCCGACCGCCAGCGCCAGCAGCGCCGCGCGATCGTCGATCGCCAGCGCGACGATCGCCGCGACCAGCAGCGCGACCCCTTCGGCAAGCCCCGTCGCGATCGCGCCCGCGCGCTGCGCGATCTCCCAAGCGACCTCGCCGCCGCCCGTGCCCGCCGCGCCGTCGACGATCCGCGGCGCCGCCCACGCCGCGACGCGCAACGCGACGTACTCGCTCGCCAGCGCGACGACGACTCCCAGCAATCCCGCCACCGCGCCGGCGCGCACCTCCGCGCGACTCACCGTCGCCAGCAGGATCACGACGATCGCGAGCGAGCCGCCCGCGACGCCGCGCGCCAGCGCACCCATCCGCTCCCACGCGCCGCGCTGCCGCGCCGCGGCCGCCGCCTGCAGCACCGGATCGCCGTCGCTGCGCGCCAGCAACGCGACGAGCGCGACGATCGCGAAGCCGCCGACCGCCAGCGCCGCGACCAGCGCCACCGTCGAGGAGAGGCCGACGACCGCCAGCGGCAGCAGCGGGAGAGGATCGATCGGCAGCGACGGCATGGGCCGGGGAGTCTACTGGCGGGCGGAGAGACGCGCCGGCGCCGCGCCCCGCCGTGCGCCTCCGCCTTGCGCAAGCGGGCGCCGGCGCTACTTCTGCGGCCGGAAGCCGAGAGGAGGAGCCCGATGGACCGTTGCCCGTTCGTCCTTCCGTTCGCGGCGTTCGGCGCGCTCTCGGTCGGAAGCGCGCGCGCGCAGGAAGTCCTGCAGGAGTGGTTCGGCGATCCCTACCAGGGCGCGATCGGCCACTCCGTCGCGTCGTTCCCCGACCTCGACGGCGACGGCGTGCGCGAGATCGGCTTCACGGCCGACGCCACCTTCGCCGGCGAGCTGCGTTCCGGCGCGACGGGCGTGCGCCTCTTCCGTTTCTCGTACGGCGTGAAGCGCCTCGCGCCGCTCGGCGATCTCGACGGCGACGGCCTCTGCGAGATCGGCAACAGCGACGGCGTCGTCGTGATCGTCCACAAGGGCAAGGACGGGCAGACGCTGCTGAAGATCGACCCGACGACGGCCGACTACTTCGGGCCGGCGATGGAGGCGTTCGCCGACGTGACGGGCGACAAGGTGCCCGACTTCCTGGTCGGCACGCCGACGCGGAAGGTCTTCACCCCCGACGCCGGCTCGGTCTCGATCGTCTCCGGCAAGAACGGCACGGAGTCGCGCATCGTGCGCGGCACGAAAGCCGGCGACCGCTTCGGCAGCGCGATCGCCGTGCTGCCCGACCTCACCGGCGACGGGATCGCCGACTTCGCCGCCGGCGCGCCGACCGGCGCCGTGACGGGCGGCAGCTTCGGCTACGTGCGCGCCTGCTCGAGCTCGAGCGGCGCGACGCTCTGGCAGCTCGACGGCACGTCGCTCTTCCCCGGATTCGGGCGCGCGCTCGCGCCGACCGGCGACCGCGACGGCGACGGCCTCGACGACCTGCTGGTCTCGAGCCGCGGCGACGCGAACGGCACGGCGTCCGGCCGCGTCTGGATCGTCTCGTCGGCGACCGGCCTCGAGATCACCCACCTCGACGGCCCCGCCGGCTTCGACGTCGCGGTCGACCTCGACGACGCGGGAGACGTCGACGGCGACGCGGTGCGCGACCTCCTCTTCAGCACGCAGGTCGATCAGGCGTGGCTGGTGTCGGGCAGGACGCTGCAGTCGCTCTACACCTTCGAGGACGACGGCTGCACGATGACGGGCCGCACCGTCGGCGCGGCGGGCGACTTCGACGGCGACGGGCGCGCCGACGTGATCGTCGCGGCGCTGGGATCGGTGCTCGCGGGGAACGGGCAGGTCGCCGTCCACGGCGGCGACGACCTCTTCCTCGACCTCACGCCGATCGACGCGACGGCGGGCGACACGCTCACCGCGTCGGTCCGCACCGGCGTCCCGGGCAATCCGGTGCTGCTGGTCGTGGTCGACGCCAACGGCTCGCCGGTCTGGTGGCCGATCGACGGCCTCCTCGCCTTCGACCCGCTCGGTTCGCTCGACCTCTCCGACGTCGCGCCGTCGGGGCTCGCCGGCAACGTCTACGCGCTCCAGGCCTTCGCGCTCGACGGCGCCGGCAAGCTGATCCGCACCGAACGGGAGACGCTCGCCTTCCACTGACGGCGGCCCGGCTCACCCCGAACCGGCGCGCGCCCGCTCCTTCTCCGCGTCGCTGGAGGCCGGGTCAGCCAGCACGTCGCGCGCGCACGCCTCGCGCTCCATCGCGACGAGCTCGCGTTCGCGCGCGTCGCCCGCGTGGCGCGCGGCGCGGTCGAGCAGCAGCAGCGCGTGGCCGCGCGCGGTCGCGCCGACGGGGAGACGCGCCTGGCGCAAGCGGTCGGGCGCGAGGCGGGCGAAGGTCGTGAGCGCGCGCGCCTCGACCCAGTCGAGGAGCCACGCTTCGGGATGGAGCGTGCGGCCCGCCGCGAGCAATTCGAAGCCGGCGGAGAGGCAGGCGTCGCGCTCGCCGCTGGCACGCGCGACCGTCGGCGCGTCGAAGAGGCACCACGCGGCGTAGTAGCCGAAGTCGGGGACGCTTTCCGGCAACAGTGCGAGGATCCGCCATGCATCGTCGAGCTGGCCGAGCACCTCCTCGTCGCGCCGCCGCGCCTCGAAGCGCAAGCGCACCACCGCCGCGACCACCGGCCGCAGCGGACCGAGCGCGCGCGCCGGCGCGGAGCCGGGCAGCACGTGCGCCGGCGGCGGCAGCGCGGCCCACGCGAGCAGCGCGCACGCGGCCGCGACCGCGATCGCTCCCGCCCGCGCGCTCATCGGCAGCCTCGCGGCCGGCGGGCGAGGGCGACCGTGCCGAGCAGCAGCGCGCCCGCGATCCAGAGCAGCGCGACGGCGAACGGCCCGCACTCCCCGGCCCACGGCAGCTCGGCCCGCGTCGCGCGCGCGACGCCGCGCAGCCGCGAGAGGTCGGGCAGCGCGACGACGACCCGCTCGAAGGCGCGCGCGAACGACTCGAGCGCCTCGTCGGCGTGGCGGCCCCCTTCGTGGTCGTGGACCGCGACCGCGACCTCGACGAAGAGCGCGCGCAGGTTGCAGAGCAGCAGCAGGAGCGCGCCGCCGAGCGTGGCGAGCGCGTCGTGGAGCAGCGCCGCCAGCGCCGCTCCCAGCGCGGCCGCCAGCGCGATCTCGACCGCGAATCCGGCCGCGAGCCGCAGCAGCGTCGGCAGCAGCGAGCGCGGCGCGCCGCGCAGCGCGACCTCCGGCAGCTCGACGCGCACGACGCCCGAATCGGCGGCGACGGAGAGCTCGACGCGATGCGCGCTCCGCGGCGCCAGCGCGAGCGCGACGCGCGCGAGGTCGCCGCCGCGCACCACCAGCTTCTCGTCGCCGTCGACCGAGAGGGCGAAGCGCGCCGGACGCCGCTCGCCCTCGGCCAGCGCCGCGCGCCACGGCACGACCAGCTCGCGCGGCCCTTCGGCCACCGCGTCGAAGTCGAGCGCGACGCGCTCGCCCGCGTCGAGCAGCAGCGCGCCGCGCCGCCACGCCTGCACCTGCCCGTCGGCCAGCGTCCGCGCGACGCGCGTCGGCGGCTGCTGCGGCCGCGGCGCGAAGCTCTCGCCCTGGCGCACCAGGCTGTCGGGCGCCAGCGCCGCGACCCAGAGGAAGAGCGGCGCCGCGCCCGCCGCGACGCCGGCGCACGCGCCGAGCCAGCGGCCGACCACGACCTCCCCCATCGTGACCGGCGCCGCGCGCCAGCTCTCGACCTGCTGCGTGCGCCGGTCGCTGCCGATCGCGTGCGCGCCCGCCAGCAGCGCCGCGCCCGCCGCGACCCAGCCGACCAGCGTGAGGCGCCGCTCGAGGCGCAGCGCCGCCGCCTCGTCGGGCGTCGCGGCGCGGAGGTCGCGTTCGGCGAGGAACCACGCGGCGAGGAGCGCCGCCGCGAGCAGGAGCGTCCGGCCCGCGAAGCGGTCGCGCAGCGTCGCCGCCGCCAGCGCCGCGATCCGCCTCATCGCGCCGCTCGCGCGCGCCGCAGCAGCTCGGCGAAGCCGACGCGCCGCCCCTCGCCGTCGCCCCAGAGCTGCGCCGGCGGCCCGCTCGCGATCAGCCGTCCGCCGTCGAGCACGCTCAGCGCGTCGCCGCCCGACCGGCCGTCGAGCAGCACGTGCGACGAGAGCAGCACCGTCGCGCCGGCGCGCGCGCGCGCGGAGAGGCGCTCGAGCAGCAGCTCGGCCGACTCGGGATCGACGCCGTCGAGCGGCTCGTCGAGCAGCAGCAGCTCCGCGCCGGTCGCCAGCGCCTGCGCGACGCCGACGCGGCGCCGTTCGCCCTTCGAGAGCGTCGCGTAGGAGCGCGCCGCGAGCTCGCTCATCCCCGCGTCGGCGAGCGCGCGCTCCACCTGCGCGCGCCGCGCGGCGCCGGCGTGGCCGTAGAGCGACGCCGAGAGCTCGACCATGCGCGCCGTCGGGAGGCGCCACGCGACGGAGGTCGCTTCGGGCATCCAGGCGATGCGGCCGCGCAGCGCGGCGGCGCCGGCCGGGAGGCCGAGGAGCTCGAGCTCGCCCGACGACGGACGCGCGACGCCGGCCAGCAGCTTGAGCAGCGTGCTCTTGCCCGCGCCGTTGGCGCCCGCCAGCAGATGGAGCGATCCGGTCGCGACCGTCAGCGACGCGTCGGCCAGCGCGACGCGCGGTCGCGACCACGGCATCGGGCGGTAGGAGAAGGCGAGGCGGCGAGCGCGGATCGCGTCCAAGGAGGCACCCTCTCCGTATGCTCGCGCGCCCGTCGCGCGGCCGCAACCGCGGCGATCCGTCCGGAGACGACGATGGCCCGCCCCTTCCTCCTCGCCGCCTTCGCGCTCCTCGCGGCGTGCGTGACCGACAAGGTGACCGGCGAGAAGCGCTTCGCGATGCAGCAGTGGTCGACGCAGGAGGAGCAGGCGCTCGGCGACCAGGCGGCGCCCAACTTCGAGCAGCAGTTCGGCGGCGCGCTCCCCGACGCGGCGGCGCAGGCCTACCTCGGCGGCGTGGTGAAGGAGATGACCGGCCACTCGGTCCGCAAGGACGAGTTCCCGTGGCAGTTCGCCGTGCTGAACTCGTCGGAGCCGAACGCCTTCGCGTTGCCGGGCGGCTACGTCTACATCACGCGCGGGCTGCTCGAGAACCTCGGCTCCGAGGCGGAGTTCGTCGCGATCCTCGGCCACGAGCTCGGCCACGTCGAGCACCAGCACTCGATGCTGCAGCAGAACAAGGCGCTCCTCGCGACGGTGCTGGTCGCGGTGATCGGGACGGGCGAGGAGCTCCTCGCGAAGGACCCCGACCAGCCGCGCTACGTCTCGACCTTCGCGAGCTACGCGGCGCCGCTCGCGCTGCTGAAGTTCAGCCGCGACCAGGAGAGCGAGTCGGACGAGCGCGGCGTCTTCTTCGCGAACGCGATGGGCTACGACCCGCGCGAGATGAAGCGGACCTTCGAGTACTTCGCGCGCCTCGAGTCGCAGTCGGGGAGCGCGACGCCGTCGTTCCTGCGCACCCACCCGACCAACGAGACGCGCATCCACGACATCGACGCGACGATCCGCCGCACCTGCCCCGCGGTCGTCGCGAAGCAGCCGGCGCAGTTCCGCGCGCCGGCGGGCAAGGGCGACCGCTTCACGCAGATCGTCGCCCAGCTGAAGCAGCAGTCGCCCGCGTGGCAGAAGCACGCGCAGGCGCAGGCGCTGCTGGAGGGCGGCGACGCGACGAAGCTGCCGCAGGCTCGCGCGCTGGCCGAGGAGGCGCGCAAGGCGCTGCCGGGCGAGCCGCTCGTCGAGTGCCTCGCCGGCGAGATCGAGTACGCGCAGGGGAAGGGCGACAAGGGGCGCGCCCGCTTCCAGGCGGCGCGCGCGATGGAGCAGAAGGCGCATCCGAAGAAGGAGTACTGGAAGCCGCCATTCTTCCTCGGGCTGCTCGACCTCGACGCGGGCGAGGCGGTGCAGGCGGCGGCCTCGCTGCGGCGCGCGGCGCAGCTCTTCCCCGATCAGCCGCTGGCGCACTACTACCTCGGCCAGGCCGAGGAGGGAGCCGGCCGCAAGACCGAGGCGCTCGCCGCGTACGCGCGCGCGGTCGAGCTCTCGCCGGAAGGGAGTCCGCTGCGCCAGAAGGCGGAGCAGCGGCAGCAGCAGCTCGGCGCGGCGGCAACGGCGGCGCCTCGCGCTCGTTGAGGTTCCGTGCGCGCATCGTTCGCGGATCGGTCGGCCTCGTTCGCGACGGCGCGCGCGAGTGAACCCGCGACCGTCCGATCCGTTGATGGCCGCTTCGTCCGTAGGATCCGCCGGACCGTACCGAGGAGGAACCCGATCGTGATCGTCTCCCGACTCTTGAAGGGAAGCGCTGTCGCCGGAGCGCTCGTCGTGGCCGGCGGGATCGCCGCCGCGCAGACCCCGAGCGTCTATCCGGAGCTGCGCTACAGCTTCGCCGCGACGCAGGACGCGATGCTGAAGGGGCAGGTCCCGACCAACCCGCACCGCCGCTCGCCCGAGGAGGAGCGCGACGTCTTCGAGGTGAACAAGGTCGACGTCACGCCGGGCGAGCACTACGAGGAGCTGCCGGTCGGCGAGTACGAGCAGCCGCTCTGGACCACCTTCCGCCGCTTCCCGTCGACGCGCATCTACCTGCAGACGCCGCCGGGCGGCGTGCAGTTCGAGCAGTGGTTCGAGTTCCGGAAGAAGAAGGACCACTCCGGCGAGGACGAGACGCGCGTCCGCCAGGAGCTCGAGTTCGGGCTCGGCCACCGCCTGCAGCTCGACATGTACCTGCGCGAGGAGCACGTCCGCGACGGCGTGAACTCGACCTACGACCTCGTCGGCTACTCGGCCGAGATCCGCTACGCGCTGGCCGACTGGGACGAGATCTGGGGCAACCCGACGATCTACTTCGAGTGGATCTTCAACGACGGCGACGCCGACAAGATCGAGCCGAAGCTGCTGTTCGGCGGCGAGGTCTGCCCGGGCTGGCACTGGGGCGCGAACCTGATCCACGAGCGGACGCTCACCGCCTCCGAGGACCAGCGCACCGAGGAGTACGCGGCGACCGCCTCGATCAGCCGCATCATCATCGACAGCATCTTCTCGCTGGGCGCGACGACGACCTATTCGTACGAGGTCGAGCCGGGCTTGCCGCGCGAGCGGACCGAGGAGTGGATGCTCGGCCCGTCGTTCCAGTTCATCCCGCACGAGCGCGCGGCGATCAACATCGAGCCGCTGTGGGGGCTGACGCCCGAGTCGAAGCGGATGAAGATCTTCGTGGTCTTCTCCTGGCACTTCTGAGCGGGCCGCGCTGAAGGGACCGAAGCGAACGTGACGGGGCCGGCGTACGCGTGGCGATCACGCGGCGCCGGCCCCGCAGCATTTCTTCCACTTCTTGCCCGAGCCGCACGGGCAGGGATCGTTCCGACCGAGCTTGCTGCCCGGCCGCACGATCGGCGCCGTCGGAGCCGCGGGCGCGCTCCCGCCGAGCGCGCGCAACCGCGCCGGGAACTCCTTCTCGACCTCGTCGAGGAGCGCGTCGAGCTTCCACGAGTTGGCGTTGGGCCGCAGTTCGTGGGCCCAATGGAGGAGCGCCCGGACCACCTCGGGCGCCCGCGCCGACCACGGGTCGCGCGGCGCGAGGCGGCGCGGCAGGCGGTCGAGCAGCGCGTCGCGCAGGTGCTCCTCGTCGAGGAGGTCGAGGCGCTCGCCGATCTCGGACGCGCAGACGTCGAGGAAGTCGCGCGCGATCGCGCCCGCTTCGGCGCGCGCGGCGGCGAACGGCTCGCCCTGCGGCGACGAGAGGAACTCCGCGACCTCGGCGTGGATGCGCGCTTCCATGGGCTGCTCCTCCCCGCGCGACTGTTACGTGGCGCGGGCTGGGAAGCTTAGGGGAGCGTCCACGGACGCCTCGAGGGACCGAATGACCGGCGGGATCGCCCCCATCCTCTGGATCGGAACGCGCGACGGGCTGCTGCGCTGGCAGGCCGGCGCGCTGACGCCCGTCGTCAGCGACGTGGCGGTCACGGCGATCGCGCGCCTCGCGGGCGGGCGCGTCGCGGCGGGGCTGGCGGGCGGGCAGCTCCTCGTCGTCGATCGCGACGGCCACGAGGTGCGGCGCACTTCGCTGGGCGTCGCGGCGCGCGCGACGTCGCTGGCGGTGCTGGCCGGACAGGGCGAGCGGTGGCTGGTCGGCACCGATCGCGGCGACCTCTGCGAGAGCCGCGACGGCGGCGCGACCTTCGAGCCGGTCTGGAGCGCGGCGGCGCCGCTCCACGTCGCCGCGGTGCCAGGCCGGCCGCGCTCGGCGCTGCTGCTGGCCGAGGGGACCGGCGGCTGGCTCGCGAGCGAGCCCGACCACGAGCCGCAGCCGTGGATCGACGCCGACCACGGCGCGATCGTCGCGGCGCTGCCCCATCCGCTCGACGCGCACGTCTGGCTGGCGCGCAGCGCGACGCAACTGCTGCGGTCGAACGACGGCGCGCGCCGCTTCCGGCCGGTGGCGGGCTGGCCGGAGACGCTGCGGCCGCGGCTGCTCCACTTCACCGAGCTGCCGCGCTGCGACGCCTACGCGATCGCCCACCCGCGGCCGCAGCCGCCCGACCCGCCCGATCCGTCGCCGCTCTGGCGCAGCGTCGACGGCGCGCAGAGCTTCCAGCCGGTCGCGACGCGCCTCATCGACCACGCGCGAAATCCCGTCGGCGAGCTGACCGCCGTCGCATCCTGGCTCGAACGCGACCAGCGCACGATCCTGCTCGGCACCGACCGCGGCGAGCTGCTCACGTGGGACGGCGAGGCGGGACGGACGCTGCTGCTGGCCGACTCGCTCCCGCCCATCGACCACCTGCTGGCCGCGGGACCGGCGCCGATCCTCGACCCGTCGAGCTCCGGGATCTTCCTGCTGCCGTGACGCCGCGCGCGCGGCGCCGCGGCCCGGAACGCGAGCGGCGCCGCGAGGAGTCGACCTCGCGGCGCCGCGTGCATCGTCCGTGATCGCCGCCGCAGCGGCCGTCGGTGGCCCAGTGGCTCAGAGGCTCGGTGCCTCAGCCTCTCAGCACTGCGAGAAGCCGCAGCTGTGGCACTTCGCGCAGCCCTCCTGGAAGGCCAGCGCGCCCGTCTCGCAGCTCGGGCACTTGAGCTTGAACATCTCCTTCGGCTTCAGCGGCGCGGCGGCGGTCGCCGGCGCGGTCGCGGTGCCGTGGCCGTTGCCGTTCCCGTTCGCGGCGTCGCCCTCGTAGAGCTTCGCGAGGTCGACCTCGCCGAGCAGCAGCCCCTTGATGCCGAACTTCGCCTTCGCCGCCATGTACTTGCGCAGCGCGTGGGCGAGGCCGTCGGCCAGCGACTTGATGCGCCCCTCCTTGGTCGGGACCGAGAGGCTCGAGCCGATGCCGTCGAGCTGGCTCACGGCGAGGATGAAGTCGCCGTTGCAGCGCAGGAAGAGCGACACGATGCGGCAGATCGCCTCGAGGTCGGAGTTGGCGAGGTCGCCGCCCTTGCCGAGCTGCGCGAAGACCTCGCGCTCGATGCCGGTCGACGGCTCGACGCTGATCTTCACGTGCATGTTGCCGAACGGCGTGAACTGGCGGACGCGCACGCACGGCATGATCTCGGGCAGCGCGATCGGGCGCAGCGGGCCGGCGGCGACCGCCGGCGCCGCGGCCGGAGCGGCCGCCTTCGCCTCGACCGGCAGCGGCTTGCCGTCGGGCCCGATCTTGTCCTTGAGCGTCTTGCCGACCTCGTCCTTCAGCGCCATCGGCTGCATCGGGCGGCTGCCGTCGCGATAGACGGTGATGCCCTTGCACTTCGTCTCGTAGGCCAGCATGTAGGCCGCCTCGACCGCCGAGACGTCGCACTCGGGCGGGAGGTTGATCGTCTTGCTGACGGCCGCGTCGGTGTGCTCCTGCCACGCCGCCTGCATGCGCACGTGCCACTCGGGCGCGATGTCGCGCGCCGTGCGGTAGACGTCGCGGACCGGCGCCGGGATCAGCTCGCAGTCCTGGATCGTGCCGTGCGTCGCGGCGTGGTCGACGGCCGCGTGGACGTCGCCGTCGCTCTTCACCGAGTCCTTCAGCGCCTGCTCGAAGATCGGGTTGACCTCGGAGAGCGTCTTGCCGTCGAGCACCTGGCGCATGAAGGCGAGCGAGAAGATCGGCTCGATGCCGCCCGAGCAGCCCGCGATGATCGAGATCGTTCCGGTCGGCGCGATCGTCACGTAGTGGGCGTTGCGCGCCTTGATCTTGCGCTTCGTCTCCCAGACCGAGCCCTTCCAGTTCTTGAAGCAGCCGCGCTGCTCGGCCAGCTCGGCGCCGACCTCCCACGCCGCCTTCTGGATGAAGCCGCCGACGTCGCGCGCCAGCTGGAGCGCCTCCTCGGAGTCGTAGCGGATGCCGAGGCGGAAGAGCAGGTCGGCCCAGCCCATGACGCCGAGCCCGACCTTGCGGTTCGAGCGGCAGGCGTCGTCGATCTCCTTGGTCGGGTAGTTGTTCACCTCGACCACGTCGTCGAGGAAGCGGATGCAGGTGCGCACGATCGTGCGCAGCTTGTCCCAGTCGATCCGCTCCTTGAGGCTGCCGCGGACCATCGGCCGGTAGGCGCGCTCGAGGTTGACCGAGCCGAGGTTGCACGCCTCGTAGGGGCCGAGCGGCTGCTCGCCGCACGGGTTGGTCGCGCGCATCTCGAAGACGTTGGGCGTCTGGTTGTGGCGGTTGACCTCGTCGATGAAGATCAGCCCCGGCTCGCCCGTGCTCCAGGCGCGCTTGATGATCCGGTCCCAGAGATCGCGCACCGTGAGGAAGTCGCCGCGCTTCTCCGCCGACGGCTCGCCGTAGACGACGCGGCCGGTGCTCTTGCGCAGGTGGCCCGCCTTCTTGCTGTGCGGGTCGCGGACGACGTGGAGCTCGCCCGGCTCCTTGCGCAGGCGGTCCATGAACTCGTCGGTCATCGAGACCGAGAGGTTGTAGTTCGTGACCTTGGTGAGGTCTTCCTTGATGTCGACGAACGAGACGATGTCGGGGTGGTCGACCCGCATCATTCCCATGTTCGCGCCGCGCCGGAACGCGCCCTGCTGGATCGCGTCGGTGACCGACGAGAGCATCCGCAGGAACGAGAGCGGCCCGTCGGTGGTGCCGCCCGACGACTTGACGATCGAACCCTTGGGCCGCAGCTGCGAGAGGTCGACGCCGGTGCCGCCGCCCGCGCGCTGGACGAGCGCGATCTGGCGCGCCGTCTCCATGATGTCGGGGATCGAGTCCTCGAGCGGCAGGACGAAGCAGGCGGAGAGCATCCCGAGCCGCCGGCCCGCGTTCATCAGCGTCGGCGAGTTCGGCATGAACCAGCGCTCGGTCATCACGCGATAGAAGGTCTCCTCGACCTCCTGGATCGCCTCGGCCGAGAGCCCCCACTTCGACTCGACCGCGGCGACGGCGTGCGCGACCCGGCGGAACAACTGCGCGGCCGACTCGATGACCTTCCCGTCGTCGTCACGGTTGAGGTACCGGTTCTCGAGAACGGTCAGTGCGTTCTTCGAGAACTCGCTCGTGTCGCCCTGGTTCGTCGCGCTGGATGCGTTCATCGCCGCCGCCGGTTGAATCACGGAGAACCCTCCCCCAAGTGCCAATGGCCCAATTTCCCGCCTGCGCCCGTGGTGCTGCTAACGCTCCCCCGGGCACTTCCCCCCAGAGACAGTGACGGGCCGCCTTCCAAGCGACCCGTGTCTCCCCCTCTCCCAATGACTTCCCGCCGAAGTGCGTCGACCGCTCAGTTCGTCACTGAATGCTAGGCGTGGTGGTTTTCAAACGGTCGAACCACAACGGCTTGTGAAGTGGCGGGGAGTCTTATCGCGGACTTCGCAGGCTGTCCAGGGGGTCGGCCAGGCCTTCGTGATTCGTTCCAAGTCATTGCCTCGAAACGTCTTGAGGTGTAGTGCCAGATCCGATCTTCGAGACCGTCGGGCTCTCGATTTGACCCACGCGCGACATCAGCACCAGATTGCGGACGTAGATCACGAAGCCGAGCGCCTGGCCGCAAATGACGACCGGATCGCGGTCGAGGACGCCGTAGATCAGCACCAGCACCGAGCCCCAGAGGCTCATGTGCCAGAACAACTTCGGGACGAGGCTCCGGCCGCGCCGCTCCGACACCCACCACTGCACCACCATGCGGCCGCCGAAGATCAGCTGCCCGGCCAGCCCGAGCACGACGATGGGGTCGCGCAGCTTGCGCCACATCTCGCTCCAGAAGTCGCCCGTCGCCGCGACCGCGACCATGCTGTCGATCACCATCGCCGCTGCTCCACCCGACCCGCCTCACCCCTTCACGCAGACCACCTGCTTCAGCGTGTGGACGATCTCGACGAGGTCGGCCTGCGCCGCCATCACGGCGTCGATGTCTTTGTAGGCCATCGGCGTCTCGTCGATCACCTCGGCGTCCTTGCGGCACTCGACGCCGCGCGTCGCCGCCTCGTGGTCGGCGACGGTGAACTGCCGCTTCGCCGCCGTCCGCGACATCCGCCGGCCCGCGCCGTGGCTGCAGCTCTCGAAGCTCTCCGGATTCCCGCGGCCGCGCACGATGAAGCTGCGCGCGCCCATGCTCCCCGGGATCACGCCGAGCTCGCCCGCGCCCGCCCGCACCGCGCCCTTGCGCGTGACCAGCAGATCGACGCCGCGATGGCGCTCGCGCGCGACGTAGTTGTGGTGGCACTGCACCACCGCGAGGTCGGCGCGGAACTCCGGCAGCGCGACGCGCCGCAGCGCCGCCACGACCGCCGCCATCATCAGCTCGCGGTTGGTCCGCGCGTACTCCTGCGCCCACTCGACCGCCTCGACGTAGTCGGCGAAGTCGCGCGAGCCGGCGTCGAGCCACGCGAGGTCCTTGTCGGGGAGATTGCCGAGGTCGCGATGGAGCCGCTGCCGGGCGCGCTCGATGAAGTAGGTGCCGATGCGGTTGCCGATGCCGCGCGAGCCCGAATGGAGCACGATCCAGAGCGCGTCGCCCTCGTCGCGGCAGAGCTCGATGAAGTGGTTGCCGGTGCCGAGCGTGCCGAGCTGCCGCTGCGGGTCGCGATGGCGCGCGCCCGGATGGCGCTGCACGATCGCGCGCAGCCGCGGCTCGAGCGCGCCGAACGCCGCGACCGCGCCCGGCGGCGGCTCCCGCCACGCGCCGCGGTCGCGCGCGCCGCCGTCGTCGGTGCGCCCGTGCGGCACCGCGCGCTCGATCGCGCTCCGGATCGCGCGCAGGTCGTCGGGCAGGTCGCGCGCCGCGAGGCTGGTGCGCAGCGCCATCATCCCGCAGCCGATGTCGACGCCGACCGCGGCCGGCACGATCGCCGTCGCGCTGGCGAAGACCGACCCGACCGTCGCGCCGATCCCCACGTGGACGTCGGGCATCGCGACGACCGCGCCGTGCACGATGGGCAGCCGCGCGAGGTTCTCGAGCTGCCGCAGCGCCTCCGCTTCCACCGGCACGCCGCGCACCCACGCGCGGATCTCCGTGCCGCCCTCGACGCGCCGCACCAGCGGCCCGTCGCGCCGCTCGCCGCCGTCCCACGTCGCCGCCGGTTCCATCGTCCACCTCGCCGGCGTCACGATGCCGACGGCGGCCGCGTCTTCCAACGCGGATGGATCCAGTTCCACTGCTCCGGGTGGGCGCGCACGAAACGCTCGATCTCGCCGTTCATCGCGCGCAGCAGGCGCGCCTCCTCGGCCATCGGCTCGGCCGCGGCGTCGGGCACGATCGGCTCCGCGAACTCCGCCTCGTAGCGGAGCGCCGGGCCGGTGCTCCACGACGAGAGGACCAGCAGCGGCTTGCCGGTCCGCATCGCCAGCACGGCGGGCGTGCGCACCGTCGCGGCGGCCACGCCGAAGAAGTCGACGAACGCCGGCGAATCGGCCTCGTCGAGGTCGCACAGCAGCGCGACGCTCTCGTTGCGGCGCAGGCAGCGCAGCATCGACGCGACCGCGCGGTGGCGCTTGATCAACGCGAGGCCGAGCCGCCCGCGGAACTCGACGAGCCGCCGGTTGAGCCACGGATTGCGCAGCGGCTTCATCACCACGCACGGCCGCGCGAGGCGCTCGGCGACGAAGCCGCCGAGCAGCTCCCAATGGCCCTGGTGGAGCGTGACGAGGATCACCGAGCCGTGGCGCGCCACCGCCTCCTGCGCGCGCTCGAGGCCCGCGACCTTCATGAAGCGCGACGGCGGCCGCAGCCCCGGCCGCGCGACGAGCGCGAGGTACTCGAAGAGGAAGCGGCCGAGGTGGCGGTAGACCGCGCCGACGATGCGCCGCCGTTCGGATGCGGAGAGCGCGTCGCCGTAGGCGAGCTCGAGGTTCGCCAGCGCGACGCGGCGCCGCGGCCGGTCGACCCAGCTCGCCAGCTGCCCGACTCGCGCGCCGAACCACGCGGTCGCTCCCACCGGCAGCACGCGCGACGCCGCCAGGAGCACGCGCGCGACGCCGTCGAGCCCGCGATCGCGGAACCCCTTCCAGCCGCCGCGCGCGCGCACCGGCGCCGCGCTCATGGCGTCGCCTGCAGCGCGATGACGCGCCGCCCTCGCACCCAGCCGTGCGCGACGACCGCGACGCCGTCCAGCAGCCCGCGCTCCGCGCGCTCGTCCTCCCAGATCACGACCAGGCGACCGCGCTCGTCGCGCAGCCGCGGGCCCCACGGATGGCGGCCCAGCTCGTCGATCCGCGGCAGCCGCGTCGTGAGCCGCAGCGAGCTGCGCAGCGCGCTCGGCGCGGCGATCCGCGCCGCCTCGCGCAGCGCCGGCGCCTCGAGCAGCTCGTTCGCCGCGACGAACCGTTCGACGCGCGGCAGCAGCAGCGGCAGCATCAGGAAGAGCGCCGCGCCGCCCGCGACCGCGCGCACGCCGACGTTCGCGCCGCCCGCGCCCGCCGGCCACGCGACGACGCCCATCAGCGCGACCCCCGTCGCCGCCAGCACGACCGCCAGCGCGCCGTCGCCCTCCAGCTGCGCCGCGATCTCGCGCTCGATCAGGCGCTCCGTCGCGCCGCCGACCCGCAGCGCGACGGCCGCCGCGACCAGCGCCGCGCCGACGACGACGCCCGCGGTCGCGGCGACGCGCACCGCGATGCGCCGCGGCGGACGCGCCAGCAGCTCGCCCGCCAGCAGCGCGAAGAGCGGCATCGCCGGCAGCACGTAGTGGGGCTGCTGCGTCGGCAGCAGCGCGATCACGACGGTCGGCACGAGCGCGCCACCCGCCAGCGCGGCGAGGCGCGGCGGCGGACGCCACGCGCCGCGACCGACGCGCGGCAGCGCGCCGAGCGCCAGCACGCTCCACGGCAGCGTGCCCACGATCGCGATCAGGACGGCGTAGCCCGCGAAGCGATGGTGCTTGCTCTCGGTGCCGGCCACGCGCCGCTCGAGCTGCCCGAAGAGGAGCTCGTCGACGTAGTCGGAGCCGGCGACCGCGCGCGCCTTCCAGCACCACGCCAGCGCCAGCGCGACCGCCACCGCGCCGACGACGAGGTCGAGCCGCTCGACGCGGCCCGGCGCGCGCGGCGTCGCCGCGCCGCGGTCCGCGCGATCGTCGCGCGCCGCCGCCGCCGCGCCGAGCCGCAGCGCCGCCGCGAAGAGCAGCGCGACCGGCCCCTTCGTCAGCAGCGCCGCCGCCAGCGCGACGCCCTCCAGCAACGCGAGTCCGAGGCGCGCGCCACGCTCCTCGCGCGGTCGCGTGGTCCGCGCGAGCGCGCACGCCGTCGCCGCCGTGATCGCGCAGGTCAGCAGCGGGTCGAGGTAGCCCGCCTGCGCGTAGATCGCGACCAGCGGCGCCGTCGCGAAGAGGAATGCGCCGCGCCGCGCGCCGCCCTCCGCCAGCCCGCACGCACGCGCGATCGTCGGCAGCAGCGCCAGCGTCAGCAGCGACGCCAGCAGCGACACCGCCATCGGCGCGCGGTCGATCGGCACGCCCGCCTTCGAGACGCCCGCGATCGCCCAGAAGAAGAGCGGCGGCTTCTCGGCGTACCACGCGTGGTCGAAGCGCGGCACCCACCACTCGCCGCTCTCCTCCATGCCGAGCGCGATCTCGGCGTAGCGCGTCTCGTCGACGGGCCACGCATCGCGCACGATCACCAGCGGGAGCCAGAGCAGCAGCGCGAACAGGAGCGGACCGAGCCGGCTCATCCGGCCCCTCCGGTCCGGATCGGCAGCACGATCCGGAAGGTCGCCCCCTCGCCCGCCTCGCTCTCGACCTCGATGCGTCCGCCGTGCGCCTCGACCGTCTTGCGCGCCAGCGCGAGGCCGAGGCCGGCGCCGCCGCTCGAAGCCGTCGAGTCGGCCGCGCGCGTGCGCGACCGGTCGAGCCGGTGGAACCGCTCGAAGAGGCGCTCCTGGTCGGCGCGCGCGATGCCCGGCCCCTGGTCGACGATCTCCAGCACGCCCTCGGCGCCGCGGGCCGACGCGCGCACCGCGATCTCCGAGCCGGGCGGCGAGTACTTGATCGCGTTGTCGAGCAGGTTGGCGATCGCGCGGCGCATCAGCACGGCGTCGGCGCGCACCGGCAGCGCGGCGTCGAGCGCGGTCGCGACGCGGTGGCGCCGCTCGTCGGCGAGGGGCGCGAGCTGGTCGACGACGCGCCGCGCGAGCTGCGACAGGTCGGCCGGCGCGAGGTCGGGCCGCAGCTTGCCGTCGTCGGCGCGCGCCAGCACCAGCAGCGACTCGACCAGCCGCGTGAGCCCGTCGATCTCCTCGAGCATGCTGCCGATCACGTCGCGCAGCGCCGCCGCGTCGCGCCCGTCGCGCAGCGCCACCTCGCCCACGGTCTTCAGCGCCGTCAGCGGCGTGCGCAGCTCGTGCGACGCGTTCGCGGTGAAGCGGCGCAGAGCGCCGAACGACGCCTCGAGGCGGCCCGTCATCGAGTTGAAGGTCACGGCGAGGCGGCCGAGCTCGTCGTCGGGATCGTCGACCGGGATCCGTTCCGAGAGCCGTTCCGCCGTGATCCGCTCGGCGTGGCCGGCGAGGCGGTCGACCGGCGCCAGCGCGCGCCGCGCCAGCAGGAAGCCGAGCAGCGCCGCCACCATGACGCCGGGCGTCCCGACCAGCAGCATGTTGGCCACCACCTCCATCAGCTCGTGCTCGACGGAGGCGACCTCCTTCTGCCACTTCGCGCCGCGATCGACCTGCCCGGGCGGCACGCCCTTGGTCCACTCGTGCTCCAGCGCCTCGAACGCCTCGTGGCGGACCCACGCGTAGACCGCGACGTCGTGGAGCGCCAGCAGCAGCGCGAACGTGGCGCCGTACGCCAGCGCGAGCCGGCCGCGCATGCTCTTCGGCCGCCAGATCACGCCGTCTCCTCGCGCAGGATGAAGCCGACGCCGCGGACCGTGTGGAGGAGCTTCGCCGGCGAGTCGCCGTCCACCTTGCGGCGGAGGCGCGCCATCGTCACGTCGATCACGTTGTCGAGGGAAGTCGCGCGCGCCGGCTCCTGCCAGACGTCGCGCGCCAGCATCTCGCGCGAGACGAGGTGGCCCTGGTGGCTCAGCAGCAGGTGGAGCAGCTCGTACTCGCGCGCCGTGAGGTCGAGCGGACGGCCGCCGCGCACGGCGCTCCGGTCCTCGGGATCGAGGACGAGGTCGGCGAAGCGCAGCGGCCGCGCGCCGTCGCCGGCGTTGCGGCGCAGCAGCGCGCGCACGCGCGCGGCGAGCTCCGGGAAGGCGAACGGCTTCACCAGGTAGTCGTCGGCGCCGGCGTCGAGGCCGGCCACGCGGTCGTCGACGTCGTCGCGCGCCGTGAGCATCAGCACCGGGACGCGGTGGCCGGCGCGCCGCAGCGCGGTCAGCACCTCGATGCCGTCGCGGCCCGGCAGCATCCAGTCGAGCACCACCAGCGAGAACGGCTCGGTCGTGGCGAGGAAGTAGCCGTCGCTCCCCGACGCCGCGACGGCCACGTCGAAGCCGTCGCCGCGCAGCCCCTCCTCGAGGGCTTGCGCGACCTTCCTCTGGTCCTCGATCACGAGGATGCGCGGACGTTCCGGCGGCATGCGGCCGATGCTAGGGACGGCGCGCTCCCGCGACGCGGGCCGCCTTACGGCGATGTCAGGGAAGCTTCAGTCAGAGGCCGCGAACGTCGCTCCTACCTTCCGCGCCCGATCGAAGTCGGTCGGGAGGCGCGTGCGTGGCGACGGAGCGCGGCGGAAGCGGTCGGGCCGGCGCGGCGACGACGGGCGCGGCGCTCCGTCGCTTCGCGCTGCTCAACTGGCTCGTGGCGCTGGCGCTGCTCGCGCGGAACTTCGGCGAGGTGCGCTGGATGGGCGGCGCGACCGTCGCCTTCGTCGGCGCGGCGTGGCTCGAGTACGCGCTCCTCTACTTGCTGCCGGCGTTCGTGCCGGCGCTCCTGCTCGCGCTGGCGCTCCGCCGCGCCGGTCTCGGCGCGTCGCGCGCGCCGCTCTGGCTCGCCGCGCTGCTGGCGACGGCGACGCAGCTGCTGCTCTTCGTCGACAGCGTCGTCTTCCGGATGTTCGGCTACCACCTGAACGGCTTCGTCTGGAACCTGATCCACACGCCGGGCGGGATCGAGTCGATGGACGCCGACGGCGCGACGACGCGCTTCGCGGCCGTCGTCCTCGCCGCGATCGTCGCGGTCGAGGCGGGCGCGCTCCGGCTGTCGCTCTCCGCGCCGCGCCTCTGGGCCTGGCTCGCGCCGCGCCGGCCGCGTCGCGCCGCGTGGCTCGCCTTCGCGGCCTTCATGACGGCGGCCGGCGGCGAGCGCCTCGCCTTCTCCTTCGCGAGCCTCCTCGACTTCCGGCCGATCGTCGTCGCCCACGACACCTTCCCGTGCTACGGCCGGACCCGCATCCGCAAGCTCGCGAGCTGGATGGGCTTCGAGATGAAGCGCGAGGACGAGGTGAAGCTCGCGCTGGCGGCCGGCAACGTCCGCTACCCGCGCGAGCCGCTGCGGCTGGCCGACGACCGCCCGCGCTGGAACGTCGTCTGGCTGGTCGCCGAATCGTGGCGCGCCGACACGCTCGTGCCCGACGTGATGCCCGAGACCGACGAGTTCGCGCGCGGCGCGCTGCGCTTCCGCCAGCACGTCAGCGGCGGCAACGGCACGCGCATGGGCGTCTTCTCGATGTTCTACGGGCTCTACGGCGCCTACTGGTTCCCGTTCCTCGCCGAGAGCGTCGCGCCCGTCGCCATCGACCAGCTGCGCGCCGACGGCTACCAGTTCGCCGTCTCGACCAGCGCGAAGTTCTCCTTCCCCGAGTTCGACCGCACCGTCTGGTCGCGCCTGCCGCGCGGCGACCTCGTCGAGGGCGACGACAGGAAGCGCGGCTGGGAGAACGACCGCGAGCTGGTCACGCAGCTGCTGGCGCGCATCGACGCGCGCGACAAGTCGCGCCCCTTCTTCGCGTTCCACTTCTTCGAGTCGCCGCACGCGCAGTACTGGTTCCCGCCCGAGTCGGTCATCCGCGAGCCCTACTGCAAGGAGATGAACTACGCGACGCTCGCGGCGTCCGACATGCCGCAGGTGAGGAACCGTTACCTGAACGCCGTCCACCACCTCGACTCGCAGCTCGGCCGCATCTTCCAGCACCTCTGCGACCGCGGCCTGCTCGACGACACGATCGTCGTCGTCACGGGCGACCACGGCGAGGAGTTCATGGAGAAGGGGCGCTACGGCCACCACTCGACCTTCAGCGAGGAGCAGATCCGGACGCCGCTGATCCTCTCGATCCCCGGCGTCGCGCCGCGCGTGATCGACGCCGTCTCGAGCCACCTCGACCTCGCCCCGACGGTGCTCCACGCGCTGGGCGTCGTCAACCCGCCGTCGGACTACTCGCTCGGCGTCGACCTCCTCGGCGAAGCGCGCCGCGAGTCGGTCGTCGTCGCCGACTGGGACCACCTCTGCGTGCGCGACGCGACTTCGAAGGGGATCTTCCCGGTCACGCAGCGCGGCTTCCTCGGCTACGAGGTCACGACGAAGGACGACGCGCCCGTCGACGACCACGCCGCGTGGCGCGCGGCCCACCTGAAGGAGCTCCTCGAGGTCACGGAGGGGCTCTCGCGCTTCACGCGCTGAGCGGCGCGATTGCGGGGTCGGCTCCGCCGCGTAGGCTGCGCGCGGAGGAGCTGCCCATGCGGACGCCGCGACTCGTCCTCGCGCTGATCGCCGTCGCCGCGCCGCCGCGCCAGGCGACCTCGTTCGGCGAGCACGAGCTGTGGGACGACGGCAAGGTCGAGCTCTCGCGCTACGCCGTCGAGGCGCCCGCCGAGGGCGCGCCGCGCCGCGCGACCGCGTGGTCGATCGTCGCCGCCGAGCGCCTCGATCCGACGCAGCTCGTCGCGAGCGAGGCGTTCGCGCTCGACCAGGTCGCGGTCCTCGGCTGCCGCTGGCTGCTGCGACCGGCCACCGATGCGGCCGACGCGGCCGCCGAGCAGGAGCTGGCGGCGCTGTCGGTGCGTCGCAGCGACGGCCTCGTGATGAAGGCGGCCTTCTCGAGCCAGGAGTGGCGCGGGACGACCTTCGCGCTCTGGCGCCGCGACGTGGAGGGCTTCGAGACGCGCTCGTGGCGCGCGGGCGAGGGCGACGCGCGCCACGCGCTGGACGAGCTCGGCAGCGACGCGCTCTTCTTCGAGCAGCTCCCGATCTGGATCCGCGGCCGCCATCCCGAGCGCGTGCGGCAGCAGCCGATCACGCTGCTGGCGCGACGGCTCGCGACGGCGAAGTGCGCCGCGCCGGAGCGGCTCGCCGCGACGCTCTGGTTCGACGGCGCGCAGGGCGAGGGGGCGGCGCGGCGGCTGCGCGCGCGCGTCGTCGCCGGCGCGCGCGAGGAGACGCTCCTCTTCGCGCCCGACTTCCCGCACGTGCTCGACGAGTGGCGTCACGCCGACGGCACGACCTGGCGGCTCGAGCAGAGCGGGCGCGTCGACGCGCGGGAGCTCGCGCGCGCGGGCCTCGCCGGGCCGGCGAAGTAGCGCGGCGCGGCACGCCAGCCCATGGGATGGTTCGCGTCGCCCCTCGGACTCCTCGCGCTGCTGGCGGTGCCGGCGGTCGTCGCGCTCCACCTCTTCCGCCGCCGCTTCGAGCCGCGCCGCGTGAGCGCGCTCTTCCTCTGGAGCGCCGACGACCGCTCCGCCGTCGCCGGCCGGCGCGTCGAGAAGCTCCATCGCAGCCCGTCGTTCTGGCTCGAGCTGCTGGCCGCCGCCGCGCTGGCGCTCGCCTTCGCGTCGCCGCGGCTGCCGTGGATCGAGCCGGCGCGCCACCTCGTCGTCGTGCTCGACGGCTCGCTCTCGATGGCGGCGGGCGAGGGCGACGCGGGCGGCAGCAGCCGCGACCGCGCGGTCGCCGCCGTGCGCGCCCGCCTCGCCGCGCTGCCGCGCCGCTCGCGCGCGACGCTGATCGAGAGCGGACCGACGCCGCGCCTGCTCGCCGGCCCCGCCGCGCTGCCGGCCGAGGCGGAGGAGGCGCTGGCTCGCTTCGAGCCGACGCTCGGCCACCACGACCTCGGCCCCGCGCTCGCCTTCGCCGAGGAGATCGCCGCCGGCGGCGCGCTCTGGCTCGTGACCGACGACTTCGCGCCCGACGCGCTCCCGCCCGCGGTCGAGCTCCTCTCCGTCGGCGCCGCGCGCGACAACGTCGGCTTCACCCACGCCGCGCGCACGCGCGAGCGCGGCGAGGAGCAGCTCTTCCTCACGATCGCGTCGTTCTCCGCGCGCGAGGAGCGGCGCACGCTGCAGCTCGCGGCCGGCGGCGCGACGCTGCCCGGCCGCGACGTCGTGCTGCCGCCCGGCGAGCGGGTCCACCTCTCCTTCGCGCTGCCGGCCGGCACGCCGACGCTCGTCGCGCGCCTCGATCGCGACGCGCTGCGCGCCGACGACGAGGCGTGGCTCGCGCCGGTCCTGCCGCGCACCGTCGCGCTGGCGACGACGCTCGACCGCGACCGCGCGCTGCAGCTCCGCCTCGCCAGCGGCGCGGAAGGGCGTCCGCTGGTCGACCGCTGGGTCGAGCTCGTGCCCGACGCGGTCGCCGCCGCGAGCCCCGACGCGGCCGACCTCGTCGTCGGCGCGACGCCCGTCGCCTCGCCGCGCGCGTGGAACCTCGTCGTGACCGCGGCCGAGGGCGACGGCGAGCGGCGCGACCTCGTCGGCCCCTTCCTGATCGAGAAGCGCCATCCGCTGCTGCGCGGCGTCACGCTCGACGGCGTCGTCTGGAGCCGCGATCCGGCGCAGCCGTGGTCGGGCGCGCCGCTGGTCTGCGCGGGCGACGTGCCGCTGCTGACCGAGGAGACGCGCGACGGCGCGCGCACCTTCACGCTCCACCTCGATCCGCGCCGCAGCTCGCTGCAGCGGTCGCCCGACTGGCCGATCGCGCTGTCGAACCTCGCCGAGCTGCGCCGCGGCGAGCTGCCCGGCCCGCTGCGCACCAACCTGCGCGCCGGCGAGACGCTGCTGGTGCGCGGCGCGGGCGACGGGACGTGGACGCTGCGCAAGGTCGAAGGCGCCGAGGAGCCGCCGCGCGAGGTCGCCGCGCGCGGCACGCTCGTCGTCGACGGCCTCTTGCGCGCCGGCCTCTGGCGCGTCGAGCCGCAAGGCGCGCCGCGCTTCGACGTCGCGGTGCAGACGCTCGACGCCGCCGAGTCGGACCTGCGCGCGCGGAAGGGCGGCGAGCGGCCGTCGCCGCTGGCGCTGGCGGAGATCGACTCGACCTTCAACGCGGTCGACGCGGCGCTGATGGGCGCGGCGCTCCTGCTGCTGCTGCTCGACTGGGGCTGGCTGGCGGGGCGGCGCTGATGGGGCTGCTCTATCCCGAGCTGCTGCTGCTCCTCCTCCCCGCCGCGTGGGCGTGGTGGCGCTGGCGCGACCGGCGGACGGCGACGCAGGTGGTGCGCGCCGTGGTCGTGGCGCTGCTGGCGGTCGCGCTGGCCGGGCCCTACCTCAAGATGGAGGCCGACGGGCGCGACCTCGTCGTCGTGGTCGACCGCTCGCGCAGCCAGCCCGACGGGAGCGACGCGCAGGCGCTCGAGCTGATCGGGCTGGCCGAGTCGATGCGGACGGCCGACGACCGCCTCGCGGTGATCAGCTTCGGCGCCGCGCCGGCGATCGAGCAGCTCCCGTCGGCGACGGCGCGCTTCGCCGGATTCGCGCGCGACCTCGACCGCGACGGCTCCGACCTCGCGACGGCGCTCGACCGCGCGCTCGAGCTCGTGCCGCGTGGCCGCGCCGGATCGCTGCTGCTGCTGTCGGACGGCGAGGCGCAGGGCGACGACGCGCGCGACGTCGCGCGCCGCGCCCGCGCCCGCGCGATCCGGATCGACGCGCGCGCGACGACGCGCCCCGCGCAGGGCGACCTCTCGATCGAGCGGATCGAGCTGCCCGACGACGTCGCGGTCGGCGAGCCGTTCCAGTTCGCCGTCTGGGTGCGCGCCGACTCGCGCGTCGAGTCGGACTTCTCGCTCGGCCGCGCCGGACAGCAGCTCGCGTCGGGGCGGCGCGTCTTCGAGCGCGGGCTCAACCGGCTGCTCTTCCGCGACGTGCTTGGGCAGCCGGGCACCGCAGCCTATGCCGTCGCGCTCGGGGCCGACGACGACCGCGTGCCGGAGAACAACCGGGGGCAGGGGGCGCTGCGCGTCCACGGCTCGCCGCAGCTGCTGGTCGTGAACGACGACGGCGCGGTCGACACGCTCGTCGCGGCGCTGCGCGCGGCCGGCCTCGACGTGGTCGTCGCGGCGGCCGAGCAAGCGCCGCTCGATCCGGTCGGGCTGACGGCGTTCCGCGCGGTGGTCCTGGAGAACGTCGCCGCGTCGCGCATCGCGCGCGGGATGGCGGCGCTGCGCGACTTCGTGGCCGAGCGCGGCGGCGGCCTGCTGCTGACCGGCGGGCGGTCGAGCTTCGGCATCGGCGGCTACTACAAGTCGCCGCTCGATCCGCTTCTGCCGGTCTCGATGGAGATGCGGCAGGAGCATCGCAAGCAGGCGGTCGCGCTGGCGATCGCGCTCGACCGGTCGGGCTCGATGGCGGCGCCCGCGGGCGGCGGGCTGCAGAAGATGGACCTCGCCAACCTCGGCACGGTCGCCGCGATCGAGCTCCTCTCGCCGATGGACGCGGTCGCCGTGATCGCGGTCGATTCGGCGCCGCACGTCGTGCAGCCGCTCGCGCCGGTGGCCGACCCGGTCGAGCTCTGCTCGCGCGTGCGCCGCATCGAGTCGATGGGCGGCGGCATCTTCACGTACACCGCGCTCGTCGCGGCGGTGAAGCAGCTCGAGGACGCGGAGCAGAAGAACCGCCACATCGTCCTCTTCGCCGATGCCGCCGACGCCGAGGAGCACGAGGGGTGCGTCGACCTGGTCGGCAAGTGCGCGGCGGCGGGCGTCTCGCTCTCCGTCATCGCGCTCGGCACGGAGTCCGACAGCGACGCGGCGTTCCTGAAGGAGATCGCGCGCGTCGGGCTCGGCGAGGCGCACTTCACCACCGACCCGGCCGAGCTGCCGCGCCTCTTCGCGCTCGACACGCTGAAGGTCGCGCGCGCGACGTTCGTCGAGGAGCCGGCGGGCGTCACGCTGCTGCCCGACCTCTTCGCGATGGGCGAGATCCCGGGCGGCGCCTTCCCGACGGTCGCGGGCTACAACCTCACGTGGCTCAAGCCGGGCGCGACGGCGGGCGCGGTCACGACCGACGACTACCGCGCGCCGATCGTCGCGTTCCACCACCACGCGCTCGGGCGCGTCGCGACGCTCTGCTCGCCCATCGGCGGGGAGCACGGGCAGGCGCTGGTCGCGTGGCCCGGCTTCGCGACGCTGATGACGACGATGGCGCGCTGGCTCGTCGGCCAGGAGGAGCCGCAGGAGTTCTTCGCGTCGCTGCAGCGCGAGGGGCGCAGCGCCGTCGTCTCGGTCGAGCTCGACCGGTCGATCAACCCGTCGCCCGACACGTCGCGCCTCGAGGCGCGGATCCAGGGGCCCGACGGGCACGTGCGCGTGCTGCCGCTCGAGCGCGTCGGCGAGGAGCGCTTCGAGGCGCGCGTGCCGCTGGAGCAGGCGGGCATCTCGCTCGGCGTCGTGCGCCTCGCGGGCGACCGCTTCGTCACGCTGCCGCCGCTCGCGCTCCCCTACTCGCCGGAGTTCGAGCGGAGCCTCGACCCCGACCGCGGCGAGCGGCTGCTGCGCGAGCTGGCGCGCGAGTCGGGCGGCATGGTCGCGCCGTCCGCCGCCGACCTCTTCCGCGGCGACCGCGAGGGCCGCGCGACGCGCATCGTCGCCCGCGAGCTCGCGCTGGCCGCCATCGTGCTGCTGCTCCTGGAGATCGCGGCGCGCCGCCTCGAGCTATGGAGCGCGCTGCGGGTGCCGGCGTTCGCGCGAAACCTCCTCGCGAGGCGCGCGAAGCCCGCGACCGTCGCCGCGCGAGCAGCCACCGCGACGACCGCGGCTCCGAGTCCGGCCGCGCGCGCGCCGGCACCCGCTCCCGCGCCGCCGTCGTCGTCGGCCCCGACCCCACCCGTCGCCGGCGACCTCTCCTCCGCTCTGACGCGCGCGAAGAAGTCCGCCGGCAAGCAGCTCGACCGCTGAGCCGGCTCGTTCGAGGCCGTTTCGCGCTTGGGGGCCGAAGGCTCGCGCACTCCGGGAACGCGCGATACCGTCCCGCGCGGTCGATCTCTCCCGAGCCGGAGACGGTCCGATGGTACTCCCCTCCCGACGGATGCTCCGACGGATCGCGCTGCCCTTCGCCGCGGCCGTCGCGACGCCCGGAATCGCCCTCGCGCAAGAGCGTGCGTGGGAAGTCGCGGTGACCGGCCCTTGGGCGCACTTCTTCGGCGACGACCTTGCGTTCACTGGCGACCTGAACGGCGACGGCCACCCCGACCTGCTGGTCGCCTACCCGCACGTCATCTCGCCCGGCACCGGCGCCGTGGTCGGCCTCGACGGCGCCACCGGCGCGACGCTCTTCACGCTGGCCGACCCGACCGGCAGCAAGTTCGGCGAGTACGTCCGCTCGCTGGACGACGACCTCGACGGCGACGGAGTGGAGGAGTTCCTCACGACCGCGTCGGGATCTCCCGCGCGCACTTCGACGATCCTGGTCTACTCGGGAGCGACGCGCGCCGTGCTGCGCTCGATCGTGATCTCCCACCCGGGACAGATCGCGACGACGCGGATCGGCGCGCTGCCCGACGTCGACGGCGACGGGGACGCGGACGTGGGAGTCGGTCTGATCGGGCAGTTCCTCGTCCACTCGAGCTCGAGCGGTGCCCTCCTGCGGACGTTCGCGAGCGGCGGCTCTTCCACCTTCGCCCAGGCACATGTCGTCCTCCCCGACGTCGACGGCGACGGGTCGCCCGACCTGCTCTTCAACGCCTCTTCGCAGGGAACGCAGGCGCAGGGGGCGGTCCACCTCTTCTCGTTGAGCACCGGCGCGAAGATCGCGGAGATCAAGGGCACCTCGCCGCTTGAGTTCCTCGGCATGTCGATCGCGGCGGCCGGCGACGTCGACCAGGACGGGACCGCCGACTTCGTCGCCAGCGCCGACATGGACCAAGGGACCTTCGACTCCCACCTGCGCTACTACTCGGGAGCGACGCGCCAGGAGATCGCCCGCTACTCAGGGCCGCCCGGGATCGGCGACAACGCGGTCGAGGTCGGCGGCGACGTCGGCGACGTCGACGGCGACGGGTTCGTCGATCACCGCGTGTCCGTCGACGGCGGTCGCCTCTACGGGAACGGCTACGTGAACTGGATCGTCTCGGGCCGGACCGCGACGCAGCTCGTGAACCTCAACGGGCCGGGCGAGCCCGATCCCGGTTTCACCTACCGCGTCGCACACGGCGCCGGGCACGACTTCGATGGAGACGGCTTCGGCGACTACGCGACGGCGAAGTCCGGACGCGTCGCGCTCTGGCGCGGCGGCCGCTGCCACCTCTCCGCCTTGAACAACGACGTCGAGCTGACGCGTCACGATCGCTTCGGCGTCGCCGGCGCGCCGCCGTCGGTCGAGTCCGACGACGCGTACGACACCGCGGCGTACCTGAACGCCGCCGGCTTCGCCCCGTGGTCGGCGGCGACGATCGTCTTGCTCGCGATCGACGGACGGCCCGCGTTCGTGCCGATCATGACCATCGTCTGCGACGGAAATGGGACTTGGTTCGGGCCCGACTCGCGCGTGCCGAACTCGCCGCACGAATTCGAGCTCGAGGCATGGGGGATCGACCCGGCGGGACAGCCGCTCGCGTCGCCGCGAGAGACGCTCCGCTTCGTCCGCTAGGAGCGTGTCCGGTGACCGACGCCTCCTGACGGGTTGAGAACGGCGGCCGCCTTCCACCCGTTGGGAAGCGGCGGAGCGGGGGTGTCAGGCGGCGGGTTCGACGAGCCCGCGCGGGAGGAGGTCGCGGCGCAGTGCGACTTCGAGCGGGGTGTCGGCGGTGGTCGGGACGAAGGGGGCGCCTGCGCGGCGGCATTCGGTGGCGAGGGCGTCGCGCAGCGCGGTGAAACGGGCGACGTAGCGAGCGACGGCGCCGGCGTCGAGGACGAGGTCGTGGGTCGCGTCGCTCTCGGAGTCGGTGAGGCGCGCGGCGGCGCCGACCGGCGGCGCGGCGTCGAAGCTCGACACGACCTGCAGCAGCGCCATCGGGCCGGCGCGCGCCTGCAGCGGTCGCACCAGCTCGGCCGGATCGTGCGGGAAGAGGAAGTCGCTCACGACGAGCAGCAGCGCGCGCGGCCGCAGCAGCGCCAGCGTCGCCGGCAGCAGCTCGAGCAGGTTCCGCCGCCCGTCCAGCTCGACCCCCTCCGCGGCGAAGCGCGCCGGCTCGACCGGCTCGACCCGCTCCCCCACCGCGATCACGCGCGCCGCGAGCCCCGCGCGCCGCGCCGCTTCCGCCAGGAACGCGGCGAGGTCGACCGCCCGCTGCCCCTTCTCCTCGTCGACCGCCATCGAGGCCGACGCGTCGAGCACGAGGTCGAGCCGCGGCACGATCTCCTCGCGATGGAGCCGCACCTGCAACGAGTCGGTGCGCGCGTACGCGCCCCAGTCGAGATGGCGCACGTCGTCGCCCGCGACGTACGCGCGCCGGTCCTCGAACTCGAGCGACGAGCCCGGCCCGCGTCCCAGCCGCTCGCCCGCGAAGCCGCCGCGCGCCATCTGCGGCACGACGAGCCGCCAGCGCGAGGCCAGCGCCGCCGCCTCAGCTCGCGGGCGGGGCATCGCCCTTCCGCTCGCGTGCGCGCCGCTCGGCGCTGGCGGCCGCGACTTCCGCGAGGCCGCGCCGCGCGCGCGGCAGCAGGAGGAGGAGCGCGATCGTCGCGACGACGAGGAGGGTGAACGTGCCGAGCGGAGCGACGTCGAACGGCGCGTCGTTCCACGCCTCGTCGAGCAGCCAGAACGGGTTGAACGCGTGCTCCCACGGGTCGGACCAGCCCGGCAGGTGGCGCGGCCCCGACTGCAGGAAGAGCACCAGCGCCGGCAGCGCGATGCCGCCCGCGAAGAGGAGCAGCACCGAGAGGCGCGCGCGCAGCCGCCGCATCGGCGACGTCGTCCGGCGGACGATCAGCGTCGGCACCGCGAGGTAGAAGGCGCAGAAGAGCCCGGTGGCGAGGACCGACCAGAGCCCGTCGTTCCACCACGCGTCGAGCGCGCCGGAGAGGCCGATCGTCGGCGGCGCCAGCACCGTCGGCGCCGTCCCCGCCGGGCCCGTGATCATGATCGGCGCGCGCGACCAGGCGCCGGTTGCGCCGTGCACCTGCGTCGCCACCAGCGTCGCGCCGCCCAGCACCAGCGCCTCGCACGCGAACCAGAAGAGCAGCCCGCGCCCGCCGCCCGGCAAGAGCGGCGTCGCCAGAAGCGCCAGCAGCCGGTTCCGCGGCACCTGCCGCGCGACGCGACGGCCGAGCGGCTCGGTCTCGATCGCGAAGTGGGCGCACGGCAACAGCAGCAGCCACTGCGCCGCGATCGCCATCCCCGACACGAAGTCGAGGTCGGCGCCCTGCGACACGCCGTAGGCGGTCCACGCGACCATCCCGGCCAGCCCGGCCAGCGCCAGCACGCGCAGCCCGGTCGAGCGGTTCTCCTCGGCATGGGCGAGGCGCACGCATGCGACCTCGCCGAAGAAGCCGCCGACCACGAGCGCGACCGTGAGGATCACCGCCAGGACGAGAAGTTGCTCCGACGCGGCCGGCGTGAAGAAGCCGGTGAAGAGGAGGTAGCCGACGAAGGTGACCGCGCCGATCGCGAGGACGATCAGCCCCGCGATGACGCCCACCATCAGCAGCACGCGCAGGAAGCGGTTGGTCGTGAGGCTCGAGATGCCGATGGCGACCAGCGCCGCGCACGGCGACACGACCAGCGCCGCGCCCAGCAGCATCAGCAGCGTCGGCAGGTTCACGCCGCGCAGCAGGAAGGCGAAGACGAAGAAGGGCAGGAACGCGAGGAACGAGACCAGCGACTGCACCAGCGCCGCGCCGAGCTTGCCCAGCACGATGCGGCGCGGGCTCAGGTTGGAGAGGACGAGGAGGTCGTGCGTGTTCTCGTCCCACTCGCCGCCCATCGAGAGGAACGACCAGAAGGGGATGAAGGCGAAGAGCGAGACGCCCATGCAGCCGAACATCGCCACCGAGAGCTGCGCGCCGTCGGGCTGCTCCGACGACATCACCATCACCATCGCGATGCAGAGCGCCGCCAGCAGCGAGAGGCCGTAGCCGATGCGGAAGAGGCGGCCGTTCAGCGCCTGGCGCACCTCCTTCACCAGCACCGGGTTCAACCGGTCGCCGATCCGCGTCAGGAAGGCGCTCATTGCACCTTGCCCCGCGTCAGCTCGAGGAAGACGTCCTCGAGGTTGACCGACTCGGGCGCGAACTCGACCACCGCGACGCCCGCGGCGACCAGCGCCGCCAGCACGCGCGCGACGGCCGTCTCGTCGCCGTCCGCGGTGAAGACGAAGCCGCCCTTGTGCGGGCGGACCGAGTCGACGCCCGGCTGCTCCTTCAGCGTCCGCTCCAGCGCGCCGTCCTGCCCGAGCGCGCGCACGTAGGTCTGCACGTGCGGCTTCAACTGCCGCGTGATCGAGTCGACCGAGCCGTTGGCCAGCACCTTGCCGCGCTCGATCACGACGACGCCGTCGCACATCTCGGAGAGCTCGGTCAGGATGTGCGACGAGATCAGGATCGCCTTGCCCTGCTGCGCCAGCGCCTTGACCAGCTCGCGCAGCTCGACGCGCGCGCGCGGGTCGAGGCCGGCCGCCGGCTCGTCGAGGATCAGCACCGACGGGTCGTGCAGCAGCGTCTTCGCGAGGCAGAGGCGCTGCTTCATCCCCTTCGAGAGCGCGGCCATCGGCTTGTCGAGCAGCTCGTCGAGCGAGGTGAACTCGGTCACGTGGCGCAGCGCCTCGCGCCGCCGCTCGCCGCGCAGGCCGTAGGCGCGCGCGAAGAAGTCGAGGTACTCGGAGACCGAGGTCGCGGCGTAGGCGCCGTACGAGTCGGGCATGAAGCCGAGGCGTTGGCGGGCGAGGCGCGGCTCGTCGAGGATCGACTCGCCCGCGATCCGGACGTCGCCGGCGTCGGGCAGGTCGAGCGTCGAGCAGACGCGCATCGTCGTGGTCTTGCCCGCGCCGTTGGGGCCGATGAAGCCGACGATCCGCCCCGGCTCGACCGTGAACGCGACGTCGCGCACCGCGACGTGGTCGCCGAAGCGGCGCGTGATCCCCTCGACCTCGAGCGCCGCGCTCATCGCCACTCCTCCCCGTCGAGGTCGAGGATCCCGACGACCGCGTGGCGGCCGTTCTGGTGGGTCAGCTCGAGGCCGGTCGCGTCGGTGAACGGGCTCGACGCGAGGTGGGCCGCGTAGCTCCCGGCCGGCAGCGGCGCGGGCCCGTCGGTCGCCAGCGCCTGCGCCGCGTCGCGCCAGAGCTCCGCGAAGTTCCCGCGCAGGCCCGGCGTCGCCGGCAGCGGCTCGAGCGGCGCCGCCCCGCCCGGCTCGATCCCGCCGGCGCGATGGAGCTTCCCCTCGGGGTCGCAGACGACGACCTGGCGCAGGGCGACGCCGAAGCCGTTCACCGCGACGAGACGGCCGTTCTCGCGCCGGATCTCGAGCCGCTCGCGCGCGGCCGCCTCGCGGTAGAGGAGCTGGCGCGCCTCCTCGCGCGGCGGAAGGAAGTCGCCGCGCAGCAGCCGCTCGGCGCCGAGCTCGACGGCGAAGCTCTCGTCGCGCCGGTCGGCGCGGCGGCCGTAGTAGTGCGACTCGTCGACCAGCGGCGGGAAGGGGCTGACGCAGGTGCCGGCGGCGGGACGCAGGCCGCGGCCGCCGACGAAGCCGGCGAAGAGCTCGCGCCGCTCGATCGTGACCGCGCGGTGCGACCGCTGGTCCAGCAGCGTCACGCTCTGCGACGCGACCTTGATGTCGAGCCCTTGCCGGAAGACGCCGTAGGCGAGGAACAGCAGCGACGCGACCAGCGAGAGGATCGGTGTCGTGACCAGCAGCAGGATCGGCCTCTTCTTGCGGCGGCCGACGACGAAGAGATTGACCGGCCCGATCACGATGACGAAGAGCATCAGCGCCAGCGCGCCGCCCTTCGCCGTGACCGCGCCGATGTCGCGGAGCCGCGCGGCGGCCGGCCAGTCGGTGCCGTCGCTCGACCCCGCCATCGGCAGGCTCTTCGACGCGTCGACGAAGAACGGGACGACCGTCGCGACGCGGCCCGGATCGAGGAGCTGGCGACCGTCCGCCAGCAGCAGGCGGCCGACGCCGTGGCGGAGGATCCGCCAGCCGCTGCCCTGCTCGAGTTCGAAGCGCTTCTCGTCCCATTCGCCGACGCCCGGCAGCTCGTCGATGACGCCGGGCCCGGCGCCGAGGATCCACGCGCGCCCGCCGAGACGGACCCACGCCAGCAGCGCGCCGAGCGTGTCGCGGTCGAGGGAGACGCTCTCCCAGTCGACGATCACGCCGTCGAGGCTGGTGTAGGCCATGGGATCGAGCGGCAGGTCGCGCGGCGCCACGTAGGTCGCGACGCACGGGTTGGGCGTCGACGAGCCGCCGACGCGGATCGCGCGGCCGGTCGCGTCCGCCGCGGGGAAGGAGGCGCACAGCGACGCCATCGCCGCGACCAGCGGCGACGCCTTGCCCGACGTGACCTGGTCGGGGTCGCCGGTCACGACCACGACGTGGAACGCCGCCTCGTCGGCCTGCACGCCGGCGATCCGCAGGTGCTGGCGACCCTCGACGTCGCCACCCACCTGGAGCATCCCGTTCGAGAGGTCGGCGCCGAACAGCGGGTGGAGCAGCTCGAGCCGCTCCGTCGCGCCCGGCGCGACCGTCACGCCGGTCGAGAGCTGCGACGAGCGGAGGTACCAGCCGCTGCTCAAGGTGAGCGAGAGCTCGCGGCTCCGCTCGCTGCCGTTGCGCACCTCGACGCGGACCGGCGCGTAGCCGCGGTTCGCGCTCGACGGCCACGGCGAGACGAGCGAGATCGTCAGGCCGTCGTCCGTCGCCACGACCGCGGGCGACGGCGTCTGCGCGCGCGCCGCGGCCGAAGCAAGGACGGCGAGGAGCGCCAGCGCGAGCGGACGGGCGAGGCGGAGCGCGCGGACCCGACTCGATGCCGGCTCACCGGCCATGCGCGACCTCGCGCGGCAACGGCTCGGCCAGCTCGCCGACGGCGGCCAGCAGCGCGGCGACGATCGCGCGCGCCGTGACGCCATCGAGGCGGGCGCGGTAGTCGAGGACGAGGCGGTGCGCGATCGCGTCGGGCGCGACGGCGCGCACGTCGTCGAAGCCGACGTTCGGCTTGCCGCCCAGCAGCGCATGGGCGCGCGCCGCTTCGGCGATCGCGATCGCGGCGCGCGGCGAGCCGCCGTAGCGCACGTAGCCCTTCACCTCCTTCGGCGCGTCGGGCGCGGAAGGGTGGCTCGCGTCGACGAGGCGGGCGACGTAGCCGGCGACGGCGCGCGGCAGGAAGACGCGGTCGACCGCCGCGAAGAGCGACTCGAGCTTCGCGAGGTCGGCGACGGCGGCGAGCTCGGGCGGACGGCCCTGCCGCCGCTCGACCAGGATCGTCTCGAGCGTGTCGCGCGCGACGCCGCGCACGTCGAGCTTGAAGAGGAAGCGGTCGAGCTGCGCCTCGGGCAGCGGGTAGGTCCCCTCGAGCTCGATCGGGTTCTGCGTCGCGAGCACGAAGAAGGGCTGCGGCAGCGGCCGCGTCTCGCCCAGCACCGTGACGCGCCGCTCCTGCATCGCCTCGAGCAGCGCCGACTGCGTCTTCGGCGACGCGCGGTTGATCTCGTCGGCCAGCACGACGTGCGCGAAGACGGGGCCCGGCCGGAAGACGAGCGTGCGCGCGCCGTCGCGCTCCTCGAGGACGTGGCCGCCGGTGATGTCGCCTGGCAGCAGGTCGGGCGTGAACTGGAGGCGGCGGAAGGTGAGGCCGAGCAACTGCGCGAGCGCCTTCACCAGCTCGGTCTTGCCCAGCCCCGGCAGCCCCTCGAGCAGCACGTGGCCGCGCGCGAGGCAGGCGACCACGACGCGCTTCGTCAGCTCGCGCTGGCCGAGCAGCACGCGATCGAGCCCGTCCTGGAGCTGCTGCGCGAGCGCGCCGGCGGCCGAGAGCTCCGCGGGCGCCAGCAGCGAGGGATCGCTCATTCCTGCTTCTCTCCGCGTTCGGCCGGCGCGAAGAACTTCTTCACCGCGGCGCGATGGGCCGGCGCGAGGCGGCGGCGCCACGCGCTGCGCGCCGCGGCCTCGGCGGTCGGCTGCGTACCGGCGGCCTCGGCGGTCGGATCGACTTCCGGCGCGGCGGCCGAGACTCCGACCTGGCGCGACTTCCCGGGATCGAGGAAGCGGCCGTTCGGCAGCTGCTCCGGCTTGAACGCGTCGGTGCGGCCGGGCGACTCCTGGCCCCAGATCATCTCGGCGTCGGCGCGGCCGCGCGTGACGCCGCCCGAGCCGGGCACGCCGACCGGCACGATGCCGATCGCGGTGCCCTCGCCGTGCCCGTTCATCGCGGCGTCTCCGACGCCGCAGCCGGTTCCGCTTCAGCCACCGCCTTCCTTCTTCTTGCACGCGTCGGTGCACTGGTGCTCGACCAGCTTCCCCTCGAACGGGCGCAGCTTGGAGAGATCGACCAGCCCGCTCTCGACCAGCTTCGCGAGCTGCTTGCCGAGCGCGCCTTCGAGCTGCTTCGAGAGCGCCGCCAGCGTCGCGGGATCGAGCTTCATCCCTTCGGGCAGCGGCGCGCCGTCGAGGCCCGCGAGCGATTCGGAGAGCGCCTGCTGCAGCTCGCTCGGCAGCGGCTGCGTGAGGCCGGCCGCGGCGAGCTCCTCGAGCGTCGCGCCCAGCAGCTCCTGCGCGCGGCCGGCGTCGTCGGCCAGCGCGCGCGAGAGCTCGTCGGAGGAGAGGGCCGCCTGCGCCAGCTCGATCTCCTCGCGCGCCGTCTCGGCCTCCTGCTCGAGGCGGGTGGCGAGCTGGTCGTACGCCTCGAAGCGGCTGGCGAGCGGCGCGTCGTCCGACTGCTCGCGCGCGCGATCGAGCCGTTCACGGAGCTCGGCGCGCAGCTCCTCGTCGAGCTGCACGGTCTCCTCGAGCGTCGCGAGCTTCTCGGCGAGGCGGTCGAGCTGCGCCGCCTGGAGCTGCGGCAGGTCGAGCGCGCTCGTCGTCGCCGCCGGCAGCGGGAGCCAGAGCGCGACGAGGAGGAAGGCGAGCGCGGGCAGGAGCGGGCGGGCGAGGAGGCTCCAGCGGAGGCGGAGCGAGTCGATCGCCGAATCGGGATCGAAGGAGCGGGTCGCGGCCGGCGGCGCGCGGCCGAGCTCGAACGCCGTCACGAAGCGGCCGTCGGCGCCGCCTTGCAGGTCGAGCCACGTCGCGACCGTCGTCGGCGAGAGGAGGCGACGCCGCGCGCGCCACGCCGCGATCGCGCCGGCCGGGAGCAGCAGCAGCGCGAACCAGAGCGACCGCGCCGCCGACCAGTCGAGGAAGCGCCGCGCGAGGAGCGCCGCGACCCCCGCCGCCACCAGCGCGATCGCGCCGCCGCGCGCCCACTCGCCGAGCCACGCCGCCACGCCGAGATGCCGACGCACCGCCGCCACCCACCCCGCGAGCGTTCGATCGGCCATGGCGAACTCCGGACCCCCACCGGACAGATCGGCGCGGCAGGATAACCCGCCCTCCCCCTTGTCGGCGGGCGTACCGACGCGGGAAGAAATCGCCCGCGGGCGATTCGTTCCCGCGTCGGTTCGCCCGCGTGACGCACGCCTGTGACGGCGCCGCGTCACCGATTCCTGCTGTTTCGGTCCTGGACCAAAACGGCAGCGAAACCGGCCAACTTGTCGTGGCTACTGCGTGATCCGGCAGAAGGGCGAAGCCGGCAGGCCGGCGGCGTTGAAGAGGTTGGGGCTGCACGAGTCGGCGTAGCCGAAGCGGACGTCGGTCGGCTTGGGGACGGCGGCGGCGCGGACGACGACGGTCGCGCCGTCGATCGTCGCGGTCGCGGCATGCCACACGCCGTCGGCGCCGCAGAGCTCGAAGTCGGTCGGCGCGCCGCCCTTCGCCATGAGGCCGTCCGCGTGCGTGAATCGGACGCGGATCGCGTCGCCTTCGACGGCGTGCGACGCGTAGAGCGGCCCGCTCCACTCGCCGACCTCCTCCACGTAGGTCTCCGCCAGCGCCCACAGCGCGAGGCGCCGCCCCACCTCCTGCTTGTTGCCGGGATGGATGTCCTTCGCGTTGCCGATGTCGGTCGTGACGACCATGCCGGTGTGCGCGACGGCAAGGGTCTCGAACTGCGCCTGCCGCAGCTCCGCCGTCGCGGCGCGGCTGCGGTCGTAGTCGAACGGGGCGATCTGCACGAAGAGGAACGGCAGCTCGGGCCGCCCGAACTGCGCTCTCCAATCGCCGATCAGCCCCTTCATGAGCGCCAGGTACTCGGCCGCGCGCCCGCGATTGCTCTCGCCCTGGTACCAGAGCGCGCCGCGCACGCCGAACGGCACGACGGGCGCGACCACTCCGTTCCAGAGCACCGACGCGAGGTTCGGGTGGAGTTGCGCGAGCGCCGGCAGCGGCGGCAGCTCGTCGCCGGCGCAGCCGACGCGCCGCTTCCAGCCGTCGCCGAGCGCGACTCCGCCGAGCGTGACGGGGCCGGCGATCCCGCCCGCGCCGCCCGTGTCGACCACGCGCACCGCGATCACGTGGCGTCCCGGCGTCATCGCCGCGGCCGGCAGCGTGACGCTGCGCGCCTCGTTCCAGCGACCGTGCACCTCGATGCCGCCGACCTTCTTCCCGTCGAGCCACACCTGGTCCATGTCGTCGATCGCGCCGAGCGCCAGCACCACGTCCTTGCCGACCTGCTCGTGCGGCAGCGTCTCGAGCGTGCGGCGATACCAGACCGACCCATCGACGTTCTCGAGCCCGGTGAACGCGTCGGGCAGCGCGACCTCGCTCCACCCCGAGTCGTCGAAGCCGGGCGCCGCCCAGCCGTTGCGCGCGCCGAGGTCGCGCTCGTCGAGCAGCGCCCACCACGCCTCCCACGTCGACGAGAGCGCCGCGAGCTCGCCCTGCAGCCGCTCGAACGGGGCGAGCGCCTCGCGCCGCATCCAAGCCTGCGCGACCGTGCCGCCCCAGTTCACGCCGACGAGCCCGACCGGCACGCCGAGCTCGCGTCGCAGCTCGCGCGCGAAGAACCAGCCGACGCAGCTGAAGCCGTTCACGCTGTCGGGCGTCGCCGCGAGCCAGCGCGCGTCGCAGTCGTCGCGCGGCGCGGGCGCGGCGACGTTCGGCACGTCGAAGAGCCGGACCAGCGGATCGTTCGCGGCCGCCCGCTCCTTCTCGGCGTCCTTCACGCCGCCGAACGCGAAGGCCCACTCCATGTTCGACTGGCCGCCGCAGAGCCACACCTCGCCCGCCAGCACGTCGTCGAGCACGAGCGCGTTCCTGCCCTTCACCTCGATCACGTGGCGCTGCTCGCTCGCACGCGGCG